>Ga0299907_10000085_pt1 | contig 33257 bp, 30 predicted proteins | sample RVTome_16_FD_198680 | JGI IMG/M metagenome (GOLD analysis project Ga0299907, IMG submission 198680) | Soil microbial communities from uranium-contaminated site in the Upper Colorado River Basin, Wyoming, United States - RVT152D67 (version 2) ...
CGAGCAGCTCCGTAACGCGCGGGCCGATGAGGTGGAGGCCCAGGACCGGACCGTCTTTGGACGCCACGATCTTCGAGAACCCTCGCGCCTGCCGCATCATCTGCGCCCTTGCGTTACCCGCGAACGAATGCTTCGTCACCTGGACGTCGAACCCTTTCTCGCGGGCCTGCGCCTCCGTGTAGCCCACCGCGGCCACCTCGGGCACGCAGTACACGGCACGGGGAACGTGACGCTCGAAGTCGACGGGATTCGGTGCGCCCCCCGCGATTCGCTCGGCCGTCGCAAAGCCCATCCCGAAAGCGACGTGCGCGAGCTGCGGCGTGCCGGCGGTTGCGTCCCCGAGGGCCCAGACGTTGTCCGCCGCGCGGTTGTCCTCGTCTATGACGATGAAGCCGCGGTCGACCTGTACGCCCCACCGCTCAAGATCCAACCCGTCCGTGGCAGGTCCGCGGCCCACGGCCACCAGGACCGTGTCGACCTCGATCGCTTCGGCCTTGTTCCCCTTCGCCACCGTTAGCCGGACGCGGTCGCCCGACTTGTCCACGTCCTCCACCTTCGCCCCCACATGGGTGGCGATCCCGCGCCGCTTGAAGGCCGCCGCGAGTTCCTTGCTCAGATCGGCGTCCTCCATCGGGATGAGGCGATCGAGCGCTTCGATGACCGTCACCTCGGAGCCGAACGACCGGTACACCGAGGCGAACTCGACCCCCACCGCGCCGGCGCCGATGATCGCGATCTTGGACGGGAACCGCTCGGAGGTAAGGGCCTCGTCGGAGGTGATGATGCGCTCGCCGTCCGGATCCAGGCCTGGCAGTGAGCGGGCGTAGGAGCCCGGAGCCAGGACGACGTCACGGCCGGACACCTCGCCGTGCCCCTCGACGCTGATCGTCCCGGGCTCCCCGAGCGTGCCGTTGCCCGCGATGGTGTCGATCTTGCGCGCCTTGATCACGCTCTGCAGGCCCGCGTACAGCTTCTTGATGGGATCGACCTTGGAGCGTTGAACATCGCCCCAGTCGAAGGTCGGCTCGCCGACCGTGATGCCGTACTTATCGGCCTCGTGGATCGACTCGATGATCTCGCCGGCGTGCAGCAGGGCCTTGGTGGGGATGCAGCCGCGGTGAAGGCACGTCCCGCCCACCTTGTCGCGCTCCACGATGGCGACCTTCAGGTCGAGGAGGGCGGCGCGCAGCGCGAAGGCGTAACCCGCCGGGCCCCCGCCCAGCACGACGACGTCGTACGTCGAGCCTTCCGCCATGCGCGGCCAGTCTATCCAGGGCCGTTTTCGCTAGGCTTTCTCGCCGCGAACCACCGCGCCGCAAAATGGGAGTAGGAATGCCCGAGTACCGAATGGAAAAAGACACCATGGGCGAGGTCCGGGTCCCCGCCCACGCCTACTGGGGCGCTTCGACCCAGCGCGCCGTCGAGAACTTCCCGATCTCCGGCATCACCTTCCCGTCGCGCTTCATCCGGGCGCTCGCGCTCATCAAGGGCGCCGCGGCCGAGGTCAACGCCGAGCTCGGCCACCTCGACCCGAAGATCGCGGGGCTCATCGCCGACGCCGCCAAACGCGTCGCAGCCGGCGAGTTCGACGAGCACTTCCCCATCGACATCTTCCAGACCGGCTCGGGTACCTCGACAAACACCAATGCCAACGAGGTCATCGCCAACGTCGCCAACGAAGCGGCGGGGTCGGAGCTCGCCTCGAAATCGCCCGTCCACCCGAGCGACCACGTGAACTTCGGCCAGTCCTCGAACGACGTGATCCCCACGACGATCCACGTGGCCGCGCTCGAGGGGATCGTCCGGGATCTTCTCCCCGCGCTCGACCGGTTGCGCGACGCGCTCCATACGAAAGCCGAAGCCTTCGCCGATGTCGTGAAGCCCGGCCGGACGCACCTCATGGACGCAACCCCCGTCACGCTCGGCCAGGAGTTCGGCGGATATGGCCGCCAGATCGAGCTCGGGATCGCCCGGATCCGCGATGCGATGCCCCGGCTCGGAGAGGTCGCGCTCGGGGGCACGGCCGTGGGCACCGGCCTCAACACCGACCCACGGTTCGCGGGCCTGGTCATCGCCCGCGTCGCCGAAGCCACGGGCGTCACGCTGCACGAGGCCGAAAACCACTTCGAGGCCCAGGCGGCCCAGGACGCCTGCGTCGAGATGTCCGGGGCCCTGAAGACCGTCGCCGTCTCGCTCGTGAAGATCTCGAACGACCTGCGCTGGATGAACTCCGGCCCCCGTGCCGGTCTGGCGGAGATCCGCCTTCCCGACCTGCAGCCCGGCTCGTCGATCATGCCCGGCAAGGTGAACCCGGTGATCCCAGAGGTAGCCGTGCAGGTGGCCGGTCAAGTGTTCGCCGCCGACGCGGCCATCACCTTCGCCGGCACAACGGGCATCTTCGAGCTCAACGTCACTCTGCCTCTCATCAGCCACAACCTGATCCAAGCCATCGATCTGCTGGCGGCGACGGCCGACGTCTACGTCTCCAAGTGCATCGAAGGCATCGAGGCCGACGTCGAGCGGTGCCGAACCCTCGTGGAGGGCACGGACATCATCTCGACGGCCCTGAACCCGGTCATCGGCTACGAGAAGGTGGCCGAGCTGGTGAAGGAAGCTCGCGCGAGCGGACGCACCATCCGCGAGGTCGCCCTCGAGCGCGGGATCCTGCCCGCCGACGAGCTCGACAAGGTCCTCGATGTCGAGTGGATGACGCGCGGGGGCTTTCGGCAGTGACCACAGCCGGCAAGGACAACCTCACACGCGACGAAGCGCGCGAGCGCGCCGGGCTCGTCGGCAACGTGTCGTACGACGTCGGGCTCGACCTCCGGGCCGGCGGCACGACCTTCGGATCCGAAACCATCGTGCGGTTCGACTCACCCCGGCCGGGCAGCTCGACCTTCATCGACCTCGACGCCGCCGAGATCCAGGAGGTCGAGTTCAACGGACGCACCCTCACCGTGGAGGCCACCCCGGACGGCCGCGTCCCGCTTGACGCCCTGGAGGCGACCAACGTCCTGCGCGTCCGCGCCGACTGCGCGTACTCACGCACCGGAACGGGACTGCATCGCCTCGTCGATCCCGTCGACAAGAAGGTCTACGCCTACACCCAGTTCGAGCCGTTCGACGCGCACCGCGTCTTCGCCTGCTTCGACCAGCCCGACGTCAAGGCCACCTTCGGCTTCGATGTCGACGTGACCGACGAGGACATCGTCGTCTCGAACACGAAGCCGACCGCTCGGCCCCCAGAAGGCAAAACCGGACGCTGGACCTTCGCGCGCTCCCCGGTCATGTCGACGTATCTCGCAGCACTGTGTGTCGGCCCGTTCCAAGGCGTGACCGACGCCCACGACGGCGTCGATCTCGGCTGGTACTGCCGGCAGTCGCTCATGCAGTACCTCGACCCCGACGAGCTCTTCGACATCACGAAGCGCGGTCTGGATTTCTTCGCGGAGATGTTCGACTACCCCTACTACATGGACACCTACGACCAGGTCTTCTGTCCCGAGTACAAGTTCGGCGCCATGGAGAACCTCGGCTGCGTGACGTACACCGAGAACTTCGTCTTCCGCTCGAAGGTGACCGAGGCCGAACGCGAGCGCCGGGCCGAGGTGATCCTTCACGAGATGTCGCACATGTGGTTCGGCGACCTCGTGACGATGCGCTGGTGGGACGACCTCTGGCTCAACGAGAGCTTCGCGACGTACATGGCCTATCTCGCGAAAGAGCGCGCGACGCGGTTCACGAACTCGTGGGTGAGCTTCGCCACCGACGAGAAGGCGTGGGCGTACCGGCAGGACCAGCTCCCAACGACGCACCCGATCGTCGCCGACATCCCCGACGTCCACGCGACACACCAGAACTTCGACGGGATCACGTACGCGAAGGGGGCGTCGGTCCTCAAGCAGCTCGTCGCCTGGGTCGGCGAGGAGGGGTTCTTCAAAGGGATCCGCCGTTACTTCAAGGAGCACGAATACGGGAACACCGGACTCTCCGACTTCCTGCGCCCGCTCGCCGAGGAGTCGGGACGAGATCTCGGGGCGTGGTCCAAGGAGTGGCTGGAGACGGCCGGCGTGAACTCGGTCCGGGCCGAGTACGGAACCGACGACGGAACGATCAGCTCGTTCGCGATCACGCAGAGCGCCGTACCCGACCACCCCGCCCTTCGCTCGCACCGCATGGCCGCCGGGCTGTTCGACGCTGCCGGAGAAGGCCTCGAGCTGCGTCGGGCCGTGGAGCTCGACGTGGTCGGCCAGCGCACGGACGTACCTGACCTCGTCGGTGAACGCGTGCCGGATTTCGTCCTGCCCAACCACATGGACCTCGCGTACGCGAAGATCCGGTTCGACGACCGGTCGCTGCAGACGCTGACCGATCGCCTACGCGGACTTCCCGACCCGTTGGCGCGGGCCTTGAGCTGGGGCGCCGCATGGGACATGTTGCGCGACGCCGAACTGCCCGCCGGCCGATTCGTCGATCTCGTCTGCAACAACCTCCCGTCCGAAACCGATGTCGGCGTCATCCGCGACTTCGGAGGCCGGGCGCGCACGGCGGTCGATGTCTACGGCCATCCGACCAACCGCGCGACACATCGGTCAAAGATCGCGGCACTTGCCCGCCAGAAGATGCTGTCCACCGAGCCCGGATCGGATTTCCAGCTCGCCTGGGCACGCGCCTTCATCGCGACGGCCCGCAGCGCCGAGGACCTAGGGTTCGTGCGCGGGCTTCTGGACGGCACGCAGTCGGTGCCCGGCCTCGTCGTCGACACCGACGTTCGGTGGAGCATCGTGACGTGGCTGGCCATCACCGGCGAGGCCGACGACACCCTGATCGCCGCCGAGCTCCAACGCGATCCCACCGACCAGGGCGAGCGCCACGCCGCGGCGGCTCGCGCCGGCCGACCCGTGCCGGAGGCGAAGGCCGAGGCATGGGAGAAGATCACGAACGATCCGGAGATCACGCTCGCGATGCTGCGAGCCATCGCGGCCACCTTCCAGGCCTCTGATCAGGAACCGCTGATCGAGCCGTACGCAGACCGGTACTTCGCCGAGCTGCTGCCGTACTGGGAACGCCGGGAGTTCGACCTCGCCATCGCGTTCGCCAACGGCATGTACCCGGACCTGTTCACCGACGACGTGGTCCGCGCGACCGACGAGCTCCTCGCACGCGAAGGCCTCCCCGGGCCCATCCGGCGCATCCTGCTCGAGCAGCGCGACGACACCTTGCGCGTATCGCGTGCCCGCGAGGCGGACCGGCGTGGATGACCGTCCTCCGGACCAAGTTGGAGGACCTGGACGTAGCGCTCCGGGACGTGGGATCGGGGGACGTGCTCGTGCTCGTCCACGGCATCTCGGGAAGCATGCGCAACTGGGCCCTGGTGGCGCCGGCCCTCGCCACTCGGCTCCGAGTCGTGTCCTACGACCAGCGGGGACACGGACTCACCTCGAGCCCCACACCGCCGGACTTCTACACGCTCGACCTCCTGGCCGAGGACCTTCGGCGCCTCGTCGACGATCTGGGTGTGGAGCGCTTCACGCTCGTCGGACACTCCATGGGCTCCATGGTTGCGCAGACCTTCGTACTCGCCCATCCCGAGCGCGTCGATCGGCTCGTACTCGTCGGGTCGACGGCGGGTCCCATCGATCACGTGGAGCGCGAGGTGCTCGGTCAAGCGGCCGAGGCGGCCATGAGGGACGGCATCGAGGCGGCCTGGCCGTTGCATCGGCGCCTGTGGCCCCGATGGCAGGAGCAGATGCTGGCGAGCGATCCCGAGCGATCGGAGCGTGCGCGACGAGAGTTCGTGAGGACATCTCCGGACGGCTACGCAGGGTTCGTGCAAAGCGCCGTCGAGCGACGCGATCTGCGGGCACGCCTGGGCCAGATCGGGTGCCCAACCCTCGTGATAGTAGGCGAGCACGATGAGCGACGGCTTGCCACGACCCGGGACATCGTGGCCGGTATCCCCGGCGCCCTAGGCGTCGTCGTCCCGGAGGCCGGTCATACGCCTCATATCGAAAATCCCAACGGGTTCCTCGAACAGTTCGATGCATCCCTGAACGGGTCGTAGCGTGTCAGGTGCAGCGTTGCCGCTTGGCCCCCGCGGACCGGCCGACCCTGCGATTCGACCACTCGATCGCCTCGCGGTACCACACCGGAGCGCTGCGGTGCAGATTGATGTTGTGCCCCGCTTCCGGAGCGACGAAGATCTCGAGACACGCCTCGGGCGCGTAGTACTGGGGCTCCTGGGCCGGCGCCGGACTCGAAGGATCCGAGCAGGGGATGTCGCAGAAGTTCCGGTCGTACTCGCCGACCACCGAGAGCACGGGCACCTTGATGCTGCGGCTCACCGACGAGTCGGCCGAGAGCGCCAGCGTCGCGAGCTCCGCCGCTGTGGCCGTCTCCTTCGTCGCCTCGTCGCGCGCGATGACCTTCGGGTCCGCTCCCGGCTCGTGGTAGAAGAGCGCACCCCGGCGTCCCGGTAGCGTGGTCAGGTAGCCGGGCGGGAGATCGCGCGAAGCGAAGCGCGCATCGAGCTGGGCCGCATAGAAGGACGCCACGGCCAACCCCAGCCCGGAGGCCGGGGTGTGCATACCGTCGGTGACGATGACGCCGTCGACGTCGGCGTAACGCGCTGCTTCGACCCAAGCGATCCCGACGCCGACGGAGTGTCCGACGGTGATCACGCGAGCGAACCGGACACCACCGATGCGTCCTCGCCGCAACGCGGTCACGAGCTGGTGCGCGACGTACGCGTTCGACTCGATGGTCACGTCTTCGGCCGGAGGGGTCGAGCTCCGCCCGATGCCGATCCGATCGATGTTCAGGGTTGCGAAGCCCGCCCGCGTCAACGCCCTGACATACGAATAGGTCTCGGGACGATACGGGAAGTCCCAGTACACGCGACCGTAGCTCCCACCCGAGAGCAACAGGTGGACGGTCGGCCGTCGCACGTTGGCCGGCACGCATAGCGTCGTGGCGACGGTGAACCCTGCGGGCTCGCCTTGCGCGAGAGCCACGGGCACCCGGCGATCCCGGCACCTTACGGTGGAACCCCCAGCCGCCGCCGGCGTTTGCGCAACACCGGCGGCAACGACGGCCGCAACCATCAGGGCCGCAACCCTCATCGGTGTGTGCATCGCGGTTCTCAGGAGCCAACCCGCTGCCCTACCGCGGGCAGGACGAACCGCCTAATGAATCGGCGGATCGAGGCGGGTGAGCGCAGGTTCACGTCGGCGGAGGGGACGAGCAGGTACGTGAGCACGTTTCGGACGATCCACTCAGATACTCGCCGCGCTTCCGTTCGGTCGAGCTCGGCGATCCGTACGACGTGCGGGGTGATTACCTCGGTCGGCATCTTGACGATCCGTTCCGGCACTCCGGGCCGCCCCGGGCCGGCTCCTTCGATCGTGAGGTCGATCTCCGGGAACGTCCCGTCCGCCCACGCCTGCGCCACGAGCGTCGCGCCGCTGACGACGAGCTCCTCGATCGAACACGCGGCGGCGGCGCGACGCTCGAGCTCGGCACGGAAGCGCGCGATCTCTCGCTGGAGAAGCGCCAAGGCGACGTGGTCGCGGCCGGCGTATGACCGGTAGAGGGTGGTCCTACTGACGCCGGCCTGGGCAGCGATCTCGCTCATCGTAGTTCCGTGCACGCCCTTGCGCGCGAAACAGCGACGGGCGGCGTCGAGGATCGTGTCCTCGTCGAGCTTGACTCCCTGCGGGCTCAATGCGTCCACCTTTCACCGGCGGCACTTGTGACTCTATGGACCGATCTGTAACATGTCAACGCCGAAGGCGAGAAGGAGGGCGCATGTCGGACGTCGAGGTAGCCGATGCCGTCGAAACTGCCACGCTGGAGCAGATGTCCGACATGGACATCGACAACGTCTATGAGCTCATGGATGTCCAGCTCCGCGAGCGACCAGACCCCGTCGACCTGTACCGGCGCTGGGAGCGCCAGAACTGGTCGGTCTTCGACCTGGACTTCACCCGCGACATCCAGGACTGGGGACGGATGCCGACATTGCTCAAGGGCGACCTGCTCTTCAGCCTGAGCGGGTTCTTTCTCGGTGAGGCGGCTGTCACCGACACGTTGTCGCCCCTCGTGCACGCCGCGCCCACCGATGACGACCGGCACTTCCTCGCCACGCAGCTCGTGGACGAGGCGAGACATACCGTCTTCTTCACCCGTTTCTTCCGAGAGGTGCTGGGCATCTCATCGATCGAAGCGGCGAAGACGTCGATCGAGCCCGTGCGGGTCTGGACGAGCGATGAAGGCGGGTTCGGCGTCCTCTTCTACAAGCACCTGTCTGATGTCACCGATGCCGTCCGCATGGACCCGGCCGACTACGGCAAGTGGGTGGACGGGATCGTCTTCTACCACATGCTGCTCGAAGGGATGCTCGCCCTCCAGGGTCAGCGAAACATCCTTCAAGGGGCGCGCTTGTTCGGCGTCCTGCCGGCGTTCCGGGCCGGCTTCACCGCGGTGACGCGCGACGAGTCGCGACACGTGAACTACGCGGTGTACGCGCTATCCAAGGCGATCGAGGCGGGTCACGAAGAGCGGGTCCTCGAGACCATTCACCGCTACCTCGACGCGACGTGCGACGTCCTCTCGAAACCGATCCGTCGTTTCCCCACACCCACCCCTGAAGACCTGGCCGAGCTCCAGGCCTTCCTGCCCGCGGGATCCACGCCCCCCCAGCGCAATCTCCGCGAGCTCTTGGGGAACCCGGTCCTCCAGCTCCAGAAGCGGCTGCGGGCGGCGGGCGTAAGCGCTGCGCCCCTCGAGTCGATCGCCACGCAGTGGTGGGCCCGCATCGAGGCGAACTTCGATCTCTACGAGCAGCGCTTCGGGGAGACCCACCCGGCGCGCGTCCAGGAGCGGACGGCCTCGACGATCGGCAGCGCGCGGTAGCGTCGCCTTCAGAACCCGTCTACGAACGGCGAGATGGACGACATCCGGCCATCCTCGTACCGCAACACCTGGACCTGGTCGGCTCCGTCGTACTTGCGCGGTGCGAAGGTCGAGCGTCCCACGTGGTTGCCCACGTATGAACCGATGCTCGCGAAGCCCGCATTCCACGTGCCCAAGGTCAGCTGCGCACCTGCACGCCGTAGCGCGTCGGCGTTGAGAAGGATCATGTGACACCATCCCGACTGCTGCGAGGTGTACTCGGAGCCCGGCCAACGCTGCGTGAAGATCCGGCGGCACTCCTCCTGACCGGGCTGGCTCGGGAGCCGCGCGAAGCTGATCCCGACGGATCCGTTGAACTGGCTGTCGTCGTAGAAGGTCACGTAGTCGGTGGCATCGAGGCCGCCGATCGATGAGAAGGTCCATTTCGGGCGGTAGTTGCGCGAGGTGGCCGTGCGCTGGCCGATCCCGGCCGGTACGGCGTTCGTGACCGGAACGATGAGCGTGACGCCGTCCTGCTCGTATTGGGCCATCGCGTTGTTGGCTTGGATGGCTGCGGTGGAGATGTCCTCCGTGTGCTTGAACACCGAAGGCTGCCGGAACCCGGCTCGCCGCATCTGGGCTTGGATGACCTTGCTTGCGTAGGTGAGGTCGTCGTTGTAGTGCTCGAGGATCCCGATCTTCTGCTTGCGTCCGTCGAGACGTTTCGCGATGAAGTCAACCCACAGCTTGGCGAATCGTTCGACGTTCATGGCGCCGATCCAGTAACGACCCCCCAGGTCGTGTAGGAAGGAACGCGAGGTGGCCGCCAAGAGCCCGTTTCCGGAGTCGGAGATAGGACGAGCCACCCTGGTGGCACATTCGGCCATGCCCGGCCAGCGTTGGTCGTTGATCATCATGAAGGCTCGACGATCTGCGAACGCCGTACGGCACGTCTGCTGACTCGGTTCCGGAAAGCGCGGGTCCGACTGCGTGATGATGACCGGGCGGACCTGTCGCCCGTTGATCCCTCCGGTGGCGTTCACGTGCTCCACGTAGGCCTGGATGCCGCGCTCCGCCTCCGGATCGGGGATGCCGAATCGCGCGTAGAAGGCTGGGTCGATGCGCGTGAAGGCGATGACGATCTCCGTGGCGGTGACGCCCTGGTCGCTCGGACCCACGGCGCGGGAACCCGCCGCGCCCGGCCCCCGCCCGCCCGCCGAGCCACCGGTGCCGGGAACGCCGATCCCGCCTCCGGCACCCCGCGACGACTCCCGAGCGTCTACCCCTGCGGCGCGACGATCCGCCGGGCCCCCGGTGTCCGTCGCGACGTTCGGAAGCGATCCGGCCGGACCGGCAACCGAACGCTCGTCTTCGCCGGAGCCGGCCGTGACCGAAGCGAGTAGGACGAAGGCCAGGAGTCCGGCCACCCCCACAGCGGCCCGGTAGCGGCGCCGAAGTAGCTGCGGCTCTGGGGGTTCCGACACGGCCGATGACCGGCCACCGGGAGCAGGACTCTCAGCCATGAGCGGTTCCTCCTCGACGTGAGAGCCACCGTACCGGGGCCGCCAACCAGCCCAGCGCGGCGGCGGCGAGCGGCGCCACGACCAGCGTCGCCAGCGGCCAACGGCTGCGCTCCGAGTGCTGCGCCGATCCCGCCGAGTCGGGCGCCAACTCGATCGGTGCTGACGGACCCGGGTCGGATCGGGGCGCCGGGAGCGAATCCCTAGCCTGCATCGGCGGAAGGGAGGCGGCGGGTGCGGCAGGCAGAAGGGCGGACGCCGCCGGCACGGTGGAGGCCGGCGCGAACGACGCGTCTTCCTCGATGGACGCTGCCGAACGCGCGGTATCGAAGACCAGCCTCCATGTCGCACCGGCGTCGGGCAGAGGTTTGATCACCACTCCGTGGTTGGGCGAGCCGGCGGCCCATCGTGTCGCGAACGAGCCGAGGTCGAAGGTCCATCGTCCCCGCTCGTCCCGGCTTCCCGGGACGGCCCCCGCGCAGTCTTCTTCGGGGATCTCTCCCGCGGGTTGAGGGCCGGGCGCGAATGGGCCCGTGACCGGACACGCGACGACCGAGGCCACCTCCGGGCGCAGTGAGGCATCCGCGCTTGGAGGTGCCTCCGTGAGCGACAAGATCAGTCCCCGCACGCTCGATGTGACGTCGACGAGCGCGAACGAGCGCGCTTGTTCGGCTCCGCCGAAGATCTCGACGTACGAGCGACCCTCCGAGGCGTACAGGCCGGGGAACGGGAGCCCGGTGACGGCGTACCCTTGGCGGTCTACCGGAACGGTCAGAGCGGTCGCCGGCACGTTGCCGACGAGTCCGATCAGCCAACCGGCTCCCAACGCGAGGAAAGCTCGACCGCGCCTCATCACCGGCTCCGAACCGTTTGGCCCCGGGCCGGTTCCCCGAGGTATGCGGCGGCCACCGCAGGATCGCGACGGATCTGCGTAGGCGTGCCCTGCGCGACGAGCCGCCCGCTCTCCATGACGTAGACGCGATCGGCCAGCGACAGCACCGTCGGGATGTCGTGCTCGATCAAGAGCATCGTCACCCCGGTCTGGCCGTGCACCTGCCGTAAGAGATTCGCTAGTGCTTCGGTCTCGGCCTGCGAGATGCCCGCAGTTGGTTCGTCCAGTAGCAGGATGCGTGGCGCGTTGGCGAGGACGGCCGCCAGTTCGAGGATGCGGCGCATGCCCGTCGACAACTCGGCAACGGGCGCCTCGCGAAACCCCTCGAGGCCGAAGCGGCGCAGCTCCGTACGGGCGAGCTCGGTGACCCAATGCTCGGCCCGGCGGGCCGAGGGCAAGCCGAGGAGCTCGCCGGCCGCATCCGTACGAGCCAGCAGACGCGGCTCGAAGGAGACGCGGAGCACATCCTCCACTGCCATTCCTGGGAATAGACGCGCGTCCTGGAATCCGCGCGCGAGGCCGAGATGGGCGCGCCGGTAGGCAGGCAGATCTGTGACGTCCCGACCGTCGAGAAGTACGCGTCCCGCGGACGGTGGGACGAACCCCGAGAGCACCTCGAAGAGCGTCGTCTTCCCGGCGCCGTTGGGTCCGATGAGGCCGACGAGCTCGCCGGGTGCCACGTCCACGCAGACATCGTCGACGGCGACGAGCCCGCCGAAGACAACGGTCACGTGATCGGCTCGAAGCGCCGGCGGATGGTCTTCGTGCTTCACACGCCTGTCCCGACGAGGGGACGATGGTGCCGTTTCGAGTGCGCGTGGCGAAGGATCCGAGCGAAGCCCAACGTGGGCGTCTGGCCTGCGATACCCGAGGATCGCGTCGCGGATGCGATAGCCGAGCGTGACGAGGCCGCCCGGCAGGTGCTGAACGACGAGGAGCAGACCGGCCGCCGAACCGACCGTGGCGAGGAACGCCTGCCCGGGTGAGAGCACGGGCAGCACAAAGAGCAGGAACGCGCCCACGATAGGTCCGGCGAGGCTGCCGACCCCGCCGATGACGACGGCCACCACCAGCAGCAACGACTGCTCGACGCGGAAGCTCTCGCCGCTGACGCCCTGCTGCGCGTAGAGGAAGATGGCCCCGGCACATCCGGCCAACCCGCCGGCGATGGCGAACCCGGTGAGCTTCGCCCCCACCGAACCGACACCGAGCGCAGCGGCCCCCGGCTCGTTCTCGCGAACGGCCATGAGGTTGCGTCCCAGCCTGCCTCCCTTCGTCCGATGCGCGACGAGCGCGGCCCCCGCCAGCGCGGCCACCGCCAAGTAGAAGAACGCGCGATCTCCGGCGACCGGCCACGGCCGGCTCACCTCGAGGCCGCCTCGCCCGCCGGCCAGCCACTCGGTCCGGAACAGGTACGCGGAAGCCGCCACCGCGAAGGCGAGCGTGCACACGGACAAGAACAACCCCCGCACGCGGAGGGCCGGAAGGCCGATCACGAGCGACGCGGCCGCCCCGGCCCCGACCGCCACGAGGAACGCCGCCCACGGCGACCACCCCAACGTGGCATCGACCCGCGCGGCCGCGAAGGCTCCCGCGCCGGCTACGGCCCACTGGCCCAGCGATACCTGCCCGACGTGGCCTGTGAGGATCGTGAGCGACAAGCCGCACATCGCAAAGGCAACCCCGGTTGTAACGGCGAACGTTTGACCCGCGCTGAGCGCGAACGGGAGCACGATGACGAGGCCAACCGTCGCGGCAGCGAACGATAACCGCAGCCGCGACGCCGGCAGGCTGGATCTCAGCTCGCGAGGTAACCGCTGCAGCGTCTGGGTGACGGGCCACGACGAATCGTCGAGACGTCCCACGCGGCCGATGGCTCGTCTCTGGACGAGCAGCGCGCCGAGCACGATGGACAGCAGGGCCGCTTCCACCACGCCACCTTGGCCGACGTTGAACAACAGCACCTGCTCCATGAAGCCGATCCCAAGCCCCCAACCCAGGGCGCGAGGCAGGTCGGTCATCCGCGCGAGCATCGCTGCGGCGAGTCCGCGAAGCAGGAGGGCCGGACCGACACCGAGATTCAGCGCCACACCACTCGATCCCGCGTAGAGCACGGCTGCCGTCGCCGACAATCCCCCGGCGATGCCCCAAGCCACCAGGGACATGCGCCGCGTCGACACTCCGAGCAGCCGTGCGTTGTCGGCGTTCTCGGCCGCCGCCCGCATAGCGATACCGAACCGCGACATGCGAAAGAACAGCGCCAGCCCCACGCCGATGGCCGGCACGACGAGGGCGGCGAGAAGCGTCGATCCCGTGATCGTCGCGCTTCCCAGGTGCCACTCGATGGCGAACGGCGAAGGAAAACGACCCGATGCCAGGCGGCCCTGCTCGACGGGCGAGATGACGAGTGACGTCAGGGCCACGAGGAGTTGCGCTACGCCGATCGTGGCGACCAGGACGACCAATCTCGGCGCCTCGCGCAGGCGATCGATGACACCGACCTCCACGATCAGCGCCACGACGACACCTACGGCGAGCGCCGTGAGGAAGGCCGGCCAGAAGCCGAGGCCCCAGCGGCTAGTGAGAAATACGACGACCAGCGAAGCACCCGCCCCCAGGTCACCGTGGGCCATGTTCAGTACGCGGCTGGCCCGATACGTGATCACGAACCCCAGCGCGAGCACGCCGTATAGACCGCCGAGCACGACGGCGAGCACGAGCACCTGCGCAGGGAGCACATCGGTCAGGACGCTCACGAACCCCGGGACCTCACAGCACTCCGGCCTTGCCTTCGCGCTGCCCCTGAAATGAAGACGGAGCGCAGGAGGTCTTGCCGACGTAACAAGGTCGCGGTCGCGCCCTCGAATCGGACCTCGCCTCGCTCGAGGAAGTACGCGCGCTCGGCCACGCGCAGCGCGGTATTCACCGACTGCTCTACGAGAAGGACTCCGATACCGTCTTCCCGAAGACGCTCCACGACCGCGACGAGCGATTCCGTCGCCGCGGGCGCGAGACCCAGCGTGAGCTCGTCGATGGCCAGCAGCTTCGGCCGGCCGATCCAGGCGCGGCTCAAGGCGAGCATCTGCTGCTCCCCACCCGACAAGAGTCCTGCCGGCTGATCGAGACGCTCGGCCAGCCGCGGAAACGTATCGATGACGCGGTCGACGGCGGAACGGAACGCTCGGCGGTCTCCGCTCGTGTAGGCGGCGACGCGGAGATTCTCCAGGACCGTCAGCGAGGGGAACACGCCCCGGCCTCCGGGGACGAGGACCATGCCAGCACGCCGGAGATCGGGAGCCGAACGCCCGGTGACGTCGTCGGCCCCCAGCCAGACGCGTCCGCCGTCCGGGGGCAGCAGGCCGAAGACGGTGCGCAGTAGCGTCGACTTGCCCGACCCGTTCGTCCCGAGGAGCGCGACGCATTCATCGGGGTCTACGCGAAGCGATACGCCGAACAGCACCTGCAACGGCCCGTACGAGGCGGCGAGTCCCGCCACCTCGAGCAGGGCACGCGGGTGGCGCCTTCTCGTGCGGGCCGGCGACCTCGCGACTTCCTCTGTGCGCTGTGACGACGCCGCTATCGCCGCCAGCCATATCCCGGCCAGCGCTGCCGACAACAGGTAAGCGCGGGCCGTTACGGGGGTATCCGGACGCCCGAACTGCCAGACCCGCGTCGCCGCGAAGCCCGCCACTCCGTTCGCCAGTCCCGGCATCAGGTAGGTTGCAGCGCCTCCGACGGCCGCGCCCCCGACGAGCTTCAGCCACGCGCCACGGCCCGGAGGGCGCAACCGCCCAACCAGCGTTGCGACCGCGCCGCCGGCCGTGACCATGCCGACTGCTCCGAGGCAAAGGCCGAGCAGGCGCCAAGGAAGGTACGCGGCCAGCGCCAGGCCAAGCCCTGCATAGCCGGCAGCAAGCCCGGCGAACCGGACCTCATAGTCGCGGTGACCCATGGAGAATCCCCTGAACAACGATGGGCCCCATGCCGACCCGCCGAGGAACGCGGCTGCACCGACAACAGCCGCCGGCCACCCGATCGTGTCGTGGACGACGGTTTGGACGTTGGCCCAGAGCATCGTCCCCGATGCGACAAGCACCCCTGCGCCCGCAGACACAACCCTGAACGGGACGGCGTTTCGCCGATCTTTGCGTGGATCATTCAGTCCGGCCAAGGAGACGCCGATCGTTCTTGACTGGTCGACCCCGTATGTTACATCTCGACCCTGAGTGTTACAAGTGAGGTTGTCGCCGGTGCTCCGGCACCGCCGACCTAGAGCTCCGGCTTCCGCTCCCGTTCGGAATCCGGCTGCACGTACTTGTCGGGCTCCTCCAGGAAGCGGCGCAGGCATTCACGCGAGCAGAAGGCGTACTCGACCCCTTGGTGGACGAGCCGCGCCACGGCGTCCGGCCCGACGGCCATGCCGCACACAGGATCACGTTCCGGGGTCAGGCGTGATCGGCCCTCGAGCCGCCACAACCAGATCGTCCCCTCGACCCCGGCGAGCTCGTGTTCACCGGCCGGGACGATCGTGATACCGGCCTCGGCGGCTGCCTCGGCGACGGGCTCCGTGACGAGGATCTCGTTGGCGGAAGCGCGCGCCGCGATACGCGCGGTCAGGTTGACCGTGTTCCCGACGTAGTCCCCCACCCGGTACAGGACGGAACCACAATGGATGCCCGCGCGCAGGGCGGGGAAGTTCGGCTCCCGTGAGGCCGTCGCGTCCAATCCCACCGCGAACCGCACGGCTTGTCCCGGCTCGGTGAAAACGACCATGGCCGCGTCCCCGATCTGCTTCACAAGCGTGCCGCCGTGCTCTTCGAGCAGCTCGCGGACGAGCTCGTCGAAACGATCGAGGATCTCGGCCGCGACCTCGTCGCCGTGCACCTGCGCGAGCGACGTGAACGACGCGAGGTCGACGAACGCGATGGTCGCTTCGAGGGCTTCGCGGTCCTCGCCCTTCTCGGCGGCCTCGAGGTCGGCCAGCGCCTCCTGCACCGACGCGCGCAGCAGGTGCCGCCGGTGGATCGACAACAGCATCGGCTCCAGCACCGGGCCGAGCACCTGCTGGACGGCTTGCAGCCGCTCGGATTGTCCGCGCTCCTTGAGCAACGTGGACCGGCCGGGCTCGGAGACGAACTCGCGGATCATCCGGACCTCGGTCTGCGCCAGCCGCCGCAACGAGTCCCCGTAGACGCGCGCCACGTCCAACAGCACCTTTAGCGGTATCCCGGCGTCCACGAGCAGCTTCATCGTCTCGAAGAACGTCAGGTCGCTGCGCGGGACCGATCCGCTCAGACCTATAGCGCGCAGTAGCCCTTCGATCTCGGACAGCGGCAGACCGGTCTCCTCGGCCACGTCCTCCGGACTGAGGAACTCACCGGCTTCCCCCCACAGCAGGTCCGAATACAGCACCGTCGTCGAACCCTTGCGGATCGCCTCCTCGATCGCCCCGATCGACATGTCGAGGCTCCGGTAGTGCATCAGGATCCGCAGGCGGAGAACGTCGAGCTCGTCCATCTGGCCGTCGCCGTCGGGGTCCAACAGGCCACGGAAGCGGTACTCCTCGATGTCGCTCTCGGGGATCTCGGCGACCTGCGCAAGCTGCGCAGACGTCAGGGGGCGTCGCATACCCCGATGCTAGACTGGCGGTCGCTCCCGAACGCCAACGACGGAGTAACCACGCCGTGAACATCCTGTTCGTCTGCACCGGCAACGTGTGCCGCAGCCCGATGGCCGAAGGCTTCCTTCGCCACGAGGCCCAACGGCGCGGGATCGGCATCGACGTTCGATCCACGGGCACCCACGCCTGGACGGGCCGCGCCGCCACCATCGACGGACGGCGCGTCATGGCCGACCACGGCGTCCCCATCGACGACCACCGGACCCTCGAGCTCGACCGCCCCCTGGTCGATTGGGCCGATCTGATCATCGGCATGTCGCGGGAGCACGTTCGCGAGACCCTCCGCGCCTTCCCGGACGCGGCAGGCCGTACCTTCACGATGAAGGGGTTCCTCGAGTTGCTTCCCTCCCTTCCGGCCTACGAGGACACTGGGTCCTGGCTCGAAGAGGCCGCCCGCCTGAGGGACCACGGAGACCCCCCTGCCGACCAGGACATCGAAGACCCGATGGGTGAACGCCAGGAGGCGTACAGGCGCGTGGCGGCCGAGGTCAAGGACCTGGTCGAGCGCTTCGCCGCCGGGCTCGAGGGGAAACGGGTGCGATTGCGGGCCTGAACCGGGCCTGGGGGTGAGATGAGACGCAGGGGCAGGACGTTCGCCGCGCTCGTTGCCGTCTTCATCGCCGTCTCCCCAACGGCCGCCTCTGCGCAACCAGCTTCACCGACTCCTAAGCCGGGCGGCACTCCCGGTGTCACCTCAGCCGCAGCGATACTCGTGAGCCTGCCCACCGGCGCGCCGGCCACCGACGATGCCCGCGTGCTCTTCGCGCGACGCATCCACGAGGCGCGGTCACCGGCCAGCCTGACGAAGGTCGTCACGGCGCTCGTGGCGCGCGACGAGTACGGCATCGACGATGTCGTCGAGGCCTCACCTCTCGTCCTCCAGACGCACGGCAGCGACCTGGGCCTCGAGCCGGGGATGCGCATCACCGTGCGCAACCTGCTCTACTCACTGATGCTGAAGTCCGCCAACGACGCGGGCATGGCACTCGCCGCGCACCATCCGTTGGGCTACGAGCATTTCATCGCACTGATGAACCAGAAGGCCCGATCGCTCGGCGCCCGCAACACGCATCTCCGTAACCCACACGGCCTCGACCAGATCGGCCACGTGTCGTCCGCGTACGACATGGCCTTGTTCACGCGGGAGCTGCTCCGGGATCCGGTGTTGTCGGCGATCGTGGCGACGAAGACCCACCGGATGCAGTTGGGCGGCCGGGCGAGGGTCTTCGACCACCACCACAAGATGATCGGGCAGTACCCGGGGGCGGTCGGTGTAAAGACCGGCTTTACCGCGCAGGCCGGGCACTGCCTAATCACCGCCGCGCGCACGGCCGCCGGCATGGCGTTCTCGGTCGTGATGAACTCCCAGGATCACTACGCGGACACCACGGCTCTCCTGGACTACGGCAAGGCCCTCGAGGTCCGTGTGACCTCGGGAGGCGGCGGGATCGATGTCGGACCGGCCCTGGCCGCCCCCCCGCCGATCCCTCAGGACGCCCCCATAGTCGCCGGAGCCTTTCGAATCCTCGATCCCCGGGACGACGCCCGGTGGCTGTTCCTCATGCTCGCGCTGGCCGGGCTCACGGTGGCGACGGTGGGCATCCGCCGCCGTTCGCACCCCCTGAGGGACGCGGCGGAGGTCCTGCCTTGGCTCGAGCCGCTCGTGCCGGCCTCCGAGCGGCAGCCCCGCTAGCGCGGCGTGCGGCGAGCGCTCTGGCTCCTTCCCGTCGTCGTCGTGTTCACGCTCGGGGGCATCGCGCTGTTCCGCGCGCGCCCGGCAGCGGAGCTGAGACGACCGGCCCCCACCTTCGAGCTACCCGACCTCGCCGATCCGGAGTCACGCATCGCGCTCGCCGACCTTCGAGGCAGGCCCGTCGTCATGAACTTCTGGGCCTCGTGGTGCGACCCATGCCGCGAGGAAGCGCCGGAGCTCGTGCGCGCGGCGCGTAAGTACTCGTCGCAGGTGCGGTTCCTCGGCGTGAACATCCTTGACGGTCGCGAGCAAGCGCTCGAGTACGTGGACGAGTTCGGGATCGGATTCCCCAACGTCCGAGACGCCCGCGCCGTGATCGCCAAACGCTACGGCGTATCGGGTGCCCCTGAGACGGTCTTCATCGATCGCGGCGGCGACGTGGTCGGCAAATACATCGGCGCCTTCCGCCGAGGACAGCTCGAGGAACTCGTGCGAGACCTCTTAACGCTCGAACCGGACGACGTCCTGGACATCACGGGCCGAGGCGAAACCCGCCCGGTTCCCTGAAACGAAAGAAGGGCCCGGGGAGGGCCCTTCTTCCATGTTGCGGGGAGGGGGATCTAGTTACGCGGTTCGAGCTTTCACCAGGCCGGCCGTCGTGCGGCGGACGTTATATCCGTCCGCCTCTTCGGCCCCCCGGGTCTCGATCTCGTAACGCAGGGCCCGCGCGAACAATTCCGCGAGGCCCTTCAAACCTTGTCCGGTTCCGAACAGCTTCCAGATGATTCCGCGCGGCGCCTCGAGGGCGACCACGATCTCCGATGTCAGCTTCGATGTCGGCCGGATCTCGACGTGGCCGTGGCCCGCCGCGGTCCGCTTGTTCCACGTCGCCGGGAAGCGCTTGGCCTCGCGCCCGAGGAACACAGCCTGGGTCGTGCCATCGGCCCCCACCTCGAGGGTGGCGCCGCCGATGTCGAGCATCCCCGGTACGGCCAGCTCGGCCCTGCGTGCGGGGACCTGAACGTTGAAGGTGCTTGCTGCTTTCGTCACTGGGTCCTCCTTTCACTAGTTGGGACCCTGACTAACCGTCGGTCATTACTATGACTGACCATCAGTCAGGAGTCAAGTCCTTGTAATTCCCAAGCACTCTTACTCTCAAACCCGCCTCTGACCTGCATGTTTCAAGTATCTTGTGCGTTCGAGAACGGGGTGCTAACATCTGACCTCAGGTCAGTTACGCCCCGAAGAACCTTCGAAAGGAGCCCCTTGGACTCGGTCCGCGAGACCGTCTCCTCCGTCCTCAAGCGGAGGGTCGTCAAGCCGACGGAGCAACGGCGGGCCGAGATCCTCCAGGCGGCGATGGAGCTGTTCAGCTCCAAGGGCTTCAACGAGACGACGATGGAAGAGGTGGCTTCCGCCGCCGGCGTCGCGAAAGGGACGGTCTACCTCTACTTCCAGTCCAAGGAGCACCTGCTCCTCGCGCTGAAGCGGGAGTTCATGCAGGGGCTCACCGACGCCGTGACCGGCATCGTCGCCGAGGCCATCGAGCAGCTCGAGGCCGGCAAGGAGATCGACTACCGGGACATCATCGACGACATCTTCCAGACGATCGTCGACTACCACACCCAGCGCCGGGATGCCGTCGAGATCGTCGTCCGCCAGAGCCCGAGCCCTGATCTCGTCCGCGAGGCCATCGAGCTCGAGCGCGAATACCTCGCCCTCATCACCACCGCCTTCCGGGCCGGCATGGACTACGGCCTCGTACACACCGAGGATCCGGAGATGACGGCGCTGCTCGTGAACGCCGCCATCCGCGACAACATCGCCGCCTGCCTGTGCTACTCCGAGCCCGCCGATCTCGACCGCCTCGTCACGGCCGCCAAGCAGATGCTCTACAAAGCACTGGCGCCCAACCTCGAGATGCCGCCGCGCCGTCCGCGGCTCGTACCCGCGCCGAAGCCCTAAGGGCCCCCACCAGCGGTTGCTTGGTGCACCACGCACCTGCTAAGATCGCCATGTGACCAACATGGACAAGCCTCTCCTGGATCGAGCGGAGCGAGCCCTTCGAAAAGGTCTGGGCGACTTCATCCGGTCCCAGCGGTCCCTGGCCCACCGCTCGCTGCGACAGGTGGCCGACGCCGCCAAGATCTCCAACGCCTACCTCAGCCAGGTCGAGCGCGGGATCTACAAGCCCTCGGCCGACGTCCTGCGCGGTATCGCCGACGCCCTGGACATCTCCAAGGACACGCTCTACCGGCAGGCCGGCATCCTCGATCCCGAGGACGCTCCCACCGGGCGCACGACGGTGGAGGAGGCTATACGCCTGGACGAGCGCCTGTCCGACGACCAGAAGGAAGCCCTCCTGCAGGTCTACAAGGGATTCCTCATGCGGGGGGACACCCCCCGCACCCCCCGGGGGACCCCTTGACAGACCAAGCATCTGCTTGGTATACTTAACACATCAGCAGCCAGTCGAGACCTAAGGAGGTCGAAATGGCGACAAGTTACGCCAAGCAGGTCGAAGAGGCGGCCGACGGTGTCGTGTCCCTCATCGACAAGGCACAGGAGGCCGCGACTTCGGTCGTGTCGACCGTGAGCGAGGCCGTGTCGGACTACGTGCCGGATCTCGGACTGGGTGAGGTTCTGCTCTCCCCCGCCGAGGCCGTCGAGTCCAGCTACAGCATCGGCAACAAGTTCATGGAGTCCGGACGGCGCTTCACCCTCGGGATCCTCGAGGCCGTCTCGCCCGTCACCGACAAGGTCTTCGGCTCGCGCAAGCCCGCCAAGTCCTCGGTCGTGAAGTCCGCGTAACCCCAAGACCTGACTAACGCCAACGGCCCCGCTTCGGCGGGGCCGTTTCGTTTTTCGACGATGGCGCGTCAGCGCCCCCTTGTTACAGATCCAGGTTCCCGAGGACGAGGATGCGGGTCTCCGACATCTCCTCCATCGCGTAGCGCAGACCCTCGCGTCCGTACCCGGACGCCTTCACGCCGCCGTAAGGCATCTGATCGGCGCGGAAGGCGGATACATCGTTGTGGATGACACCGCCGACGCGGATCTCCCGTTGCGCGCGGAACACGCGCTCGACGTCGCTGGTGAACACGCCCGCCTGCAGGCCGTACTCGGTGTCGTTGGCCATCAGCAGGCCGTCGTCGAAGCTCGCATACGACTGGACGGTGACGACGGGCCCGAACACCTCCATGCACGAGACCTTCATGTCCGGACGAACATCGACGAGGACGGTCGGCATGTAGCACGGGTCCTCACGCTTGGCGCCGCACAGCGCTCGTGCCCCACCGGCCAGACCCTCCTGCACCCACTGATCGACGCGATCCAGCGCGTCGGCGTCGATCAGCGGGCCCACGTCCGTTTTCTCGTCGGCGGGATCACCGACCACCAACGCTTCCACGCGCGGGACGAGACGGTCGCAGAACGCCTCGTAGACGTCGGCGTGAACGAGCACGCGCTGGACGGAGATACACGACTGCCCGGCCTGGTAGAAGCCGCCGTAGGCGACGCGATCGGCCGCGTGGTCGAGGTCGGCGTCGGGCTCGATGAGCACGGGGGCGTTCCCTCCGAGCTCGAGCGTCACCTTCTTGCGCGGAACGAGCGACTTCAGCTTCCAGCCCACGTCCGTCGATCCCGTGAACGAGATCTTGGCGATGCGCTCGTCCTGCGCGGCACGCTCGGCGTCGGAGGACGAGCAGGTCAGGACGGAGACGGCGTCGGCGGCTCCGGCCTCCACGAGGATCTCGCCCAGGGCGATGGCCGTCAGTGGCGTGGCCGACGCCGGCTTGACGGCGATCGAGTTGCCCGCCGCGAGGGCGGGACCCACCTTGTGGCAGACGAGATTCAGCGGGAAGTTGAACGGTGCGATACCCAGCACGGGCCCCAGCGGGAAGCGTCGGACGACACCGAGGCGGCCGCCCGCGGCCTCCTCGGTGTCGAGACGGATGAGTTCCCCCGTGAAGCGCTTGGCCTCCTCGCCCGCCCAGGTGAGCGTCGAGACGGCTCGAGCCACCTCGACCTTGGCCGCTTTGTACGGCTTCCCGCCCTCGGACACGATGAGCCGGGTCAGCTCCTCGGCACGCATCTTGATCGCGCCTGCGGCGCCGATCAAGATGCGTGCCCGCCCGAACGCACTCTGCTTTCGAGTGGACTCGAAAGCAGCTACCGCTGCGTCGAGCGCTGCGTCGACGTGCTTCCACGACGCAACGGCGACCTCGTCGACGACGTCGCCCGTGTACGGGCTGCGGACCTCGCGACCGTCCGCGCCGCTGACGCGCTCTCCGGCGACCAGGAAGGAACGCATGGGCTCACCCTAGCGCTCCACACGCTAGGGGTTGGCCTTGACGAACTCGAGCATCCTGGTCCACGCGTCGTCGCACTCGGTCGTGAAGTCGGCGAAGGCCCGGTCGAAGAACGAATGCGGCGCGCCCTCGTAGATCTTCAGGTCGTTGGACACGCCGGCTGCGTCGAGCGCGCGGCCGAAGGCTTCGATCCCGGAGGCCGGGATCATCTGGTCGGTGCCGCCGAAGTGACCGAGCACGGGTGCCTTGTACTCCGTCACCTTGTCGATCGGGGCGTCGGTGTCCTCTTCGTTGGCCGGCGTGACGCGGCCGTAGAAGCCGATGACACCGGCCAGTCCCTCCTGGCGAGCCGACTGGTTGAACGAATGCCGTCCGCCGAAGCAGAAGCCGACGGTGTACACAGCCGTCGCTCCTCCCCCCGCATCGGATTTCAGATGCTCCACCACCGCGCCCACGTCCAATGCGACGGTGTCGGGCTGCGTCTTCATCACCTCGGGCCAGAAGTCGAAGTCGTCCTCGCGCCGACCGACACCCGCCGTCCGCCCGAAGTAGTCGAAAGCTGTCGCGTGGACACCGGCCTCGGCGAAGCGCAGAGCCAGATCCTCGTAGAACGCGTGCAAGCCGCGGACGTCGGGGAGCACCACGATGCCCGGCCCTTCGGTCGCCTCGGCATTCGCGGAGAACGCTGCGAACTCGTTGCCGTCGGCTGCCTTCAACGTGACGGCTTCACCGGTAGCAGCTCCGCCACGTATGGGCGGAAGCGGGGGACGTGCGGTGGTCTCGTAGCACATGTCAATCCCTCCTCCGCAGGTCTTGAAGGATGACCCTAGCAGCGTTACGTCCGGCCGCTCCCATGACGCAACCCCCCGGTCGCGCGCCCGATCCGCCCAGATACAGACCCCGCACCGGCGTCCGGTGTGCGAAGCGGTGGCCGAACGACTGCTCGGGCGTGATCTCGCCGTGGAAGATGTTCCCGCCGCTCAGAGCGAATCGCTCCTCGAGCTCGACCGGGCCGAGCGCGTCGCAGGCAAGGATCGCGTCGGGCACGTTCGGCGCATACGTCGCCAGCGTGTCCAGCACGGCCTGCGTCGCCTTCTCGCGAACGCCTTCCCAACTCGAGGCGGCCTCCGGCGAGACGTACTGCGCGAACGCCGACAGCACGTGACCGTCACCGTCCACCAGCGTCGGGTCGACGGCCGACTGCACGAACACCTCCATGAACGGATGCCTCGAAAACATCGACGTGGCGGCCTCGTCCCAAGCGTCGTGCAGGTAGTCGACGGACGGTGAGATCTCGACGGTGCCGAAGTGCTGGGGGCCGGGTGCGGAATCCGGGAGCACGCGGAAGTCCGGAAGCTCGCTCAGCGCGAGGTTGACCTTGAGCACACAGCCCGGCGTCTGCCACGCCTCGACACGACCGACGAATTCGCTGTCGAGCTCGTCCCGCGGCATCAGGCCCAAGAATGTCGTCTTCGGATCCGCCCCCGAGACGACGAGACCGGCGCGCACGACCGAGCCGTCGGCCAGCCGCACGCCGGCGGCTGCTCCGCCGTCCAAGAGGATCTCCTCCACGGGCTGACCGCACCGCACCTCGGCCCCCGCTGCTTCGGCGGCGGCGCACAAGGCCTGCGTCAGTGCGCCCATCCCGCCCCGGACGAACCCCCACACCCCGGAACCTCCGTAGAGCTCACCGCCAAGGGCGTGATAGCCCATCACCCAGGCCGTCCCCGCCTGCCGTGGACTGCGCCACGTGCCGATCACGCCTTGCGATACGAACGCGCCCTGAACGCCGGGATGGGAGAAGAAGTGCTCGACCGTCTCGGCCGCGCTGCCCGCCACCGCCCACCGCCAGACGTCGGGGCCCACCACCTGCTCGACGTCGGACAACTCCGGCGGCTCCGGATCGTCGACGAGCGGACGCAGGGCGTCGACGGCTTCTTCCCAGAACCCACCCCACCGCTCGTACCCGTCGGCATCGGCCGGCGACAGCCGCGCGATCTCCTCGCGCGTTCGCGCCGGGTCACGCCAGACGAAGAAGTGCCCGCCGTCCGGCAGCGGGACGAACATCTGCGGGTCCTTCGCCACCACCTCGAGACCGTGCCGGCGCAGCTCGAGGTCCGCATAGACGTCCGGCCGCAGCAGCGACAACGCGTAGCTCGCTGTCGACAAACGGAAGCCCGGGATGAGCTCTTCGGTAACGGCCGCCCCGCCCACGACCTCCCGCCGTTCACACACGAGAACCCTCAAGCCCGTCTTCGCCAGGTACGCGGCCGCGACGAGCCCGTTGTGGCCGGCGCCGACGATGACCGCGTCGACGCTTACGTCAGCCCGCTTGGACGTGGCGTTCAGAACGGCGTGCGCCCACAGTACACGCGCGTGAGCTTGAGCTCTCCCACCGTGCTTCGCACGTCGCTGTAACCGGCGACGCGAAGGAAGCCACGGATGAGGGAGGACTCAGACGGGGTTGTCTCGATGAGGAGCCAGCCCCCAGGCGTCAGCCAGTCGAGGCCCTCCAAAACGACGCGCCGGACGAGGCCGAGGCCGTCACTCGAGCGATCCGTCAGCGTGTGCTGCGGCTCGTGCCCACGGATCTCGACGGGAAGGTCTCGGACCTCATCGCGTGGGACGTACGGCGGATGGATCGTGACGACGTCGATCGAACCGCGCAGTTCGCGCGGCAGCGAGTTGAACAGATCACTGCGGACGAAGGACACGTTCTGCACGCCCAGCTCGCTCGCATTGTCGCGCGCCTGTGTGATCGCCTTGCGCGAGATGTCCGCAGCTATCACCTTCGCGCGCGGCACCGCTCGGGCCGACGCGATGGCCACCGGACCGATGCCGGTCGCGAGGTCGACGTGCACCGGCGACCGGCGACCACGCAGGCGGCGGATCGCTTGCTGCGCGAGGAACTCGCTCGTCAGACGGGGGATGAAGGCGCCCGGCTTCACCTTCATCTTGAAGTCCAGGAACTCCACCCACCCGACGATGAACGCCATGGGCTCGCCGGTCGTCCGCCGCTTGACGAGACGCTCGAAGGTGCGCTGAGCCGCCGGTGACACTTCCTGGCTGCGGTCGGGCTGGCGGCCGAGCACATGCGCGAGGAGATCCCAAGCCTGGTCCGCCTCGTCTCCCTGCCAGCCGAAGCGCTCGTTCGCTTCGACGAGCGTGCGCTTGGCCTTTTTCAAGAGCTGGTCGGTTTTCATGTCCCATGCGTCTACCACATTCGGACAAGGCCGAGTTGGGTTTTTCGCTATGCGAGACTGAGGCGATGCCGGACCAGCTCGAGCGCGTGGCGCAGGAGCAAGCCCGCGAGGAGCTGTTCGCTTGTGGCTTGTACACGGCGCTGGCCGAGCGATTCCCCGAGGGCAAGAGCCGACAGATGTTGACCGAGCTGGCTGCGCAGGAGCGATCGCACGTCGACTTCTGGCTCGGGATCACCGACGTCTCCGCACGGCGGCTGCAACCGTCGAGGCTCAAGCACCGGCTCCTCGTCGCCGCCAGCGTGGTTCTCGGTCCGGCCTTCACCATCCGGTGGCTGGAGCGAGGCGAGGACAAGGCAATCGCTGCGTACAAGCACCTGCTCGATGACGGAGCTCTGTCACCCGAGCACCGCAAGAAGGTCGGCCGGATGCTGCGTGAGGAGGAGGAGCACGAGCAGCTTCTCGAGGCCGGCGTCGAGGACGAACGGCGCCTCTACCTGGGCGCGGCGGTACTCGGCCTCAACGACGCCCTGGTAGAGCTCACGGGAGGCCTGACGGGCCTCGCCAGCTCGATCTCCGACCCCAAGCTCATCGGTTTCGCGGCGCTCGTCGTGGGCATCGCGGCCTCGATGTCCATGGCCGCTTCGAACTTCCTGTCCGTGGAGATCGGTGAGGATTCGGAGCTGCAGCCGCGCCGGGCGGCCGCGTACACCGGCATCGCCTACATCGTCGTGGTGGTGGGGCTGGTTCTGCCCTTCTTCCTGCTCGCCGACCGGCGCGCGGCGCTCGCCATCTCGTGGGCGTCGGCCGTGGCGATCATCGCCGCGTTCTCCTATTACTCGTCGGTCATGCAGAGTACGTCGTTCCGTCGGCGATTCACCGTCATGCTGCTGCTCGGTGTGGGCGTCGCGGTGATCTCGTTCGGGATGGGGCGCCTGCTGGGCTCGATGATCGGGATCGAGATCTAGTCAGAGCTTCACGATCACGGACTTCTGCTGGGTGTACAGGTCGAGGGACGCCTCGCCCTTCTCACGTCCGAACCCGGACTGCTTGTAGCCCCCGAAGGGCGTGGTCATGTCGCCTTCGAAGTAGCAGTTGACCCACACCGTTCCCGCACGCAACGCAGCTGCGGCACGGTGCGCCTTTGAGATGTCCCGCGTCCACACGGCGGCAGCGAGCCCGTAGTCGGTGTCGTTGCCCTGCGCCATCGCGTCGTCGATGTCGGCGAACGGGATCACCGAAAGCACGGGTCCGAAGATCTCCTCCTGCGCGATGCGCATGTCGTTGCGCACGCCGGTGAAGATGGTCGGCTCGACGAAGTAGCCCGTCCGCTCGACGCGGCCCCCACCGGTCGCGGCGGTCGCCCCTTCCTCCTTCCCGACCTCGAGGTAACCACTCACGCGCTCGAGCTGCTCGGCGGACACCAAGGGTCCGACGAGCACGTCCTCCTCGAAGCCGGAACCAACCTTCACGTTCCCCGTGAACGCCGTGAGCTTGTCGACGAACTCGTCGTGGATGGGCTTCTCGAGGAACAGCCGCGTCGCTGCCGTGCAGATCTGGCCGGAATTGGAGAACACGCCGAACATCGCCATACGGACCGCGGCATCCATATCGGCGTCCGCGAAGACGATGTTCGGGCTCTTCCCACCCAGTTCGAGGGAGACCCTCTTCACGGTGCCGGCCGCGGCGGCCATGACCTTCTTGCCCACCTCGACCGAGCCCGTGAAGGCGATCTTGTCCACACCCGGGTGCTCGACGATGGCCGCTCCCGTCGTGCCGTCGCCGGTGATGACGTTGACGATGCCATCGGGCAGGCCGGCTTCCGCCGTGAGCTCGGCGAAGCGTAGCGCCGTCAGGGGCGTCTGCTCGGCCGGCTTGAGGACGCACGTGTTGCCGCAGGCCAGAGCGGGAGCGACCTTCCAGGCCGCCATCGTCATCGGGTAGTTCCACGGGATGATCTGTCCGCAGACGCCGACCGGCTCCCGACGGACGTAGTTATGGCGGTCGGCGGCCGTGGGCAGCACCGATCCGTGGATCTTCGTCGGCCAGCCGGCGTAGTACCGGAACGTCTCCGCGCACCCACGCATCTCGTTGCGCGCCGAGCCCAGCGGTTTACCGTTGTCCAGGGTCTCGAGGATGGCGAGCTCCTCGGCGTGCGCGTCGATGACGTCGGCGAGTCTCCGCAGCATGGCTTCCTTGTGACGGGGAGGCAGATCGCTCCACCGTCCGTCGTCGAAGGCCGTTCGCGCCGCCCGCACGGCTCTGTCGACGTCGGGCGCGCCGGCCAGCGCGACGTGCGCGAGCACCTCTTCGGTGGCCGGATTGATCGTCTCGAAGGTACGCCCGTCGTCGGCGTCGACCCAGGCGCCGTCGATCCACAGCTGTTTGGGTTTCGGGCCGAGGAACGGCTTCACGCTGTCGGGGATGTCCATACGGGTCTCGGTGACGGCCACGTTGCACCCTCCTGACTCGAATGACGCCGGCGTTGTCGCACATCCTACGTCGGCGGAAATGAATCAGCCCCCCGTCGCCGGGGGGCTGATTTCGAAGTCTGTAGTTGGTGTGGTGCTAGAAGGCCGGACCACCCTGGCCACCGCCGCCACCGGATCCACCGATGCCACCGTTGGCCTCACCGCCGCCTCCACCGGTCGCCGCACCACCGGCACCGGAACCACCGACGCCACCCGCCGCACCGTCGCCGCCTTCGCCACCGGCAGCCGCCTCGGCGTCGCCGCCCTCACCGGCATCACCCGGAATCGCTCCCGCGGGGATCGCGCCACCGTCACCGCCGCAACCGGCGACCGGGATTGTCGCGCTGCACTCTCCACCGGAACCGGCGTTCACCTGGTTGCCACCGGCGCCACCGGGTGCGGCAGCACCTTGGCCGCCGTCCCCACCTTCACCGCCGGCCGCACCGTTTCCACCGTCACCGCCGGAGCCACCGGTGCCGCCGTTACCACCGTACGCACGGCCACCACCCGCGTCACCACCGGAACCGCCGCTGCCACCGCTGCCGCCCGTGTCGGCCAACGAGGGCCCGACGACGAAGAGCACGGCACCGAGCGCCAGCATCAACAGCCCTAGACGCTTCCTCATTGCTCAGGTCCTCCTACGTCGCATCGACTTGAAACTCCACATTCTCCCTTGTGCACAACCAAAACGCAACTAACCCTCTGCATCACCCCTGGAGACCCAAGGGCCTTTGACCTGCGCCTTCAGCCGGGATACTACCTGCTGGGCGCGACGCGGCATCGTCACTACCGCGGGTGCCGGAGCTACGGTCCCTACCGAGGCCGCGACCGGATTGCGGGCCCGGCCGATCATCCACATCGTCCCCCCCAAGGAGAGCAGGAGGCCGGCCATGAGCGTGAGCTGCTCTGAGATGCTTCCGGTGATTGGCAGCCGCCGGCCGCCGGGGTGAAGGACTCGTGGCGGCGGGCGTCGAGCGGCCTCGAAATTGACGGGGCTGCAGCCGCCGTCACCGGCGCCGAAGAAAGCCGATCCGCCCTGGCCACCGCCCGGGCCTCCGCCGTGGCCGCCGTGGAAGGCGCTGCCCGACGAGCCCGTGCCGTCGTCGTCGATGAGCCCCGAGTCGATCTCTATGAACCCGTCGCCGTCATCGTCGATGCCGCGCGGGTCGTCCTCGCCGAAGCGCGGGCCGAGATGCTCGGGGATGAGGAAGGTGTCCGGGACCTCGCCGCCCTGGTTGTTGTCAAGCACGATGTCGGCGTTGTCGTGGATGGTTCCGCCCGGACCGCCCGAGGCCGCGCCGGCCTGGCCGCCGCCCTGGGCGCAGAAGGGGTGATCGTGCCCGAGCTGATGGTCGGCTCGAGCCGGGCCCGTGAGGGCGAAGCCGATCCCCAGCACGAGAGAAAGGAGCAGGGCGAGCCGTCCTGAAGGCTTCATCGCCTCACTCCCTCCCGCTCGAAGACGAAGATGCTGAATCAAGGTACGGGGCTGCATGGTCACTTGGCGAACTCGCCCGCTACGGACCGGCAGCCCCGCCGCCCTGGCCACCGCCACCACCAGAGCCGCCCACACCACCGTTGGCCCGGCCACCGACACCGCCGGAGGCGTTGCCGCCTTCGCCGGTACCGCCCGACCCGCCTTCGGCGCCGGAGCCACCGTCACTGCCGCCGGCGGCCGCAGCGTCACCGCCACTTCCCCCGGCTCCAGATGTCGCTCCGGCCGGAAGCGCGCCGCCCGTGCCGCCGCAGCCCACGACCGGGATCGTGGCGCTGCAATCTCCACCTGCTCCGGCGTTCACCTGATCTCCACCGGCGCCTCCGGCTGCCGCAGCTCCAGACCCGCCGGTGCCACCATCGGCGCCCGCGGCTCCGTTGCCGCCCTCGCCGCCCGGCCCGCCGGTACCGCCGTGCCCGCCGTAAGCCGTTCCACCGCCGGCGTCACCACCGGTTCCACCGCGACCGCCGCCACCGCCGGTGTCAGCAAGCGACGGCCCGATCGCGAAAAGTACGGCGCCGAGGGCCAGCATGATTAATCCAAGTCTCTTACGCATTGGTCAGATTCCTCCCGCATCGCATCGACTCGACCCCTCGATTGTCGCCCGTGGAAGGGACGAAGGCAAATACCTGAACACAACTCGTATGATCCCGCACCTCAGCGGGCATCCTCCCGACCCCAAGAGAAGCCGATCTCCTCGCGCAACCGCGCAACCGCGCTGCTGGGTTCCTCCGCCGGCTGGGGTGCCCAGCCCTCATCCGGATTGGCCGGAGCCGCCCACTCAGACGCGCCTTGGGGAGCGTGGGCCGTTCCTGGCGGGGGGGCGGAGGACTCGGCCGGACTCACCCGGGCCGGCGCCGGGACTTTCTTCGGCCGCCGGAAGACCGCCGCCAGGAAGCCGTTCACGGCCGAGATGATCTGGGGAGCAAAGACGAACGTGCCGCCCAGGATCAAGAAAACGGCGCCTAGCAGTGCGAACTGCTCGGCTGATGTCCCGCTCATTGAGAGGGGTCGGCCACGTCGAGGAACCCAGCAAAAAGAGAAAGGAGTAGGGCGAGCCTTCCTGCAGGCTTCATCGCCCTACTCCTTCCCCGAAAGCAGTCTCTCGATACGCCTAGTCCTGGTCGTCCCGGTTGCCGTCGCCCACGACGCCGCCGCGGCCGCCGCTACCACCGCTGCCGCCGCTGCCGCTGTCGACTTGGGCCGTTCCACCGGCTCCACCGTCGCCGCCTTCGGCATCTCCGCCGCGGCCACCCTCGGCAGCGAAACCACCGTCGCCGCCAGCGCCGACTTCGGCGTTGAACTCCGTCCGGGACCTGGACTCGCCCGGCCCGCCAACGCCGCCCTCGCCCGCCGTGCAGGAGAGCGCGCTGAGGAGCGCGCAGTCGCCGCCCGTTCCGCCCGTGCCGCCGCCGGTTCCGGACGAGCTCGTGCTCACGTTTCCGCCGTCACCGGCATCGCCGCCGTCGCCACCCTGCGCGCCGTCGCCGGCCGTTCCGCCTGCGGCGCCGTTGCCGCCGTTGCCGCCGAAGGCCCGGCCGCCGCCGGCGTCACCACCGGATCCACCCGAACCGCCGCCACCCACGGTGATATCGGCCAACGCGGGCCCCATCACGAACAGGGCGGCGCCCAGGGCCAACATGATCATTCCCAGGCGCTTTCTCATCCAAGTCCTCCTACGTCGCATCGACTAAAACACGCATCTGGCCGCCGCGAAACAGGCGGTCGCATCACGGCTCAGGCTAACAGCTGAAGTCGACAACGGGCAACAACCTGAACGAGGGAATCAGGCGCTACGGACCGGCACCCACGTCGGGACCGGCACCGCTGGCCCCCGAGGCCCCTTCGGAGCCCGCGTCCTCACCGTCTTCGCCTGAGACCACCGAAGACGAACCGTCCGGGCCATCCGCGCCTTGGGACGGGGTGCCGTCTGAGCCCGGATCGCCCTGGCTTCCCGACCCGCCGTCCTCACCGAACGCGGCTCTCGAGCTCGAAGCGGTCCCGCCGTCCGCACCCTGGGCTCCGCCTCCACCCGCAGCCGTCCGCGCCCCCAGCGATCCCACGGCGGTACCAACACTCCCGGCCGACACACTTCCACCGTCTCCGGCGTCTCCGCCGTCGCCTCCGGGTCCCGCGTTGCCGCCTTCACCACCGGCGCCACCGTGCCCGCCGTTTCCGCCGTAGGCGACACCACCGGTGGCATCACCACCGCTCCCACCGGCTCCGCCCCCTCCGACGGTCGTATGGGCCAGCGATGGGGCCACGGAGAGCAGAGCGCCGAGAGCGACCAGGCCGAGGATGATCCTCGCCCGCGCGGCGTTCCAGCTCGAGATCGAGCTTCGCAAACGTTCTTTCAGGGTCATGGTTTTGGGTCCTGCGACAGCCTACACACCGATCGTAGCGGCGTGGTGCAAACCGTCAACGCCATTGCACCAACTAAGCGAACGTCGCTTTGGCGTTCGCCACGACGATGTTGCCCTTCTGCGTCTCGGCCTGGACGATCGCCTCGATCCCGTCCACCCAGAGCTTTGTGACGATCGTGTCGCCCGGGTAGACGACGTCGGCGAAGCGGGCCTCGAAGGACTTGAACCTCGAGACGTCGCCGCCGCACAACGCCTTCAGGATCGCGCGGCCGACGAAGCCGTAGGTGCACAACCCGTGGAGGATGGGCGTGTCGAAGCCGCCCATCTTCGCGAACTCCGGATCGACGTGGAGCGGATTCCGGTCGCCCGAGAGGCGGTAGATCGCCGCTTGCTCCATGCGGGTCTCGTCCGAGATCACGTGATCCGGCTCCCGTTCCGGCGGAGCGTTGAGGCCCTTGGCCGACGGTCCGCGCTCACCGCCGAAGCCGCCGGCGCCGCGCGCGAAGATGCTCGCTGACGCGGTGAACAGCGGTCCCTTGTCGTCGGAGGCCGTCGTCTGGATCCCGATGACCGCAGCTGCGCCCTTGTCCCAGATCTCGGTCACCTCGCCCTCGAGGGTGACTTTGGCGTCCGGGGGCAGCTCGCGGTGCAGCGTGATGGCCTCGCCGCCGTGGAGGATGAGTGCGGGGTTGATCCCCTCGATCTGTCCCATGACCCCCATGCCGGCCATGCCGCCGATGACGG
>Ga0299907_10000086_pt1 | contig 33243 bp, 47 predicted proteins | sample RVTome_16_FD_198680 | JGI IMG/M metagenome (GOLD analysis project Ga0299907, IMG submission 198680) | Soil microbial communities from uranium-contaminated site in the Upper Colorado River Basin, Wyoming, United States - RVT152D67 (version 2) ...
GACGATCACGAACTGGCCCTTGACGATCTCGAACCCGCGCACGATCTCGTCCTGGGTGACCTCGCGGTCGTGCGTCGGGCACCACCGCTTCTGCTTGATCGGGGTCGCGCACTCGCGGTGCAGGAGCCGGAAGGAGACGTCCGACTGGCGTGCGGCCGGCTTGGTCGCCGGCGCGAGACCGACCGGGATCGAGACGAGGCCGAAGCTGAGCGATCCGTTCCAGGTTGTCCGCATGTCGAGAAGTGTAGGCGCCGGCGCATTCGCGTCCGCGCGGACCGCCTGATTTCGCCGCCCTCGCACGAATCCCTCCCAGTAAGCTGAGGGTCTGGTGACGGAGACCGCCCGCGCGACCACGCCGACGACACCGCCGAGCGAGCGTCGCACGATCGCACGGCTGTGGCGAGACGGGATCGCCGCCGCGCGCACGACCCCCGCCTATCTCGTCGAGGACGAGGAGCAGGGCTGGCGGGAGGTCTCGTGGACGGACGCCGACGAGCTCGTCCGCGCGTATGCGAACGGATTCCTCGCGCGCGGCGTCGCGAAGCGTGACGCGGTCGCGATTCTCGCCCAGAACACCCTCGACTGGGCGCTCGTCGACTTCGCGCTCGCGCAGATCGGCGCGGTCTCGATCCCGGTCTACGCGAACAGCTCTGCGAAGGACGTCGCGTACCTCCTCGAGCACTCCGACGCGGTCGGGATCGTCTGCGAGGACGCGGAGCAGCTGGCCAAGGTCGAGTCGGTGGCGGAGGAGCTACCGAGGCTCGAGCACGTCCTGACGTACCACGATCTCGCAGGGCTCGCCTCACACGGCATCGACTACGCCCAGACGCATCCGACGGCGCTCGAGGAGGCGTTTGCCGCGGTCGACGAGGACGACCTGTACACCATCCTCTACACGTCGGGCACGACCGGGCCTCCGAAGGGCTGCATGATGAGCCACCGGAACTACTACGCGATGGCGAGCGTCGTCGACGAGATGGAGAACCACACGCAGCCCGACGACGTGATGCTCCTGTACATCCCGCTGGCGCACAATTTCGGGCGCCTGATGCTCATCGAGGGCGCCAACGTCGGCTTCACGATCGCGTTCCTGCGCGATCCGCTGCGCGTGGCCGATGCGGTGCTCCAGGTGCGCCCGACCGTGCTCCCGAGCGTCCCGCGCGTGTTCGAGAAGGTGTACGCGGCCGTGCAGGCGCGCTTCGACGAGGCGACCGGGGTCAAGCGCCGCCTCATCGACTGGGCGCTGCCCGTCGGGCGCGAGGTGAGCCGGCTCGAGAGCGAGGGCAAGCCGGTCCCGCGCGGCCTCGCGCGTCGCCACCGGCTCGCTGACCGGCTCGTCTTCGCGAAGGTGCGCGAGCGCCTCGGCGGTCGCCTCCGCCTCCCGATCTCGGGCGGCGCTCCGCTTGCCAAGGAGATCGCCGAGTTCTTCGACGCGATCGGCATCCGCATCCTCGAGGGGTACGGCCTCACGGAGTGCACGACGGCGTCGAGCTTCAACCGGCCCGAGCGGTACCGCTTCGGCACGGTCGGCCCGCCACTCCCCGGGTTCGAGGTCGGGATCGCGGACGACGGCGAGGTCCTGATCCGCAGCGAGACGATCTTCCAGGGCTACCTCAAGGATCCGGAGGCGACCGCCGCCGTCCTGCTCCCCGACGGCTGGCTCAAGACCGGGGATATCGGCTCGATCGACGAGGACGGCTTCCTGTCGATCACCGACCGCAAGAAGGACATCCTCGTGACCGCGAGCGGCAAGAACGTCGCCCCGCAGAACATCGAGAACGACCTCAAGACGTCGAGATACGTCTCGCAGGCGCTCGTGGTGGGCGACCGCCGGCCCTACGTGGCCGCGCTGATCACGCTCGACTCGGTCGAGGTCGACAACTGGGCCTCCGAGCAGGGGATCGAGGGCGACGTCGCGTCACTCGCACGCGACGAGCGCGTCCGCGAGCTCGTCCAGTCGGTCGTCGACGAGGCGAATCGCGACCGCTCGCGCCACGAGCAGGTGAAACGGTTCGCGATCCTGCCGCGGGACTTCACGATGGAGGAAGGCGAGGTCACGCCGACGCTGAAGCTCCGCCGCCGCGCTGTGAGCGAGCACTTCCAGCGCGAGATCGAAGAGCTGTACTCCTAACCGCTCGAAAGGGCCTGATCGTTTCGAGCGGCGTTTGCCGTTCTCGCGCAGCGGCTACGCGTAAGGCGACCCGACGAACACCACGAGGAGGCCGGATCCGCCATGACACATCACCTGATCGCCGGGCACCTCTCGGCGGAGATGAGGCACTGCATCGAGAACTGCTCGGACTGTCACGATGCGTGCGTCGAGACACTCGCGCACTGCCTCCGGATCGGAGGCGAGCACGCAGCACCCGACCACGTCACAGCGCTGCTCGATTGCGCGCAGCTCTGCGATGCGTCGCGCGATTTCATGCTCCGCGCGTCGGGCCTCCACAGCTCCGTTTGCGGCGTCTGCGCAGACGCATGTGAGCGGTGCGCCGAGTCGTGTGAGGCCATCGGCGTCGACGACGAGGTGATGCGTTCCTGCGTCGAGATGTGTCGCCGGTGCGCCGAAAGCTGCCGCTCGATGGCGGCGGTCGCACACTGACCCACCCCGCTCAACCGTGGTACGCGTGGGCGACCGCGTGCCCGCGACCGCGCGCGATCAGGTAGCGGTTCGCCAGGAACGCGAAGGGATACGCGATCACGAAGCCGCCTGCGATTGCGGCCCAGAGCAGCGGGTCGGTGAGCCCCGCTTCCATGGCGCCGGGCACGAGCAAGACGAAAGCGTTGTCGATCGCCTCCATGATCGTGATCGAGACCGTGTCCGCTGCGAGCGCGATGGGCACGATCGCGCGGAAGGTGAGGCCCGCACGAAACAGCGGGAGCGAGGTCAGGCCTAAGCCGAAAAGGTAGGCGAGCCCGACGGCGAGGGCGACGGTGGCGAGGTTTCCCCAGCCGAACGCCGTCCCGATGAACATTCCGAGGACCTCGCCGATCACGCAGCCGGTCAGACAGTGATTCGTGGCCGAGACGGCGAGCGCGTTGAGGCTCTGCCCGCGAGAGTGCTCGTCGTGGTGGTGGGCCGTCCGCTCCTCCTCCTGGAGTGCGAACGCGTCGCCGGCCTCGTCGAGAGGGAGCTTTCCGCTCATTCGAACTGGGCTACCCGAGCACAGGTGCGACGAATCACGTCGTCTCGTTGCCCCGCCTCGCCCACGGCGTAACTCCTCGCGGCTTGTACAACGCGAGCACGGTGGCCACCAGCAGCAGGCCCAGGCCAAGACAGGCGTGAATCAACGGAGAGGCACTCCTGTTCACGCCCACATCGTCGCCCGCGACCGCACCTTCGGCCGCGAGCTCGGCGAGGGAAGCAAGCGTCGGCATGTACATCACCAAGACGGCGGTGGCAACGACGTTGATCAGGAGCTTGAAGAGGACCCAGTAGTGGCGAAGCAGGCCCCACGAGGTAACCAGCGACTGCAGGAGCCCGGTGAGGAGCGAGGCGACGGCCAGCGGGACGAGGACGAACCAGCCGATCGGCTCCATCAAGAGGTAGGCACCGCGGACCCTGTCGACGTCTTCGCTCGTGAGACCCGTAACGGCCAGGACGACGAAAGCGGCGATCGCGCCGAGCCAACCGACCGAGCAAGTGACGTGGGCCGTGAGGACGAGCTGGCGGATGCGCGGCGACACCGTCACCGTCGCGGCTCGTGCTGGCCGGCGGCGGCTGGACCGGGAGCGCCTGAGAGATGACGGCCGGGGCCGTGGCCACCGCCGACGATGGTCAGGACGATGAGAGACAGGAGCACGACGAGGGCCGCGAGCCCGAACACCTTCACCCAGCGCGGGGTGGGACGCCTTGTATCTGGGTCGCGATCGCTCAAGGTTGCTGTCAGTTTACGAGACAGAGCGTCTGGAGCGTAAACACCACGTATGCTTCGCCGGTGCCGAGGCTCTGGAACGACACGATCGCGGCTCACCGCCGGGAGGTTCGCGAAGCGACCTTGAACACCACCGCGGCGCTCGTCTCCACGGGTGGGCTGCGGTCGGTCACCATGGCCCGGATCGCCGACGAGACGGGCATCGCGCGAGCGACGCTCTACAAGTACTTTCCGAGCGTCGAGGCGATCCTGCTGGCCTGGCACGAACGGCAGATCACAAGCCACCTCGACCAGCTCACCGAGATCCAGGACCGAGCCGGCACAGCCGTGGCTCGGCTCGCAGCCGTACTCGACGCCTACGCGCACATCGTCCACGAATCCCGTGCCCGCCACGACGTCGAGCTCGCAGCGTTCCTCCATCGTGACGAGCAGGTCGTCCGGGCGCAGCATCGCCTCCACGACCTGATCGCAAGCCTGATCACCGACGCCGTCGATTCTGGGCACATCCGAGACGACGTCGCAGCAGACGAGCTTGCGACCTACTGCCTTCACGCACTCACGGCGGCGACAAGCCTGACGACCGCGGCCGCGGTTCGGCGCCTCGTCAGCGTGACTCTGGCCGGGCTGACTGCGCGCGCCTGACCCGAGCGCCGCGTCTCAGAGAATCCGGCGGGCGCCGACCCAGGTCGACGCATACCACGAATCGTGGATGCTCGAGATCTTCACCACGTCGCCTGTGTGCGGTGCGTGGATGAACTGGCCGCCGCCGATGTACATCCCCATGTGCCCCAGACCGTTGAAGAAGACGAGATCGGCCGGCTGAAGGTCGTCGCGTGACACCGGAGTCCCGTAGTTGAACTGCGACGCGGCGTGGTGCGGGAGCGAGACTCCGATCTGCGCGTAGGCGTACGAGGTCAATCCGGAGCAGTCGAAGCCCTGTGACGGGCTCGCTCCCCCCCAGACGTAGGGAATGCCGAGGTACTGCATCGCGATCGAGATCACCTGCGACGCCTTGCTTCCGTCCGGAGGCGGTGGGGCGGGGTAACTGGTCTCCGCCGCGGGGACGTACGACTCCGCCGAGAGGGTCGCGGTCTGTTGTGCCGCGATCCGCTGTGCCTGGAGCCGCGCTCTGGCCTGTGCCGCGAGCTCAGCCTGGCGGCGGCGCTCTTCGGCGCGCATTCGGTCGATCTCGTCCTTGACCGAGGCGAGCAGTCGCTGCCGCTCGGCGAGCTGCGCCCCGATAGACGCCTTCTGCTGCACCCGCTCGGCGACCTTCTGCGCCTGCTCGACACGGGCGTCCTTGAGCTGGTCACGATGCTCGTGCACCTGCCGCCGGTACTCGCGAACTTGGCTCAGGATCGTGGCGTCCTGCTTCGAGACACGATTGATCGCGTCGATCCGTGTGATCACGTCGTCCAGGCTCCGCGAGCCGAAGAGGACCTCGAGCGTCGTGTCGCCGTCGCCGTTCACGTAGATGTCTCGTAGGCGTTGGGCAACGCGCCGCTGCGCGACGTTCAGGCTCTTGCGCGCGGCCACGAGATGGCGCGCGTTGCGATCGAGGTCGCCGTCGATGCGCTCGAGCTCGACCGTCGCACCGTTGTACGCCTCGATCGCGAGCCCCAGGCTCGCGTCTAGGCTCTGGAGCTCGACCATGATCGCCTGGGCCTGCTCCTGCTTCGAGCGGATGTCCGGGTCCGCGGACGCCGATCCGGCGCCAAGCAGGAGCACTCCGGCGACTGCCGCGAGGAGGACGATCTTCGGCGTCCATCCGGGTGTCGAGCCCCCAAGCCTGACCCTGCGTCGACTCCGAACAGACCCGCCGGTGGCGGTCTGGCCCGTCACAAGTGGCGGAGCCTAGCAGCGTTGTCGGACGCCTGCAACCGCATGCCGTTGCGAAAATCTCTGCAAAGTGACACATTCGTCGCGCGCCCGAAACGGCGGCCTGTTAGCGTCCGGGCGCGTGGTCGGGAGACTGGGACGGTGCGGCCCGTTCGTCGCCTTCGTGATGTGCGGTCTCGTCGGGCTCGGCGTCATGCCGCCGCCCGGCGCCGACCCGACCTCGTACCGACTGCGCGTCGACGCCGTCGGGTACTCCCTCCCGGGGAACACGACGATCGGGATCCCGGTCCGCAAGGGCGTCGTCGCGGTCGATCCGAACGTGATCCCGCTCCGGACGCGCTTGCACGTCCCGGGCTACGGGAAGGCCGTCGCGGCGGACGTCGGGACCGCCGTGAAGGGCCGCATCATCGACCTCTGGTTCCCCACGAGGGCGAAGGCGCGCAAGTGGGGACGCAGGACGGTCGTGATCACCGTGTATCGCTGACCGGCCGCAAGGCTGCCTACCCTTCGGCGATGCCGCTCGGACGGTCCGCGCTCGCGATCGTCGGCGCCTTCGCGGTGCTCGCCGGCGCCACGGCGCAGGCGCAGGCACCACGCCTCGCAACGGCGCTCGAGCGCGCGCTGGCGACCCCCGGCGTCGCCGCGAGCCGCACCTCGGCGCTCGCGGTCGACCTCGAGACCGGCCGGGTCGTCCTCGACGTCAACGCGAGGCGGGCGCTCGCGCCCGCGTCCGCCGAGAAGCTCGCCGTGTCCTTCGCCGCGCTCCGCGTCCTCGGCACCGGATATCGCTTCCGCACCGAGGTCGCCGGGGACGGAGAGCTGGTCGGGAGCATCTGGCGCGGCGATCTCTACCTCGTCGGCTTCGGCGATCCCACGCTCGCGATCTCCGACCTGGAGGCGCTCGCGCGAGAGGTGAGGGCCTGGGGCGTCCGGCGCGTCACCGGGCGGATCGTCGGCGACGAGACGCACTTCGACGCGAATCGCGCAGCTCCGGGCTGGAAGCCGCGGTTCCTGGGCCAGGAGTCGGCCCCGCTCTCCGCGCTCTCCGTCGACGAGGTCGAGCTTCGAGGGGCGAACGAGTCGGCGGCGGCGGCCGCGCGCGCGTTCCGCGCCGTGCTCGTGCGCCGCGGTGTCGCCGTCCGCGGGGGTGCCGTCGCCGGCCGGCGGCCTGCGGAGGTCGTCCCGCTCGCCCAGGATCTCTCCGAGCCCCTCGCGCAGATCGTCCGCCTCATGAACCGCGAGAGCGACAACTTCGTGTCCGAGATGCTCCTCAAGGAGCTCGGGGCGAGCGTCGCTCGGAAGGGCTCGACCGCTGCCGGGGCCGAGGTCGTGCTCCAGGTCCTCGGGAAAGCGGGCGTGCCCACGAGCGGCGTCCGGATCGTGGACGGCTCCGGGCTCTCGCGGCTCGACCGGCTGACCGCGACGTGCCTCGTCGGCATCCTCCGCGCAGGGGCGTCCGATCCCGCCATCCGCGACGTGTTCGTCACCTCGCTCGCCGTGGCCGGCGTCTCGGGCACGCTGGAGCGCAGGCTCGACCGCCGGCCGACGCGCGGCCGGGTGATCGCCAAGACGGGGACGACCAGCCAGGCCTCCGCGCTCGCGGGGTTCGTCCGGCGACGCTACGTCTTCGCGATCCTCCAGAACGGCTCGCCGGTGCCGTACTGGTCGGCCCGCGCCGCACAGGACCGCTTCGTGACCGTGCTCGCGCGGTCGTAGGCAACGTTAGTGGCTCTGAGCCACAAGGTGGTTATTAGCGGCCCAGCAGCTCCCGGAGGTCCTCCTCGGAGAGGATCCGGACGCCGAGCGACTCGGCCTTCTGCGCCTTCGAGCCCGGACTGTCGCCGACGACGACGCCCGACGTCTTCTTCGAGACGGAATCCGTCACCTTCGCGCCGAGCGCCTCCAGCGCGGCCTTCGCCTCCTCGCGCGTGAAGCCCTCGAGCGTTCCGGTGATGACGTACTGCTGCCCCGTGAGCGGCCCCTCCGACGGGCGCTCGTCCTTCGCGGCGACCATCTGCACCCCGAGCTCGCGCAGCTCGTCGACGAGCGCGCGGTTCTCGGGATCCTCGAACCACTCGCCGATGAGCACCGCGCGGTCCGGGCCGACGCCCTCGACCTCCTGGAGCTCGTCCTGCGTCGCCTCCGCGAGCCGCACGGCGGAGCCGAAGTGCGCCGCGAGGTTCCTCGCCGTGACCCAGCCGACCTTCGGGATGTTGAGGCCGAACAGCACCCGCGCGAACGGCTGCTCCTTCGAGCGGGCGATCGACTCGATCGCCCGGGTCGCCGAGATCTCCCCGTAGCCCTCGAGCGCCTCGAGCTGCTCGACCGTGAGCCGGTAGAGATCCGGGAGGGAGCGCACGAGGCCCTCGTCCCAGAGCTTCTTGATCGTGTTCCCGCCGACGCTCTCGATGTCCATCGCACCGCCCACCCAGTGGTAGAGCGTCTCCAGCCCGCGCGAAGGGCAGGCGCGGTTCGGGCACCGGTGCATGACCTCGCCCTCGGGCCGGACGACCTCGGCCTTGCACAGCGGGCAGCGCTTGGGCATCCGCCACGGCTTGGTGCCTGGCTCGTGCGCGCCCGCGGGACCGACGACCTGCGGGATGACGTCGCCGGCTCGCTGGACCACGACGAGGTCGCCGACGCGGATGTCCTTGCGGCGAATGTCGTCCTCGTTGTGCAGCGTCGCGCTCGACACGGTGACGCCGCCGACCTGTACCGGCTCGAGCTCGGCCAGCGGGTTGAGGACGCCCGTGCGGCCGACACGCACGTGAATCGCGAGCAGCCGCGTGACCGCGGCGGTCGGTGCCCACTTGAAGGCACGGGCGTATCGCGGTCGCCCGTGCAGCGAGCCGATCACCCCCTGCTGCGCGAACGAGTCGACCTTGATCACGATCCCGTCGATCTCGTACCCGAGCCCGGCGCGCCGCCCCTCCCACGCGACGCACGCCTCGGCCACCTCCTCGATCGACCCGACCCGCTGTGCGTCGGGGTTCGTCCGGAACCCCCGCTCGCGCAGCCACTCAAGGGTCTCCCACTGCGTCTGCGGGAGCGCTCGTCCTAGGACGCCGACGCCGTACACGTAGATCGCGAGCGGCCGCTCCGCCGTCACCGCCGGGTTGAGCTGGCGCAAAGATCCCGCCGCCGCGTTGCGCGCGTTTGGCGCTGGCTTGCGACCGGCGGCGATCTGCGCCTCGTTGAAGCGACCGAAGCCGTCCAGCGGGAAGTACACCTCGCCGCGCACCTCGAGCACCGCCGGCGGCGACTCGCCGTCCGGGGTGAGCATGCGAAGCGGCACGGTCGCGAGCGTCCGCAGGTTTGCCGTCACGTCCTCGCCTCGCAGCCCGTCCCCACGCGTCGCCCCGCGCACGAAGACCCCGCTCTCGTACACGAGCGACACCGCCGAGCCGTCCACCTTCGGCTCGAGCACGTACGCGACCGGATCGTCGGACCCGAGCCGTTTCCGCAGGTCGCCGGCCCACTTCTCGAGCGCCTCGGCCGTCGTGACCTTCTCGAGCGAGCCCATTGGCAAGAGGTGCTCGACCTTGCGGAAGCCCTCCGCCGGCGCCGAGCCGACCCGCTGCGTCGGCGAGTTCGGGGTCCGCAGCTCGGGATGCTCGTCCTCGAGCGCCTGGAGCTCGTCGTAGAGCACGTCGTAGGCGGCGTCCGAGAGCTCGGGGTCGTCGAGCACGTGATAGCGGTAGAGGTGGTACTCGATGACTCGCCGCAGCTCCTCGGCACGCGCTGCCGGGGAGGCCTTGGCTGTCCTAGACGACATCGAGCAGCTCCTCGGGGGTATGAACCACCGCGTCGGGCTCCTCCGCGAGCAGCCGCTCGTCGGAGTGGATCCCGCCCCACGAGACCGCGATTGCGAACGCTCCTGCCGCCTTCGCCGCGCGGATGTCGAACGGCGAGTCGCCCACGTACGCGGACTCGTCCGGCGTCGCGTCGAGCCTCTCGAGGGCCTCGAGCACGGGCTTCGGATCCGGCTTGTGCCGGTCCGTGTCCTCGTGCCCGATCACGACCTCGAACTGCTCCTCGAGCCAGGGGAACCTGTCGAACGCGAGCGCGACGGTTCGGTGGCGCTTCGCGGTGACGATGCCGAGCCGCCGTCCCTCCGACCGCAGGCGCGGTAGCACCTCGATCATTCCGGCGAACGCCTCGAGCGTCTCGTGCAGCGGGTCGTTGTGCTGGCGGTAGACGTCGATGAGCTCGTCGACACGGTCGGGATCGAGCTCGGTCATCTGCGCGACGAGCCCCTGCCCGCCGACGGTCGCCGCGAGCTCCTCGTACGCGATCTCGCGGTCGAGGACGGTCCGGACCGCATGCTGCATCGAGGCCAGGATGATCGGCCCGGAGTCGATCAGCGTGCCGTCGAGGTCGAAGAGGACGACGCGGAAGCGCACGCCTCGATGCTAGTCAGTAGTCGACCTGCTCCAGGTAGAGACCCCAGGGCGGGGCGGTGAGGCCGGCCTCCGCCCGTGGGCGGCCGTCGAGCAGCCGGCCGACACGCTCGGGATCCTCGAGCATGGTTCCGACCAGGGCCCGGACCATGTGCCGAAGGAAGCTGTCCGCGGTGACGGTGAAGTCGAGCTCGTCGCCGTCGCGCTCCCACTCGGCGACGAGCACACTGCGGACGAAGACGTCGTGCTCCGTCCCCGTCGGTGTGAACGCACGGAAGTCGTGTCGGCCGACGAGGAGCCGGGCGGCGTCCGCGAGCGCGACGTCGTCGACCTGGCGCGGCCACCAGAGCACGCGCCGTGCGTCCAGCGGCGACGGCGTCCTCGCCGTCCGCACCCGGTAGCGATACGAGCGTGCCTTCGCGGAGAAGCGCGCGTGGAAGCCGTCCGGCGCCTCCTCGGTCGACAGCACGGCGACGTCCTCAGGAAGGGCCGCGTTCAACGCCTCAGGAACATGCTCGACCGGCGGCCCGCCCGCGACCTCGACGCTCGCGACCTGTCCGGTCGCGTGCACGCCCGCGTCGGTGCGCCCCGCGACGGCGAGGACGTCCCAGTGGGGAAAGACCGCGTCGAAGGCTTCCCGGACGGCTCCCTCGACCGTGCGCTCACCCGGCTGCCGTGCCCAGCCGCGAAAGCCGGTCCCGTCGTACTCGAGCGTGAGCTTCAGCGGCGCCAGACGCGCCAAGTTACAGTCTGCAACTACGCGATCAGCGGGAGATCGTGAGAGCCTCGTTCGCGGAGCTCACGGTGAGTCCCGGCTCAGGGCCGCCGCCGATCACGTAGACGCGCCCGCCGAGCGCAGCTACGCCCACGCCGTGCCGAGGAGTTCGCAGGTCGTCGAGCTGCACCCAGCGGCGGGCGGCGACGCGGTACGCGAGCACCTCCGCGATCGTCCCGTCCGGCTCCTCTCCTCCGACCGAGACGATCTGACCCAGGAGGCCGGCGGCTCCGGTGCCTCCTCGCGAGTCGGGCACCGGAGGCAGGCGGCGCCAGCTCCTGTCCCCAGGACGGTAGGACTCGAAGTGGATGAGGTTCGTGTCGAGACCGGACGTCCGGCCGGCGACGGCGTAGACGACGCCGCCGAGCGATGCGACCGCGAGGTGCTCGCGGGGCGTCGGCCCCGCCACGGTCGACCAGCGCCTCGCACGCAGGTCGAAGGACAGCGCATTGCGCGCGAGGCGGCGCGCACCTGCCGTCACGCCGCCCGCGACCACGATCTTCCCTCTCGCGACTGCTGCGCCTGCCGCGGCCCTCGCGTGAGGCATGCGCGGAAGCGCGCGCCAGCGACCCCGGTCGAGGACGAATGCCGTCCTCAGCGGGAGACCGGCGACCGTGTAGCCGCCGAGCACGTACGCACGTCCTCCCGCCCCGACGGCCATCGCGTGGTGGACGCCGACGGGCAGGTCGGGGAGGCGACGCCAGGTGTTGCGGGCCGGGGAGTAGGCGTCGACCCGGGTCGACGCACCCCGGTCGATGGTGAAGCCGCCGAGGACCACGATCTCGCTTCCGACTCTCGCCGCAGCCACCTCCGTGCGCGGCAGAGGCATCGGCGCTCGTTCCTCCCACTCGACCGAGCCCGCGAGCGCGAACGGTGCGAGCACGAGCGCCAGGACGGCACAGCCGAGACGCAGCACTCGCGTCAGGGTACGTCAGGCAGGGCTGACGACGAGCGTGAGCCCCTCGACCGCCTGCACGACGATCTTCGTCCCTCGGTCGCAGCCGCCGTCGCAACGGGCCTGCCAGATCTCCCCTCCGATCTTCACCTGCCCGATCGGCCACAGCTCTCCGACCGCGACGCCCTGGCGTCCGACCAGCGTCTCCACGCCGACCGATGCGCGGCGCCGCTTCGACCACCAGATGAAGAGGCCGGTCTCGATGATGTCCAGGACACCCGCCACGACGACCGCGATCAGCCCCCACGGCGAGGGCAGCACGAAGATCGCGAGCAGGAGCCCGATGAGGAAGAGCACGCCCTGAGCGTACTCGCGGCCCGGCGGGAGCTACGCCTCGGCCGCGACCGACTCTTGCTCGCGCTGTGCGCGAGGAGCGGCGAGCCCGGTCGCCGCCGGCTCGTGATCGACGAGCTCGAGGTAGACCATCTCGGCCGCGTCGCCCTGGCGCGGGCCGAGCTTGACGATCCGCGTGTAGCCGCCGCCCCGCTCGGCAAAACGAGGGGCGACGTCGGCGAAGAGTCGGTGGACGACGTCGTTCGAGCGAAGCGCGGCGAGCGCCTGCCGGCGAGCATGGAGGTCGCCGCGCTTGCCCAGGGTGATCATCTTCTCCGCGAACGGCTTGACCGCCTTGGCCTTGGCCTCGGTGGTCTCGATCCGGCCGTGCTCGATCAGGGCGCCTGTGAGGTTCGAGTAGAGCGCCTTGCGATGGGCGGAGTCCCGCCCGAGCTTCTTCCCTGACCGAGCATGGCGCATCGCCTAGACCCCGCCGTTCTCGCCCTTCAGCACGAGGCCGTGCGCGGCGAGCGCTGCCCGCACCTCCTCGATGGACTTGCGACCGAAGTTCGGGATGGCGACGAGCTCGCCCTCCGACTTCGACGTGAGGTCGCCGATCGTCTCGATCCCGACGCGCTTCAGGCAGTTGTACGAGCGGACACCGAGCTCGAGCTCCTCGATCGGGAAGTTCTCCATCCCGTGCGAGGTGGGCGCCTCGGCTGCAGCCTCCGGGGCCGCCTCGCCGAGCCCCTCGATCCGGTCGAGGTCGGTGAAGATGGCGAGCTGGCGGATGAGGATCTCCGCAGCCTGCCCGATCGCGTCACGCGGGTCGATCGACCCGTCGGTCGTAACGTCGAGGACGAGCTTGTCGTAGTCCGTCCGCTGCCCGACGCGCGCGGCCTCCACCTCGTACGCGACGCGGCGCACCGGGGAGAAGATCGAGTCGATCGGGATCACGCCGATCGTCGTCTCCGGCCCGCGGTTCAGCTCGGCCGGGACGTAGCCGCGGCCGCGGCCGATCGTGAGCGTCATCTCGAGCTTGCCCTTGTCGGAGACGTGCGCGATCTCGAGCCCCGGGTTGAGGATCTCGAGGTCGGCCGGGGCCTCGATGTCCGCCGCGGTCACGGTGCCCGCGCCCTTCTTGGCGATGTAGACCTCGATCTCGGGCGAGGCGCCGTGCAGGAGGACGATGAGGTTCTTGAGGTTGAGGATGATGTCCGTGACGTCCTCGCGGACGCCCGGGAGCGTCGTGAACTCGTGCGCGACGCCCTCGATCTTCACGGCCGTCACGGCGGCGCCCTCGAGGGACGAGAGGAGCACGCGGCGCAGCGAGTTGCCGAACGTGTGACCGAAGCCGCGGTCGAGCGGCTCGATCTGGAAGACGCCGCGGTGGTCCTCAGCCTCCTCGTGGGCGATCCGCGGGATCTGGAACTCCATCAAGCTTGTGCGAGTAGCCAATTCAGTCCTTTCGTGTCACCGAGGCACGAGCCGGGCTCGCGCCTTACTTCGAATAGAGCTCGACGATCAGAGATTCCTGCACGGGGACGTCGATCTCGTCCCGTTCTGGGAGGCGCAGGACCTGACCCGCGAGGCCGTCGTGGTCGGCCTGGAGCCAGGGAGCGACGGACGCGGTGAGGTCGGTTGCGTCCCGAACGAGCTGCTCCACCGGGCTTGCAGGCTTCAGCGCGATCGTGTCGTTGGCCTTGACCGTGTAGCTCGGGATGTTCACCCGCCGGCCGTTGACCAGGAAGTGCCCGTGGCGCACGAGCTGGCGCGCCTGCGCGCGCGAGCCCGCGAAGCCGAGGCGGTAGACGACGTTGTCGAGGCGCGTCTCGAGCAGGCGCAGGAGGTTCTCGCCGGGAGCGCCCGTCCCGCGGCTCGCCTTCTCGTACGTCCGCCGGAACTGCTTCTCGAGCAGGCCGTAGTAGCGGCGCGCCTTCTGCTTCTCCCGCAGCTGGAGCAGGTACTCGCTCTGCTTGATGCGCCCGCGGCCGTGCTCGCCCGGCGGGTAGCTGCGGCGCTCGACCGCGCACTTCTCGGTCAGGCAGCGCTCGCCCTTGAGGAAGAGCTTGAGGCCCTCGCGGCGGCAGAGACGGCACTTCGGCCCGAGATCGCGGGCCATGCCTAGACCCTCCTCCGCTTCCGTTGCCGAACACCATTGTGGGCCTGCGGGGTGACGTCGCGGACGCCGAGGATCTCGAGGCCGGCGGCCTGGAGCGAGCGGATCGCCGTCTCGCGACCGGACCCGGGCCCCTTGACGAAGACCTCGACCTTCTGGAGGCCGTGGTCGATGCCCTTGCGCGCCGCGTTGTCGGCCGTGACCTGGGCGGCGAACGGGGTGGACTTCTTCGAGCCCTTGAACCCCGCGGAGCCGGCGGACTCCCACGCGATGACGTTCCCCTCGCGGTCGGTCAGAGTGACGATCGTGTTGTTGAACGAGGTCTTGATGTGCGCCTGGCCGATGGCGATGTTCTTCTTGACCCGGCGACGAGTACGCCCGCGGGCCGCGCTGCGCGGGGGAGCCATCCCTACTTGACCGCTGCCTTCTTGCCGCGGCCGACAGTCTTGGCCGGGCCCTTGCGCGTGCGTGCGTTCGTCTTCGTCCGCTGGCCGCGCACGGGCAGGCCCCGCCGGTGGCGGATACCGCGGAAGCTCCCGATCTCGGTGAGGCGCTTGATCGACTGCGCGCGCTCGCGCCGCAGGTCACCCTCGACCTGGAGCTCGCCGTCGATGTACGAGCGTAGCTTCGTGACCTCCTCGTCGGTCAGGTCGCGAACCTTCTCGTCCGGATCGAGCTCGAGCGTGGCGCAGATCCTCTGCGCGGTCGACGGCCCGATGCCGTAGATGTAGGTGAGCCCGATCTCGAGCCGCTTCTGGGTCGGAAGGTTGACTCCCGCGATTCGTGCCATACGGCCTAGCCCTGCCTTTGCTTGTGCCGGGGATTCGGACAGATGACCATGACGCGTCCGTGCCGCTTGATCACGCGGCAGCGGTCGCACATGGGCTTGACGGAGGGGCGCACTTTCATCGAGATCCTTTCCGCACGCAGAACTTCGGCTCCGCGCCGCGGCCGGTCACTTTAGCACAGCGCTTGTGGGCCGAAGACCCCTGAATGCGTCCGCTGCGCGATCGGTTCGTCATCGGAGTGCCTTCCGATTCACGTCCTCACCGCGATACCCACGCGGGGAGTCAAGATCCGCGGCCCGTCGCCCGTGACGGCCACCGTGTGCTCGAAATGGGCGGACATCGAGCCGTCGGAGGCCGCGATCGTCCAGCCGTCCTCGGCCACGTCGATGTCGGGCCCGCCGGCCGTGATCATCGGCTCGATGGCGATCGTCATCCCCTCGGAGAGCCGGGGCCCGCGTCCGGGCTCGCCGAAGTTCGGGATGTGCGGGTCCTCGTGGTAGTGCCGTCCCACTCCGTGGCCCACCAGGCTGCGGACGACGGAGAAGCCTCCCGCCTCGACGACGTTCTGGATCGCGTGCGAGATGTCTCCCACGCGGTTTCCGACGACCGCCTCGGCGATGCCGGCGGCAAGCGCGTCCTCGCCCACCTCGAGAAGGCGCTGAGACTCGTCGTCGATCTCGCCGACCCCGAACGTGTAGGCGCTGTCCGCGATGTACGCGTCGAGCGTCACGCCGACGTCGATCGTGACCAGGTCTCCGTCCGAGACCGTGAACGCGCCTGGGATGCCGTGCACGACGACGTCGTTCGGCGAGATGCAGATCGCCTTCGGATACCCCTTGTAGCCCGCAGAGGTGGGGATCCCATGACGCTCGCGGATGAACACGTCGGCGGCTGCGTCGAGCTCGTCGGTCGTGATGCCGGGGACGAGCAACGACCCGACGTGCGCGATCGTCTCCGCCACGAGCGCCCCGGCGCGGGCGATCAGCTCGATCTCGCGTGGGCTCTTGCGGATGATCACCGGCGCGCTCCGAGGCTCTCGAGCGCGTCCTCGATCGCAGTCGAGACCGCGTCGATCGGCTGCTCTCCGTCGACGGCGAGCAGCGTCCCCTCGCCGCGGTAGCGCTCGACAACCGGCTCGGTGAGGCCGTGGTACAGGCGCAGCCGGTTGCGGATCGCGTCCGGCGCATCGTCCGGGCGACCTTCCTCGGCACCGCGGCCGAGCAGCCGCTCGAGGGCGACGTCGTCCGACACCTCGAGGAGGAGCACCGCGTCGAGCGGCTTGCCGATCTCGTCGAGCATGGCGTCGAGCGCCTCTGCCTGGGGCACGGTTCGCGGGAAGCCGTCGAGGACGAACCCGTCCTCGTCGGCGAGCCGCTCGCGAATCAGGTCGACCATCAGGTCGTCCGGGACGAGATCGCCCCGCTCGAGGATCGGCGCCACCCGCTCGCCGAGCTCGGATCCCTCGGCGACCGCGCGGCGCAGGATGTCGCCGGTCGCGACGTGAGGGACGTCGTAGACGTCGGCGATCCGCCTCGCCTGCGTGCCCTTCCCCGAGCCCTGGGGCCCGAGAATGAGAATTCTCACGCCTCCTGCCGCCTTCGGCTCCCGCCCGGCGGAGCCGGGCTCCGCCGACGGCTGACCCCAGAGACGTGAGAAGACCTCAACTGCGCCAGCTCCGCTATTTCAGGAAGCCCTCGTAGGAGCGCATCATCATCTGCGACTCCATCTGGCGCATCGTGTCGAGCGCCACGCCGACGGCGATCAGCACGGAGGTACCGCCGAGGGCGCCGGCGCTCGCCTGCGAGAAGCCGCCGTAGGCGATGAATAGGCTCGGCAGCACCGCGACGGTCGCGAGGAAGAGCGATCCCGGGAGCGTGAGGCGCGAGAGCACCCGGTCGAGGTACTGCGCCGTGGGCGGACCGGGGCGGATACCCGGGATGTAGCCACCGTGGCGGCGGAGGTTGTCGGCCTGGTCGACCGGGTTGAACTGGACCGCGGTGTAGAAGTACGTGAAGAGGACGATCATGAAGCCCTCGATCAGCAGGTAGATCCAGTCGCCCGGCTGGAAGTACTCGTTCACGAACTCGCGCGTCGCCGGGAAGTACTGCGCCATCGTCGGCGGGAAGGCGAGGATCGCGGCCGCGAAGATGATCGGGATGACGCCCGCCATGTTCACTCGCAGCGGAAGGTAGGTCGAGCCACCCGCGGTCATGCGCCGGCCGACCATCCGCTTCGCGTACTGGATCGGGATGCGCCGCTGGCCCTCCTGCACGAAGACGACCGCGGCCACGATCGCGAGCGCGATCAGCGGATAGAAGAGCTTCTCCATCGGGCCGCCCGTCCACCAGGCCGCGATGCCGATCGGGGCGCCGACGAGGATCGACGCGAAGATGAGGATCGAGATCCCGTTGCCGACGCCGCGCTTCGTGATGAGCTCGCCCATCCACATGAGCAGTGCCGTCCCGGCGGTGAGCGAGACGATGATGAGCACGAGCTCGCCCGAACCGGCCTGGAGGACGCCCTGGCTGCGGAAGAGGAACGCATACCCCGTGGCCTGCGCGCCGCCGAGGACGATGGTCAGGTAGCGGGTGTATTGCGTGATCTTGGCGTAGCCGGCCTCGCCCTCCTTCTGGAGCTCCGCGAGGCGCGGGATGACCACGGTCATCAGCTGCAGGATGATCGAGGCCGTGACGTACGGCATGATCCCGAGCGCGAAGAGCGAGAACTGCGAGAGCGCGCCGCCCGAGAAGAGGTTGAGCAGACCCAGGATCTGGTCGCCGCGTCCGTCGAAGTAGCTCTCGATCTGCTCGGAGTCGACGCCCGGCGCCGGGATCCACGAGCCGAGCCGGTAGACGGCGAGGATGAATGCGGTGAAGAGAACGCGGCGCCGGAGCTCGGGGACGCGCCAGGCGTTGGCGAGCCACGAGAACACCTAGCTCGTCTCCTCCTCGCTCTCGGCGGCCTCGTCGTCCGAAGCGGCCTCGTCGGCCTCCTCGGCCTCCTCCGGCTCCTCCACGTCGGCGGCGGGGGCGGCCGGGCGATGCTTCTTCTTCTTCTTCTTCTCGACCGGCTCGCCGCGGAGCCACGTCACGCTGCCTCCGGCGGCCTCGATCTTCTCGACCGCCGACTTCGAGAAGCCGTGCGCCGACACCGCGAGCTTCTTCGTCAGCTCGCCCTCGCCGAGGATCTTGACGTCGACCGAGAGCTTCGCGACGAGCCCGGCGCCCTTGAGCGATTCCGGCGTCACCTCGGCCCCCGCGTCGAAGCGGTTGTCGAGGTCGCGGACGTTGACGGGCTGGCTGTAGGTCCGGAACGGGCCGATCGGCATCGCGTCGGCCGAGGTGTTGCCCCGCAGCTTGCCGAGCCGCATGTCGATCGGCATCTGGCCGCCTTCGAAGCCGGCGGGCATCTTGTGCGAGCCCGCGCGCGCCTTCTGGCCCTTGATCCCGCGACCCGAGTAGCGCCCCTTGCCGGAGCCGAGCCCACGGCCGACGCGCTTGCGGGCCTTCCGCGGGAGGGCGGGCCCGAGGTTGGAGAGGTTCAGCTCGTCGCCCATCTACTTCGCCTCGACCCGGACGAGGTGATTGACCTGCCGGAGCATGCCGCGCAGCTCTGCGGAGTCCCTGTGCTCGGCACTGCGGCCGATCTTGCCGAGGCCGAGCGCGCGCAGCGTGCCGATGTGCCGGTCCGTCTGGCCGATCGTGCTGCGGATCTGCGTGATCTTCACGCTCATTCGCCGTCCTCAGCCGTGACGGGCACCGGCGCGGTCTCGGCCGGAGCAGTCTCAGGCTCAGGCTCGGAAGCAGCCTGCGGCTCGTCGGCGGGGGCAGCCTCGATGATCCCGGAGCGCGGGATCGGCAGGACCTCGGAGATCGTTTTGCCCCGGAGCTGCGCCACGTCCTCGGGCCGGACGAGCCGGCGCAGGCCCTCGACGGTCGCGCGGGTCATGTTGATCGGCGTCGTCGTGCCGAGGCTCTTCGCGAGCACGTCACGGATTCCGGCGAGCTCGAGCACGGCGCGGACGCCGCCGCCGGCGATGACGCCGGTTCCCTCGCTGGCGGGCCGCAGCACGACGCGCGCGGCGTCGAACCGGCCGACGATCTCGTGCGTGATCGTCTGGCCGTGCTTCGGCACCGTGAAGAGGTTCTTGCGGGCGTCCTCGACCGCCTTCGAGATGGCGAGCGGAACCTCCCGCGCCTTGCCGTAGCCGAGGCCGACGCGGTCGACCTCGTCGCCGATGACGACGAGTGCCGTGAACGAGAAGCGCCGGCCGCCCTTCACCACCTTGGCGACACGGTTGATCTCGATCACCCGCTCTTTCAGCTCGCGGGAGTCGGCGACGTCCCTGGTGCTCAAAACTGAAGCCCTCCTTCGCGAGCGCTCTCGGCGAGCGCCTTCACGCGTCCGTGGTAAAGGTAGCCGCCGCGGTCGAACACACACTGCTCGATCCCGGCCTTCTTCGCCGCAGCTGCAAGCGCCTCGCCGACGGCCTTCGCCTGCTCGGTCTTGTTCGTCGAGCGGCCGAGCGACGTCCAGTCCGCGGCCGCGAGCGTGCGCCCCGACTGGTCGTCGACGAGCTGCGCGAAGATCCCGCGGTTCGAGCGGAAGACGACGAGGCGCGGCCGCTCGGCCGTGCCCTCGACCTTCCCGCGCACGCGCGCGTGGCGGCGAAGCCGCGCCTGATGCTTGGTCATCACGCTCACGCGCGCTTCCCGACCTTGCGACGCACCTGCTCGTCGCGGTAGCGGATGCCCTTGCCCTTGTACGGCTCCGGCGGGCGGACCTTGCGGATCTCCGCCGCGGTCTGGCCCACCTTCTGCTTGTCGATGCCCTTCACGACGATCTGCGTCGGGGTCGGCACCTCGAAGGTGATCCCCTCGCGCGGCTTGACCGTGACCGAGTGCGAGAAGCCGACCGCGAGCTCGAGATCCACGCCTTTGAGCTGCGCGCGATAACCCACGCCCTGGATCTCCAGGTGCTTCTCGAAGCCCTTCGTGACGCCCTCGACCATGTTTGCGATCAGCGTCCGGGTCAGGCCGTGGAGCGCGCGGTCCTCGCCGCGCTCGGTCGGCCGCGTCACGACCACCTCGGCGCCCGTCTTCTCGATCTGCATGCGCGCGGGTACGTGCTGCGAGAGCTCGCCGAGCGGGCCGTTCACCTGGACCCGGCCGGGGGAGAGCGCCACCATGACGCCCGTGGGCAGCTCGATGGGCTTTCTGCCGATTCGCGACATGGCTCGGGCTACCAGACGAACGCGATGACCTCGCCGCCGACGCCGCGCTCCGCGGCCTGGCGATGCGTGATCACGCCGGTCGAGGTGGACATGATCGCGGTGCCGAGCCCGCCGAGCACCCGCGGGAGGCGATCCTTCCGCGCGTAGACGCGACGGCCGGGCTTGGACACGCGCTTGAGGTCGGTGATGACCCGCCGGCGGTCGCGGGCGAACTTGAGCTCGACGACGAGCGTCGCGACGGGCTCGCCGGGATCGACGCGGTAGTCGGCGATGTAGCCCTCCTCCTTGAGGATCCGGGCGATCTCCTCCTTCATCCGGGAGGTCGGCATCGAGGCCGTCGCGTGCAGCGCGCGGTTCGCGTTGCGGATCCGAGTGAGCATGTCTGCGATGGGATCGGTGAGCACGTCGTCCTCCTACCAGCTCGACTTCGTCATGCCGGGAACCGCACCCTGGTGCGCGAGCTCGCGCAGACAGATCCGGCACAGGCCGAACTTGCGATAGACCGCGCGTGGGCGCCCGCAGCGGTTGCACCGCGAGTACGAGCGCACCTTGTACTTCGAGTCGCGCTGCTGCTTGACGCGAAGAGACTTCTTGGCCATGTCCTAATCCGTCCTTCTCTCTCCGGCGAACGGCATGCCGAGCGCGCCGAGCAGCGCGCGCCCGTGCTCGTCCGTCTGCGCCGAGGTCGTGATCGCGATGTCGAGCCCGCGGATCGACGGGACCTTGTCGTAGTCGATCTCGGGGAAGATGATCTGCTCGCGGATGCCGATCGAGTAGTTGCCGCGCCCGTCGAACGACTCGGGATCGAGCCCGCGGAAATCGCGGATGCGGGGCAGGGCGATCGACGTCAGCCGGTCGAGGAACTCGTACATGCGCGTACCGCGCAGCGTCACGCGCGCGCCGACGGGCATCCCCTCGCGGAGCTTGAAGCTCGCGATCGACTTCTTCGCCCGCCGGACCTGGGCCTGCTGGCCGGCGATGAGCGTGAGCTCCTCGAGCGCGGCGTCGAGCGCCTTGGCGTCCGTCTTCGCCTCGCCGACGCCCATGTTCAGCGTGATCTTCGTGACGCGCGGGACCTGCATGATCGAGGAGAGCTCGAGCTCGTCCTTGAGCTGCGACCGGACCTCGCGCTCGTAGCGCTCCTTGAGGCGCGCCACGTAGGTCTCCGGCGTGGGTGCGGTCGCGGTGGCGCTCATCGGTCGAGGCCCTCTCCGCAGCCCTCGCGCTTGCAGACGCGGACGCGGACGGTCCCGCCCTTGGCCTCCCTCTCCGCGATCCCGACGCGCGTCGGGTTGCCGCAGGTCGGGCAGACGACCATGACGTTCGAGACGGGCACAGGCGCCGGCCGGTCCATGATCCCGCCGGGCACGATCTGCGCGCCGCCCATCCGCGACGAGTCGCGGATCGGCTTCGGCTTCGTGTGCCGCTTGGCGACGTTCAGGTTCTCCACGATCACGCGGCGCTCCGAGGGACGCGCCTCGATGACGCGGCCGCGCTTGCCGCGATCCTTCCCCGTCAGGATCTGGACGAGGTCGCCTTCCTTCACCTTCATCTTCTGTGCCACTACAGGACCTCCGGGGCCAGGCTGACGATCTTCATGAAGTTCTTCTCGCGGAGCTCGCGCGCGACGGGCCCGAAGATGCGCGTCCCGCGTGGGTTGGACTGGGCGTCGATGAGGACGGCCGCGTTCTCGTCGAACCCGATCTGCGTCCCGTCGTTCCGGCCGAAGGGCTTCTTCGTCCTCACGACGACCGCCCGCACGACCTCGCCCTTCTTGACCGCGCCCTGGGGCGTGGCCGACTTCACCGTAGCAACGATGATGTCGCCCACCCGCGCGTAGCGCCGGTGCGAGCCGCCGAGCACGCGGATGCAGAGGAGCTCGCGCGCACCCGTGTTGTCGGCCACCTTGAGACGGGACTCCTGCTGGATCACGGACGCTCGCCGCCCGTACAGATCGTGCGCGCTGGCCGCGAAACGCAAGCCGGGCTAGGACGCAGGGAGCGAAGGGAATCTGGGTGGGGGTCAGACTTAAGTCTGACCCCCACACCGTCTCTTTGTACGGGTGCGACCGAGGACGACGCACGGCGCCGCGTTGCAGCGAGCCAGCGCGCACGATCTGTACGGGCGGCGAGCGTCATAGTTACTTGGCCGCCTCCACGACTTCCTGGAGCCGCCAGCGCTTGAGCTTCGAGAGCGGGCGCGTCTCGACGAGACGCACGATGTCGCCGATCTTGGCCTCGTTCGCCTCGTCGTGTGCGTGCAGCTTCGTGCTGCGCTTGACGACCTTCTTGTACATCGGGTGTACCTTCACGACGTCGACGCGGACGACGATCGTCTTGTCGGCGCCCGCGGACACGACCGTGCCCTGGCGCTCCTGACGGCGCCCGCGCTCGTGCTCGGGCTTCGGAGCCCTCGTGATCGGCTTGCGCTCGGTCGGACGCACGCGCGTCGGCTTCGTGCGCTGACGGCGAAGCCCGCGCGGGAGGCGCTTGCGCTTCTTCTTCGCCGCCGGCTGCGCAGCGTCGCCGCGCGGCTCCGGCTCGGGCTCAACTTGCGCGGCTTCGCCGCGCGGCTCCGGCTCGGTCGCCGGAGCGTCGTCCTCGACTGTCACCTCCGACTCTGCGATGGGCTCTGCGGGCTGCGGCTCGTCCGGCTGGGGGTCCTCCGCCTCTGCGCTCGGCTCAGGTTGCGCGGCTTCGCCGCGCGGCTCCGGCTCGGTCGCCGGAGCGTCTTCCTCGGCTGCAACCTCCGCCTCGGCGGTCGATTCCTCGGGCGCGGCCTCCTCCGGCACGTTCTCGACGTCGGACACGCCCTCGGGCGCGTCCGTCGCCTCCGGCTGGGCGTTCTCGTCGGTCGTCTCGTCGTTCACGTTCTCGTCTGTCATCGAGTCAGTCCTCGTGCGCGTTCGTTCTTGACGGTGAGGATGCGGGCGATCTCGCGCTTGGCCGTCCGCAGCCGCGCGCTGTTCTCGAGCACGCCGGTCGCCGTCTGGAAATGGAGGTTGAAGAGCTCCTGTCGCGTCTCGGCCATCCTGCGATCGAGCTCGTCGTCGGTCATGTTGCGGAGGTCACGCGCTCTCAAAGAGATCGGCCTCCCTCTTCACGAACTTCGTCTTGACGGGGAGCTTCTGACCGGCGAGCCGGAGCGCCTCCTTGGCGAGCTCCTCGTCCACGCCGGCGAGCTCGAACATGACGCGGCCCGGCTTCACGACCGCGACCCACCCCTCGGGCGAGCCCTTGCCGGAGCCCATCCGCGTCTCGGCCGGCTTCTTCGTGAAGGGCTTGTCCGGGAAGAGGTTGATCCAGACCTTCCCGCTGCGGCGGATCTTCCTCGTCGCCGCGATCCGGGCGGCCTCGATCTGCCGGTTGGAGATCCAACCCGCCTCGAGGGACTTGAGCCCGTAGTCACCGAACTGCACCGTCGTCTGGCCCTTCGAGAGCCCCGAGCGGCGGCCGCGGTGGTGCCGGCGAAACTTCGTCTTGCGCGGCATCAGCATCAGGCGTCGCCCTCGCTCTCGGCCGGCGCCTCGGGCGCGGCCTCCTCGGGGGCAGCGGCTTGGGCTTCGGACGCCGCCTCCGGCGTCGGCTCGGCTGCCGTCTCCTCGACGACCGCCTCGGGCGCCTGTGTCTCCACCTCGGCCTCCGGCGTGCCGGGCGCCTCGCGCTCGGTCGACTCCTCGCGACCGCGCGGGCGCTGCGTCGCACGGCCGCCCGGACGCTGGGCGCCGCCACCGCGCCTGCGGCGCGGGACGATGCCGAGGCCCTCGCGGTCCTGGCTCCGGCCCCGGCCCTCACGCGAGGCGCCGAGGCCCTCGGAGGACGCCCCGCGCCGGCGGCGGGCCTGATCCTGGTCGCCCAGCCGCGAGTCGCCGCGACCGGCGCCCTCGAAGCCCTCGGGCATGATCTCGCCTTTGTTGATCCAGACCTTGACTCCGACCTGGCCCGCGCTCGTCTTCGCCTCCGCCTGGCCGTAGTCGATGTCCGCGCGGATCGTGTGCAGCGGCACGCGACCCTCGGAGTACATCTCGCGGCGGCTCATCTCGCCCCCCGTCAGCCGGCCGGCTGCCGTGATCTTGATGCCCTGCGCGCCGGAGCGCATCGCGGACGCGAGCGAGCGCTTCATCGCGCGCCTGAAGCTCACGCGATTCTCGAGCTGCTCAGCGATGGACTGCGCGACGAGCTTCGCGTCCAGCTCGGGGCGCTTGATCTCGTTGATGTTGATGTGGACGTTCTTCTTCGTGATCGAGTGCAGGTCGCGACGCAGCGCGTCGACCTCGACTCCGGATTTGCCGATGACGATGCCGGGGCGCGCCGTGAAGATGTCGACCGTGATCCGCTGCTTGTCCTTGCGGATCAGGATGTCGGAGAGCCCCGCGTGGCTGAGCTTGCGCAGGATGTGCTCGCGAATCTTGACGTCTTCGAGCAGGTAGTCCGCGAACTGGTCCTTGCCGGTCCACCAGTTGGACTTCCAGTCGTGGATGACGCCGACGCGAAACCCGCCGGGGTGCACCTTCTGGCCCATCAGGAGTCATCTCCCTTCTCGGCGGGCTCGGCCGCCCGCCGAGCCGGCGTTGTGGTCTTCTCCGCCCGCGCCGCGGCCTGAGTCCGGCGACGCCTCGGCGCGCGCTCCTCGGGCTGCTCGACGAGAACGAGGGTGACGTGGCACGTGCGCTTCTTGATCCGGTTGACGCGGCCGCGGGCGCGCGGCTTCCAGCGCTTCAGCGTCGGCCCCTCGTCCGCGTACGCGGACTCGACGACGAGCTCGTCCCCGTCCAGGCCGAGGTTCGCCTCGGCGTTCGCGACGGCCGAGCGGAGAACCTTCTCGATGTCGGTCGCAGCGGCGCGCGGCGTGAAGGCGAGAATCGTCCGCGCCTCCGGGACGGAGCGGCCGCGGATGTGGTCGAGCACGACCCGCGCCTTGCGGGCGGACGTACGCACCCATTTCGCCTGCGCGCGCACGCGCTGGCGGTCGTCGGTGACGACGACGCTCATGTCTTCCTCGCGACCTTGGCCTGCCGGTCGCCCGAATGGCTCCGGAAGGTCCGGGTCGGCGCGAACTCGCCGAGCTTGTGGCCGACCATCTGCTCGGTCACGAACACGGGCACGTGCTTGCGCCCGTCGTGCACAGCGATCGTGTGGCCGACCATCTCGGGGAAGATCGTCGAGTTGCGCGACCAGGTGCGGATCATCCGCTTGTCCCCGCTCGCGTTCATCGCCTCGATCCGGCTCATGAGCCGGTCCTGGACGAACGGCCCCTTCTTGGACGATCTACTCATCGACTAGCGCTTCCTCTCCTTGCCGCGGCGCCGGCCGCGGACGATCAGCTTGTCGGACTCCTTGTGCTTGCGGCGCGTGCGCTTCCCGAGCGTCGGGACGCCCCACGGGGTGACCGGATGCCGGCCGCCCTTCGTCTTGCCCTCGCCGCCGCCGTGCGGGTGGTCGACCGGGTTCATCGCCGAGCCGCGCACCGTCGGGCGCTTGCCGAGCCAGCGGCTGCGCCCGGCCTTGCCTCCCGACTGGTTCGCGTGATCGGTGTTCCCGACCTGACCAACGGTCGCGCGGCAGCTGAGGAGGACGCGGCGGAGCTCCCCGGAGGGAAGCCGGAGCACGCCGTGGCCGCCGTCCTTCGCGACGAGCTGGACCGACGACCCCGCCGAGCGCGCCATGCGACCGCCCTGGCCGGGCCTCAGCTCGACCGAGTGGACGAGCGTGCCTGTCGGGATGTTGGCGAGGGGGAGCGCGTTCCCGGGCTTGATGTCCGCTTTCGGGCCGGACTCGACCGTCGCGCCGACGCGCAGGCGCGAGGGGGCGAGGATGTACGACTTCGCGCCGTCGGCGTAGTGCAGCAGCGCGATGCGGGCCGAGCGGTTCGGGTCGTACTCGATCGCGGCGACCTTCGCGGGCACGCCGTCCTTCGTGCGCTTGAAGTCGATCGTGCGGAAGCGGCGCTTGTGGCCGCCGCCCTTGTGCCGCGTCGTGATGCGGCCGCGGTTGTTCCGCCCGCCCTTCTTCGTCAGCGGCTCGAGCAGCGACTTCTCCGGCTCCGACTTCGTGAGGTCCTCGAAGCCCGACGTCGCCATGAAACGCCGTCCCGGGCTCGTGGGCTTGTACTTCTTCAGTGCCATCGCTAGACGCTCGCCCCCTCGAAGATCTCGATCTCGTGCCCTTCCTTCAGCTGGACGATGGCCTTCTTCCAGCCGGGCCGGCGGCCCTTCGTGAAACCGCGGCGCTTGGGCTTGGACTGCACCTTGAGGACGTTCACGCTCTGCACCTCGACCTCGAAGAGCTCCTCCACGGCCTGGCGGATCTGCGTCTTGTGCGCGTCCTCGTGCACGCGGAACGTGTACTTGCGGTCGGTGATGAGCGAGTAGCTCTTCTCCGAGACCACGGGCGCCAGCAGGACCTGATTCGGATGGAGGCTCACTCCTCGCCCTCCTGCGCCTCCGCGCCGTTGCCGGCGCGTGCAAGCACGAGCGGCAGCGCGGCCTCGCTGACGAGCAGCGACCGCGCCCAGACGACGCTCGACACGTCGAGCTCGGCGGGAACGGTGACGAGAACGCGCTCGAGGTTGCGGAACGACTTGACGAGGACGTCCTCGTCCTCGGTGGCGACAACCACTATAGGGCGCTCCTTCTCCCAGCCCTCGAGCAGCGCGAGCGCCTGCCGCGTCGACGGCGTCTCGAAGGAGGACGCGTCGAGCACCGCGAGTGTGCCCGCCTTCGCGTGGTCGGAGAGCGCGCTGCGGAACGCCGCGCGCCGCGCCTTGCGGTTGACCTTCACCTCGAAGCTCCGCATGCCCGGCGGGAACGCCATCCCGCCGCCCGTCCACTGCGGCGCCCGGGTCGTGCCCGCGCGGGCGCGTCCCGTTCCCTTCTGCCGCCACGGCTTCGAGCGGCCGCCGGCGACGAGCGCGCGGTTCTTGCCCCCGCGCGTCCCCGCGCGAGCGGCGTTCATCTCGGCCCGCACGGTCTCGTGGACGAGGTGCGGCCTGATCTCGGCGCCGAAGACGGACTCCTCGAGGGAGACCTCCTTCTTCGAGCCGCCGAGCACCGGCGCCTTGAGCACGGGCATCGGCCTACGCCTCCCTGATCTCCACGAGCCCGCTCGCCGGGCCGGGCACCGACCCGCGGACGAGCAGCAGGTTGCGCTCCGGATCGACCTCGTGCACGACGAGCCCGAGCTGGGTGACGCGCTCGCCGCCCATGCGACCGGGCAGACGGCGGCCCTTGAAGACGCGCGACGGCGTCGCGGACGCGCCAATCGACCCCGGCTTGCGGACGTTGTGCGAGCCGTGCGAGACCGGGCCGCGGGTGAAGCCATGCCGCTTGATCGTCCCCTGGAACCCCTTGCCGACCGAGACGCCCGAGACCTTGACCTTCTCCCCGGGCTCGAAGGCCTCGACGGTGACCGTCTCGCCGACGGCGAGCCCGCTGTGACCGCGTACCTCGACGAGGTGCCGGTGAGGGCCTGCGTCGGCCTTGGCGAGGTGGCCGAGCTCGGGCTTCGAGATCTTGCGCTCGGCGACCGCGTCGAACGCCAGCTGGACGGCGTCGTAGCCGTCCGAGTCCACGGTCTTCACCTGGACCACGGGACACGGGCCCGCCTCGATGACGGTGACCGCGGTCATCTCGCCCGTCTCCGGATCGAAGACCTGCGTCATGCCCACCTTTCTGCCCAGAATGCCCTTCAAGGAGTGACAGCTCCTTGTCCGCGAAGCGGACCAGTGGAGAGGGTCTGGGGGAAGGCGCGCAGCGCCTTGTCCGCGAAAGCGGACCAGTGGAGGGGGTCTGGGGGAACCGGGAGGTTCCCCCAGCTACTACCGCGCCATGCTGTTGAGTGAGGGACGGGTCGCATCACAGCTTGATCTCGATGTCGACCCCCGCCGGCATGTCGAGCCGCATGAGCGAATCGACGGTCTTCGGCGTGGGGCTGTGGATGTCGATCAGCCGCTTGTGCGTCCGCACCTCGAAGTGCTCGCGCGAGTCCTTGTCCTTGAACGGGCTGCGGATCACGCAGTAGACGTTCTTCTCGGTCGGCAGCGGGACGGGGCCGGTGATCGTCGCCCCGGTGCGCTGCGCCGTCTCCACGATCTGGGATGCGGACTTGTCCACCTGCTGGTGGTCGTAGCCCTTGAGTCGGATGCGGATCTTCTGCTGCGGCATTGGCGTGAAAAAGAGGGAGAGGCCGAAGCCTCTCCCTACTTCATGATCTCCGTGACGACACCGGCGCCGACGGTGCGCCCGCCCTCGCGGATCGCGAAGCGGAGCCCCTGGTCCATGGCGATCGGCTGGATGAGCTCGATCTCCATGTTCGTGTTGTCGCCCGGCATGACCATCTCCTGCCCCTCGGGCAGCTTGATCGAGCCGGTCACGTCGGTCGTCCGGAAGTAGAACTGTGGCCGGTAGCCGTCGAAGAACGGCGTGTGGCGCCCGCCCTCGTCCTTCGAGAGGACATACACCTCGGCCATGTACTGGGTGTGCGGCGTGATCGACCCGGGCTTCGCGAGCACCTGGCCGCGCTCGACGTCCTCCCGCTTGATGCCGCGGAGCAGCGCGCCCGCGTTGTCGCCGGCCTGCGCATAGTCGAGGGTCTTCTGGAACATCTCGAGGCCGGTGATGACGGTCTTCTCGACTTCGGGATGGATCCCCACGATCTCGATCTCCTCGCCGACGGTCATCTTCCCCTGCTCGATGCGGCCGGTGACGACCGTGCCGCGGCCGGTGATCGTGAAGACGTCCTCGATCGGCATGAGGAACGGCTTGTCGACGTCGCGGACGGGCTCCGGGATGTACGAGTCGACGGCCTCCATGAGCTCGAGGATCTTCGGCGTCCACTCGGGATCGCCCTCGAGCGCCTTGAGCGCCGAGACCTGGATGACGGGGATGTCGTCGCCGGGGAACTCGTACTTCGAGAGCAGCTCGCGCACCTCCATCTCCACGAGCTCGAGGAGCTCGGGATCGTCGACCATGTCGGCCTTGTTGAGCGCGACGACGATCGACGGGACCTCCACCTGGCGGGCGAGCAGGATGTGCTCGCGCGTCTGGGGCATCGGGCCGTCGGCGGCGGAGACGACGAGGATCGCGCCGTCCATCTGGGCGGCGCCCGTGATCATGTTCTTGATGTAGTCGGCGTGCCCGGGGCAGTCGACATGCGCGTAGTGGCGGTTCTCGGTCTCGTACTCGACGTGCGCGGTGTTGATCGTGATGCCGCGCTGCCGCTCCTCGGGAGCCTTGTCGATGGCGTCGAACGACGTGGCCTCGGTGTTCGTGCCCGACTCGGCGAGGACCTTCGTGATGGCGGCTGTCAGCGTCGTCTTGCCGTGGTCGATGTGACCGATGGTGCCGACGTTGACGTGTGGCTTCGTCCGCTCGAACTTCTGCTTGGCCATTTCTTTCTGACTCCTCCGTCTGGTTACGCTGACTTGTCGCTCGACACGAGCGCCTCGGCGATCGTGTGGGGGACTTCCTCGTAGCGATCGAACTGCATGGAAAACGTCGCGCGCCCCTGCGACATGGAGCGCAGGTCGGTCGCGTAGCCGAACATCTCCGCGAGCGGAACGCTCACGCGAATCGCCTGGGAGCTGCCCGATTGCGACCCGCCGACGGGCTCGATCTGCTCGACTCGTCCGCGGCGGCCGTTCAGGTTACCGATGACGTCGCCGAGGTATTCCTCGGGCGTCACGACCTCGACGGCCATGACCGGCTCGAGCAGCTTCGGCTTCGCCCGCTTCATGCCCTCCTTGAAGGCCATCGAGCCCGCGATCTTGAATGCGCGCTCGCTCGAGTCGACGTCGTGGTACGAGCCGTCGACGAGCTCGACCCTGACGTCGACGACGGGATAACCCGCGAGAATCCCGGAGCTCATCGCCTCCGCGATCCCCGCGTCGACCGCCGGGATGTACTCCTTCGGGATCTTCCCGCCGACGATCTTGTCCTCGAACGCGTAGCCCTTGCCGGGCCCCTGCGGATAGAGATTGACGGTGACGTCGCCGTACTGTCCCGAGCCGCCGGTCTGGCGCACGAAGCGGCCCTGGATCTTCTCCGCGGGCCGCGAGATCGTCTCGCGGTAGGCGACCTGCGGCCGGCCGACGTTGCCCTCGACGCGGAACTCGCGCAGGAGGCGATCGACGATGATCTCCAGGTGGAGCTCGCCCATCCCGGCGATGAGGGTCTGCCCAGTCTCCTCGTCGGACGACACGCGGAACGTCGGATCCTCCTCGGCGAGCCGCTGGAGCGCCGCGCCGAGCTTGTCCTGATCCGCCTTCGTCTTCGGCTCGATCGCGACCGAGATGACCGGGTCCGGGAACGTCATCGACTCGAGCACGATCGGAGCGGAGTCCACGGCGAGCGTGTCGCCGGTGGTCGTCGACTTGAAGCCCACGACGGCGGCGATCTCGCCGGCGCCGATCTCCTCCCGCTCCTCCCGGTGGTTCGCGTGCATCTGGAGGATGCGGCCGATCCGCTCCGTCCTGCCGGTGGTCGTGTTGAGGACGCGGTCGCCGGCCTTGACCTGGCCGGAGTACACGCGGAAGTAGGTGAGCTTGCCGACGTAGGGGTCGGTCATGACCTTGAACGCCAGCGCCGAAAAGGGCGCATCGATCGCAGGCGGCCGGGTGGACTCCTCCTCGCTCTTCGGGTCGACCCCGGACACCGGCGGGACGTCGACCGGGCTCGGCAGGTAGTCGACGATCGCGTCCAGGAGAGGCTGCACGCCCTTGTTCTTGAACGCCGAGCCGGCGAGGACCGGGGTGATCGAGCCCGCCAGCGTCCCCCTGCGGAGGGCGCGCCGGATCATCTCGGGTGTCACCTCGCCCTCGTCCTCGAGGTACGTCTCCGTGAGCTCGTCGTCGAACTCGGCGACCGCGTCGATCAGCGAGTGGTGCGCTGCCTCGGCCTCGTCGCCGAGGTTGGCGGGGATGTCGTCCACGGAGAACTCCGTCCCGAGGGCGTTCGTGTACGAGATCGCCTTCATCTCGACGAGGTCGACGATCCCGGAGAACTGCTCCTCGCTCCCGATCGGAAGGTGGATTGGCACCGGGGTGGCTCCGAGGCGGTCGCGCATCGACTGCACCGCGGCCTCGAAGTCCGCGCCTGTGCGGTCCATCTTGTTGATGAACGCGATCCGCGGCACGCGGTAGCGATCGGCCTGGCGCCAGACCGTCTCGGACTGCGGCTGCACACCCGCGACGGAGTCGAAGACGGCGACCGCGCCGTCGAGGACGCGGAGGCTCCGCTCGACCTCGACGGTAAAGTCCACGTGCCCGGGCGTATCGATAATGTTGATCCGATAGTCGCGCCATTCGGCGGTCGTCGCCGCCGACGTGATGGTGATGCCGCGCTCCTGCTCCTGCGCCATCCAGTCCATCGTCGCGGCCCCCTCGTGCACCTCTCCCATCTTGTGGGTGCGGCCGGTGTAGTACAGGATCCGCTCGGTCGTCGTCGTCTTGCCCGCGTCGATGTGGGCCATGATCCCGATGTTGCGGACGCGGTCCAGCGCGGTCGGTGTCGCTACGGCGGAGCTCATCTGGCCGTTACCAGCGGTAGTGCGCGAAGGCCTTGTTCGCCTGCGCCATCCGGTAGATGTCGTCCTTCTTCTTGTAAGCGCCGCCCTGCTGCGAGTGCGCGTCCATGAGCTCGCCGGCGAGCTTCTGCGGCATGCCCTTCTCGCGCCGCTCCCGTGCCGCCTGGACGAGCCAGCGGATGGCGAGCGTGCGAGCACGCCGCTGAGGCACCTCCACCGGTACCTGGTAGTTCGCGCCGCCGACCCGGCGTGACTTCACCTCGAGCACGGGCGTGACGCTCTTCACGGCCTGCTCGAGCACCTCGAGCTCCGGCTTGCCGGTCTTCTCCGCGGTGAGCGCGAGCGCGTTGTACACGATCTGCTCGGCGACGGACTTCTTCCCGTCGAGCATGAGCCGGTTGACGAGCTGCGAGACGAGCACGGAGCCGTGAACGGCATCAGGCTCGAGCTGGCGAGGCTGGATGGCTGTGCGACGCGGCATCGCTAGCCCTTCTTCGCCCCGTACTTCGATCGCGCCTGTCGGCGCTCGGAGACTCCTGCCGAGTCGAGCCCGCCCCGGATGACCTTGTAGCGAAAGCCCGGCAGATCGCGGACGCGGCCGCCGCGGACGAGCACGACCGAGTGCTCCTGGAGGTTGTGCCCTTCGCCGGGGATGTAGGCGCCCACCTCGACGCCGTTCGTCAGCCGCACGCGCGCGACCTTGCGCAGCGCGGAGTTCGGCTTCTTCGGCGTCGTCGTGTAGACACGCGTGCAGACGCCGCGCTTCTGCGGCGCACCCCGGAGGGCCGGGGTCTTCGTCTTCTGCTTCGGGGTCTTCCGCCCCTTGCGGACGAGCTGATTGACGGTCGGCACGTGCCTCCTACGAAGGGTCGAATGCTTTCACAGAGCAGCCGGCGGGCATGCGGTGCCCGCCAACCAGGCCGCGGCATGGTAGCAGACCCGAGCCCACGGCCAGGACTGCCCGCCGCCGCCCCGAAGACCTCTTTCCGATGCCGACCGTCACCGCCGTGGCCGCGCTGCCCGCGCTCGCCCTCGTCGTCGTCGCGATCGTCGCCTCTCGGCGCGGGGCAGCCTCGGCTCGACGCTTCGAGGCGGTTCTGCGCCGGGTCGACGACCACCTCGAGCCGGTCTCGGAGGCGCTCCAGGTTGCTGCCGCCCGAGCGGGCGACCTGCAGGTGACGGGCGTCGCCGACCACGAGCTCGCCGCGAGGCTGGAGCGACTTCTCGACGAGATCGCAGCCGAGGGAGCCCCCGCGCACGCATTTCGGCGGATTTCCGCGGAGCTGGCGCCACGTCTCGGAGGCACGCCCGTTCTCGCGAAGGCCAAGCAGCCGCCCGGCTGGGACGCGCTCACGGGCGTGCGGGATCGCGACGGCTACGAGGCCGAGCTCGAGCGCGAGATCGCACGCGCCCGCCGGACGGAGCGTCCACTCGCGCTCGTGCTGTTCGACCTGGGAGACGTCGCAG
>Ga0299907_10000087_pt1 | contig 33216 bp, 31 predicted proteins | sample RVTome_16_FD_198680 | JGI IMG/M metagenome (GOLD analysis project Ga0299907, IMG submission 198680) | Soil microbial communities from uranium-contaminated site in the Upper Colorado River Basin, Wyoming, United States - RVT152D67 (version 2) ...
GAAGCGCAGCCGCGCCCTGAACCCCCGCGCCCGCTCGCGCCGGTCGGTCTCCGCGTCCACGCCCCCGGCCGAGCCCGCGTAGGTGACGATCCACTGCCCGGCGACCGCGGGCGGCGAGACCGGCCGCTCCCGAGCCCCCGCGACCGCGGGCAGCGCGAGCCCCGCCACCAGGGCAGCGACCAGCGCAAAAAGCGAACGCCTCACCCTCTCGTAATCGACCGGAAGCCAAGCGAAGCTGAGCCACAGCCCCTGACGCGGACGCCGGCGCGCCTGGCAAGGACGCAGGGGGTGGGACAGTGCTGAGCCACAGCCCCGACGCGGACGCCGGCGTGCCTGGCAAGGACGCAGGGGGTGGGACAGTGCTGCGCACGGCCCACCCCCGAGGACGCCGCCAGGCGCGCCGGCGTGCCGTCAGGTCAGGCGAGGGTCCCTATGTGTTCGAGGAACAGCGGATAGGAGATCGCCGCGGCGTCCATCCCGAGGACCTCCACCCCGTCGCGCGAGGCGAGGCCGGCGACCGCGCCGAGCATGGCCAGGCGGTGGTCGCCGTGGGAGTCCAGGACGCCGCCCTCCAGGCCGCCGGTGCCCCGGACGGCGAAGCCGTCCTCGGTCGGCTCGATGTCGGCCCCCAGGGCGCGCAGGCCCTCGACCACCGCGGCGATGCGGTCGGACTCCTTGAGCCGCAGCTCGGCGGCGCCGCGGACGATCGTCTCGCCCTCGGCGAAGGCGCCGAGCAGCGCGACCAGCGGCAGCTCGTCGATGGCCAGCGGCACCTCGTCGGGCTCGACCACCGTGCCGACCAGCGGGCCGGCGGTCACGTCGAGGTCGGTCACCGGCTCCTCGCGCGGGATCGTGCCCGGCTCGGGCCGGCCCTCGAGGTCGCCCACCACCACGCCGCCCATCCGCTCGAGGATCCGCAGGAACCCGGTGCGCGTCCAGTTGACGCCCACGTCGCGCACCAGCAGCCGCGAGCCGGGCACCAGCACGCCCGCGGCGATCAGGAAGGCCGCCGAGGAGACGTCCCCGGGGACGGTCAGCACGTCGAGCTCGAGCTCGTCCACGTGGGCGACCACGATCCGGCCGTCGTCGCGGCGCACCCCCACCCCCGCGCGCGCCAGCAGCCGCTCGGTGTGGTCGCGGCTGGGCGCCGGCTCGGCGACCGAGACCTCGCCGTAGGCCACCAGGCCGGCCAGCAGGACGCACGACTTCACCTGCGCGCTGGCCACCGGCAGCTCGTAGTCCACGCCCCGCAGCCGGGCGCCGTGGACGGTGAAGGGGGGGAAGCGGCCCTCGGTGGCCTCGATGCGCGCGCCCATCATGCGCAGCGGCTCGGCGATGCGGTCGACCGGCCGGCGGCGGATCGACTCGTCGCCGTCCAGCGTCCACGAGCCCTCCTGCCCCGCCAGCCACCCGGGCAGCAGCCGCATGAGCGTGCCGGCGTTCCCGACGTCGATCGGCCGGTCGGCCGGCGACACCCCGCGCAGGCCGCCCCCGCGGATCACGATCTCGTCGGGGCGCGACTCGACCAGCGCCCCCACCGTGCGCAGCGCGTCCAGGGTCGAGTTGGTGTCGCCGGCGTCGAGGTAGTTGCGCACGTGCACGGGCTCCTCGTTCATCGCCGCCAGCAGCGCCGAGCGGTGCGAGATCGACTTGTCCGGCGGCGCGACCAGGTCGCCGCGCAGGCGCGCCGCGGGCTCGAAGCGCGTCCTCACGGCCGCGCCACCGGGTGGCCCAGCTCGGCCACCAGCGCCTGGGCGCGGTCGGCCGCCTCGTCGCCGGCGATCCACAGCGCGACCACGCCGTCGCGCATGTCGCTGGAGGGGTAGAGCGCCATGTCGTCGATGTTGATGCCCGCGCGCCCCAGCTCGAGGGCCAGCCGCGCCACCACGCCGGGCTGGTTGGGGACCGAGGCGCGCAGCTCGTGCACCGGCCCGCCGGCCAGCTCGCGCTCGAGCAGGTCGCGCCGCGCCGCCCGCGCGCCCGCGTTCCAGGCCGCCACGGCGTCGGCGTCGGCGGCGGTCAGGGCGCGGCGCACCTCCTCCAGGCGGCGCACGGTTTCGTCGATGCGCTCGACCACGGCGTCGCGGTTGGCCAGGTAGATGTCGGTCCAGATCGCGTCGTTGGCGCCCGCCACCCGGGTGGCGTCGCGGAAGCTGGGCCCCGCCGCGGGCAGGCGCTCCTCCTCCTCGGACACCGCGGCCGCCGCCTGGTCGACGAGGACGTTGGCCAGCACGTGCGGGAGGTGCGAGACGCTGGCCATCAGCCGGTCGTGGGTGGCGGCGTCGATCGCCGCGGGGCGCGCGCCGAAGCCGGCGATGGTCCGGTGCAGGCGCTCGAACAGCACGCCCGAGGTGCGCTCGGTGGGGGTCAGGTACCAGGTCGCGTCCTCGAACAGGTCGGCGCGTGCGTGCGCCACCCCGGCGGCCTCGGCCCCGGCCAGCGGGTGACCGCCCACGAAGCGCGGGTCGTCGATCCCCTCCACCACCGCGCGCTTGGCCGAGCCCACGTCGGTGACCACGCATTCCTCGCCCGCGGCCGCCAGCACGCGGTCCAGGACCGCCGGCAGCGCGCCGACCGGCGCGGCGACGAAGGCGGTGTCCGCGCCCTCCACGGCGGCGGCGACGGAGGCGCTGGCCTCGTCGAGCGCGCCGCGCTCCAGCGCCGCCGCGGCGACCCCGTCGCCGGGGTCCCACCCCCGCACCCGCGCTCCCGCGCGCTCGCGCGCGGCCAGCCCGATCGACCCGCCGATCAGCCCGACGCCGATGACCGCGAAGTCGCTCAGGTCCCCGCTCGCCGCGCTCGGACCGCCGCCGCGAGCTCGTCGAGCACGCCGACGGTCATGTCCCAGGACATGCACGCGTCGGTGATCGACTGGCCGTAGGCCAGCGGCGCGCCGGCCCGCAGGTCCTGGCGGCCCGCGACGAGGAAGGACTCCAGCATCACGCCCACCAGGGCGGCGTTGCCGGCCGCCACCTGGCGCGCGATCTCCGCCGCCGCGGCGGGCTGGCGCGCGTGGTCCTTGCCGCTGTTGTCGTGGGAGGCGTCGACCACCAAGCGCTCGGGCAGTCCGGCGGCGCGCAGCTTGGCCAGCGCCGAGGCGATGCCCTCCTCGGTGTGGTTGGGCGCGCCCTTGCCGCCGCGCAGGATCACGTGGCAGTCGCGGTTGCCGCGCGTGTGCAGGATGGCCGGCGTGCCGGTGACGTCGACGCCCGAGAAGACGTGCTCGGCGGTGGCGGCTCGGACGGCGTCGACGGCCACATCGACGTTGCCGTCGGTGCGGTTCTTGAACCCGACGGGCATCGAGAGCCCGGAGGCCAGCTGGCGGTGGATCTGGCTCTCGGTGGTGCGGGCGCCGATCGCCCCCCAGGAGACGGCGTCGGAGATGTACTGCGGCATGATCGGGTCCAGGAACTCGCACCCGATCGGCAGCCCCAGCGACAGCACGTCGAGCAGCAGGCCGCGCGCCACGCGCAGGCCGGTGTTCACGTCGCCGGACTCGTCCAGGTGCGGGTCGTTGATCATCCCCTTCCATCCGATCGTGGTGCGGGGCTTCTCGAAGTACACGCGCATGGCCACGCACAGGTCGTCCTCGAGCTCGCGCGCCCGCGCGCCGAGCAGGCGCGCGTACTCGAGCGCGGCCTCGACGTCGTGCACGCTGCACGGGCCCACGACCACCAGCAGGCGGTCGTCGAGCCCGTCGAGGATCGAGGCGATCCGGTCGCGCCCGCGCAGCACGACCTCGGCCTGGTCCTCGGACAGGGGCAGCTGGTGGAGCATGAGCGCGGGGGTCAGCAGCGGGATGACCTGCTCGATCCGCTGGTCGCGAACGTGCTCTTCGGTTCTTGGGAGGCTGGTTCTCACCGGGTCTTCTCTCTCTTGCGAGGGGTCTACGGGCGGGCGATTCATCTGGCGGTCGGGACGGCCTCCACGAAGCCGGCCGAGCGCCTAGCTAAATCGCCAGGCGTAGGCGTGGGAGAACCAGCCGTGGGCGCCGGCGGGCGAGGCGAAGCTGCGATGGCTGCGGCGCTCGGACATGGCTGGTCGGACGTTTGTAGCAGACCGCCCCCGCGGGCTACAAGGACTCGCGCAGGGCGTCCAGGAAGCGCCGGTTCTCCTCGGAGGTGCCGCAGGTGACGCGCAGGTGACGCTCGCGGCCCAGCGAGCCGCCGGCGCGCACGAGGACCTTGCGCTCGCCCAGGGCGTCGACGATCGCGCGCTCGCCGGCCTCGCCGGGGAGCGCGAACCACACGAAGTTGGCCTGCGACTGCGCCGGGCGCAGCCCCAGCTCGCGCAGGCCCGCCTCCAGCTCCAGGCGCGCGGCGACCGTCTGCTCGACGCGGCGGGCCACCTCGTCCTGGTGGCGCAGCGCCTCGCGCGCCGCGGCCTGCGCGGCGACGTTGGCGAAGAACGGCTGGCGCACCTGGTCGACGGCGGTCCGGAAGGCCTCGCTGCCGCACAGCCCGTAGCCGATCCGCAGCCCCGCGAGGCCGTAGACCTTGGAGAACGTGCGCAGCAGGACGAGGTTGGGATGGTCCGCGAGCAGGTCGACGGTGGCGTCGGGGTCGTCGGCGACGTTGAACTCGCAGTAGGCCTCGTCGAGGACCACGGCGACGGCCGGCGGCACGCGCTCGAGCAGGCGGGCGACGTCGGCGGCGGGCACCGCCGTGCTCGTCGGGTTGTTGGGGTTGCACACGACCAGCATGCGCGTGGCCACGGTCACCGCGCCGGCCATCGCCTCGAGGTCGTGGCGGTCGTCGGCGTCGAGCGGCACGGTGACCGCGGTGGCGCCCGAGGCGGCGGCCAGGTGCGGGTACATCGAGAACGACGGCCAGGCGTAGACGATCTCCGCCCCCGGCTCCAGCAGCGCCTCGGCGCCGGCGAGCAGGACGTCGCAGGAGCCGTTGCCGATCGCGATGCGGTTGGCGGGGACGCCGTGGCGCGCGCTTAGGGCGCGGCGCAGCTCGCCGTTGCCCGGGTCCGGGTAGCGGTTGACCGACTCCAGCGCGCGCCGCGCGGCGTCGAGCACCTGCGGGAGCGGCCGGAACGGCGTCTCGTTGGACGCCAGCATGGCCACGTCGTCGTCCAGCGCGTAGCCGTCCGCGGCCGGGTAGACCGGGATGCGGCGGATCCGCTCCGCGAATTCGAGCGCCATGGCGCTCCTATTGTTGCGTGGGCGGCTCGCCGGGCTCGGTCACGCGGCCCGTCTCGCCCTCGGGCAGGCGTCCGTCGCGCCCCACGTAGCCGCCCTTGCCGCCGACCACGAGGTACACGGCGTCCCCCTCCCCCACGTTGCGGGTCCGGCGCACGGTGGAGGGGTCCACGCGCGCGGCGTGCCCGGGCTCCAGGCGGTGCACCTCCCCGTCGTCGAACTCCATCTCGATCGTGCCCTGGTGGACGAAGTAGAGCTCCTCCTGCTCCTCGTGGAAGTGGCGCCCGCTCTCGAACCCCGGCGGGACGACGATCGCGTTGACGCCGAACGCCTTGACGTCCAGCGCGCGGCGGACCTTCTGGAACCCGTAGCGGTCCCCCATGTCGTCGATGTGCCCGACGGCGTAGCCGTCGCCGTTGATGATCTCGCTCATTGGGCGGCCTCCAGGTCGGCGCGGAGCGACTTCGCCTCGCCCAGGTAGACGTGGCGGGGCTCGTGGCCCTCCTCCGCGTGGTAGTGCAGCAGCAGCCGGATCACGCGCGGCATCGCCCCCGGCTTGTCGATCTCGCGCGCGCAGAGGAGCGGCACGCGATCGAGGCCGAGGTTGCGCGCGGCCAGCGCCGGGAACTCGGCGTCGAGGTCGGCGGTGGCCGTGAAGATGCAGCTCACCATCGCCTCCGGGGCCAGCGCGTTGCGCTCGATGACCTCGCGCAGCAGCTGCGCCGTGCGATCCAGGATCGCCCCGGGCTCGTTGGCCTCCACGTCGATGGCGCCGCGCAGCGCGAACAGTCTGGGCATGCGGCCCGCGACTGTACCGGCGCGGATGCCTAGCGGGAGGTCGCGCGGTACTCGCTACGCGTGGCCTCGTCCCAGCGCACGCGCTGGGGCGGGAGGCGCAGCAGCGACGCGGCCACGAGCTCGCGCTGGGAGCGGCGGGGGCGCTCGGGGTGCGCGGTGGGCCTGCCGTTCCACTCGATCTGCTTGGGATAGACCATGACGACGATGTTCGCCGTGGCCGGGCCGCCGGTCGCGCGCGTGCACGGCGGATGCTGTGTCAACGCCGCGACAGTGATTAGGCTGGCGCCCATGAAGTGGGCGCTGCTCGATGGGGTCCCCGAGGACGACGTGCGGGCGCTGCTGAGCATCGCGCGCCGCCGGCAGTTCGGGCGCGGCGAGGTGGTCTTCCACCAGGACGACCCGGCCGACACCCTGCACCTGGTGGACAAGGGGCGCTTCGCCGTGCGGGTCCAGACCTCGCTGGGCGACACCGCGATCCTCTCGGTGCTGGGCCCCGGCGACATGTTCGGCGAGCTGGCCCTGCTGGGCGAGGAGGAGGCGCGCCGCAGCGCCACCGTGGCGGCGCTGGAGGGTGGCGAGACGCGCTCGGTGCACCGGATGGACTTCGAGCGCCTGCGCCGCGAGCATCCCGGGACGGCGAGCGTGCTGATCGCCATCCTCTCCGGCCAGGTGCGCCGCCTCTCGCGCCACCTGCTGGAGGCCCTCTACGTCCCCGCCGACAAGCGCGTGCTGCGCCGCCTGGTCGAGGTGGCCGAGGTCTACGCGCAGGCCACCGTCCCGATGACCCAGGAGGACCTGGCCGGCCTGGCCGGCACGTCGCGCGCCACGGTCAACCGCGTGCTGCGCGAGGAGGAGGAGCGCGGGACGGTTCGGCTCGGCCGCGGGCGGACCACGGTCCTCGACGCGGACGCGCTGGCCCGCCGGGGCCGCTAGCCGGGCGGGCGCCGTGGACGACGCGGCGACCCGCGAGCGCCGGTGGGGGCGGCTGACGCGCCGGATGGCCTTCTCCTTCTCGGCCGCCAACATCGCCGGCGCGCTGATCCTCTTCGTCTTCGTGGGGCTGATCATGCCCACGCCCGACGAGGTGGCGGGCGACTGGACGTTCTTCTGGATCAACCTGGCCCTGCTCGTCCCCACGATCGTGGTGGCCACGGTCGTCGCCAACTGGCTGGGGAGGCGCGCCGCGGAGCCGGTGCGCCGGTGGTTCGTGACCGGGGAAGCGCCGGACGAGCGCGGCCGCGCCGCCGCGCTGCACCAGCCGGTGGCCCAGATGAAGGGCGGCGTCGTCGTCTGGACCGGGGGGACCGTCCTGTTCGCGATCGTCAACGCGTTCATCTCGGTCCCGCTCGCCGGGCTGATCGTGCTCGGCGCCCTGATGGGCGGGATCTTCGCCTGCGCGCTGACCTACCTGCTCGCCGAGCGGCTGGGCCGGGACGTGACCGCCGTGGCGCTGGCGAGCGGCGTCCCGGAGGAGCCGGTGGGGCCGCGCGTCGCCACGCGGATCCTGCTGGCCTGGGCGATGGCGGCCGGGATCCCGCTGCTCGGCGGGGCGCTGCTGGCGATCGCCGTGCTGGGCGGCGCCGACGTGAGCCGGCGCCAGATCGCGGTCAACGTGCTGTTCCTTGCCGTGTTCGGGCTGACGTTCGGCCTCCTGGCGATGCGGATCGCGGCGCGCTCGGTGGCCGACCCGGTCGAGGACGTGCGTGCGGCCCTGCGGGAGGTCCAGGCCGGCGACCTGGACGCGTCGGTCCCGGTCTACGACGGCAGCGAGGTCGGGCTGCTCCAGGCCGGCTTCAACCGCATGGCGGACGGCCTGCGCGAGCGCGAGCGCCTCCAGGACCTGTTCGGGCGCCACGTCGGCCGCGAGGTGGCGCAGCGGGCGCTGGACCGCGGCGTGGAGCTGGGGGGCGAGGCGCGCGAGGCGGCCGCCCTGTTCGTGGACCTGGTGGGCTCCACCACGCTGGCGGCGACGCGCCCTCCGGGGGAGGTCGTCGAGATCCTCAACCGCTTCTTCGCGGTGGTGGTGGAGGCGACGCACCGCCACCAGGGCTGGGTGAACAAGTTCGAGGGCGACGCGGCGCTGTGCGTGTTCGGCGCCCCCGAGGACCCCGGCGGCGCGCCCGCGCGGGCGCTGGCCGCGGCGCGCGAGATGGCCGGGCGGCTGGCCGCGGAGGTCCCGGAGGTGCGCGCGGCGATCGGGGTCTCGTGGGGTCCGGTCGTGGCCGGCAACGTGGGCGCGGCGGAGCGCTACGAGTACACGGTCATCGGCGACCCCGTCAACGAGGCGGCGCGGCTGAGCGACCTCGCGAAGGAGCGCGAGGGCGTCCTGGCCTCCGAGGCGATCGTGTCGGCCGCCGGCGGCGCGGAGGCCGCGCGGTGGACGGTCGGCGACAGCGTCACCCTCCGCGGACGCGCCGAACCGACCCGGCTCGCCTCGCCGGCCTGAGCGCCGGGCCGGGCGGCGCGACGCGTCAGCGCCGGCGGAACCGCGCCAGGTAGGTCTGGTTGCGGCGGACGATGACCGTGCGCCGGCGGATGCGGTCGAACACGCGGACGCGGCCCTCGCGGACGGTGACCGAGGTCCCGTCGCAGCGCAGGGTGGTGAGCCAGCGGGTCCCGATCGACGACGCGCTCAGCGAGCCGGTGCGCGTGCGCCAGCGCCCGCCGCGGTCGCGGACCCACAGCCGCCGGGCGCGGCGCCGGCGACGGGAGGCGGCGGCCAGCGCGCGCTTCCCCGACGCGTGGGCGGCGGCCGTCCCCCGGCCGCGCGGGCACCCGGCGAGCGCGGCGAGGCGGAACTCGGTGTAGGGGCGCGCGCCGCCCAGCTGGCGCATCCGGAAGGCGCCGCGGTAGACCTGGGCGCCGACCTGGCGGCCGCTGCCGTCGGCGGCGACGAACAGGCGCAGGCGCCCGCCGGTCGCGTCCACCCGCGAGCCGTTGGGGACGATGTCCTCCTCGCGCAGGGCCAGGAAGCCGGACGTGCCGGGCGTCTGGATCCCCACGCCGCCGGCCGCGGGCTCGACGAACAGGGAGCGCCGGCGCACGGCGGGCGGGATCGCCCCGAAGTCGCTCACGCGGCGCACGGCGGCGTTGGCGGTGTCGGTGACCAGGAACCCGCCGCCGGGGGCCACGGTCAGCCCGCCGGGGCGCGCGAGCTGCGCCGCCTTGGCCGGGCCGCCGTCGCCGCTGTTGCCCGGCGTCGAGCCCGCCACCGCGACGATCGCGCCCATCGGCGTCACCCGGCGCACGCGGTCGTTGACCGTGTCGGACACCAGCGCGCCGCCGTTGGGCAGGGCGGTCACCGAGAGGGGCTGGCGCAGCTGGGCGGTGCGCGCCGGGTCGCCGTCGCCGGCCAGGCCCGGGCCGGTGCCGGCGAGCGTCGAGATGGTCCCGGTGAGGTCCACGCGCCGGACCCGGTCGTTGCCGGTGTCGGCGATCAGGTAGCCGCCGTTGCTGGCCACCTCGACGTCGCGGGGGCCGTTGAGCTGGGCGCCGGCGGCCGGGCCGCCGTCGCCGGACAGGCCCTGCGTGGTGCCGGCGACGGTGACGATCGTCCCGTCCAGGCGCACGTGTCGGATGCGGTGGTTGCCGGTGTCGGCGATCAGGAACGAGCCGTCCGGCAGCAGCGCCGTGTCGCCGGGGAACGAGAGTCGCGCCTGGCTGGCCGGCCCGCCGTCGCCCGCCAGGCCGGGCGCGCTGCCCGCCACGCGGGTGATCTGCCCGTTGGGGTGCACGCGCCGGATGCGGTGGTCGAAGGTGTCGGCGACCAGGTAGCCGCCGTCGGGGAGCGCGGTGACGCCGCGGGGGTTGTCGAGCTCGGCGTCGCCGGCCTGTCCGTTGTCGCCGCACCCGGGGCCGCCGCAGGAGCCGCCGCCGGCGGCGGTGAGCATGGTGCCGGTGGCGGTGACCCGGCGGACGCGGTCGTTGAGCTCGTCGGCGATCAGCAGGCTGCCGTTGGCCAGGTAGGCGACGTCGCCGGGGGCGTTGAGCAGGGCCTGGCCGGCCGGGCCGCCGTCCCCCGCGAAGCCGGACTGGCCGGGGGTGCCCGCGAAGTTGGCGATCGTGCCGTCGGCGCGGCGCTGCGCGTCGGCGGGCGACGCCGCGAGCGCCGCCGCGGCGGCGGCGAGCAGCGCGAGGGTGTGTGTGCGTCGCATCAGGGCCATAACTCTGGCACGGCACCGTAGATGCGCTCGCGGGCGTATTCCTTCGCGAGCTTGACGCTCCCTGTGTCAAAGTCGCGACATGCGAGCGCGGCGTCAACGCCTGCGGGCGGGCCTCCTCGCGGCGACCGGGCTCGCCGCCGCCGCGCTGGCCGTGGCGGCGTGGGCGACCGACGCCTTCGAGTCGCTGGAGGTGCGCACGATCGACGCGCGCTTCTCGGTGCGCGGCGACGAGGCGCCGGCCTCCGAGGTCGCCGTCGTGGGCCTCGACGAGCAGAGCCTCGAGGACCTCGAGGGCCGGCCGCCGCTCCCCCGCTCGCTGCACGCGCGCGTCATCGACCGCCTGCGCCGGGACGGGGCGCGAGTGATCGCCTACGACTTCCAGTTCACCGAGGAGACCGACCCCGAGGAGGACAACGCCCTCATCGAGGCCGCCCGCCGGGCCGGCAACGTGGTCCTCGTCACCTCGCGGATCGGGCCGCGCGGCGAGACCGACGTGTTCGGCGGGCCGGAGGGCGTCGCCTTCGCCCGCGCGCGGGTGGGGAGCGGGAACGTCGACTCGATCGCCGGCCGCGTCTACCGGGTCTCCGCCTCCGACCAGGGGGTGCCCTCGTTCGCGGTGGCCACGGCGCGGCGCGCGGGGCGGACCGTGGACCGGGAGGGCCTCGAGGACGGCGAGGCGTGGATCGACTACGCGGGGCCGCCCGGGACCTACGCGCCGGTGTCGTTCTCGCGCGTGCTGCGCGGGCGCTTCGCGCGCGGGACCTTCCGCGACCGGATCGTGGTGGTGGGGTCCACGGCGCCGATCCTCAAGGACCTGGCCGACGCGGCCACCGGCGACAACATGCCGGGGCCCGAGGTCCAGGCCAACGCCATCGCCACCGTCCTCGACGGGCTGGCGCTCGGCGAGGCGCCGGCCGGGGCGGCGGTGGCCCTCCTGGTGGCGCTGGGGCTGGCGATCCCCGCCGCGGCCCTGCCGCTGCACGGCCTGCGCTGGCTGCCGGCGCCGCTCGTGGCGCTGGCCCTCTTCCTGGCCGGCGCGCAGCTGGCCTTCGACGCCGGGGCGATCGTGCCGGTGGTCCCCGGGCTGGTCGCGCTCGGCGCCGGCCTGCTGGGGACCCTCGCGGTCGCCTACGCGACCGAGCTGCGCGACCGCCGGCGGCTGCGGGAGGACTTCGCGCGGTTCGTGCCGCCGTCGGTGGTCGACGACGTGGTGGCGGCGACCGACGACGACCTGCGGCTCGGCGGGATGCGCCGGGAGGGGACCGTCCTGTTCTGCGACCTGCGCGGGTTCACGGCGTGCGCCGAGAAGCTCTCGGCCGAGCAGGTGATCGAGCTGCTCAACCGCTACCTGACCGAGATGAGCGAGGCGATCCTCGAGGCGGGCGGCACCGTCGTGTCCTACATGGGCGACGGGATCATGGCCGTGTTCGGCGCGCCGCTGGAGCAGGACGACCACGCCGACCGCGCCGTGCGCGCCGCGCGCGAGATGCTCGCGCGCCGGCTGCCCCGGTTCAACGCCTGGGCCCGCGAGTCCGGGATGTCGGAGGGCTTCGCCATGGGGATCGGGATCGCCAGCGGGCCGGTGATGTCGGGGAACGTCGGCTCGGCGCGCCGCCTGGAGTACACCGCGGTCGGCGACACCACCAACACGGCCTCGCGGCTGGAGGCGATGACCAAGGAGCGCGGCGTGCCGGTGCTGATCGCCGACGCCACGCGGGAGGGGCTCTCCGCCGGCGCCGACGGCCTGGTCGCGGTCGGCGACCTGACGGTGCGAGGTCGCGCGGCGTCCCTCCACGCCTGGACCTTCCGTTAGGGGGTGTGCCCTCGGAAACCTTCCCGTGGGGAAGCAAACCCGGTGCACGCCCCCTCACCCCGCCGCCTTGCGCAACCGCTCGACCTCGGCGGGCGAAAGGCGCCGGTGCCGTCCAGGCCCCAGGTCGCCGAGCGACAGCGGCCCGAAGCGCACCCGCTCCAGCGCCAGGACCCGGTGTCCGACCGCGTCGAGCATGCGCTTGACCTGCCGGTTGCGCCCCTCGTGGATGGTCAGCTCGACCGCGTCGGGGGCGAGACGGCGCGCCCGGGCGGGCGCCGTGCGCCCGTCCTCCAGCTCCACCCCCTCGCGCAGGCGCCGCAGGGCCGCCTCGCGCACCGGCGGGCTCGCCACCCTCGCGCGATACGTCTTGGGCACCTCGTGGCGCGGGTGGGTGAGCAGCTCGGCCAGCTCGCCGTCGTTGGTGACGAGGATGAGCCCGGTCGCGTCGGCGTCCAGGCGCCCCACCGGGTAGAGCCGCGCGCCGCCCGGCACGAGATCGACCACGGTGTCGCGCCCATGGGTGTCGCGGACGGTCGAGACCACGCCCGCCGGCTTGTGCAGCGCGTACGTCACCCGCTCCTCGGCCCCGGACACCGGCCGACCGTCCACCGCCACCCCGCTGTCCTCGTCCACATCCCGAGCCGGATCGGTCACCACCTCGCCACCAACCGTCACACGACCGTCCCGAACGACCTCCTCCGCCGCCCGGCGGGAAGCCACACCCGCGTGAGCCAAGAACTTCGCGAGCCGCACCTACGCCCCACACTCCCCTCGACGGCCCGTCCTCCGGACGAGCCGCACCACACGCCCCTCCCGACGGGCCGCTCTCCGCACGGGTCGCACCGACCCCCCACGCCCTTCTCGACGAGTCTTTCCCTGGAGGAATGGCATCGCTTGCGAGCATATGAGCATGGACCTCGACCGCCTCGACGCGACCCTCGCCGACCTGGGCGAGCCCGCCTTCCGGGCGCGGCAGGTCTGGACGTGGGCGGCCCGGGGAGCAAGCGGGTACCACGAGATGACGGATCTGTCCCTCGCGCTGCGGGAGAGGCTCGCGGACGACGTCCCCTTCTCGACCCTGACGCCCGAGCGCGAAGCCGTGTCCGCGGACGGGACGGTCAAGGTCCTGTTCCACACCCGGGACGAGCGCCCGGTCGAGGCCGTGCTCATGCGCTACCGCGACGGAAGGCGCTCGGTCTGCGTCTCCTCGCAGTCGGGCTGCCCGCTGACCTGCACCTTCTGCGCGACGGGCTCCATGCGCTTCGGCCGCAACCTGACCGCGTCGGAGATCCTCGACCAGGTCCTGCACTTCCGCCGCATGGACGCCGTCAACCACCTCGTGTTCATGGGGATGGGCGAGCCGCTGATGAACGTCGATGCGGTCCTGGCCGCTGCCGAGCGGCTCCCGGACATCGGGATCTCGCACCGGCGCACCGGCGTGTCGACGGTCGGCTGGGTCCCCGGAATCGAGCGCCTCACGGAGTCCGGGCTCCCCGTCCGCCTCGCCCTGTCCCTGCACGCCGCCGACGAGGCGCTGCGCTCCCAGATCATGCCCGTCAACGACCGCTATCCCCTGCCGGAGGTCCTGGCCGCGTGCGAGCACTTCTACGAGCGAAAGCGCCGCCAGGTGTTCGTGGAGTACGTGATGCTCGCCGGCGTCAACGACCGCTACGAGCAGGCGGTCGCCCTCGCCCAGCTCCTCGACCCACGGATCTACAAGGTCAACCTCATCCCCTACAACCCCACCGACGCCACCTACACGGGCTCCAGCCGCGCCGCCATCGACGCCTTCAAGGCCGCCCTCGAAGAGCACGGCCTCACCGCCACGATCCGCCTCACCCGAGGCCAGGACATCGCCGCCGCCTGCGGCCAGCTGGCCGCCCAGGCCTGACGCTCAGGCCGCCGCGGCGCGGCGCAGCAGCGCCCGCAGCGTGGCGCCGTGCCGGTAGCCGACCATCGGCGCGATCTGGTCGTAGCTGAGCGCGGTCGTCCGGCGCAGGTGGTTGGCGCGTTCGACGCGCAGGCGCTTGACGAGGTCGTGCGGCGTCAGGCCGGTCCGCGTGCGGCAGTGGCGCTCCAGCGTCCGGCGGGTCGTGCCGATGGCGGCGGCCGCGTCGCCGATGGTCAGGTCCGCGTCCAGGTTCTCCCGGGCCCAGTCCTCGAACTCGGTCACCAGCGTGTCGGCGGCCGCGAGGTGGCCGGCGGCGGCCTCCAGGCTGATCGTCGGGCGCTGCTCCACGAGCAGGAACCGCGCTACGGCGTCGGCCAGCTGCGGGCTGGCCCGGGAGACGAGGCTCATGCCCAGGTCGATGTGGGCGAACGCGGCGCCCGCCGTCGTGAACGACCCGCTGTGGACGACCATGCGCGACATCTCGAGCCGGACCCGGGGATAGAGCCGGCGGAACTCGCCGGCCAGCCACCAGGTCGTCGTCGCCGCGCGGCCGTCGAGCAGGCCGGCATCGGCGAGCACGAACGTGCCGGTGCAGGCGGCCGCGAGCGCGACGTCGTCGCCGGCCGGGGCGAGCCAGCTGCGCAGGCGGCGGACGGGCGTCGACGCGAGCGCGTCGGCCAGCGCCGCGGGCGTGCCCGCTCCCAGCCCCGGCACGATCAGGACGTCGAGGCCGGCCAGCGCGTCGTCGTCTCCGACGACGTGGTCCATCGCCAGGGTCAGCCCACCCGCGGTGGTGACCCTGGTCGCGCTGCCGACGGTGCGAACCTCGATCGCGTCGATCGAGCGATCGACCGTCGTCCGGATGCGCTCCGCCGTCGCGAAGACATCGAGCAGCGAGGTCAGGCCGGAGTCGAAGCAGCCCGGCACGGCGACGAGACCGGCGCGCATGTCGCAAACCGTATCGAGCCCGTCGCAATCCGTGCCACCGCCGACCCTACGGTTCCGCCCCGTGGACGTCCAGATGCTCAACGTGGGATGGCTGACCTCCGCCGCCGGGCTCTGGCGGCGCGACGACGACATGGAGCGCCAGATCCGCTTTCCGGTCCCGGCGTACGTCGTCGAGACGGCGACCGACCGCATCCTCGTCGACACCGGCCTGCACCCTGCGGCGGCCGCGGACGCCGCGCGGCACTACGACGGCGCCGAGGCCCTCGAGGCGTTCGGGCTCGAGCTGGAGCTGAGCATCGCCGAGCAGATCGACGTGGCGACGATCACCAAGGTCGTCCTGACGCACCTGCACTTCGACCACGCGGGTGCGCTCGAGCTGCTGCCCGCCTCCGTTCCCATCGTCGTCCAGCGCCGCGAGTGGGAGGCCGCCCACGACGCCGCCGCCGTCGCCCGGAACTTCTACCTGCCGGCCGACTACGGGAGCGCCGACCGCCGGGTCACGCTCGTCGACGGCGACCACGACCTGCTCGGCGACGGCTCGATCCGGCTGCTGCTCACCCCCGGCCACACGCCCGGGCACCAGTCGGTCCGCGTCGGCGACCGCCTGGTCGTCGGCGGCGACGTCACCCACTTCGCCACCGGCCTGGACGACCACCGCTTCCCGGTCTTCGCCGACGACCACGCCGCCCAGGCCTCGTCCGCCGATCGCCTCCGTGCCCTGCGCGATGCCGGCGCGCGCGTCCTGCCGGGGCACGACGCGGCGGTGCTCGAGCCCGGGCCGGTCCCGGTGTGAGCGCCTACGTGTGGGCGGGTGACTCCGCGTGGCCGGCGCGGGCTTCGCCGGCGCGGATGAGCCGGTCGCGGAGCTCGCCCTCCTCCTCGGGCGTGGCGTCCCATTGGGATGGGTCGGGGAGGTCGGCGAGGGTCCGGAGGCCGAAGAGGCGCAGGAAGAGGTCGGTCGTGCGGTAGAGGATCGCGCCGAACTGGGAGCGGCCGTGCTCCTCGATCAGGCCGCGGTCGTGGAGGGTCGAGGTGGCGGAGTCCGAGGCGACGCCGCGGATCCGGGCGATCTCCGGACGCGAGACCGGCTGGAGGTAGGCGACGATCGCCAGCGTCTCGGCCTGGGCGGGCGTGAGCGGAGGCGTGCGCGGCTTGGCCAGCAGCCGGCGGGCGGCGGGCTCGGTCGACGGATCGGTGGCCAGGGTGAAGCCGCCGGCCACCTCGCGCAGGACGATCCCGCGGAAGCCCTCGGCGTAGTTCTCGCGCAGGCGGGCCAGGCCCTCGACCACCTCGCCCTCGCCGCACCCGGCGGCCTCGGCGAGGTCGGGCACGGTGACGGGATCGTTGGAGAGGAACAGCAGCGCCTCCAGGACCCGGTCGAGGTCCCTCACGCCGCCCGCTCCCCGGAAGAGGGCGGCTCGGAAGAGGGCGGCTCGGAGACTGCGCGCTCCTCGGAAGGGGGCCGGTCGGAGACGGCGCGCGACGAGATCGTGACCTCGCCGAACGGCTCGGGCTGCGACCAGACCGCCTCCCCCTGCTTGTGCAGCTCCAGCAGGGCGAAGAGGGTGGTGGCGATCGTCACCCGGTCCGCGCCGCGGACCGCCTCGTCGAAGCTGAACGACCCGCGGCGCAGCAGCCCGCGCAGGTGGGCGAGGCGGGCGGCCACCGACACTCGGGGATGGACGACGTGCATGTGGTCGACGTCGATCGGCGGGGGGTGCTCCAGCAGGTCGCCCATCGCGGCGCCCAGGCGCGCCGGGTCGTACACCGCCGAAGCCCCCTCCAGCGTCGCGCGCCGCAGGTGCGCCGGCGCCGGCGCGCTGCGGTAGCGGTAGCCGGACTCGGCGGCCAGGCGCGCCTCCAGCTCGGCGGCGGCGTGCCGGTAGCGGCGGGCGTCGAGCATCCGGCGCAGCAGCTCCTCGGCGGCCTCGCCGGGCTCGAGGTCCAGCCACTCGTCGTCCTCGTCGCGCGGCAGCATCAGCCGCGACTTGAGCTCGAGCAGCGCGGCGATCAGGACGAGGAACTCGGTCGCGACCTCGAGGTCGAGCTCGCCCCGCGACTCCAGGCGGTCGAGGTAGGTGAGCACGACGTCGGCGAGGTCCACCTCCAGCAGGTCGACCTCCTCGCGCAGGATCAGCGTGAGCAGCAGGTCGAAGGGACCGGCGAAGACGTCCAGGTCGAGCTCGAGCTCGGCGGCGCGGACGGGCGCGGGCATCGAGGCGCAGGCTAGCGGGAGACCCCGACGGCCATCGGCCGCGGCGGCCGCGCCCGGGGCGGTCGAACCGCCATCAGCCGGGACGGCCGCGCCGGGGCGGGCCCACGGCCATCGCCTCGCGGACGTCGTCGAGGATGGGCACGGCGATCGCGCGCGCCTTGTCCGCGCCGGCCGCCAGGACCTCCTCGAGCGCGCTCTCGTCGGGCCGCAGCTCCTCGTAGCGCTCGCGGACGGGGCGCAGGTACTCGACCACCGCCTCGGCGACCGCGCCCTTGAAGGCGCCGTAGCCCTGGCCCGCGAACTCGCGCTCGACCTTCTCGGGGGCCACGCCGCGCACCGCGGACAGGACGTCGATCAGGTTGGTGATCCCGGGCTTGTCGGGCGCGCGGACCACCTCGGTCCCCGAGTCGGTGACCGCGCTCTTGAACTTCTTCTCGATGACCTTCGGGTCGTCGAGGACGTACACGGTCCCCTGCGGCGTGCCGCCCGTCGTCGCCATCTTGCGCTCGGGCTCCTGGAGGTCCATGATCCGCGCCCCGACCTCGGGGATCCGGTGCTCGGGGACCACCAGCACCTCCCCGAAGCGCGCGTTGAAGCGCCCGGCGATGTCGCGCATCAGCTCGACGTGCTGGCGCTGGTCGTCGCCCACCGGCACCTCGTCGGCGCGGTACAGCAGCACGTCGGCGGCCTGGAGCACCGGGTAGAAGAACAGCCCGGCGGAGACCAGCTCGCGCTGCGTGCCCGCCTTGTCCTTGAACTGGTGCATGCGGTTGAGGTCGCCGTACGCGGTGACCGAGCACAGCAGCCAGCACAGCTCGGCGTGCTCGGGCAGGTCGCCCTGGCGGAAGAGGATGCAGCGGCCGGGATCGAGGCCGGCGGCCACCAGCACGGCGGTCGTGTCGTATACGCGCTCGCGCAGCTCGGCGGGGTCGTAGGGGACCGTCGTCGCGTGCAGGTCGACGATGCAGTAGATCGCCTCGCCGCGCTCCTGACCGGCCACGTACTGCGCGATCGCGCCGATCTGGTTGCCCAGGTGCTTGCGGCCGGTCGGCTGGATGCCGGAGAAGATGCGCATCGGCCGGGCAGCGTATCCGGCGGGCCTACATCGGCTGGCGGATGACCGGGCGCTTCGCGGCCGCGGCCTCGTCCAGGCGGCGGACCGGCGTGGTGTGCGGCGCGGTCTGCGCGACCGTCGGGTCCTCGCGCGCCTCGCGCAGGATCTCGGCGATCGCGTCGGCGAAGGCGTCCAGCGTCTCCTTCGTCTCGGTCTCCGTGGGCTCGACCAGCAGCGCCTCGTCGACCAGCAGCGGGAAGTAGACGGTCGGCGGGTGCACGCCGTGGTCGAGCAGGCGCTTGGCCAGGTCCAGGGTCCTGACCTTCAGCTCGCGCTTCATCGGCGCGCCGGAGAGGACGAACTCGTGCATGCACAGCCGGTCGTAGGCCACCGGCAGGTACTCGGCCACGCCCTTCTCCCTCAGCCGCGCCAGCAGGTAGTTGGCGTTGAGCACCGCGACCTCGCTCATCTCGCGCAGCCCCTCGGCCCCCAGCGAGCGGATGTACGCGTAGGAGCGCACGAACACGCCGTAGTTGCCCTGGAAGCCGCGCAGGCGGCCGATCGACTTGGGCCGGTCGTGGTCGAGGTCGAAGGCCGGCTCGCCGCCGTTGTCCGCCGCGCGCCGCACCACCTGCGGCCGCGGCAGGTAGGGCTCGATGCGCTCCGACACCGCGATCGGCCCCGCGCCCGGCCCGCCGCCGCCGTGCGGCTGCGTGAACGTCTTGTGCAGGTTGAAGTGGACGATGTCGAAGCCCATGTCCCCGGGCCGGCACACCCCCACGATCGCGTTGAGGTTGGCGCCGTCGTAGTAGAGCGTCGCCCCCACCCCGTGCACGATGCGCGCGATCTCCTCGATGTTGGGGTCGAAGAGCCCCAGCGTGTTGGGGTTGGTCAGCATCAGGCAGGCGACGTCCTCGTCGGCTTTGGCGCGCAGGTCGTCGAGGTCGATGCCCCCGTCGGCGTTGGAGGCGAGCTTGACCAGCTCGTAGCCGGCCATCGTCACCGTGGCGGGGTTGGTCCCGTGCGCGGTGTCGGGCGTGAGGACCTTGTGGCGCGTCTGACCGCGGTCCTCGTGGTAGGCGCGCGTGAGCAGCACGCCGGCCAGCTCGCCGTGCGAGCCCGCGCTGGGCTGGAGCGAGACGTGCGGCAGCCCCGCGATCTCGCCCAGCGCGCCCTGCAGCCGCCACATCAGCTCCAGCGCCCCCTGGGCCCGCGCCGGGTGCTGGAGGGGATGCAGCCGCGCGTTGCCCGGCAGCGCGGCCACGCGCTCGTGCAGCTTGGGGTTGTGCTTCATCGTGCACGAGCCGAGCGGGTAGAAGCCGGTGTCGAGGTCGAAGTTGCGCTTGGACAGGCGGTTGTAGTGGCGCACGATCTCGGGCTCGGCGACCTCGGGGAGCCGCGCCGGCTCGTCGCGCAGCAGCGCGCGCGGGATCAGCTCCTCCAGCGGGCGCTCGGGCACGTCGGTCGCGGGCGCCACGAAGGCGCGCCGGCCCTCCTGCGAGACCTCGAAGATCGTCTCGGTCACGCGGAGAAGTCCCCCTGCGGGCGTCCGGCCCGCGCTCCTGAGACGACGGTCCGGCCTCCGGCCGGCCGTGAGCGTCCGGCTTCGCCGGTCTGCTCGTCGCGCTCCGCGGCGACCGCCCGGCCCAGCACGTCGACCAGCCGGTCGACGTCGGTCCGCGAACGCTGCTCGGTGATCGCCACGAGCAGGCCGTCGCCGTCCAGCGCCAGCCCGGGGTTCACGCCCTCGGCCGCGCAGCGCTCGACCACGCCCGCCACCGGCGCGTCCAGCGTGATCGCGAACTCCCGCACCACCGGCCGCTCGTGGCGCAGCGACACGCCGGGCACGGCGGCCAGCGCCTCGCGCGCGTAGGCGGTGCGGCGCGCCAGCAGCTCGCCGAGCTCCACCAGGCCGCGCCGGCCCAGCCAGCTCAGGTAGATCACGCCCGCCAGCGCGTTGAGCGCCTGCGCGGTGCAGATGTTCGACGTCGCCCGCTCGCGGCGGATGTGCTGCTCGCGGGTCTGGAGGGTGAGCACGAACCCGCGCCGCCCGTCGACGTCCACGGTCTCGCCCGCGATCCGTCCCGGCATCTTGCGCAGGAAGGCCTCCCCGGCGCAGAAGAACCCGAAGGACGGGCCCCCGAAGTCCAGGCGGTTGCCGAGCGGCTGGCCCTCCCCCACGGCGACGTCGACCCCGCACTCCCCCGGCGGCCGCAGGATCCCCAGGGCGATCGGGTCGCAGGAGCACACCACCACGGCGCCCGCCTCGCGGGCGCGCGCGGACAGCGCCGCGAGGTCCTCGACCGCGCCGACGAAGTTCGGCTGCTGGAGGAAGACGGCGCTGGTGTCCTCGTCGATCGCCTCGGCCAGGGCGGCGGCGTCGGTCGCGCCCCCGGACAGCGCCACCTCCACGATCTCCACGTCCCAGCCGGCCGCGGTGGTGGCGAGCGTCTCGCGCGAGTGCGGGTGCACGCCCTCGGAGACCACGAACCGCCGACGCGAGTTGTGCAGCTTGGCCATGTACCCGGCCGCCGCCACCGCGCTGGGCCCCTCGTAGACCGACGCGTTGGAGACCGGCAGGCCGGTCAGCTCGCTCATCGCCGTCTGGTACTCGAACATCACCTGCAGCCCGCCCTGCGAGATCTCGGGCTGGTAGGGCGTGTACGGCGTCAGGAACTCCGAGCGCTGGACGATCGAGTCGACCAGCGCGGGGACGTAGTGGTCGTACATCCCGCCGCCCAGGAACGAGATCTCGTCGTCGGCCGAGACGTTGCGCGCGGCCAGGCGGCGCAGCTCGGCGAACACCTCCTGCTCGGCGGCCCCCGGCGGCAGGTCCAGCGCGCGGCCCAGCCGCACGCCCTCGGGGATGACGTCGAACAGCGCCTCGACCGAGCCGACGCCGATCGCCTCGAGCATCGCCGCGCGGTCGGCGCCGGTCAGGGACGTGTAGGTGCTCACGGCTTCAGGGTACGCGCTCGGCCCGTCAGCCCAGCGACGCGCGGTAGCCCTCGGCGTCCAGCAGGCCGTCGCGCTCGCCGGGGTCCGTGAGGCGCACCTTGACCAGCCAGCCGTCGCCGTAGGGGTCGGCGTTGACCGCCTCCGGGCGGTCGGTCAGCGCCGCGTTGACCTCCACGATCTCGCCGGAGAGCGGCGCGATCACGTCCGACACCGCCTTGACCGACTCGACCTCGGTGTAGGGCTCGTCCTTGGCGACCGCCCTGCCGACCTCGGGCGGCTCGCAGAACACGACCTCCCCGAGCTGGTCCTGGGCGTACCAGGTGATCCCGAAGGTCGCGACGTCGCCCTCGATGCGCGCCCAGTCGTGCTCGGGGTGGTAGAGGAGGTCGTCGGGATAGGACTCGTCGGCCACTACTCGTCGTCCTTTCGGTAGAGGGGCTTCTCGCGGACCTCGGCGCTGCGCGCCCGGCCGCGCACGTCGATCTCGAAGGCCTCGCCCGGCCGCGCGCGCTCCGCGGGCAGGTACGCCATCCCGATGCCGACGCCGAGGCAGGGCGACATGGTCCCGCTGGTCACGACGCCGCCGCCCGCCACGGGGTTGCCCTGGCGGGCGATGCCGCCGCCGGTGAGCGCGAAGGGGACGAGCCTCTCGGCGGCCCCCTCGGCGCGGGCTGCGCGGACCGCCTCGGCCCCGACGAAGCCCGTCTCCTCCTTGCACGCCCAGCCCAGGCCGGCCTCGATGGGGTTGCGCTCCTCGTCCATGTCGTTGCCGTAGAGGTGGAAGCAGACCTCCAGGCGCAGGGTGTCGCGGGCGCCCAGGCCGGCGGGGGTGGCGCCGGCCTGCACGAGCGCGTCCCAGACGGCGAGGGCGCGGTCGGGGGCCATCAGCAGCTCGACGCCGTCCTCGCCGGTGTAGCCGGTGCCGGCCACCAGGAGCGGCAGGCCGGCGACGTCGCGCTGGCAGACGTGCATGCGCGACGGCAGGCGCCCGTCGGCCAGCCCGCCCACGAGCTCGCGCGCCCGCGGGCCCTGGACCGCGAGCATCGCCCAGGCGTCGACGCCGTCGATGACGTCCGCGTCGAAGTCCCCGGCGTGGCGCTCGAACCAGGCGCGGTCCTTCTCGTGGTTGGACGCGTTGGTGACCACCAGGAAGTGCTCCTCGGCCAGGCGGTAGGTGAAGACGTCGTCGAGGATCCCGCCGTCCTCGCGGCACAGCAGGCCGTACTGCGCGCCGCCCTCGGGGATCCGGCGCACGTCGTTGGAGAGCAGGCGCTGGAGCAGCCGTGCGGCCTGCGGGCCGCGGGTCTCGATCTGGCCCATGTGGGAGACGTCGAACACGCCCACGCCGCGGCGGACGGCGATGTGCTCGGGGCCGATGCCCTGGTACTGCACGGGCATCTCCCAGCCGGCGAAGGGCACGAGCCGGGCCCCGGCCGCCCGGTGGCGCTCGTGGAGCGGGGTGCGCTTCAGCGTGTCCGCGGCGGGCACGCCCGGAGCCTAGCCGCCCGCGAGCAGCCTGGCCTTCTGAGCCTCGAGCTCCTCGTCGGTCAGCGTGCCGTCCTCGCGCAGCCGCTGGAGGAGCTCCAGGTTGGCCAGCAGGTCGGTCGCGGGGGGCGTGGCCGGCGCGGGCGCTGGAGCCGGCTCCGCCGCCGGGCGGCGGGTGACCAGCGCGTGCCCGCCCGCGGTGTCCATCCGCCAGTCGGTCTCGAACGCGACCTCCTCGCGGTTGGCCGGGTCGAAGGCGACCTCGATCACGTCTCCGGTCCGCGGCATGGCCGTGAACGGGATGAGCATCTTGCGCGTCACCGTCCACGGCTGGCCGTGGCGGGGCTCCACCCGGACCGTGACCCGCGTCTGGGCGTTGAGGTCGTTGACCACCATGCCCGTCGTCTGCACCGCCTCGATGACGGCCGTCGCGCGCTCGCCGGTCTCGAAGAGCCGGCGCTCGCGCTCCATCCTGGCCTCCATGCGCCCGTAGAAGGCGCGGAGGCCCAGCCCGACCAGCGCCCAGATCACGCCGATCGTCAGCAGGGTGCCGCCGGCGATGACGCCGCCCATCCCCAGGCCGGCGGCCAGGGAGAGGCCGAGCAGCGCGATCGCGCCCACGGTCAGCGCCACGCCCGAGAACCAGAAGAAGCTCCCCACGCCGCGCCGCCCGCTCATGGGACGGGCAGGCTAGCTGTCGCGCAGGAACGAGGGGATGTCGATGTCGTCGTCGGAGATCTCCAGCGAGCTGCGCTGGCGGTCGTCGACGCGCGGGCTGCGGTCGGGCGCGCGGCCGCGGGTCTGGCGGGTGGAGCGCGCGCCCCGCCCGGTCAGGTGGTGGAAGCCGGTGGCGATCACCGTCACGCGCACCTCGTCCTGCATGTTGTCGTCGATCACGGCGCCGAAGATGATGTTGGCGTTGGCGTCGGCGGCGCTGGAGATGATCTCCGCCGCCTCGTTGACCTCGAACAGGCCGAGGTCGCGCCCGCCGGTGACGTTGAGCAGGATCCCGGAGGCGCCCTCGACGGACTCCTCGAGCAGCGGGCTGGAGATGGCCTCCTTGGCCGCCTCGGCGGCGCGGCTCTCGCCGCCGGCGGCGCCGATGCCGATCAGGGCGGTGCCGGCGTCGCTCATGACCGTGCGCACGTCGGCGAAGTCGAGGTTGATGAGGCCGGGGATGGTGATCAGGTCGGTGATCCCCTGCACGCCCTGGCGCAGGACGTTGTCGGCCTCGCGGAAGGCGTCGAGGATGCTGGTGCGGCGCTCGACGACCGCCAGCAGCTTCTCGTTGGGGATGACGATGAGGGTGTCGACCTCCTCGCGGAGGCGCTCGATCCCGTCCTGGGCCTGCTCGGAGCGCTTCTGGCCCTCGAACTCGAAGGGGCGGGTGACCACGCCGACGGTCAGGGCGCCGATCTCGTTCTTGGCGATGTCGGCGATGACCGGGGCCGCGCCGGTGCCGGTCCCGCCGCCCTCGCCGGCGGTGACGAAGACCATGTCCGCGCCCTTGAGCGCCTCCTTGATCTCGTCGCGCGACTCGCTGGCGGCGCCGAGGCCGACCTCGGGGTTGGCGCCGGCGCCGAGGCCCTGCGTCAGCTCGTGGCCGATGTTGAGCTTGATGTCGGCGTCGCACATCTGCAGCGCCTGGGCGTCGGTGTTCGCGGCGATGAACTCCACGCCGCGCAGCCCCGCGTCGACCATCCGGTTGACGGCGTTGGTCCCCCCGCCGCCGACTCCGACGACCTTGATGACTGCTAGATAGCTACCGCTCTCCATGCTGTCCGACCCTCCAGCTAGCCTTTAGCGTTTGGGTCCGTGCGACGTCCTGCGGATTTGCGCACGTTACGGTGAACCCAGGCGTTCGTCAATGCCGCAACGGCCGTTGCAGCACCCGCGAGTCTACCGCCCGCGCGGCCCTCTTCCTCAAGCGATGGTCGAGAGTTCGCCATTCCTCGACCCGGGGTCGAGGGTCCTATTCGGCGGCGCCCTCCCCCGGGGAAGCGCTGCTCTCGGAGGCCGCCTCCGGCGCGGACGCCGGGTCGGTGGCGACGGCGCCGTCGAGGACCGGGGCGGCCGGCTCCTCGAAGCGGCCGGCGACGGGCCGCTCGGGGACGCGGACGTCGAGGTAGGAGGCGCCGGCGGCGCGCGGGTCGCCGAGCACGCGGGCGATCGCGATCCACTTGGCGCGGGCGCGCGAGCCGTCGCCGACCTGGACGAGCGGGCCGTTGCGCAGGGAGATGCGCAGGCCGTCGGGGCCGAAGGCGACGTCCTGCACGAACGGCCGCAGGTCCTTGGGCGCGGCGCCCATCACGGCCACCGCGGCGCGGCCGCGGTGGCTGGTGAGGCGGCCGCCGCCGTTGGCCGCCGGGACCGAGAGGGTCACGAGCTGCCCGGCGGCCGGACGGCCCCGCAGGAGGGTGCCGTCCGCGGCCACGGGCACGCGGCGGCCGTGGATCTCCACGGCGGCGACCGCGTCGTGCTCGACGACCTCGATGGTCATGCCGTGCGGGAAGTCGGTGGCGGTCCGGATCTCCTTGACGATCGGGTACGGCGAGACGGCGGCGCGCAGGCGGTCGGCGCGGACGTGCAGCGTGGTCATGTCCCCGGCGGCGCGGGTCAGCGCGCCGCGGATGGCGGCGGACTCCGGGCCGCCGCTCAGGCCGCGGACGGCCACGTCGTCGACGCGGACGAGCGAGGAGTCGCGCAGCCACATCCAGCCGGCGCCGGCCAGCAGGCCGATCAGGGCGGCGACGAGGATCCGGCGCCGCGCGTGGACGGAGAGGGAGACGGCGACGGCGACCGGCCGCCGGCCCCGGCCCTGCCCGCGGACCCGGACCCGACCCCGGCCTCGGCCCCGGCCACGCGCCCGGCCCCGGCTCCGTCCGGTCCGGCGCCTCGCGGGCGGCCGTGCGCGGCGGCGCGTCAGCGCGCGGAGCGGGGCACGCAGGGCGATGGCCGGCGATCTGGACACTCGTATCGGGACTTCGACCCACGCCCCGGCCACCCTCCACGGTGGACGAATGTTGCAACGAAACCCCCGCGGGGCCAATCAGGCGGCGAGGCGGTGGGCGAGGCGGTCGACGTCGCCGGCGCCGAGGGTGACCAGGAGGTCGCCGGGGCGCAGCCGGTCGCGGAGGAAGCGCTCGGCGTCCTCCATCCCCGGCAGCCAGGCCACCGGGCGGCCGAGGGCGGCGTCGGCCGTCGCCGCGGCGACGAGGCGGCCGTCGATCCCGGGCCAGTCGGCCGGGTCCTCGCGAGCGCGGTAGACGTCGAGGACCACGGCGACGTCGGCGGCGGCCAGCGCGGCGCCGAACTCGCGCCACAGGGCGGCCGTGCGGCTGAACAGGTGGGGCTGGAAGGCGGCGAGGACGCGGCGGGGGCCGAGGGTCCGCGCGGCCGCCAGGGTCGCGGCGACCTCGGTGGGATGGTGGGCGTAGTCGTCGTAGACGACCGCGCCCGACTCCGTCTCGCCCACGCGCTCGAAGCGACGCCCCGCGGGCCGGAAGCCCGCCAGCGCCGCGGCCGCGACCTCCGGCTCGACCCCGGCCAGGGCGGCCGCGGCGAGCGCGGCCGCCGCGTTCAGGGCGTTGTGGCGCCCGGGCACGGGCAGCCGGACCTCGAGGGGCGCGCCGCGAGCCTCGCGCCCCGCCGCGGTGTCGGCGCCCGCTCCCCGCCCGGCCGCGGGCGGCTCCCAGGAGAACCTGGACCCGTCGGGGTGGAGAGTCGCGTCGGGCACCTCGAACTCGACGGCCCCCTCGCCCGCCAGCGCCCTCAGGCCGGGCGTGCTCCAGACCACGCTCCGTCGCGCCTGGGAGAGGAACCTCCTCATGGTCTCCTCGAGGTCGAGTCGTGACGAGTAGGTGCTGTGGTGGTCGAGCTCGAGGTTGGTGACCACCGCGATCTCGGGGCGCAGGTGCAGCAGCGAGCGGTCGGACTCGTCGGCCTCGACCACGATCCACTCACCGGCCCCCCACCCGGCGTTGGCGCCGGTCTCGGTCAGCTCGGCGCCGACCAGGTAGGAGGGGTCGAGTCCCGCCTCGCGCAGGACGCGGACCAGCATGGCGGCGGTCGTGGACTTCCCGTGGGTGCCGGTGACCGCGATGCAGCGGCGCAGCGCGGCGACCTCGGCGAGCAGCTCGCCGCGGTGCAGCTCGCGCCCGCCACGCTCGCGCGCGACGACCCGCTCGGGGTTGTCCTCGGAGATCGCCGTGGACACCACCACCTCGGCGTCCTCGGGGACGTTCGCGGCCGCGTGCCCGATGACCGGCGAGATCCCGGCCGCCCGGACCGGCTCGAGGTAGGGGGAGTCGGCCTGGTCGGACCCGGTCACCTCCGCGCCGAGCGCGGCCGCGACCACGGCGAGCCCGCTCATCCCCGCGCCGCCCACGCCCACGAGGTGCAGGCGCCTCCCCGCCCACGGCCGCTCCGGCCCCGCCCCGCCGGAGGACTGCTTCGGGGAGCCCCCGCCGCCGGATTGCTCCGGCCCCGCGGGCGTCATGGCGCCGGGCTCCCGCCCGCCGCGGCGAGGACCTGGGCGGCGACGGCGCGGGCGGCGGCCGGCCGGGCCAGCGACTCGGAGGCCGCGCGCATCTCCGCCAGCCGCTCGGGGTCGTCGAGGAGCGCGTAGACGGTCTCGCGCAGGTGCATCGGCATCAGCTCGTCGTCGGCCACCACCACGGCCGCGCCGGCGCTCGCCATCCACTCGGCGTTGGTGGTCTGGTGGTCGGCGGTCGCGTGGGGGTAGGGGATCAGGACCGCCGGGCGCCCGTGCGCCGCGATCTCGAAGATCGACCCGCCGGCCCGCGACACCACGAGGTCGGAGGCCAGCAGCGCCTCCCCGAACTCCTCGACGTACGGCCGCAGCTCGTAGTGCTCGCCGGGTGCGCTCAGCGAGTCGAAGTCGCGCGTCCCCGCCACGTGCAGGACGAAGAAGTGCGGCTCGGCGAAGGCTTTCACCGCCGCCCGGTTGATCGAGCGCGCGCCCTGCGAGCCGCCGAAGACCATGACCATGGCCTCGTCGCGCGGGATGTCGAAGCGCTCGCGGGCCGCGGCGCGGTCGGTGGCGGGCGGCGGGATCGGGCGCCCGGTGACGCGGAACTTGTCCCCCGTGCGCCCGGGGATCGGGAAGGCCAGGCACACCCGCCGCGCGAACGGGGCCAGCATCCGGTTGGCCAGCCCCAGGTGCGAGTCGGCCTCGGTGAGGACCAGCGGGATGCGCTCCAGCCGCGCCGCCAGGCCCACCGGCCCGGCCACGTACCCGCCCCCGCCCATCACCACGTCCGCGCCCAGCTCGCGCAGCAGTCGCCGCGCGCGCCGCGTGGCCGACGCCGCCCGCGCCAGCGCCCGCGCGGCGCGCAGCGGGTTGCGCCGGCTGAGCCCCTCGACGCGCAGCTGGTGCAGCCGGTAGCCGGCCGCCGGGACCGCCTCCGCCTCGGCCCGCTCGCCGCCGACGAAGACGACCTCGGCGCCCTCAGCCCGCAGCGCGTCGGCGACCGCCAGCGCGGGCACCACGTGCCCGGCTGTCCCGCCGGCGGCGATCGCGACTCGAGTCGGCATGCGAAGAGGATCGGGTTGGCACCGCGCGCAGCCTGGCCTGGCCTCCCGCGGCGACGTTCAGCAGCAGCCCCATGCCGGCCAGCAGCACGAGGAGGTTGCTCGAACCGTACGAGATGAAGGGGAGCGGCACCCCGGTCAGCGGCGCCAGGCCGAGCACCGCGAACGCGTTGAGCGTCGCCTGGGCGAGGATCAGCGACGTCACCCCCGCGGCCAGCAGCTGCTCGTAGGGCGTGCGCGCCGCCCGCGCCACCCGCAGCCCGGCGAAGGCGATCATCCCGTAGAGGAACAGCAGCCCCACGATCCCCGCCAGCCCCAGCTCCTCCCCCACCACGGCCAGCACGAAGTCGGTGTGCGCCTCGGGCAGGTAGAAGACCTTCTGCACCGACTGGCCCAGCCCGAGCCCCAGCAGCCCCCCGGACCCCAGCGCGATCTGGCCCTGGACCGACTGGAACCCGGTCCCCCCGGCGTCCGCCCACGGGTTCAGGAACGCGGTCAGCCGCGCGCGGCGGTAGGGCTCGGCGAGCGAGAAGGCGACCACCAGGAGCAGGGCCACGCCCGCGATCAGCGCCAGGTAGCGCAGCGGCACGCCCGCGGCCACCAGCAGCGCCCCCATGGTGAAGGAGATGACCAGCGCCGTCCCCAGGTCGGGCTGGACGGCGACCAGCGCGCAGGCGGCGGCGACGATGACCAGCAGCGGGTTGGCGATCGCCTTCAGCGAGCGCACGCGCCGCGGCTGGGCGGCCAGCAGCTGCACGGCGTAGAGGACGAGCGCCAGCTTCATCAGCTCCGAGGGCTGGAACTGGATCGGCCCGGCGCCGATCCAGCGCCGGGCGCCGTTGACCTCGACGCCGATGCCCGGGAGCATCACCGCCGCCAGCCCCGCGAAGGCCACGAGCAGGATGACCGGGGTCGCCTGGCGCACCGCCTCGAGCCCGTGGCGCGAGAGGAAGCGCATGGCCAGCAGGCCCAGCCCCCCGTAGATGGCGTAGCGCACGAGGTAGGAGGTCCCGTCGCCGCCCCCGGCCAGCAGGTCGCGGGCCGAGGAGGCGCTGTAGACCATCACCGCGCCCCCGGCCAGCAGGCACAGCGTGGCGGTCAGCAGGATGCCGTGCTCGATCGGCGGCGGCTTGCGCGCGGGGCGCCTGGCGGCGGCCACGGCCGTCACACCCCCTCGCGGACGAGCGCGCGGAAGGCGTCGCCGCGCGCCTCGAAGCCGGCAAACTGGTCGAACGAGGCGCAGGCCGGGGAGAGCAGGACGACGTCGCCCGGCCGGGCGGCGGCGCGCGCCGCCGCCACCGCCGCCTCCAGCGTGCCCGACCGCGCCACCGGCGCGTCGAGCCCGGCGAGGGCGCCGGCGATCTCCTCCGCCGCCTCGCCGATCAGGTAGGCGCCGGCGCAGCGCTCGCCGACCGGGGAGCGCAGCGCCTCGAACCCGCTCCCCTTGGCGCGCCCGCCGAGGATGAGGTGCACCGGGCGCTCGTCGAAGGACCCGAGCGCGACCAGGGTCGAGGCCACGTTGGTGGCCTTGGAGTCGTTGACGTAGAGCACGCCGCCGGCCTCGGCGACCTCCTCGAGGCGGTGCGCGACGCCCGCGAACGTCCGCAGCCCGGCGCGCACGGCGCCGGGATCGACGCCCCGGGCCAGCGCGACCGCGGCGGCGGCCATCGCGTTGCGCAGGTTGTGCGGGCCGCGCAGACGGACCTCCGCGGCGCCGAGGAGGGGATCCTCCGCCCACCACAGCTGCCCCGCGCGCAGCGCCAGCTCGGCCTCGGGCCCCTCGCCGAAGCAGATGCGCCGCGCGCACCCGCCCAGGTCCTCGACCCCGAGGTCGCACGGGTAGACGGCGACGTCGTCGTTGCCCTGGCCCGCGAACGCCCGCAGCTTGGCGGCCAGGTAGGCGTCGAGGGTGCCGTGGCGGTCGAGGTGGTCCTCGGAGACGTTGAGCAGCACGGCGGCCTCGGGGCTGAAGCCCTCGGTGTCCTCGAGCTGGAAGGACGAGGCCTCGCAGACCACGGTGGCGCCGGGGTCGAGCGCGCCGGCCAGCGAGGCCGCGGCGGTCCCCACGTTCCCGGCCACGGCGACCGGCAGCCCGGCCTCGCGATGGATGTGGCCGAGCAGCTCCGTCGTCGTCGTCTTGCCGTTGGTCCCGGTCACCGCCACGAACTCGTTGGGGATCAGCCGCCACGCCAGCTCCAGCTCCCCGATCACCGTCAGCCCGCGCTCGCGGGCCGCGACGATCGCCGGCGCGTCCGCCGGCACGCCCGGGCTCTTGACGAGCGTCCGGGCACGGTCGACCAGGTCGGCCGAGGCCTGGCCTGGCGTGTCGAGATGCACTTCGACGCCCGCGGCGCGGAGCCTGCCGGCGCCCTCGGGCGCCGCCAGGTCGATCCCGATCACCTCCTCCCCCCGGGCGCGCAGCGCCAGCGCGGCCGCCTCCCCGGAGCGGGCGAGTCCGGCCACGAGATAGGGCCCGCCGGGCAGGTCGGGGCGCGGCTTCACGGGGCCAGCGTGGCAGGCGCCAGGGACGGACCTAGGCCAGGATCTGCACGAGGATCCAGACGACCGTCCAGGTCACCGCGAGCCCGACCACCAGCGGCAGGTGCCACGGGCGCTGGCGGTAGCGCGGCGTGACCGGGTTGGCGCGCGCCGCGGGCGCGGAGGCCGGCGCCCCGGGCTGGTGCAGGTGCTCGGTCCACCCGCTCCCGTCCCACCAGCGCTGCCCCCCCGACCCGCCCGGGTCGGGGTACCAGCCGGGCGGCGGCGGGAGGGGCTGGGGAGGCTCGGGGCCGGTCACGAGATCGAGTTCTGGTAGATGGTGAAGCCGATCGCGCTGCACGCCGCGGCGACGATCCAGAAGCGCAGGATGATCTTGGTCTCCGACCAGGCCTGGAGCTCGAAGTGGTGGTGGATGGGCGCCATCAGGAACACCCGCTTGCGGAAGGCCTGGAACGAGAAGACCTGGATCGCCACCGACAGGGCCTCGATCACGAAGATCCCGCCGAGGATGATCAGCAGGATCTCGGTCTTGGTCATGATCGCCAGGGCGGCGATGGCGCCGCCGAGGCCGAGCGACCCGGTGTCCCCCATGAAGATCTGCGCCGGGAAGGAGTTGAACCAGAGGAAGCCGATGCACGCGCCCACCAGGCAGGCGGAGATCAGCGCCAGGTCGCGCTGGCCGGTGGTGATGAAGGTGATCCCGATGTAGGCGAGCAGGACGATCGCCGCGCAGCCGGCGGCCAGGCCGTCGAGGCCGTCGGTCAGGTTGACCGCCGAGGTGGTCCCGGCGACCACCAGGTAGATCAGCACCGGGTAGAAGACCCCCACGTCGACCTGGTAGTCGACGATCCGCAGGCGCAGCGTGTTGGAGAGGTCGGCGACCTCGGTGGCCACCAGCCACAGGGCGATCGAGATGGCGATCGTGACCACCAGCTTCGTGCGCGCGCGCAGGCCCAGCGACCGCCGCTTGACGATCTTCGTGTAGTCGTCGGCGAAGCCCAGCAGCGCGCACGCCATGGCGACGCCGAACACGGCCAGCGCCTGCGCCGTGTGGCTGGAGAGGATCAGGAACGGCGCCGCGATGGCGATGAAGACGATGATCCCGCCCATGGTCGGCGTGCCCGCCTTCTCGTGGTGGCCCTCGGGGCCCTCGGGGCGGATGTTCTGGCCGAACTCGCGCTCGCGCAGGAACGAGATGAACTTGGGCGACAGGAAGATGCAGATGAGCAGCGAGGCGGTGCCCGCGATCAGGATCCGGCCCATCAGCCCCCGTCCTCCCCGGTCTCCTGCGCCAGCGCCTGGGCGACGACCTCCAGGCCCACGCCGCGCGAGGCCTTGACCAGCACGGTGTCGCCGGGCTCGACCAGCTCGGGCAGCAGCGCCGCCGCCTCGCCCGCGTCGGCCACGGCGTGGCCCTCGCCGTCGAAGGCGTCGAGCATGGCGGCGGCGAGGGGCCCGACCGTCACCAGCAGGTCGATCCCGTGGCCGGCCGCGTGCGCGCCGACCTCCTGGTGGAAATGGCGCTCGCCGTCACCCAGCTCCAGCATGTCGCCGAGGACGGCCACCCGCCGCCCCGAGGCGCTGACGGCCAGCTCGTCGAGCGCCGCGCGCATCGACATCGGGTTGGCGTTGTAGCAGTCGTCGATGACGGCCACGCGGTTGGGGAGGTCGATCCGGTCGCCGCGGTGCGCGGAGAAGGCCACCTCCACGCGCCCTCCGGGCGTCACCCCGACCGCCTGCGCGGCGGCCACGGCGGCCAGGGTGTTGAGCCGGTTGTAGGACTGCGCGAAGGGCAGCTCGAGCTCGACGCGCTCGCCCCGGGCGTCGACCACCGCCCGCTCGCAGTCGACCTCGGCCAGCCGCACGTCGCCGCCCTCGCCGAAGGTCACGACCTCGAGGTCGTCGCGCAGGTGCGGCTCCAGCAGCGGCTCGCCGGCCGGGACCACCGCCGTCCCGCCCGCGGGCATGTCGCGGATCAGCTCGGCCTTGGCCGCCGCCACCGCCTCGACGCTGCCCAGCAGCTCCAGGTGCACCGGGCCGACGTTGACGATCACCCCGGCGTCGGGCCGCGCGATCGCGGTCAGCTCGGCGATCTGCTCGGGGCCGCGCATCGCCATCTCCAGGACCAGCGCCTCGGTGCCCGCCGGGGCGCCGAGGACGGCCAGTGGCAGGCCGATCTCGGTGTTGAGGTTGGCGGGGCTGGCCACCGTCCGGACCTGCGGCGCGAGCAGGGCAGCCAGGATGTCCTTGGTCGACGTCTTGCCCGTGGAGCCGGTGACCCCGATCGTCTTCGCCCCCAGCTCGCGGCGCCACTCGCGCGCGAGGCGCTGGAGGGCGCCCAGCGGGTCGTCCGCCGCCAGCAGCGCGCCGGGGGCGGCGCAGCGGGCCGCCTCGGCGGCCTCCTCCCCGGTCAGCGTGCCCCACGCCCCCGCGGCCAGCGCCTGCGGCGCGAAGCGCCCGCCGTCGTGGTGGCGGCCGCGCAGGCCCACGAACAGGTCGCCGGGCCCCGCCTCGCGCGAGTCGACGACCGCGCGCGACGGGCCGTGCGTCTCCGCGGGCGCGGGCTGGACCAGCCGCGCGCCGGCCGCCTCGGCGACCCGTTCCGGGGACCAGCCGATCATCGCCGGCCACGCCCCCGGCCGGTCCGGTCCGCGAGACCGCGCGTCACCGGCCGACCGCCGTGGCTCCGC
>Ga0299907_10000088_pt1 | contig 33146 bp, 26 predicted proteins | sample RVTome_16_FD_198680 | JGI IMG/M metagenome (GOLD analysis project Ga0299907, IMG submission 198680) | Soil microbial communities from uranium-contaminated site in the Upper Colorado River Basin, Wyoming, United States - RVT152D67 (version 2) ...
CGGCCGAACCGCGCGTCGATGCCACGGCCATCCAGATGGTAGGCACGAAGGGGCACGACGGATTCGCCGTCGCCATGGTGACCACCGTCGCCTAGAGCCTCGCAGACCGACCCGGGCGCCGTAGTACTGTGCGGAACGACAACGCGGCAGAAATGAGAGGGAATGTCGATGCGGATCTGGATGAAAGGCTTGCTAATTCTCGCCACGCTGGCGGTCGTCACAAGTGCCTGCGCCCGCCAGCAGGCTGATCCGGGTGTCGATGAGGAGGGAGAGGCGCCCGGAAAATCCTCGGAGGGTGAGCTCTCGCTGGAGTTGCGCGATGAGAAGGACCCCACACAACGAGGGAACTCGCTCACCATGGGCATGGACGTTCGCGGCCTCAAGCTCGTCCCAACCGACGGTGATACGTCCGGCGAGACCGGTCACCTCCACACCTTCGTCGATCGCGAGCCCGTCGATGTTGGCGCGATCATCCCGAAGGAAGAAGGGATCATCCATCATGGCCGACTGCACGCGCTCAACCCCGTCAAGGTTCACGGACTGACCAAGGGAAAGCACACCTTGACGGTCGTGATGGGTGATGGAGCGCACCGCCGGATCGGCGAGGGTGTGGAAGTCGAGGTCACCGTCGAGATCCTCGGCCCGTTCGTGAACGCGAAGGCTCCCGCGACGATCGACGAAGGCGAGGATCTGAAGATCGACCTCACGGCCGAGGGTGTCGAGATCAAGCCCGCCGACGGCGATACGTCGGGCGAGACGGGCCACTTCCACGTTTTCGTCGATCCGGAACACCAGCCGCAGGAGGGTGACATCGTGCCGCAGACCGGTCCGGACGGAAGTGTCATCGTTCACACGGCCGAGTCGACCGTGACGATTCCGGATCTGGCCAAGGGTGACCACACGATCTACGTCATCGTGGGCGACGGCGAGCACAAGATCTTGGACCCGGCCGTGATGGACCTGATCACGGTCACCGTCGCGTAACGACGGAGCGCCGGTTAAACGATCTGCGTTGCGTGCCCCTGCCAGTACTTGTCGCGCAGGAGCCGTTTGTAGAGCTTCCCGGTCTCCAGGCGCGGAAGCTCGTCGGTGAAGTCGATCGAGCGCGGAACCTTGAACCGAGCCAGATGCTCGCGGCAGAAGTCGATGAGCTCCTGCTCCATGCCCGGGCCCGGATGGATGCCGACCTCGAGCTGGACGACGGCCTTGACCTCCTCGCCCAGGTCGTCGTTGGGCACACCGATGACGGCGGCGTCCGCCACCTTCGGGTGCGTGATGAGCAGGTTCTCCGTCTCCTGCGGGTAGATGTTCACACCGCCGGAGATGATCATGTAGCTCTTGCGATCGGTGAGATAGAGGTAGCCGTCGTCGTCGACGTATCCGACGTCCCCGACTGTGCTCATGACTCCGGCCTGGTCTTCTTTGCGTGAGTCGGCCGTTTTGGACGGATCGTTGTAGTACTCGAAGCTCGTGGCGCCGCGGAACCAGACCGTTCCCGAGGTACCCGTCGGGCACGGGTTGCCCTCGTCGTCGAAGATCAACAGCTCGCCGAGAACCGGCTTGCCGACCGTCCCCTTGTGCGCGAGCCACTCGTGCGAATCGCAGAATGTGAAGCCGTTGGCTTCGGTGGCGCCGTAGTACTCGACGATGATCGGGCCGAACCATTCGATCATCGCTTGCTTGACCGGGACCGGACACGGCGCCGCGGCGTGAATGATCGTTTCGAGCGACGAGACGTCGTAGCGGTGCCGTGTCTCTTCCGGAAGCTTCAGCAGGCGCGAGAACATCGTCGGGACCATCTGACAGTGCGTGACGCCGTAGCGTTCAACGAGCTGGAGCCACTGCTCGGGGTCGAAGCGCTCCATGATCACCGACGTCGAGTTGAGTCTCATCGTCGCCGACACGCTTGCTTGGGGGGCCGAGTGGTACAGCGGGGCGGGGGAGAGGTAGATCTGACCCTCGCGGAACCGGAACATGAACTTCACGAACTCCATGACCGGGAGCGGCTCCCCGGGATGGATCTCCGGAAGCGGGCGGAGGATGCCCTTCGGCTGGCCCGTGGTTCCGGACGAGTACAACATCGCCGCGCCGAGCTGCTCGTCGGGGACGGGTTCGGCGGGGTAGTCTTTCACGGCGTCCTCGTAGCTCTCCCAACCCGGGATCGTGCCGTCGCACATCAGGAAGCGTCGAACCTTCGGACACATGTCGGGCAGCGCTTCGGCCACGCCCTTCTTCGCCGCCGACGCGATGAGCACCTGAGCTTCGGAGTCGTTGACGATGTAGGCGGCTTCCTCGGCGGCGAGGTAGGCGTTGATGCACGTGTAGTACAGACCACTCCGTTCGGCTGCTCCTTCGGCCTCCAGGAGCCGCGGGTTGTTCTCCATGAGGAAGGCGACGTGATCGAGGCGCTGGAGGCCGAGGTCCCGATAGAGGTGCGCCAGGCGACTAGAGCGCGCTTCGTACTCCGCGAACGTGATCGTCTCGCCGCTCGTTGCCATGATGAACGCGGCCTGATCAGGGTGCTTCTTAGCGTGCGCGGCGGCGTACATGCGGCTCTACGTTGACCGAAGAGGGGGGCCCAGCGCCACCGAGACCCTGGCTGGACCGTCATCATGACGCTCCATGTATGCGACGCCCCCTTCGTGGGGTAATGACATAGCGACTGCGACCATCCGAGGAGAACGTTGGCATACATCGTCACCAACCGACGAGTTCAGACCGTAGTTGCGGCCGTGGTCGTCATTGGTTTGGTCGTCGGCCTCACCTCTCTCGGTTACGCCTCCGTTCTGGGCGCGCCGGACGAGATGAGCTCTCTGCTGCGCTCTTCCATCTCGAGCAAGGTGTACGCAGCCGACGGCTCGCAGATCGCCAACCTCCACGGGGAGATCGATCGGACCCCGGTTAAGTTGTCCGAGATACCGAAGTCGCTCCAGCTCGCCGTGGTCGCCATCGAGGATCGACGGTTCTACACGCACGGTGGCGTGGATATCCGGGGAACCGTGAGGGCCGCGGTCAACACCCTTCGTGGGGTCCGGCAGGGGGGTTCGACGATCACGCAACAGCTGGTGAAGAACCTGCATTTCCGGGGCCGGGACCGAACGCTGATGACGAAGGCCGCCGAGGCCGTCGTCGCGGTCGGTCTGGACCGCGCCTGGTCGAAGGAAGGAGTCCTCGAGGCCTATCTCAACAGCGCGTACTTCGGAAGGGGCGCCTACGGCGTGCAAGCGGCCTCCCGCTCGTTCTTCCGCAAGGACGTGGGGGACCTCGACCTCAGCCAGTCGGCCTTTCTCGCAGGTCTGATCCATATGCCTGCCCACTACGACTTCGCAGCCACCGACGCTCCGGATGTGAAGGCCGGGGCCAGGAAGGCCGCCCTGAACCGACGCAACGTCGTCGTGGATGTGATGCGCGATCTCGGCTTCGTCACGGGCGAACAGGCAGAGCGGGCCAAGGCGGATCGGCTCGTCATCAGCCCTCCCCCCGAACGCAACTGGAAGCATCCCTACTACGTCGACGCCGTGCTTCGGGACCTCGGCGTCCTGAAGAACCGGGGCACCGCTTACCCCGACGAGCGTTTCGACTTCCTCGGCGCCACCCACAAGGAGCGAGCGGAAACGGTCTACCGAGGAGGCCTGCGGATACATACCGCGCTCGTTCCGGACGTCCAGGAAGCCGCGGAACGCGCTATGAGCGAGCAGTTGCCGCCCGGCGTCCTCCCCAAGGCCAGTGCGGCGTTGGCAAGCGTCGAGCCCGGTACCGGCGGCGTCGCCGCGTTGGTCGGTGGACGGGACTATTACCCGGAGGGCTGCGAGGATCCGGATTCGACGAACCCGGTGTGCCGCCACGCCAAGGTCAACCTCGCCCTCGGGTCTGTTGCCGGCGGGAGCGACCGGCAGCCGGGTTCCTCCTTCAAGCCGATAGTGCTCGCCGCGGGGCTCGAGGATGGGCTGTCGCTCCGGCAGACGGTGGACGCTTCGCCTTTCACGTATCGCTACGACCGAAACGACAAGTGGAAGGTGCAGAACTACGAGGGATCGGCCGGCGGCACTATGGACGTCGTTGATGCGACGGTCCGCTCGGTGAACGCCGCCTATGCTCGCCTCGAGATCCAGTTCCTCGGGGACGGCAACGGGATCGACGGCGCCGGCAAGGTCGCCGCCGTCGCCCGCAAGCTCGGCATCGGTTTCCCAACGGCCGGCGAGCTCGAGAAACGATGCGGAAAGGAGTACAACCGCTCACCTCGCTGTACCCCAGCCGACCGCGTCCCGGCCATCGCCCTGGGGGCCAAGGAGACGTCGCCGCTACAGATGGCGGGCGCTTATGCAACCTTTGCCAACGACGGCGTGTATGCCAAGCCGACGTTCGTCACGAAGATCACCCACGCGGACGGGAAAGTCCTGTACGAAGCCAAGCCCGAGCGCCGTCGAGCGGTCTCCTCAGCGACTGCGCGAGGAGTCTCCCACGTCTTGGAGCAAGCGGTTGAGCGTGGCACGGGCCGGGCGGCAATCATTCCCGATCGTCCCGTCGCCGGGAAGACGGGCACTGCGCAGATGTGGCGGGACGCGTGGTTCGCGGGCTACGTGCCACAACTCACCACCGTGACGTGGATCGGCAATCCAACGCTGGTCCTTGCCGACGGGAAGCGGACGGTCGAGTCGATGACTCCGTCGAACGGCTATCCGGTCAGGGTGACGGGGGGCTCATACCCCGCACGGTTGTGGCACGCGGCGATGGCCCCGGCCCTCGAAGGCCGTCCGGTAGAGACGTTCGCCGAGCCGCCGCGAACACTGTTCGGCCCGCCCAAGGAGCTGAAGAGGTTCGAGGGCGAGGAGGAGGAAGAAGCCGACGTCTCGGATCTGGCCGCCATCATGAGGCTCGAGCGGAGCGGCAAGCGCGTCGTCGTCCATCGCGAGTGTCCACCCGGCGGAGGGACGCGCGGAATCAACAACTGGAAACAAGAGCAGCGTGGGGACGAGACCCACGTGTGGCGGAGCCGCGCCGTCTGCCCTTAGGCGACCCCGGATGTCGTCGAGTTGGGCGATACGGTGACATTAGAGATGCCGGACGGCGGAATCGAGAGATATCGGATCGTCCATCCCACAGAGGCGCCACTGGACCGCGTGCGTGTCTCGTCTGAGTCACCGATGTCGAAAGCCGTACTCGGGTGTCGGGTTGGCGAGAAGGTAGAGGTCGCCGCTCCCGCGGGATACTTCGACGTCGTTGTGATTGGGATCGAGCGTTAGTTACCCGAGAGCGCGACCCAGGCGCCTGCCGCGCAATCATGTGGATTGCGACCAGATCGATGCGTTTCCTCCGGCTGGTCGTGACGAGCCGGTCAAGCGTGTTCTCGAAGGGCAAGGGGTCGTAGGTCCTAATCGCTCTGTGGAATGATGCGCTGATGAAGGCCAGGATCTTGCTGGTTGAAGATGATCGCCGGATCCGTAGAGGGACCGCCCTAGCCCTCGAGCAGGAGGGCTTCGATGTACTCGAAGCTCCCGACGCCGACGTGGCTATTCGCTTGTTCAGCGAGCAGAGTCCCGACCTCGCGATCCTGGACGTGATGTTGCCCGGGCGCGACGGCTTCGAACTGTGCCGCGACATCCGCAAGACCAGCGATGTTCCGGTGATCTTCCTCACCGCGAAGACCGATACGATCGATGTGGTCGTAGGGCTCGAATCTGGCGGAGACGACTACGTCACGAAGCCCTTCGCGATGAGGGAGGTCATCGCACGGATCCGCGCTCTCCTTCGACGCCTTCAATCTGAAGCCGGGCCCAACCGCATCATCGTCGGAGATCTCCTCATCGAGCCGGAAACCGGCGTCGTTCGCAAAGGCGGCGAACTGGTGAACCTCACCAAGACCGAGTTCAAACTGATCTGCACACTCGCTTCCCGTCCGAACGTCATCTTCAAGCGTGCCGTGCTCCTCGAAAGCGTTTGGGGGTACGACTACCTGGGTGATTCGCGGCTCGTCGATACGCACATCCAGCGGCTCCGCGCCAAGGTCGAGGCGGACTCGTCGAACCCGAAGTACATCCGGACGATCCGCGGCATGGGATACAAGCTCGTCGTCGAGCCGTGAGGGCTCGTGGCGCGTTCCTGAGGCGTCGCAGCCTCAGGTTTCGGATCACGGCCTCCTTCGTCGCTGCTGCTGCCTTGTTGGCCTGTGTGCTTTCGATCGGAACGCTGCTCACGGTGACCCGGTTCCTTGAAGATCAGCGCGTACGGTCATCAACGAGGCAGACGCTCTTCGCTGTTCTGTTTGCTCGAGAGGTCCTTGGATCCCAGCCGGACGTCGCCGATCTTGTTTCGAAACTGCAGATCCGCCCGAACTTCGACGCCATGGCCACCAGGGCCGATCAGTGGTTCTCGACGAGCCTGGAGCTGACACCTGATCGCATCCCAAGTGGTCTTCGCACACTGGTTCAGCGGGAGCGGCTGGGCTATGAGATCGCGTCGCGGGGCGGCGATCGCTTGCTCGTGTACGGCACACCCTTACCGCCGGGGGGGTTGGATCTCTATCTGTTCTTCCCGATGGAGGACATCGACCGCACGATCTCGCTCCTCGCCCGTGTCCTGGCTGTGAGCGGCCTCATCGTCGTAGGCATCGCCGCGATCTCGGCACGACGGGTGAGTGCACGCATCTTGTATCCACTCTCGGCGGTGAGCAGTGCAGCCCAACGCATGGCCGAAGGTCTTCTCGAGACACGTGTCGAGACAGTCTCAACCGATGAGCTTGGTCAACTCGCGGCATCCTTCAATCGTATGGCCGAGGCATTGCACGACATCATCCAGCGTGAGCGGAACTTCGTTGCAGCGGTATCCCATGAGCTGCGTACACCGTTGGCGGCGCTCAACGCGGCTGGAGAGGTAGTGAGCCGGTTCCGTAACGACCTTCCCCCGGAAGGGAGGGAGGCGATGGATCTTATCGGCGAAGATCTAGTCGCTCTGCGACTTCTCGTAGAGGAGTTGATGGAGGTCTCGGAACTCGATTCCGGGCGCGCGGTCGTGCGCGCGGAGGACGTTCAGCTGCGAACGTTCGTGGAGACGCTTCTCGATCGTCGGCATCGAACAGCCGCCATCGAGGGAGAGGACGCTGTGGTTGTTACGGATAAAACTCGTCTGGAGCGGATCCTCGGGAATCTCATCGACAACGCATTCATCCACGGCGAGGGCTTCGACGTGCGTGTGAGCATCAGAGAGGAGACTGATCAATGCTCCGTCGCGGTCCTCGACCGAGGGCCGGGGATCTCGTCCGCGGATCAGTTGCTCATCTTTGACCGCTTCTACAAGCCGGATAAGAGCCGCACGCGTGAGCGTGGTGGAGTAGGGCTCGGGTTGGCCATTGCTCGGGAGAACGCACGAGTGCTCGGAGGCAGCCTCGAGGTATCGAGCCAACCCGGCCAGGGCACGTCCTTCACTCTCCGATTGCCGCGAGGGACGACGGATATCGGGGACGAGTCGTGAAGGGATGGCTTCTGCTTCTCACGGTCTTCCTGGCCGTCGCGGCCTGTGGGCGGACCTCCGGGCCCGTCGAGATTCCAGGCGACGATCTGCCGTTCGACGTCGCACGGCCCGAGAGCCCAACCGGAACGCCCGCGACCGCGAGCACCCAGGTCGCCTACTTCGTGCAGGCCGGTCGGCTGGTAGAACGCCCACGAGAGTTCGACGCAACCCCGAGCGCAGCGGGCGGGGTACTGCGCGTATTGCTCGAAGGCCCTCTTCCCGAAGAACGACGAGGCGGCGTTGCGACCGAGATACCCAACGGGGTGAGGTTGCTGGATGTCTCGGTGGTCGACGACTTGGCTCGGGTTGACCTTAGCGGCGAGTTCCAGGAGCCGGCCCCGCCGGAACGAATCGCACTACGCGTCGCGCAGGTCGTGTGGACGCTCACGGCGCTTCCGTCTGTACGTTCGGTTTCGTTCTCCATCGACGGCGAGCCCATCGCCGTGACGACGGACGGCGGTGCAGCCGTCGCACGCCGCGTGTCGCGACAGGATTACGCCGCACTAGCGCCGGCCCGCTGACCAGGGGAGATGCCCTCCCCCCGGATGGCACGGTTTTGTGACGGTTCCGCCACATGAGCGGGACACCGGGCCGCGAGAGTGGAGGGGTGAAACTCCTTCGCAAACGGACTCTACGCAGTCGGCCCCGCCCGATCCGCCGAGACTTAGACGTGTGTCCGGTTTGTGGTCACACGTCACCCCGTGGGCACGGACGTCTGGTTGATCCCGTCTGGCGTCGGGCCGTCTGCGTACGGTGCGGCACCGACATCGGAAAGAAGTGACGAAAATGCTAGATCCTCGAGCGATCCCACCGCCGGCCCAGGTGGCCACCGCTTGGGTGAAGCGCCGCACCTTCACCGCCGGGGAGGTCCCGCCTCGCGAGCTGCTGCAAGCGCAGAAGAGAGCGGAGGGCGTGCGGATCAGCGTGGGTATCCCTACCTCCAATGATGCCGCGACGATCGGGCCCATGTGCCGGCTGATCCGCCGCGAACTCATGCTGAAGTCATCCCTCGTCGACGAGCTTCTGGTGCTCGATGCGGACTCATTCGACGAAAGCATCCTCCAAGCACGCACGGCCGGCGCCGATGTCGTCCACGTGAACGAGCTCCTGCCCGAGGTGACGTCTCACGACGGCCGGGGCGACGTGCTTTGGAGGGGCCTTACCGCCATGTCGGGTGACATCATCGTTTGGCTCGATGCACGTATCCCCGATCTCGAGCCGGGCGTCGTGGAGCGGCTTGTCGCACCATTGCTATTGGATCCGACCGTCGGCTTCGTGAAGGGCTACCACGAAGCTCCGGTCGAGTTCGAAGTCGAGATCGACAACGTTTTGTACACCGCCGGCGGGGAACGCCTCACCGAGCTCCTCGTGCGGCCGCTGCTCAACATCTTCTTCCCGGAGCTCGGTGGGTTCTTCCAGCCTCTCGGTCGTTCCTATGCAGCGCGCAGGGAACTGCTGCGACAGATACCGTTCTTCTCCGGGTGCTCCGTCGACGTTGCCACACTGATCGACATCCTCGACGTCGTGGGCCTCGATGGCATGGCGCAAGCTGAGCTCGGAGGGTGTTCGGGCGAAGAGTCTGCGCTCGACACACTCGGCCCGAGGGCTCACGCGATCGCACGAACGATCCTGAAGCGTGCGGAGGAACGCAAGAGGATCAAACTAGCTCCGGCGTCCACGCTGTATCCGTTCCTCGTGCGGCAGGGTAAAGGCGTCAGCTTGGTGCGGATAGATGAGGTCGAGCGGCCTCCTATAGATGTGATCCCTACATACCTCGCGGCGCTCGATGGTAGGCGGGACAGAAGTGCAGCGGATCCGCGCCGCTCGGAGTCGATCCGTGCATGACCGGAATCAGGTTCTGGTGAGCGGATCGCAGTACAGCACGGGCCGGTTCCGTTGGAGTTGTCGCGACGACGGCTCGGTCCTCCACGTGTCGTTCGAGGGCGAGCTCGACCTGCAGGCGGTTCCCATCACTCAGAAAGCTCTCCAGCAGTCCTTGGCCGGCAGTCCCAGGACAGTAGTTCTGGACATGAGCGCCACATCGTTCATCGATTCGAGCGGCTTGGGATTGCTGATCCGGACGAAGAAAGAAGTGGAGGAAAGGGACGGACGTCTGGTCGTAACCCGCCTTTCTCCGCCGGTGAAGCGGTTGATCGACTTATGCCGTCTGAACGCTTGGTTCGATCCGGCGGAGGACGCCGTGCCGAGCCCGACCCTCTGCCCGATCTGCGGCGGGCCGACCGCCCGTGCCGACGAGGTGTGTGAACGGTGCAGAAGGGGCAGCTAGCAAGTGTGAGATAACGAGGCGACCCGGCGGATTCGAGCCATCCGGACGACCGTCGGTTCGATCTAACCGAGCCGTAGGGAGGGCAAATGGCCGAAGGTCGCGGAGTAACCGCTGACGACTCGTGGGCGATCGGTGACGCTCTTGCGAGAGCGTGGGAAGACAACGCCGACTTCGTTGCGCGAACCAACGCGCCGATGCAGCGGTGGATGATCGAGCGCCTGGCGCCACAACCGGGTCAGACCATTCTCGAGCTGGGAGCCGGGCCCGGCGATACGGGCTTCGAGGTGGCGCAGAAGCTGGGAGCCGATGGCAAGCTCATCTCGACGGATATCTCGCCCGGGATGGTCGAGGTGGCAAAGAGACGCGTTTCGACCTTCGGCGTGACCAACGTGGAGTTCCGCGTGATGGATGCACAGCAGATCGAGCTCCCCGACTCAACGGTTGACGGTGTCATCCACCGGTTCGGGCCGATGCTCCTGCCCGACCCAGACGCGTCGTTCGCGGAGGTCCACCGAGTCCTGCGAGACGGCGGGCTCTATGTGAGTACAGTGATCGGCGGCCCCCAGGACAACCCGTGGATGACGACCATCGGCATGTCGGTCATGCAGAGCGGCATCGAGATGCCCGGGGGTGGTCCGATGGAGCCGGGCGGGCCGTTCTCCCTTGCCGACCGCGATCAACTCCGGGAGCGCATCGCTCGTGCCGGGTTCGACGACGTCTCTATCGAGCCGCTCGACCTGTCGTTCGACTTCGCGACCGCTGAAGAGGCTTGGAGCACTCTATCCTCGATGGCCGGACCCATCGCGATCCTCATCTCTGGGCTCGACCAGGAGAAGCGCAAGAGCGCGAAGGAAGCCTTCGTGGGGATGGTCGATCAGTATCGCTCGGGGGACGGGTGCAGCATCCCCGGACGAGCTCTCTGCGCTCTAGCCCGCTGAACTACCCATACCGTCGCCGGCATCGTGGACCAGCGACGAGGATGACTGCGATGCGCCTTCGCATGTCCACGGAGGCGGCGCGCGGAATCGAGCCACGGTGGGGGGATTTGCAGTCAGACCGAGCGAATGACATCGCGACCCACTTCCCAGCGCGAGTCATCGATCGGCGAACACTCCGTTGCGTTCCTGACCCGAGACCGCGAAGAACTGTCCCGGCTCCCGTCCCACCGGATACTTGCCGATCCGGTAGGACTCGAAGCGGAAACCGCCCTCGGTCTCGCCGACCCACTCGAGCGTGGCCTGTGTGTCCCAATAGTCCACGATGAAGGCGTCCCGTTCCGTCGGGTCGGTGCGGCTGTCGTAGGAATACCGCTCAGAGTCCCCCTTCGGGAAGAAGCGGATGTCAAAGGACACCTTGCCCGGCTGCGTCGGACCGTTCGCGAAGGCGTTGGCGGCGTTCCCGTAGTCAGGGATCTCGAGGTTGCGGACCGCGTATCGAGCCTTTCCGGTGGCCGGATCGATCGTGAATGCGCCCGGGACGATAGCGATCGTCCAGAAGACTCCGCTCGGCCACCCACCTAGGTAACCGGGGTTGTAGTCGTGGATCTGTTGCGAGTAGGCATCCGCATCCTCCGGCTCGCCCGGAGCCGGTTGGTACAGATCGAGTCAGATGAACCCGAAGGCGCCCTTATGTACCGAGCCGTCGACGCCGACATAATCGCCGCGCACGGCCCGCATATCGCACCGGAAGTAGAGCTCGCGACCGTCCTGGTCGAGTCCCCAGCCCGTCACATCGGTGCTCGCAAAGCCGCCGCGAAAGTCTGTGATGGTGTTCTGCTCCCAGATGGCCGGGGGTCCACCCGGCTTGTAGTCGGGCGGATAGACGTGAAACGGAGACACGCCGCCCTGGATGGGCTTCGGATCGGAGTTGCCGCCCAAGCTCGGACGGGCGAGCGGACCGGCCGCGATGGCAAGGGCGCCGCTCCCCGCGAGCGCAAGGAACGCCCGCCTCGACATCCCGTGTTGATGACGGGAGCGGTGGAGGACCGCCTGCGAGAGATCCCGCATCGAGAACGACACGATCACACCTCGTCGGCTTGGAGAATCTCGGTCATCAGACGGCCACCGCTTCTCGCAAGCCCGCGGACAAGCGTTCCGGTGCCGTCGGGTCGTGTGCCGGGACGAGCATCGTCGTTACCTCGCGGACGAAAGCCGCGATGTTGTGGCTCGTGCGCCGTGACGTCTTCGCGTCCATGCCGAGCATCACGAGGCGCCCGGCCGCGTAGTCGGACGCGAACCGCTGCTGCGTCAGGCAGTGATCACCGGCGAAGAACAGCGTCGGGCCGTCGGTATCGATGACGATGGCGACCTGACCCGGGGAGTGTCCGGGGATCGGCACGAGTCTGATGTCTGAAGCGAGCTGCTTGTGGGCGGGAAAGCTGTGGTACGGCTCGGGGTCGAGGTCGTACACGGTGGGATTCAGCCAGTCAGGCCACAGGTTCCGCGCATCGGCGAGCCGCTCGAACCTAGTCTTCGCCCACTCGCGGCGGTTCACCAGGATCTCGGCGTCCGGGAAGTGATGCAGCCCTCCCGCATGATCGACGTGCAGGTGGGTCGGGATCACCCACCGCACGTCCTCCGGGCGCAGGCTCTTGGCCCGCATCTGCGGGCCCACCTCGTCGGCCGGTTGCATCGGCTCGAAGTTGATGATCGGGCGGAGCACCCGCGGGACCCTCGCCTCGGCGTGCAGGCCGGTGTCGATCACGATCAAGCCGTCGGGGTGCTCCACGACGTAGGCATGAACGGGAAAGGTCATCTTCTGCGGACGAACCAGCGCGCTCAGCCAGGCGAGTAGCGCGTTCTCCGGTCCGTCGATGAGCGCGACCCGCCCGGTGAGGCGTCCGGTCTCGATCGCATGGACACGCATGGTGGCCCCCTCTACTCCGGCTTGATGTTCGCGTTCATCCGGAAGAAGTTGTCCGGGTCGTAGGTCTTCTTGATCGCGGCCAGGCGCCGGCTGTGCCCCGCGTAGGCGTCGTCCGTGCGCTTGTCCCAGTCGTCCGTCGTCGTGAAGTTCACGAACGCTCCGGCGATGTGCGGCTCGACCTTCCGCCAGGCCTTCCGTGCGGAGGCGATCTGAGCATCCGTCTCCGACGGGTCCTCCCACCGTGCCGCCGCGAGGTACTGGTAGCGCGCGCCGCGGTGCGCGAAGGCGGTCGCGTCCTGGGGGATCTCGGCGATCCGTCCGCCGAGCTGGATCAGCACGCTAATCGTCGCGTCGTAGGACGCCTCGAGGATGTCCTCGCCCGCACCGTCGCCGAGGGTGTCGATGCGTCCCGATCTCCAATACACGTGCTGCTGCTCGGGCCAGGCGGCGTCCTGGATCGTCTGCACCATCAGGTACGGCATCGGCGTGACGAGCTCGAAGGCGGGGCCGAGCGCTCGGATCGGTGCGAAGACACGGTCGCGTGCTTCGGCGGGCGCGTCCGGGTACACGATCAAGACGCCGGCCGTCTCGGTTCCCTGGAGCTCCTTCGGCACGAGGTCGATCTCGGGGGCCGTCCCGAGCAGCATCCCGGACGTCGCTTCGTGAGGGAGCTCGTCCACGAGCGCGTCGTAGACGCCCATGACCTCCGGTCCCCGGTCGCGGGGGAACATGAAGAAGCCGACGAAGACCTCCGCGAGCGGATGCAAAGCGAACTCGAAGGACGTCACGACGCCGAAGTTCCCCCCACCGCCGCGCAGCCCCCAGAACAGATCGGCGTTCTCTCGTTCGCTGGCGCGCACGACCTCGCCCTCGGCCGTGACGACCTCGGCGGACAGCAGGTTGTCGGACGCCAATCCGTACTTCCCGTGCAGCCACCCGAAGCCGCCGCCGAGCGTGAGGCCGCCTACGCCGGTCGACCCGATGTGCCCTCCCGTCACCGCCAGGCCGTGCTGCTGCGTGGTGTTGTCAACGTCCGACCACGTCGCTCCCCCTGCCACGATGGCTCGGCGTCGGGCCGGATCGACATCCACAGCGCGCATCCGTGATAGGTCGATCATCACGCCGTCGTCGCATACGGCCAGTCCCGCCACGTTGTGGCCGCCGCCGCGGACCGAAGTCAGGACGTCCCTCTCGCGTGCGAAGCGGACGGTCTTGACCACGTCCGCCGTGTTCGCGCAACGCAGTATCGCCGCCGGCCGCCGGTCGATCATCGCGTTCCAGACTTTGCGGGCCTGGTCGTAGCCCTCGTCGGCCGGGCCGAGCACCTGCCCGTCGAAGCCGTCCCGCAGCGTCTCCAGGTCGGACGTGCCTATCGCCTGCTGGATCGTCATAGCATCCCCCGCCTCTAAAGCGATAGCTGTAGTCAACCCGGCCGCGGTCGGAGAACCGTTGGAGATGCGTTGGAGGGCCTGACCAGCGTGTTCGCTGGTTCAACGCGCTTCCAACGCGTCTCAGACGCGCGGGGTCTTGGATAGTTCCGGCGATCCTCGAGCACGCCGCCCCAGTGGGGCGAGAAGGCAGGTGGATGATGGCAACGATCGAGACCGACTACCTCGTCGTCGGCGCCGGTGCGTCCGCCATGGCGTTCACCGACGCTCTGATCGCCGAGGACTCGGGCGCGGACGTGGTGATGGTGGACCGTCGGCATCGTCCCGGCGGGCACTGGATCGACGCGTACCCGTTCGTACGTCTGCATCAGCCGTCGGCGTGCTACGGCGTCAACTCGCGGATGCTCGGCGAGGACAGGATAGACACCACCGGCCCGAACGCAGGCATGTACGAGCGGGCCACGGCGGCGGAGATGTGCGACTACTACGACCGGGTGCTGGAGGAGCACCTACTGCCGTCGGGCCAGGTCCGGTTCCTCGCGATGCACGACTACCGAGGCAACGGCTCGGGCGAGCACCATCTCGTGTCGACCCTGTCCGGCGAGGCGACGACGGTGAAGGTGCGGCGGAAGCTGGTCGACACGACCTACACGGAGGGGACGATCCCCTCGAGGCATACCCCGGCTTTCGAGGTGGACCCCGACGTGAAGCTGATCCCACCGAACGACCTGGTGAAGCTCGGCGATGGAGCAAGCGGATATACCGTCCTGGGGGCCGGGAAGACATCGATGGACACCTGCTGCTGGCTCCTCGAGCAGTCCGTCGATCCGGACCGCATCCGTTGGGTCCGGCCCCGCGACGTGTGGACGTTCAACCGTGCCGTCATGCAGCCGCGAGCGCTCTTGCCCTCGTTCATGGAGTTCTACGCGTCCATGCTCGAGGCGGCTGCCGAAGCCACGAGACCCGGCGAGGTCTTCCTCGCGCTCGAGTCGCACGGTATGACGATGCGCCTTGACACGGATGTGGAGCCGGCGGTGTTCCGTGGCGCGACCCTGAGTACCTACGAGTTCGATCTCCTGCGCCGGATCGGAAACGTCGTCCGCAAGGGACGGGTGCTTCGCCTCGGCACGGACCGGATCGTTCTGGAGGACGGCACGATCGGCTCCGATCCCGGACATGTGTACGTCGACTGCACAGCGTCGGCCGTCAGGCCCGTTGCTGAGCGGCCCATCTTCGAGGCCGACCGCATCACGGCGCAGATCGTCACGTTCGGGATCGTGCCGTGGAGCGCGGCGACGTTGGGTTACGTAGAGGCGTCGCGCGACGACGACCGCGACAAGAACAGACTCTGTCCGCCCCTGCCGCTGACCGGGGAGGTTTCCAAGGATGTCCGCTTCACCTACCTGGGTCTGAAGGCGCCGGCCGAGCGGATGGCAGAGCCGGACATCGCAGCCTGGAACGACAACAGTCGCCTCAATCCTCAGCGCGGGCTGCACGAGCATCTGGACGACGAGCGCGTGCAGCAAGCCTTCCTGCGTATCACCACGAAGATGCAACCGGCGCTGGCGAACCTCGAAGGGCTGATCGAGCAGGCCTCGACGCCGGCGGACGTGTCGTGACGGTCGTGAGCGCCAAGCGCTTCGAGCACGTGCCCGAACTGTTCATAGAGAAGCTGGAGGGTTCGTGAGGAGGGTGGCATGCCTGAACGCGTGATCAAGGCGAGGGTGCGACGTAAAGCGGAGGAGAAGGCGATGGAAGTCGCCATGGAGGTGATGGCGAACCCATCGATCTCGTTGCTCGACCAGCTCAAGATCGAGGCGCAGATCCTCCATCCGGTGCTCGAGGCGCTCCGCGCCGAGCTCGGGAAGGACCGCGCGGACGAATTGGTCGCCGGTGCCGTCCGGGGATGGAGGCGGGAGGTGATCGTTCGCTTGGGCTCGATGGTACCCGGCACGCCGAGAGAGAAGTTCGGGATATTCATGAATGCCAACGAGCAGCGCATCGGTGAAGACGTCGACTTCAACTGGCTGCGGCGCGATGCCAACGTGATGGATGTGGACGTCACGGGATGCCGCTACGCCGACCTCTTCCATTCGCTCGATGAGCCTGCCCTCGGCGCCGCTCTGGCCTGCGAATGCGACGACCACATGGCCGACGTCGTCGGACCCGACCTCGAATACTCGCGCACCCAGACGATCATGAAGGGCGCGAGCTGCTGCGACTTCCGGTTCCGCATGAAGGATGGAGAGAGCTGATATGCCCGAACGCATCATCCAAGCCGGGGATATCCACCGAGCGGCCTCGAGGAAGCTGGGGGTCGTCCTGCCCGCGACGGCCGATCCCAAGGAGCTGCTCGAGCTCGCCCGGTGCGCTGGGGAGCTCGGCCTCGACTCGGTCTGGGTGCCGGATGGGTTCGCGGATGGCCATCCCGCCACCTTCACGCTGATGTCGGCGATCGCGGTGAGCACCGAACGGATCGAGGTGGGCGCGTACATGCTGAACGCATCGGTCTACGACCCGGCGCTCTTGGCGAGGGCCGCTTTGACCCTTGAGCAACTCGCGCCCGGACGCATCCGGACGATCCTCGGTACGGGATGGGACCGGAAGGACTATGAGGCCCTGGGCCAGGATTTCCCATCCCCTAAGGTCAGGAAGGAGCGGACAGAGGCGGCGCTCGAGATGCTGAAGAGCCAGACGAGCATCTCGGTAGAGGTCGCAGGCGTCCTGGACGACCTGCTCGAGCTCGCGGCTTCGCAAGCGGACGGATGGGCGCTATCGTCCGACGCCCTCGACGCGTACTTCGAGCGGGCCGCTTTCTTGCGACGCGCATGCGACCAGAACGGCCGCCGCTTCGACGAGCTGCGTCTGTCCTGCACCCTGCCGAGCATCGACGGTGCTGAAGAGCGCATAGCCGACCTCGCGGGTCACGACATGGGGGAGTTCCGGATCGTGTTGAACGGCCAATCGGACCGGGCCCGCCACGAGGAGCTAGTGAGGATCGTCGGTGGAGGAGCAGCGCATGCCGGTCGCGCAGGTTAGGGAGATCGACCTCTACTACGAAGCGAGCGGCGAGGGCGACGCCGTCGTGTTCGTGAATGGTGGTTTCGTAGACCACGTCAACTGGTTGCTCGTCTCACCCATCCTCGCCGAGTCGTTCCATGTCGTAACGTTCGATGGCCGAGGCCATGGGCAGAGCGGTGGTGTGGTGGGCGAGGACCCTTTCGAGAACGTGGAGGACCTCGCCTCGCTCATCGAGTTCCTCCAGGTTGGGGCGGTTCACGTCGTCGGGAACTCGGGAGGCGGACTCTTCGCGATGCACCTCGCTTCGCGGCGTCCGGAACTGTTCCGAACCCTCAGCGTGAACGAGCCGCCGTTCATCGGACTCTTGACCGACGACCCTCTGGGAGATGAGGTACGGGGTGTCTTCGGAGAGACCGGCGCGCGGCTTCGCGCGGGCGAGTCGGAGGAAGGCGTGCGTGGATTCTGTGAGTCCGTGGGCATGGACTGGGAGCTGCTTCCTCCACCCTTCAGGGAGTTGCTGGTGAACAACGCCCGCAACTACACAGGCGAGTGGTTCACCGATCCGAGCCACCCCATATGGGCTCCCAACGTCGAAGGTCTCCATCGGTTCCCGCATCCGATCCAGCTGACCGGCGGCAGCGAGACGGTTCCTTTCCTCGCATCCATCACGCGGAGGCTCGCGGATCTGCTTCCCACGGCGGAGTTCTCGGTCATCGAGGGGGCCGGTCATGGACCGATGTTCGACAAGCCGGTCGAGTACGCCGCGATATTGGGTCGGTTCCTGAAGGAGGCTGGTGCGGCCTAAGTCGTGCGAGGCGTATGCACGGAGCTAGGCCTCGGCGGGCTTCCGCTCCAGGGCGCGCTCGATCTCGACCTTCGCGTAGGCGACCGTTTCGTCGTCCGGCATCGTGCGGCCGCGCGCGCTGGCGGCGGCAAACGCATCGTCCCCCATCCGGTCGGCCAGCACGCTGCGTAGCTCGGCCAAGCGTTCCGCCTGTTGGCCGACGTCTGGAGGTGCGGTTGCTGAGGTCTGCGAGGCGATCATCAGCGCCGCGGCCGGTTCATCGAGGCCGATGCGCCCGAAGAGCTCGGCGAGGTTGCGGACGGTCACCCATTGCCGCGTCCAGTCACCCAAGCGGCGCCAGCGGTCGAGGAGGTCGCTGAACATCTGCAATGCTTCGGCAGGATCCCCGTGCCGCGCACGGAGGGAGGCGAGCGCGACCGTAGTGACCCCGACCCAGAAGTGCATCGCGTTGTCACGGAGCAGCTCCATCGCACGGTCGAGGTGCGCTTGCGCTCGGTCCAGAGCCTCACCCTCGGCGAGGACCGCCTCGCCGAGGTAGTAGAGGGCCAGACCCTGCAATGCCGTACTGCCCCCTTGAGCGATGGAACAGGCTTCCTCGCCTTGCGCGATCGCAGCGCGGTGGTTCCCGTGATTCGAACGGGCCATGCCACTGGCGGCCAACGCGAAGACCCGGTTTCCGAGCTGCGCCTCGCTCGCGCGGGCGAGCCTGAGGTACTCATCGATCAAGCGGTCGGCCTCGTCGAAACGGCCGGTGTTGGCTGACCGTAGGCTCGCGAACAGATACGCCCGCGCACGCTTCGCGTCGTCGGGATCGTCGATGAAGCGCATGATCCGGGGCCCGAGCTCTGCCATCGTCTCTTCTCGTCCACCGCTGCCGAGGAGGGCCAGCATCAGCGCCGTCACCAAGAGTGGGTGGTCGTCTGCCCCGGGCAAGGTGATCGCCTCATCGGCCCAGCCGAACATCTCCGGGTACTGGAGCTGGCTCCAAAAGGGGGCCCCAACGGCGATCCGGATCGCGAGGTCCGCGTCGGCGAACTCACACGCCCACGCGTGTGCCACCCTCATGTTGTCGAACTCGGCAGCCAGTCGCTCCATGACGCCTTCGCTGACGACGTGCATGGCCTCGCTGAGTTCTTCCATCAGCTCGACGAAGTAGGTCGCGTGCGCGCGCAGGATCGCTCCGGCGTTCCCTCGCTCGGTCAGCCGGTCCTGCCCGTACTGGCGCATCGTCTCGAGCAGGCTGTAGCGGGCCTCGTCGCCGGTGACGTCGGCGTCCACCATCGACTTGGCCACGAGGCTCGCGAGCCCGTCCGCGACGTCGAGCGGTAGATCGCGCCCGCACACCTCCTCGGCCGCTTCGAGGGTGAAGCCTCCGGCGAAGACGGACAGCTGGTCGAAGAGTATTCGCTCCGGGTCGGACAGCATGGCGTACGACCAGTCGATCGCGCCGTGGAGCGTCCGGTGGCGGTCGACCGCGCCACGACGGCCCGAACGCAAAAAGCGGAAGCCCTCGTCCAAGCGCTTGGCGATCTGCGCCGGTGACATGGACGATACCCGGGCGGCCGCTAGCTCGATCGCCAGCGGGATGCCGTCCAGACGCGTGCAGATGCTGTCGATCTCCAGCGCGTTGCGGTCGTCGATCTCGAAGTCGGGACGCGCGTCCCGCGCCCGGTCCTCGAACAGGCTGATCGCGCCGGCGGTTTCCGCCGACACCGGGAGCGATCGCACCGGCCACATCCGTTCCCCTTCAGCCCCGAGAGCTTCGCGGCTCGTGGCGAGGATGTCGGTCGTCTCGCTTTCCAGCGTGACCTGCTCGACGAGTTCGGCAACCGGCCCGAGGAGGTGTTCGCAGTTGTCGAGGATCATCAACGACTCTCTCTGTCGCAGCGCCGACAGCAAGGTCTCCCGGACGGGCCGTCCGGTCTGTTGCTCGACACCCAACGTCGTCGCGATCTCGTGGACCATCGCATCCTCGTCGTCGATAGGTGCGAGCTCGCTCAGCCACACGCCGTCCGGGTAACGGGATACGAGGCGGCGGCCGACCTCCGTGGCGAGAGTCGTTTTGCCGACGCCGCCGACGCCCGTGAGCGTGACCACCCTCGAGTCCGCCAGCACCTTCTCGATCTCCTCGAGGTCGCGCTGGCGGCCGACGAAGCTCTTGAGCCGGTTCGGGAGGTTGTCCGTCTGTCCGGATCTCGTCCGCAGCGGCGGGAAGTCGCGGCGGAGGTCGCGGTGCACCGCCTGGTAGAGCCGCGCGGCATCGGGGAAGTCCTTCAGTGTGTGCGTCCCCGTGTCGAGGAAACTGACGTCCGCAGCTTCCTCGGCCTCTAGGAGGTCCTTGGTCGCTTGAGACACCAAGATCTGTCCGCCGTACGCCGCACCCATGATCCGGTCCGCGAGATGGATGGCCAGGCCCACGTACTCACCGTGCGAGAAGGTCGCCTCGCCGGTGTGCATACCGAGGCGCACCGGCAGCGCCCGCTCGTCGCCGAAACCCGCCCCACCGAGCGCGAGCTGCGTGGCCACGGCGGCGGCGATCGCATCTGTGGCGCAGTCGAAGGCGGCGAACACGCCGTCGCCCCACATACGGACACCTCGTCCGCCGTGGGTATCGAAGGTTTCCAGCAACAGGCGACGATGCTCCTCCAGTACGGATGCGTAGCCGTCACCCAGGGCGCGGAGCTTCTCCGTCGACCGCTCGACGTCGCCTAGAAGGAACGTCAGCGTTTGTTTGCCCCACGACGCCAGCGGCAGCACGGTCGCGGTGAGTTCTTCCTCCTGGCGCAGGATCTTCAGGTGAAGGGCGCGCAGCTCGGGGGACGGATCGATCCCGAGCTCTTGCGCGAGCCGCTCGCGGCCCTCCTCGTACGCGTGGAGCGCATCGGCCTGTCGTCCACAGCGGTAGAGGGCGAGCATCCGCAGACAGAGCGCCTTCTCCCGGGTCGGATGGTCTGCGCTGAACCCTTCGAGCTCGCCGACCACCTCGTCGTGGCCGCCGAGCTCGAGCCGCACGTCGAACAGATCCTCCAGACATGACAGACGCATCTCGGTGAGCCGTGCCGCTTCGCTCTGGACGAAGTTCGAGTAGGCGAAGTCCTGATAGGCATCGCCGCGCCATAGGGAGAGTGCCTCGCTCCATGTGCCAACGGCGCCCGACGGATCTCTTTCTCGCCGGTCGCGTCCTGAGGAGACGAGTCGCTGGAACCTTCGCGAGTCGATCGCATCGTCGGCGATGTCGAGGACATAGCCCGCCGGCACCGTCCGCAGAAGAGTGGGTGCTTCGCTCGACGCGCGGTCGGGCTCGAGCTTCTTCCGGAGGTTCGATACGTAACCGCGAAGCGTCGTGTCGGCCGAGGCAGGGGGCTCACCATCCCACACGGCGTCGGCGAGACGCTCGGGGGCGATGACTTCACGGACATGGAGGGCTAAGACGGCCAATACCGACCGCTGTTTCCTCCCACCGAGGTTGAGCAGGTTCCCCCTAAGCTCGACCTCGAGGGGGCCTAGTACACGAACCTCCACGGCTCCCCTCTCCGGTCCAGAGTCCACCCTAATTGGTTCGGGAGGGGGGACAGTAGGTCAGATTGCACTCTGCGAAGAGGCGGCGCGCGGAATCGAACCACGGTGGGGGGATTTGCAGTCAGAACGCTCGCCTGAGACTGCTTGACACTCCGGGACGAGCGCTCGAGAGCACCGCCGCCTGAGGTGCACTCCTCCTAGGACACCTTTACCACGCCCTCCATCCCGGGATGGAGCACGCACACGTAGCCGTACTCGCCCGCCGTGGGGAACGTCAGCGTGAACGGGCCCGGTGGGAACGGCCCGCCGGCCTTCCCGAAAATACCGGAGCTCGTGTCGGCCGCATAGTCCGCCCCGGACCTCGCCCCCGTCGGTGTGAAGCCTTCGACCGGAACACCCGACTTGAACTTGGTCCCGAAGCTCACGGTGTGTGGCTCGAAGTCGCTGAACGCCTCCCAGCTGACCCCCTCGCCGGCCTTGACCTCGATGGTCTCCGGAGCGAACCGGTTGACCGCGGTGACCCCACCGCTCCATCCCGCCGCCACAACGCCGGCGTCCACCTCCGGAGCGCGTATGGCGTCGGCGTCGGACTTGACCTTGTCGATGTCCTCACGCCCCTGCTGCGCGATGCCTTCAGCCGACTCCCGCTCGCCCTCCTCGACCACTTCGATCACACCGGCCATCGGACCGTGAAGGATGCACAGGTAGCGGTACTGCCCCGGTTCGATCGAGTCGGCGAGTTCGACCGTTACCTCTTTGGGGCCCGCCTGCGCGGGCGCGGGCGCGGGGTTGAGGAACCCCGAGTTCCAGTAGCCGCCGCCGTCGTAGGCCGGGAGCTCTTTGTTTGGGCAGGTCGTGAGCTGCGGCGTCGGATCGTCCTCGCTGTAACACGGCTCCTGGACAACCGGGCTCTCGCTCCCGTCGGGTAGGACGACCGTGGGTTGGTTGGATCGGTCGGCTTTGACTCCGAAGGTGATCGTGTGCGGAGCTTGCGTCGAGTTGTTCTCGAACACAATGGAGTCGCCGGGACTCGCCTTCACCGTGGACGGGAAGTAGGTCGAGTATTGGAGGTTCTCCCCTTCCGGTGATGCCGCGTCAACGCCGACCGTATAGGTCTGGGCCCCCTCGACGCCCTGCGCGCAGCTCGCCGCGACGAGCACCGCGGCCAGTGTCCCGAAGATGAGCTTCCGCATCACGACCTCCGTCTTGTCTACGGGCGACGTGGGAAGCGTTACATACCGTCGTGGGCTTGTGCCAGCGAGCTTGCCTTCTACGCGAGATCGTTGTTCTCATTGGTCCGCGGGCTCCCGCTAGGTGATCTCGAACGACTCCTTGAACTTGTCGTAGCCGCGCGCCTCGTCAAGACGCGGACCATCCCATCCCGTCGATGATCTCCACCAGGACGAGCACTCGTTGGACACATCCACTTCACCCGGCCCACGCTGAGCGCGTGGAAATGGACGACCCGACGACCGGAGCGCGGATCTTCTTTTGGATCACGATGGGGATCTGGGGCGGTCTAGAGGTCCGCACGTCTATAGTCCGGGCGGGTTCGGACACCGGCGAGGATGCCGGCAGTCAACGCTGGTCTCTCGGCGCAACACTCGGCGGCCTTCTGGCAGCGCTCCTCATCGACCTCGCGATGCGGGAAATCGTCGCGGAGGAGAAGCATGCGCCCTACCTAATCGCCGGCGGTGTATTCGTGATCGCCGGCCTCGCGCTTCGCATCTGGTCCATCAGGACGCTCGGGCGCTTCTTCACCTATCAGGTGATGACAACCGACGACCAGCACGTTGTCGCCGGTGGACCATACCGATTCGTGCGGCACCCGTCGTACACAGCGTTAGTCGTCTCGTGCGCCGGCGCAGGCATCTCGACCGCCAACCCGTTCAGCCTGCTCGCAGCGATCGTTGTCCCGCTTATCGGTCTGTCGAGACGCATCAACATCGAAGAGTCGGCTCTTCTGCGCCGACTCGGTGACGACTACCGGACGTTCTGCGCGTCACGGAAGCGGCTCTTCCCATGGATCTGGTGATGACCGTGCGACACCTGAATCGACTGCCTTACCTGCCGCACTACTCGCCGAGCGTCTTCCTCGAGTGGCACGACTTGCAGAGGGCGGCGAGGTTCGCTCGCGCGTCCGCGCCGCCGTGGCACAGCGGCACGAATGTCGTAGGGCGCAACGACCAGCGACTCCAGAAGAGGCGGCGCGCGGAATCGAACCACGGTGGGGGGATTTGCAGTCCCCTGCCTAGCCACTCGGCCACGCCGCCGAAGTCGTCAGGATACCCGCGGGACGTGAGCCCGTAGTGACGTCCGGGACGATCCGAGGGGAGTGTTGATGTCGATGCCGATGTGGGTGAGACAATGCGCCGTGCTGGTTGCTGTCGTCCTTCTAGCCGGGGCTTGTGCTCGGGCGCCAGAAGAGGAATCGCAGGGTCCCCCGGAGGTGTTCATGCGCCATCAAAAGTCTCCGACCAAGGGAGGGAACTCGCTCACGCTCGGCGTGAAGGCTCGCGGGATCGAGATCCGCCCCGCCGATGGCGACACGTCGGGTCGGACCGGTCACTACCACGTGTTCGTCGACCGGGAGCCCGTCGATATCGGCGAGGTCATCCCGCAGGGTCCCGGGATCATTCACGCCGCCAAGGCCCCCGTCAAGGTCTACGGCCTCACCGAGGGTGAGCACACCTTCGCGGTCGTCCTCGGCGACGGCGCGCACCGACGGATCGACACCGATTCGATAGTCGAGACGACCGTCGAGTTCCTCGGTCCCTTCGTGAACGCGACGGCCCCGGAATCGATCGAGCAGGGCGAAGAGCTCGAGATCTCACTCGAGTCCGACGGCATCGAGCTCGCCGAGCCAGACGGCGATACATCGGGCAAGACCGGCCACTTCCACGTTTTCGTCGATCCGGCGAAGGCTCCGAACGAGGGCATGAAGGTGCCGGGCGGTCAGGGCGTGATCAGGACGACCGAGCCTTCAGTGACAATCTCCGATCTAGAAGCGGGAGAGCACACGATCTACGTCGCGCTGGGAGACGGCACGCACAGGCTCCTCGATCCCGCCGTGATGGATGTCCTGACCGTGAAGGTGGAGTAGCGGCTAGAGGGGCTCGATGCGATCGAGCGTGGCCGTGAAGTTCGTGCTGTAACTGAAGCTCCCGGGACCGACGTCCTGGCTCCCGTTCATACGCTCTTCCCACTTCACCCAGAGCACTCGTTCGGTATCGAACCAGTACTTGCGCGTCCGGGTGACCCGCTCACTCGACCCCGGTTTACTCTGCCTGTCGATCTGCACGACCCACGTCGGCACCGTCTGTCCCAGGATCTCGACGTCCTCGCGCCCCAGAACGGCGACCGTCCAGTCCTCGGTACGCGTGACGTCGCCGGCGTTGTTCTTCGCCACGCTCGTGCCCGTGTGCCGCGCCCCCTCGGCGAGCGGTACCGGGATCTGCAGCATCGGCGGATCGTAGGTTGCTTCGCTGGTCTGGGTGAACCCGAACGTCACCGAGCCCGCTTCATAGGTGAAGACGATCCCTTCGGGACGAAAAGCCACGATCTCACGCTCCTCGTGGTCCTCGGAGAAGTACAGATCGAAGATGACCTCGTCCTCATCCAGTTGCGGGACGCTCGGATCCGTCGGCTGCGTGCGGTGCACCGTCGTCGTCATCTCGGAGGGGTAGTCGCGTTGTCCGAAGGGCGTGGCTTGCTCGTATCCGTCGACGTCGTACACGTACCTCGCGAAGATCGGCAGCGGGATGCCGTCGCCGCTGCCCGGCTGCCCGGGCCCGGGCGTGTCCGGAGCCGTCAGCACGGCCGTCGACCGTCGCCGCAGGGCTGCGCCGGGTTCGGCGGTCGTGAGGCTGAGATCCTGCAGCGCGCGGGGGTCGGTCAGATCGCCGGCGAACGCGCCGCCGCGACCGAATTCCGGGGGCCGATCCGCGCGCACGTTCGTCTGGTAAAGCATCGTCGCCGAGGCGAAGAAGATGAACGTCGCGACGGCGGCCGCCACGCGCATCGAGCGCGGCAGCATGACCCAGTTCGACCACAGCTTGAAACGCATCATGGAGGTGTTGAGCCTAGCCGGAACGCGCTGGTCAGGCCTGCAAACCCCGCCCGGAGGCGGCGAGCGCACCTTCGAGGCGGTCGAGGCCCCGCGGCGTGTAGTGCTTTGACTCCTCGGCCCCCGTGCGCAGATAGGCGAACGTGAGCTTCACTTCGCCGCGCGCGATCCGCAAGGCCGCCAGCGCTTCGGCGTAGAGCTCGAGCTGTCCGAAGCTGGGCTCCGGCACCATCCCCGTCTTGAAGTCGACGATCTCGATGCCACCGTCCTCGGTTGAGTAGACGGCGTCGATGCGTCCGCGCACGAGGCTGCGGCCGACCTTGAGGGTGAACGGGAGCTCCGTCGCCGGCTCGCCGGTGGACAACACGAACGGACGCCGCTTGTCGAAGTTCAGCTTCTGGAAGTTGGCCTTGAGTCCGTCGACGGTGGCCGGGTCGGGGAGCAGGGATGCCTCGTCGAGTGCTTCCTCCTCGGCGAGGCCCACGAGTCCGCGGTGGAGCTCCTCGATCCACGCGTGCACCTCGGTGCCCAGACGCTGGGCGTCGGTGGGCCGCTGCGGCAGCGGGTGAAGGACGTCGTCGAGCGACACGTCGCCCTCGACGATGCGCACGGCCGCGGTGGCCGGCAACGATCGTCTCGTCGCGGCGGCTTGCGGCTCGGCGTGCTCGGCCTCCAGCGCCTCGATGACGGCGACGTGTTCGGCGTACAGCGAGCGCGCCTCCGCCGACGAAAGAAGAGAGTCGGCATCACCGGACGCCACCGCCGTGTCCAGGCGCGCGATCCACGGGTGCGCGTGCTCGTCGAAGGGAGCGGGGGGCCAGACGAGGCGCTCGCGCATCGACTCCACGACTGGGTTGGATGCGTCGGTGGGCTCGTCGAGATGACCGGGGATCAGGTCGACGAGATCGGTGTTGGCCTCGTTCAGCAGCTCGTCGAGGAATACCGACGGTCCCTTCGCGGTGTCCTCGGACGCATACCAGTGTGCGGCCGTGCAGTACAGGCGCTGGCGCGCTCGCGTGATCGCGACGTAGAACAGGCGTCGTTCGTCCTGCTCGGCCCGCAGCTTGAGCGCGTCCCGGTACGCGCGCATCTTCCCCGGTTCGAACTGAGGGAGGTCGTCGCGGTCCTTGCGTACGCCGGGCGGAAGCTGCTTGGTGGAGGTCAACGGGTTCGACAGACGCACGTCCGGGAAGACCGAGTACATCTTCGTTCCCTTGTCGTAGCGGCTCATCTCCTGCGAGGCGGCCACGTGCGGGACGAACACGACGTCGAACTCGAGGCCCTTCGCCTTGTGGATGGTGAGGACCTTCACGGAGTTGGACGTCGTCGATACCGCGAGCGGGATGGGGTCCTCGGACTCCTCGGCTACATCGAGGAAGTCGAGGAAGGTCGCGAGGTTGGCATCGCCTTCCAGGGGCGAGAACTCCGATGAGATGCCGATGAACCCGTTGAGGTTCTCGCGCATGGCGGGAGCCGAGCGTGCCGGTGAGGCGGCGAGTGCGTCGGCCACCCCGCTGCGGTCGGCGACGGCCTGCACGAGTTGCTCGAGCCCGAGCGGGACGAAGGCCCGGAGCTCCTCGTAGAGCGCCAAGAACTCTGCGATGCGCTCCTTCGCCTCGTCCGATACGCCTTCGATCTCGTCGGCTTGGGCGAGGGCCTCCATGAGCGAGAAGGCGACCTCGCCGGGATCGGGTTCCTCGATACCGAGCAGCTCACGCGCTTCCTTGCCGAGCTCGTAGTTTCGCGTGGCGGCCCAGCGTGCGATGGGCGCGAGGTCGCCGTAGTGGACGCGGAAGCGCGGACCCATGAGCACACGCGCGACCCAGCGGTTCGTCGTGGCCTTGGGGTCGGCCAGGATCTGTAGCCAGGCGACGACGTCGGTCACGGCCGGCACCTTCATAAGGCCGCCGAGGTCGGGCATCTCGAAGGGGATGTCGCGCTCGTCGAGCGCGGCGAGCACCGCGTCGAGGTACCGGCGGGACCGCACCAGGATCGACATGTCCTTCCACTCGCAACCTTCTCCGGCCAGCCGGTTGATCTCGGTCGCGATATAGGCGGCTTCGGCCTCCTGGTCGGCGAACACGGCCGCGCCGACCCAGCCCTCGCCGTTGGCGGCGACCGGTGTGAGCTCGTCGCCCGGCCGGTGCTCGGTGGGGATGCTGCGGATGGCGCGGTTGGCGAGCTCGACGATCTTCCGTCCGGAGCGGAAGTTCTCCGAGAGCGTGGCCTGATGGGCGTCGAGCCCACCCTCGCGCAGGAACTCGCGATGGAAGTTGATGAGGTTGAACATCGACGCACCACGCCACGCGTAGATCGCCTGACGTGCGTCGCCGACGGCCGTCACGGCTGCACCTTCGGGACAGAGCTTCCGGAGCATGACCTTCTGCGCGGGGTCGGTGTCTTGGTACTCGTCGAGCAGCACCACCGGGTAGCGCTCGCGCAGCTCGGCGGCGACATCGGCGTGCTCGGTCAGCACTCGTACCGCCAGCCGGATCTGGTCGCCGTAGTCGATGCGCCGCAAGCGTGCCTTGCGCTCCAGGTACAGACGGATGATCTTCGCGAAGTCCCTGCGTTTTCGGGTCGCCTGGACGGCGTAGTCGTCGGCGAGGTTCAGCTTGAGGAGAGCTTCGCATTCGGCGGCGAGCTCGTCCGGCGCGACGAGGTGGGTGGCGCATTGGTCGGCGAGGTCGAGCGTCTGCGGGATGAACGACAACGGGTGCCGGAGCTCGACGTCGTCGAGGACGTCGATCTCGTCGATCATCCCCATGAGGATCTGCCACTTCTGCGCGTTGGAGAGCAGGCCGGCGTCCGGGTCGACGCCGATGCGCGGGCCGTGTTCGCGCACCAGCTTTTGCGCGAAGGCGTGATAGGTCATCACGGTCGGGTGCTGCTGTGGGTGCGGCTGTATGGCCGCCAGCGCTTCGGACAACCGCTCCTCGAGCTCGCCGGCCGCCTTGTTCGTGAAGGTGAGGCCGAGGACGCCGGCCGGGACGACCTGGCTCGACTCGACCAGATGGACGATGCGCGCCGTCATGACGGCGGTCTTCCCCGAGCCGGCCCCCGCGCGGATGACGACCGGCTCCAGCGGTGACTCGATCGCTTCCCACTGCTCGGGCGACGGCTCGTAACCGTGGAGCGCAGCCTTGATCGCCTCTGATGTCTTGCGCTTCAACGTGGAACCTCCCGGCCTTCCGGCCAGCGCGGGCACAGCGGCTTCATGCGGCACCAGCGGCAGTCGGCCTCGGGCGACGGCGCGAAGGCCTCGGCCACCGCGGAGTCCATGATGTTGTGCAGCCGGCCGAGCGCCTCCTCGGCCTCCTTGGGGTACTGCTTGCGCTTGGCGCACATGATCGATCCGGTGTCGCGGTCGGTCTGCTCGATGCCCGGGTAGATGAGCTGCATGAGCAGGGGCTCGCCGTGCTTGCTCAGGTCCTCGTAGACCTGGGCGGCGCGGTAGTAGATCGCGAGCTGCAGCGATTCCTTCGCTTCCTGCCACGGGATCGCGTTCCGTCCGGTCTTGTAGTCCGACAGCACGAGCCCGTTGCCACGGCGAGCGACGCGGTCGATGCGCCCGCGGATGGTGTGGCCCTCGAAGTCGAGGTCGTCGAAGGAGAACTCGATGCCGACGGTCTCGTCGGTCGAACGCTCGTGGTTCCACCACCGCTTGAGGCTCTGGACGCCGTACCGGTAATACGTGCGCGCGAACACCTCATTGGGGTAGTCGTCCTTGTGCTGGTCGACGAACTCCTTGCGGTAGACGTCGACGACCTGTTGCCACGTGGTGATGTCTCCGGTGACGGGATCGGAGCGCTCGATGATGCGGTGGACGAGCGACCCGAACTTCATCTGGAAGGTGGTCTGCGGGTCGAGTCCGAGCACCGACTCGAGGACGTAGCGCAGGGGGCAGTCGTCGTAGCGCCCGATGCGTGAGTACGACGTCGTGAGCTTGCCTTCGGGATAGAGCTTGGCCCCCGGCGTCCAGTCACGGCGCCACCACCAGGACGCCGGATCCAGGCCGGCGTGCATCGTCGCGATGCGCACCAAGGCGCCCGTGGCCGCGGACTTCTCGTCGTCGGTCGAGGCGGCGCCGGCGAGCGTGCGGCGGTGGCGAGCGGCGGCCTCGTCGAGGGTGAGCGGCGCCTCATCGGCGCCGGGAGTGATGGGCTCGGGGACGGTGCCGAAGGCTTCCTCGCAGAAGCGCGACGGTGTTGCCTTCCGGACACCGGGTGACGTCGTCACCACCAGCCGACGACGTCCACGCGACAACGCGACGTAGAGCGTGCGCCGTTCCTCGGCCAGCTGGGCTTGCGCGCGCTCGATGGCGCCGCCGCGCTCCAGCGCCCACGGGTCGAACAGTCCCTGCGCGCGATGCGCCTTGGGGATCTGTCCCTCGGCGACGCCGATGACACAGGCGACGTCCCACTCGAGGCCCTTGGCTGCATGGAACGACAACAGATGGACGCCCCGCTCACTGTCCGGGGGTTGCCAGCCGTCGGCGGCGAAGGCGGCGTCGGCCGATGTCTCGAGATACTCGCGCATGGTGGCGCCGGAGCGGCGCTCGACGAAGTGCGACAACGCCTTGTTGAGGGCGAAGAGCGCGTTGACGTGTGCGGCGGCTTCGGGATCGGTGCGACGGCCGGCGGCTTGCGCGTTGCACCAGGCCGACGAGTCGAACACGCGCGCGAAGGTACCGTCGGCCGGCTCGTCCGGATCCGCGCGCGCGGCGTCGCGGACGCGGCGCAGCTCGGCGAGGTCGGCGTCGTCGCGCTCTTCGATGAGTTCTCCGAGCGTGATGCCTCGCCGCATGCGCGCGTCGCGGTCGAGCTCGCGCACCCGGTAGGGGTGCAGTCCGAACATCGGCGAGCACAACACGGCCTTGGTGAGGTCGTCGGTTGGATCGTCGAACAGCGCCAGCCGGCAGAGGTCGAGCACGGCGCGCACGGAGGGCTGCGTCCGCAGCCCTTCCGAGGAGATCGTCCGGCACGGGACGTCGAAGCTTCGCAGCACTCGCTCGACGGTGAAGCCGTACGTCGACGGCTGCGCCAGCAGGATGGCCATGCGGTCGTAGGGGATGTCCTGGAGCAGATGCGCCCGGCGGATCTCGCGGGCCACGGCTTCGAGCTCGCCGGCCATCGTCGAGTAGCAGCGAAGCTCGACGGTTCCGTCCTCGGCTCCCACGTAGCTCTTGGCGCGATGGGGGCCGGGATCGGGGGAGTGCGCGATGAGCGACGCCGGGACGTCGCCGATCGCCTTCCCGTAGCGATGGCACGTCTCGAGGACGATCCGTTCGTGGTCCGGCGCAACGGCCTCGAAGCGGTCGAGCCAGGCCGGGTCGGCGCCGCGGAAGGCCTCGATGGCCGAATCGGGGTCGCCGGCGCAGACAAGGTGTTCGATGTTGAGCCTGCGCAATAGCTGCAGCTGCGCCGGAGCGAGCTCCTGGGCGTCGTCGACGAGGACGTGTGTGAACCGGCGCTGGACGGCCGAACGGATGTCGTCGTCGATGGTCAGCAGTCGCGTGGCTGCCAGGACGAGCTCGGCATAGTCGAGGGCCGACTGGTTGCGCAGGTGCTCGCGGTAGCGCAGAGCAAAGGCGGTGACGGCGGCGTGCTCGGGCCGCTCGGTCCCCAACGCGCGGAGATCGTCGTCCTCGAGGCCACGGTGTCCGGCGCGGACGCAGAAGTCGGCCACCTCGGCCACGAACGCGTCGGCGAGCAGGTGCTCGGCGTACGGACCCCACGCGGCGGCTTTGTCCGTTGCGAGGAGCTCGTGAACGACGGCGGACTGCTCGGCCGTCGTCAGACGGATGGGGGGCTGGGTGTAGCCGAGCTTGCGGTAGTAGCGCGTGACGAGGTGGTAGGCCAGCGCGTGCCACGTGTGGACGGGGACCTCGACGATCGCTTGGGCGTCCAGGCGCCAGGGGAGCTCGTCCCGAAGCGCGAGCGCACGCTCGCGCGTCGGGACGAGCAGGAGGACCCGGTGCGGCTCCGCCCCTTCCGAACCCGACGTGGCGAGCCGCACCCACCGCTCGACCAGGACGGTGGTCTTGCCCGTTCCCGGGGAGCCGAGCGCGAGCAGCGGCCCGCCGTCGTGATCGACGACGCGCTGCTGGGCCTGGTCCAGGGTGAGCACCTCAGTAGTCATTTGAGCACCACATCATCGGCGGCGAGGCCGACAGGTCATCTCCGACCGCTACCGTGTGACTCCTCCCCGCCCCTTCCCCTCGACCGATGGAGGGATAATGGAGGCGATGGATGCGCGGCGACTGCGTCTGTACGAGCTGCTCAAGCCCAAGCTGGACGAGGAACCGGCCCGTGAGTTGGTCCTCGCCTTGCCGGCCGAGCCCGATCGGCTAGTCACGAAGGATGACCTCGAGGGAGGACTGGCCGTACTCGAGCACCGTCTCACCGACCGCATGGACGTCGGATTCGCCAGGCTCGAGTCGACGCTGACCCGGCGGATGGTCGCGATCATGGGGGCCTGGACGGTCTCGGTCGCGTCCGCCTTCGCTTGGGCGTCCGTCGTCTTCGGCTAGGCTCCCGCGCCCCAGCGCTGGGCGATGTAGCGCTGGACCTGTTCCTCGTCGGCGAACTCGCGCGTCCCGTTGGCCAGGCGCATGAAGAAGGCGGTGTGCTTGGCGTGGTTCCCGCTGGGGTCGATCTTCGTTACCACGGCGTAGACGGGATGACCCGACGGGTCAACGTGAATGCGGCAGATCTCATGCCCGTCCACCGAGATCCGGCTATGTACTTGCGCAGGTTCGCGGCGACGTTGTTGGGGTCGTCGAGCAAACGAGTGAGCGTGAACTTCGACGTGTTGTAGACGTCGGTCCCGGTGATCGGCTTCAGGAGCGGGCCGATGTTCTTGAGGCTGGTTGTCTTGAGGCGATGGAGTACGTCCTGCTTGGTTGGCTCCAGAACGCAATCGAGGCGCCGCAGCACGGTGAGCGGCAAGATGACGCGGCCGTACTCGGACTGCTTGTAGTCCCCACGCAGGAGGTCTGCGACAGACCAGATGAAGCCGGCTATCTGACCGTTGGGCACGCTGAAGAACAGGCTAGCGGTGGAGCGCCGGCCGGGAACGAGCCGCGTTCAGGGAGCGGGCCCGGCCCGGGCGAGTGCTCGGGCGGGCTCCGGCGGGGGAGCGTCGATCGGGTCGGCGGCGATGAGTGACTCCATCCGCGTGCGTACCTCTTCGCGCAGCGGCGGTGGCCCCTGCGACCAGACTCGGCCGTCCGGGCTGATGAAGCGAAGGTCGCCGTTCGGGTCGCCTTCGATCGTCCAGCCGCCTTCGTGCAGCATCCGGTGGTGCAGACCGCAGAGCATGACGAGATTGTCGTAATCGGTGGGTCCGCCCCGGCCCCACGGGACGATGTGGTGGATGGCCGTCCAGCGCTTGCGACCGCATCCGGGGAACCTGCATCCGGCGTCGCGGTGGCGGATCTCGCGGGCGAGCCACGGTGGGATCTGGCGACTCACGCGGCCGATGCCGAGGGGCCGGCCGTCCGGGCCGTTCACGACGATGTACCAACGGGAGTCGCACGCGAGCCGGCGCGCCGTCTCGAGGGCGATGGCCCCGGCGCCGTCGAGCTCGGCCATGCCCGTCTTTCCACCCACGAGCACGGACGCATCGATGTGCACGCCGACGGTTGCGCGATCGGCGTCGGCGTCGGCAGCCAGTTGAGTGCTGCAC
>Ga0299907_10000089_pt1 | contig 33068 bp, 27 predicted proteins | sample RVTome_16_FD_198680 | JGI IMG/M metagenome (GOLD analysis project Ga0299907, IMG submission 198680) | Soil microbial communities from uranium-contaminated site in the Upper Colorado River Basin, Wyoming, United States - RVT152D67 (version 2) ...
GTCCAACCGTTCTCGGAGACCTCACACACGATGTAGGAGCCGGGGTCGAGGTTCGTGAAGCTGTAGGCACCCGTGACCGGGTCCGTGGTGGTGCTCTGCGGCCACCCGGTGGGCTGGGCGTCGCCCAAAGCCCCGTCGCCATTGCTGTCGAGGTAGAGCCTGATCGTGAACTCGCTGCTCGCTGCGACATCGGTGACATCGAGACCATCGGCGAGGAGGTCCTCCCACTTGGTGCCCGAGATCGAGCCCTTCTGGAAGTTGCTGAAGTCCTTGCCGCTCTGCGGGGTGTCGGACACCAGCGTCACGTGATGGCCGCCGTCCTCATCGGTGGTCGCCTGGCACGTGATGTTGTTCGGATCGCTGGCCGGCGCGGACTGCGTCCATCCGTCCTCGGGTGCCTCGCACACGAAGTAGCTGCCGGGCACCAGGTTCGTGAAGCTGTAGGTGCCATCGGTCGCCGTCGTGGTGGTCGCCACCGGGGAGGTTGCCTCGGCCCCCGCGAGGACGCCATCGCGATCCGCGTCGTTGTAGAGGTGGATGGTGAAGGTCGGGCTCCCGAGGGCGGCTCCCGCGGTCCCGCTCCCGAAGCCATCGTCGTCGTTGAACTTGGTCCCCGAGATCGACGTCTTCTTGTAGTTGAGGAAGTCGTTGTCCTCGGAGGTCGACGTCGCGGTGGGCAGGTTCACGCTGTGACCTGTGGTCGTGGCGCAATCCGGGCCCGTGGTCGGTGCCGACTGCGACCACCCGGTACCGCTGGGCTTCTGGGCTGCCTCGCACACGATGTAGTTGCCGGGGGCGAGGTCCTCGAAGACATACATCCCCGAAGTCCCCGTCGCACCTGGGACGGCCGACAGTGAGTCGGCCCCGTCGATCGCTTCGTTCCCGTTGAGGTCGACGTAGAGCGTCACCGGCCAGCCTTCGATCGCCGGCTCGCCGGAGTCGATCTGACCGTCACCGTCGAGGTCGTGATACTTGTGACCGCTGATGGAGCCGATCGGGATCTCGAAGTTGGCGAAATCGACGTCCTCGACATCCTCGCCCGAGGTGACGACGACCGCGTGGCCACCGTCGTCGGTGGCGTTCGACGTCGTGACGGGGGCGCACGTGGCGTTGGACGGAGCGGTCTGGCTCCAGCCCGCGGCACCTTCCTCGCAGACGATGTAGGAGCCCGGAGCGAGACCGGTGAAGCTGTAGGTGCCGTCGGCGGCATCCGTCAGCTGGGTGTCGAGCGGGGTGGTCTCACCACTGTCGAGCACACCATTTCCGTCCGCGTCGCGGTAGAGGTTGATGGTGTGCTGCGGGTTCAACAGCGCAGGTTCGCCGGTCTCGACGAGCCCGTCGTGATCGAGGTCGTTCCACTTCGTCCCCGAGATCGAACCGAGCTGGTAGTTGCCGAAGTCGTTTCCGGTCGACGAGCCCCCGGAGGACAACGACACGTCATGGCCTCCGTCCTCGTTGGCGGTGACCGCCGCGCACTTGGAGTTCGACGGATACGACTCGATCCATCCGGCCTGGGGGACCTCGCACACGATGTACTTGCCGGGCTCCAGACCGGTGAACGAGTACGTGCCGTCATCCGTGCTCGTCTGCGTGGTTGCGAGGGCGGTCGTTTCGTCGAGGGTCGGGTCTGTGCTCGAGTCGAGCACACCGTCGCCGTCCTTGTCCTCGTAGAGCCCGATCGTGAATCGAGGGTCGGTGATCGCAGGTCCGGTCTCGCCGCTTCCCGGCCCGTCGGTGTCGTCGAACTTCTTGCCCGAGATAGAAGCCCCTTGGTAGTTGCCGAAGTCGTTTCCGGTCGACGCTTCCCCAGAGGACAACGACACGGCATGGCCTCCGTCTTCGTTGGCGGTGACCGCCGCGCACTTGGAGTTCGACGGATAGGACTCCGTCCAACCGGTCTCGGGGACCTCGCACACGATGTAGTTGCCCGGCATCAGATCGGTGAACGAGTATGTGCCGTCATCCGCGCTCGTCTGCGTGGTTGCGAGGGCGGTGGTCTCGTCCTCGGCGGGGACGGCGCTCGAGTCGAGCACACCGTCGCCGTCCTTGTCCTCGTAGAGCCCGATCGTGAATCGAGGGTCGGTGATCGCAGGTCCGGTCTCGCCGCTTCCCGGTCCGTCGGTGTCGTTGAACTTGTTACCCGAGATGGACGCGTTCTGATAGTTACCGAACTTGAATTGCGTGCCACTACTCGCCGAGACGGTCTGGGTCTTGCAGTTACCAGTGCCGGGATCGCTGGTGAACCAACCGTTCTGCTGGACCTCACAGACGGTGTAGGTCCCCGGCAGCACGTTCGGGAACGTGGCGGAGCCGGATCCCTCTGTAGTGGTGACTGAGACCTCGCCGATGTCGAGGGTCCCGTTGCCGTTGTCGATGAACATCGTCCAGCCGCCGAGACGGGGTTCCGAGTCGTCACCACCGTCGGCGTTGAGGTCGTGGTACTTGATCGCCTCGATCCCCCCGCAGGAGTTGACTGGGAACGTGATGGGCGCAACGAAATCCTTCAGCTCTGCAGCGAAGCTCGACCCGGAGGCGCGGCTCTTGAGGTAGACGCTGTTCGCCGAGATGCAGATCCCCAGGTCTCTCTGCAACGCGGTCAGATTGATCCCGGCTTCTCCGAATGTGTTTATCGGGAGCATGGCGGTCGGGTCGGCTGAGAAGGGATCCGAGACCGGTCCGGTCGCGTTGACTTCCCCCTCAGAGATTCCCGGGTTGCTGATGCTTCGTATGTTCTCCCAACAAGGAGGGACCGAGCTCTGCGATTCGCAGTCGGCTTTGACCCCTGTGGTAATCCATTCGGAGATCCCCAGCGTGACGGATCCGGCGCTCCCCCCAAACGAATAGGTGATCAGCTTGTCTCCGGCCGTGCGCACGGGAGTGACCCCATTCGCGGACGGCGTCGATGACTGGTTGAGCTCGAAATCCATATTGGCCGAGCCGTTGTCAGAGGTTCGGACCCACGCGAGGTAGAGGAAATCGTTTCCGTTCTCGCTCAGTTGCAGAGCTTGGAAGCGCGTGAAGTCGTCCTTGTTGGGCGGGATGCTTCCCGCCGTCTCGGTGGGTACGGGATCGTCCTCGTCGCTGCCTTGACCGAAGGAGTCGTCCGTGGGGCCCACGGGGTCCGAGGCCACTAGGGCCGGCACGGTCGCAGTGGACGTGTGGTTTCCCCAGTCGTCCTCGTCGATGGTGATGTCCGGGTCTAGATTCCCATCGCCCGCATTGAATTTCCCCGGTGTCAAAGTCGCGAAGCTCGGCATGCCCATGGCCACAAGCACGAAGGCGGTGGCGAGCATGGCCGCGATCCAACGGGACGCGCTGCCGGTCTCATCCATCCCTCGCCAAGGGCTTCCATAGGTGCCGAACGCTCCACCCATCCATTCGCTCCTTGATCCGAGTAGTCGGCCGCCATGCATGGGGGGGCAGCACTGCGGCGATCGCGCTAGTCGCGCTCCTCGGATTCAAGCGGTGCGGGAGTCCGCATCCCATCGGGAGTGCCATGGGTGAAGGGCTAAGCAGAAATCACGCCGTCGAAGATGAGGGCACCCGCATCCGCAGCATCGGCACGGTTACTTAGAGGGTGGGTGCGGTGCATGCGTAAGCGGCATCCGGCCTGGCGACGCTGGGCGCGAAGGTGACGCGCCGAAACGATTGGCGGTTGCTCGAAGATCCAGTGAGGGGGAAACGGAACCATGCGGCGGGAGGGGAGGGGGGAGCCCTCCCGCCGAGGTCCGCTTATCTGTAGTTAGTCTGGCGGGTGGTCGAAGGAGACGCCGGCTTGCGTACCGGGGGCAGGATCCGCTCGATCTCGACGGCGAGCGATCGGTTGTTGTTCGCCTGCTTGCGGATCTGGATCTGGCGGCGCACTTGCGTCCTGATCATCGTCATCTCCATCTACTGAGGGTAGGGATTGAACCTAGACAAACGATCTCCAAAGAGGAATCGAGAGAGTCAACGAGTCGTCCCGGAGAGTTCGGCCGACCCGATCTACCGTGGTTCTACGTAAGGCCACCTGCTAGACGACCGAAGGGGCAGCCCCTTCCAAGAACATAGGTTGAGGTCGTGATTTCGGCGGTCGAGCCATCAGAGCCGATCACGCGAGCGACATTTTCCAGCCGTCCGTCCCCGAAGCGGATCACCGTTGCGTTGTAGTACACGGTGACCTTCTGGCCGGGTCGCAGTCTTGTGATCGTCCAGAAGATCTCCTCGACCCCGAGCGAAGAGCTCAGGCCGGCCGCCGCAACGCGGTCGATGATCGGGACCGATACGACATCGAGATCATCGTCCACGTGATTCTTGACGGTCACGGTCCGGATCGTCGTATGCGCCGTGTTCTCGACGGTCAGCGAGTAGCGGATGGTGTCCTGCACCTGGGCCGCGACGGAGGAGGTCCTGACACGGAGGGCGAGGGTGTCTCCCGCGGCGTGCGCCGCCGGCGTTACCGCCAGCACGCAGCAGATGAGGGGGACGACGGCGAGCCGTCGCAGGAGCGGGACCATTGCGCCGAGTGTGGGGTTCCGCACCGTGACTAGTCCATACGAGGCATCCTGCGCCGTCTGCTACGTACTTCGTTGTAGCGGGCGGACGGCGATGTGTTCAAAGAACTGAACGCGCGGGCGATTCCCCGTCCGCTACCAACAATCACGTAGGGGGAGGCAACGGCTAATTCCGTCTATCCCACGCCTTGGGATACTCGTAAGGTTCGTATCCGGCGGGGACGCGCCAAGCAGAGGCGCTCAGTTAAACCCTTCTATCAAGGGGCGTCCTATCGTCATGGCAAATACCGGGCTTCGAACCGAAACCAGCACTTCCCACACGCTCATGTTGGACGCTCTCGCCGCAGTTGCGGAGGAGCGAGACGTCGATGGCGTTATCGCAAAGGCCCTGGAAGCGGCGAGGACCATTACTGGTGCCCCCTACGGAGCCGCATTTCTGCTCGAGCAGGGCCGGATCGTGTCGTCACGAACGATCGGTTTCCTGTCAACCCATGTCGACGTCCTCCGAGACAGGAACTTCCTAGATACGGTCATGGATGCGGTTCGCCACGGCGAGAGCAGTGTTCAGATCGACCACGTCGTCCAATCAACCACGAGCGACGATCCTCTCGATCGGATTACGAGCGGAGCCCTGCTTGGCGTCCCGATACTTGCGGGGACGACTCTCGAGGGGATCTTCTACCTGATGAAGCTCCCCGGCGAGCCTTCGTTCACCACCGAGGATCGTGAACGGATGGCGGTTCTCGCCCGCCAAACGGGGGCGGCACTGCGATTCACGCGTTCAGAAGAAGAATCGAGCGCGGCCACGAATCGTGTGGGGCTCCTGGAAGAACGCTGGGAGCTCAAGAAAAATATCGAAGACCGCGATGTAAGACGGGATTATTTCGCCAGCACCATCTCGCACGAGGTGCGAGGGAGCCTCGGGGTGATCGTGGGTTTCGCATCCACACTGGTCGATAGGTGGGAACAGCTGCCCGAAGGTGACCGCCGCGAGTTCGCGTCGAGGCTCGCGCAGGAGGCTCGCAAACTCCTGCGGCTATCGGAGAATCTGATCGACGTGATGACGCTGGGCGCGCGCGATCATGAAACTACGGACACTCCCGATCAAGTGCGTGACCTGATCCTTCAGGCGATCGACGAAGCACGTGCGGCGCTGGAAGGCGAGGGTCGTCCCGCACCCGAGGTGTCGGTTGAGGCACCGGCGGACCTTCGAGCGAACGTCCGTCCGGAGTACTTCAAGGAAGTCGTAGCTCAATATCTCGGGAATAGCTTCAAGCACGGGCTACCTCCGGTCCACATCGTGGCTCAGGCTGTGGACGGCTGGGTTGAGGTGCGCGTCATCGACGAAGGCCCCGGTGTCCCGGACCATTGGGTGCGCAACCTCTTCAAGCGACCAACGAGTCAGAGGAAGGGGGCCGGTCGCGGGATGGGGTTGTTCATCATCGGCAACCTCGCCCGCGTCCAGGGTGGAGAAGCGTGGTACGAGAGGAACGAGCCGAAGGGCGCACGCTTCTGCGTCCGATTCCCCACGGCGTAGGCGTGAACTAAGGCTTTACGCACTCCTCGGACGGCTCGAATAGCTCGAGGGCATCGACATCCATATCGGTGACGAGTGCCGCGAGGTTGGAGTCGCACCGGATCGTCGTTAGGTCGGGCAGGAAGCTCTCCCCGTAGAGCCTTCTGGTCGTGCTCACGGTGACCCGTGACAAGACCCGCTTGCGCACCCGAGCCAGACGTTTGGTCGCACCTCTCTCGGCGGCTCGCAGGCGATCGACGAGGAGCTGCATGGGGTTGCCGGCCCCGATCAATGCGAAATGGACATGAGCGGGCGTGGTCTGGGCGTTGCCCGATCTTCCGCAGAAGCCGATCACGTCTCCGGTAGCCACCCTGTCCCCGGACGACAGGTCCTTGGTGTTGAACCGAGCGAGATGGCCGTAGTAAAAGGAGCTGCCCGACCTCCCGTGGAGCTTCGCCACGAGGCCTCCTAGAGGGTCGCCCGTGAACTCCACTGTTCCGCGCTCCGTAGCAAGAACCGGGTCGCCATAGCGGCAGTAGACGTCCTGTCCAAGATGGGGGCGAAGCTCGCCTTCCTCCGCGCGCCGCGGGACACCCCAAGTATCTGTCCAATGCGCGGGGCCCCCGATGATGAATGGGGAATACAGCTTTCGGAGCGAGGCAGACTGCCCTAGGTTCTTCAGCTTCGCAGCGGCTCTTTCGATACGACCGGTGCCGTAGCTGCCGGCCATCCGGTATCCGATGCTCCACCAGATCTTCGTCTTGTCTATCTCCGCAGTCTTGGACACGGCTGTGGGTCGTGGAGCTGAAACCTGCCGGTGGCCTCCGGTCGGGGAGGATCCGCCGCCGTCGCCCTGATCCCAGCTCGTGTTCTTGTCCCCGTCGGGTTCCCGATCGGGTTTCGGCTCGGTCGAAGGTTCCTCGGGGGTTGGCGAAGGCGTAGCCGAACCTGCGGGCAACTCTTCCGCTGTCTGGCCGCTTGCAGGGACGGGCAACATCAAGGCAGCGAGCGATACCGATATCAATATCCCGCTGGCGCGAACCCGCAGTTGTCGGCGCATGACCCCGATGATGAGCGGTGAACTGGGACGAATGAATCGGGAATGTGGGCAATCTGGGCTACGTACTTCTGTGGCTCATCCCGTGGGGGCCCGTCCCGGTTCAACATCCGCCCTCTGGAGACCTCGGAAGACGCGAAAGGTGACTGGCCTACTAGAAAGTTCGTAGCGCCATGCGCACACTCTTGCACCGGTATGTACGTTTTTGCGTGCCGCCTTTTCGTATGGCGCTTAGCAGATCTTTTATTACGTACGTGGATTTCCGTGGTTAATGGGGCTTGTTCCCGTAGCACGTTAACGCTACGTTCCGTACCAGAACTTGAGCGCATGGCGGGGCCAGGTTCAGAAAGAAGCCTGGAGGCCCCTGCACCCCAGATGCCTCCCGGACCTTTTTGAGGAGGCAGAGGATGTCCGCAAGCGAAACGAAGACTCACCCCCGGGTCCTCATCGTTGACGACCACCCTGCGATCAGAAGGATCATCCGCCTAACCTGCGAGCGCCACGGGATGGACGTGGTCGGGGAGACCCCGGCCGGCGTCGAAGCCATCCAGATGGCTCAGGCGCTTCATCCGGACGTGATCGTCCTCGATCTCCTATTACCCGATATGGATGGTTTCGAGGTCGCCAAGACGATCCGTATCGCAGATCCCGATTCCAAGATCCTGATCCTCAGCGCTCGCGACGACGAAAAGGCGGTCTTCGAGTCGATCCGGGCCGGGGTTGACGGCTACCTAGACAAGACCGCCAAGGAAGACCAGATCTCCTACGCGATCGACGAGATCATCGCCGGCCGCCAGGTTTTCTCGACCGAGCAGGATCGCTCGGCCATGGACCAGCTGGGTCACTTCATCCGGCACACACGAGAGGTTGCCGACGTCAACTCCGTACTTACGGATCGCGAGATGGACGTTCTCAGGCTGATCGCTCAGGGCCTAACCACTCGACAGATGGGTTCGAGGTTGGGTCTCAGCGATCGAACGATCGAATCGCATATCTCCAAGCTGTACCGGAAGTTGGGTGCCAAGACACGAGTGCAGGTCGTCATGAAAGCCGCTGCGTTGGGCTTGATCGACATCGAGCTCGACTGACAAGGAGCCGGCTATGACATCAGATCAGGTAGCTGTTGACGACATCCGTATCGACGAAGTGATCGATCTTCAAGATGCCGAATCGCAGAAGGTCGGGGTGATAATCGTTGATCATCGCCGGATGGTGCGAGCATCGATGGAGACGATCATCTCCCAGCAGCCGGACCTCGAAGTCATCGGGCAGGTGACCCAAGCCGACGAGGTGATCCAACTTCTGACGAAGTCGGCTGTTTCGGGCGCCGTAGTCGTGATCGATCTGGAAGCTGGTGACGGTGCCGGTCTCGCCCTCGTGCGGGCGATCGATCAGGACTTCCCCGACTGCAAGATCGTCGGGTTCGGTCGCGGAGAGGACAGCGCTGCCGTCGCCCGCGCGTTCTATGCAGGAGTTAGTGCGTTCGTCGATGCGAATGTGGGGCCGGCCGATCTGATCGATGGGATCCGTGCGGCCGCAAACGGCCAGGTGGTCGTAAAGGGGATCCAGCGCCACGAGCTCCCTCGGCTGGCCCACGAGATAGAGAAGCTCAAGACCGGTAGCCCCAAGCTGACCGAACGTGAATGCCAGATCCTGCAGGTCGCGGCCGAAGGTTTGGCGGCTCAAGACATCGCCAAGCGGATCGGGATCAGCGTGCGCACCGTCACCACTCACCTGAGCCATATCTACAGCAAGCTCGGGGTCCACAGCCGGGTCGCGGCCATCGCTGCCGCAACAAAGGGTGGCTACGTCCTAACATCGCAAACTGCCAATAGCTAGAGAGACTCGACAACAAGAAAGGGGGCGGCCCGCCGGGTCCGCCCCCTTTCTTCTATCGACTCCTCCGACACAGAGATGGCGGAGTGGGGTTTGGTTCTAGTCCTTATCTTTTTTCTATAGGTCGTTAACCACCCTGTCTCTAACCGATGCCTGGATCTCATGGTATGCGTGGATCTGGGCTCGCACCCTCGATCGCAGGATCATTAGCACGAGAATGCCGAGGGCCATCAGTCCTAGACCGAGACCGATGAACCAGGTGACGCTGTTGCTCGCCCCGGTGAACGGAAGCACCGCACCCTTGACTGCTGTATCGCGGTGGATGATCGTGCCCTCCACCTGGTCGCGCTCGCAGTCCTCGGGATTCGTAAACGGCATGCCGGCGTAAACCCCGTCGGGGCACAGCTGGATCCCGCCGACCTCATCGTCGTTGCACTCGGCCAAGGTCGTCATCGGCTCTCCGGCCTTGTCCGTGCCGGCGGGGCACAGCTCGACCGAAGGTGGGTTCGGTGGCGTCGGTGGGTTCGGTGGCGTCGGTGGGTTCGGTGGCGTCGGTGGGTTCGGTGGCGTCGGTGGGTTCGGTGGCGGAGTCGTCGGCTTCCGTCCGCACCGGCCCTCGTTGTCGTCCTCGAAATCATCGTCGTTGCCACAACCGTTGTTGCCGTCCTGATCGGCCTTGTCCGTACCGCCGGAACCGTTCGGCTTGTCGGGCCCCCCGTTCGAGCGCTCGGGCCCCTTGCCATTGTTGTCCGGATCGGACTCGGCCTTGCCCTGGTTCGGATTCGACGCGGAGTTTCCGTTCTCTACGGAACGGTCCTTCCCCGACGGATGCGCATTGTCACCGTTGTCAACGACGTTGTTCGCGGTTCCGTCATTCGTGTCGTTGTCTTCGGTGAACGTGGTGGTTGTGAGCGAATCGGCATCACCGTCGTGATCGCTCGCTTGATGATCGGCGCTCTGGAAGTTATCCGAGTTGCCCTGTCCTTGTCCCTGTCCTTGCCCCTGTGCTTCGCCCGAACCCTGCCCTTCGGCATGGTCCACGTCGTGATGTGCGAACGCGGGAGCCGCGATCGCAAGAACCAACGACAGTGCGAATACAAAGGCGAAGACGCGACGACCTGCTTTGTGGTGTGCGCGCATTGCGCCCCCCTCCCCCCGCCAGGTGGATAGACGGGAAGGCTCACCGGGCTGATCGAGCCCCCCGGCTCATCAGCAGGTGGATCCCTCCCCGATTGTTGCGGCTCAAGTGTTCGGGGAGATAGGTGCGCGTCACAATACGAAGAGGCCCTGTAGCGCGTGTAAGGGGAATGACGCAGAGCGCGTCAGTAATCTGTGCCAGCCGAAAATGCCGAAGTGGCTAGCGGTCGTCCGCACTCGCGGATTCGGTGATGCAGCACAACCTTAGTCGCGCGCCACCGAGATCTGAATCCCCACTATCGCGGAGGCCGCTCTCGGATGAATCGACCATCGTGGCGTCCGTGGTCCTACGTACGTAGTGGGCGATGGGACCGCGCTGGTGGCGGTCGAGCCGGGGTTGGACGTCAGACGCGGGAAGGAGAGGCCGGTCCCCCCAAGACCGGTCTCTCCGATTCCCTCTGAGCTACGCCGGCTTAACGACTCCGGCGCCTCCTCCCCGCAAGCGTTAGCCCTCCGCCAAGTGCGATCAAAGCACCAGCAGCGGTCAACAGCATGCTCGGGTCCCCACCCGTGAATGGCAGTACTGGGCCCTTGGGGAGGACCTTTGGCTCTGGCGGAGTCCTGACGATCGGTGGCCTCGGCAGAACCTCGATCTCGCTGTTCGTGAACTCGCACGTCACGGTCTCACCGGGATCGACGTTGAACGTCGCGCTCCGCTCGTTGAGGTTGCTCGAGCTCCCGATGCCGGTGGCATCGGAATCGGTGCAGCTGATGTCAGTCAGCTCCCAGCCGTCGGACGCGTGCTCCGCTACCGTGTAGGTGCCGGGATCGACAGTGGCGCTGAGGCTCTCGCCATCGGAGATGTCACCCGACAGGTCCCCTGCGAATCCGAACTCTTCGTCAGATCCATTCGGGAGCGTCTGCTTGATGACTACGATCGATCCCTCGTCGGGCTCTTCGGTGTTGGTAAAGACACACCGCACCGTTTCGTTGGCCTCGACCCGGAAGGTCGCGGTGCTCGATGCAACATCACCGGTGCTGGCTGCGCCTCCCGTGCTGGTATCCGTGCACGTGATCGACGTGAGATCCCATCCGTCAGGCTGCAACTCGCTGACCGTGTAGATGCCGGGACCGACCGTCCGACTAGTGCTCTGCCCATCGCTGAGCGATGCGCCGGTTCCGAGTGCCGCTCCGCTGAACGAGAACGCCTGCGCCGCGCCATCCGGCACCGTCTGCTTCTCGACGATCAACGTGCCATCGTTGTTAACGATCACGCAGCACGAGCCGCCGGTCTGCGCATTCGTCGCCGTGCAGGTGATGGTTGTGCCAAGCTGCGCACCCGTAACCGTTCCTGAGCATCCGGATAGCCCCGGACTCTGCCATCCGGCGGGAACATTGATTTCGAGGATCTCATAGGTGTCACCTTGATTAAGCGCCGTCGTGAAGTTGATGACTCCATTCGCGTCGGTCTTCTTCGTCTCCTCTACGCCCCCCCCGTTGACGTTCAGAGTGAAGTCCCAATTCGCTAGAGATCCGGTGCTTCCCGAGGCGATGACTTTCTGGACTTTGGCCGAGGCGTTTCGTGTCTCTTGCTGCGCATTAGTCGCTGTGCAGGTGATGGTTGTGCCGAGTTGCGCACCCGTAACCGTTCCTGAACATCCGGAAAGACCCGGACTCTGCCATCCCAGAGGAACATTGATCTCTTGGATGTCGTAGGTGTCACCTTGACTAAGCGTGGTTGTGAAGTTGATGACTCCATTCGCGTCGGTCTTCTTCGTCTCCTCTACGCCCCCCCCGTTGACGTTCAGAGTGAAGTCCCAATTCGCTAGAGATCCGGTGCTTCCCGAGGCGATCACCTTCTGCACCTTGGCATTGGCCGTGGTGGGCGGAGCGACAACGGTGAAGCACACGATATTGCTCTTCTGCGTCTCTTCGTTCTGCCCTGATGGGTTGCCTGAGAGTCGAGCTCGGTCACAGATCTGTGTGCCCGGGGCCACGTTGGGAATCACATATTGGTGCTCGAAGAGGCCGTCGTTGTCGGTAGGCTTCTCCTCTGTACTTAGTGTCGTGTCTACGACTCCACCCACCTCGACGCAGTCGGCGACCCGGTCCAGGTCCCCATCTGGCGCCACGGCGTCCCAGTCATCGGTGTCCCACGTGATGTCCACGTTGATCGTTTGCCCCACCGTGACAGTGGTCCCTGCATCGGTCGTCTTCGCCAACGACCCATCGGGAATTCCGCTGAGTCCTTGACAGGCATTGTCCGTGGGCGGAACGGCTATCGCGCCAGTGACGGATACAGCGCTCACCAGGACCACCGCGAGAAGAAGGCTAAACAAGGGACGCGCCCCCCTGCTAGCCCAACGTGGAACTTTCCCTACTCGTAAGGTGCGCATGCGCACCTCCTCCCCCCACCTCCCATCGGGAAGAAGAGTGATCCCTGTGGTCCCCGCTCCAGCAGAGATCTAGTCCTCCCCAGACTCCTTTTCTGCTCGCTCAGTGTTCGCCTCGCCGCATGGTCACGGCAATACGAAATGGGACGCGTCGCGCGCTAAGCGAAATCACGACGCGCAAAGAGGGGAGAACCCGGAGCGCAACGGTAAGGACGACTTAGCGGACAGGAGCTAGCGGCTACCCGCAAGCACTGCTAAGGACGCCAGCGTCCCTTTGGGTTCGTGATGACGAAGGCGCCGATCGCGAACAGCAAGCTAGCTGTCATCGTGAGCGACTGAGGGTCTAGCGGTGTGGGGGGCACCACTCAGCTCCTTCCTTGGCTTTGCCAACTCAGAGACCTTCGGCGGGAGACGGGGGGGGGGGGGGGGGGGGAGCGTCTCCCGCCGTCGATCTCTATTTGGCGTTTCTTCGTGGGGTGCACGTTAGAGGAGGCACAAGACGGGGGGAATCCTCAGTCACGCGGAGACACCCGTCAGTTGCAACAAGCAGGTTCCCTACAGGAGTTGTACGTAGGCACATGAGTTACGTAAGGGGTTCTCACAAGCCTGCTGAAAGTAGTTCTGTTCATCGCAGGCCGCCGTAACTGCGAATGGTGGCGCCCTATGGGGACGGATAGCCTCTCTGGCAGTCCGCAAAGATTCCGTCGGTCCCTCACCTCTTAGATCCCCGCCGGGGGGTGAGGGTTCCGACGGATGTTTTGCGTCAAGCCTTCACTCCCCCTCGTGTTCGAGCTCGTTATTCACCGCGACGCATCCCGGGATTAGTCGGATACATAACTTCCGCACACCATTACCGCACTTGACGTAGGCGAAAGCCTCGGGGACCACGGCAACCTCAGCTTCGTACATCTGCCTACCGGTCCGTCCCTGCAACTGCGAATGGTTCGAGAGTTGATCACTACCTAACGTTCAGGCCCATGAACACCAGCAACGTTCGTGTCGTGTGCAATTCGAGATGGACCGACCTTCGTGCCGGTTCTTCGTCATTGCACGCATCAACGTTTGTCGGTTTCAGATCTGAAAGGAAGGGAGGTGAAAACAACATGACGAAGTTCCTCTTCGCAGTTCACTCACGGTGGACCGAGCTCAAGAACAACGAGCGTGGCGCCACCGCGGTCGAGTACGGGATCATGGTCGCCCTTATCGCGGTCGTGATTATCGCTGCCGTCTACTTCATCGGTACCGAGCTCAGCACCACGTTCAACGACGTCGGCACTTGCCTCGAGGTAGCACCGGAAGCGTGTGACGCGGCCGCTTAGACCCTGTCAATCACGCACCACGTAAAAACGTGGGCCGGGGTTTCTTGACCCCGGCCCACGGTACCGCCCTCCACCGACCCTCGGCCGGGGAGGAGGACGAGACGGATCAACGGGCGTTTCCCGGTGAGTCCGTAGGTCTCTCTCCTTCTCTTCACAAGGTCGGAACCAGGTTCGAACGAGATTCAGTAACGGCAGATCGTAATCAGAAGGCAAACGAAAGGACGTAGTCATGAGAGGAAGAGCACTCACGCTGATGCTGGCCCTGAGTGTCGCCGCGGTCGCGGCGGTGTCCGTGTACCTGTACGTCGGGAAGGTCGAGCAGCGCTCAACCGAGGGTCTGAAAACCATTCCCGTTCTGATCGCCACGCAGTCGTTCCCGACCGGGACGACCGGCCAAGAGATGATCGACTCGAAGGCAGTCGAGACTCAGGGGATCCCACAGCGCTACGCGTTGCCGGGAGCGTATACGACCCCCGAGGAACTAAGGGGTCTGACCCTTACCGATGACGTGACGGCCGGGGAGCAGATCATCGCCGAGCGTTTCGCTTCGGCGGGGCAGAACGCGTTCCTGTCGGAGTTCCCGGAGGGCACCGAAGCGTTGGCCCTGTCGTCGGAGTGGGTCACCGGTGTGGCCGGTCACATCCGTCCGGGTGACACGCTGAACGCATACGTAACCGTCTCCGGAGACGGCGTCAAGGCTCCTAAGGTCAACGGCACAGCTGCCGGGAAGCAGAATGACAGCGCCATCGTGTCGAGCCGCAAGGTATTCGGCTCGGACGGCGAGACGTTCCTCCTGCTGAGTGGCCTGCCGGTGCAAGAAGTCCAGTCGCCGTTCACCGGCGAAGACGATGGTCTCCGTTCTGCTAGTAGTGGGTCGACGACGCTGCTTGTCGCGGTCACCCCGAAGCAGGCAGCCCTTCTGATTAACGCCCAGGAGAGGCACCAGCTCTACTACACGCTAGTTCCCCAGGTGGGCGGTGCCGAGTGAGCTACATCGTCGTCTTCGATCAGGATCCCGAGATAGCTGAAGCTCTCGTTGAGATCCTGTCGCGGGAACACGACAGCAAGCACATCCAGGCGACAGGAGACTGGGCTGAGGTCGACCGTTCGATCTCCAGCAACGGAACCCGAGCGGTCGTTGTCGGTCCCGACGCGACCGAAGCCGATCTCGCCAAGGTGTTGTCGACTACCCGTGAGCATCCGGCGGTGGCCTTCGTACTGGTCGCAGCGGATCTCGAGGACGACATCGCCCAGAAGGCGAAGCATCACGGCATCAACGACGTTGTCTCCGCCGATTCAAGTAACGACGCGCTGAGCAACGTCGTGACGGCCGCGACGGCAGCCTCCATGAGAGCCGCCAACACCAATGCAAAGGCAAGCAAGGCCGGCGCAAAGGCAAGCAAGGCCGGCGCTAACGCACAAGCGAAAGCCGCTGCAGAAGCTGCTGCTAAAGCCCAGCTGGAAGCTACGGCGAAGGCCCATGCAGATGCTGAAGCTAGAGCTGCCGCAACTCGAGTCCCGACCCGTGAACGCCGAGGCGACCTCTCTGAGGTCGTCTCGGTGTTCAGTCCCAAGGGTGGCACCGGGAAGACGACCGTGGCCGTGAATCTTGCGGTTGCGGCCGCAGAGTCCGGTGTGAAGGTCGCCCTGGTCGACGGGAACGTCCGCTTCGGAGATTGCGCAACCCTCCTGAGGTTGCGCCCGAAGAGGACGCTTGCGGACATCGCGGTGGTCACCGAGGATCCCGACGAGGTAGTGATGCAGAGTGTCTTGACGCATCACGAATCCGGGGTCGAGCTCCTGGCGGCTCCATCGGAGCCGAGCGCCGGCGACCTGATCTCCGCCCGAGCGCTGGCCGGTGCGATCCGCGCACTCAAGAAGAGCTTCGAATTGGTGATCGTCGATACGGGCCCGGCGTGGGACGCACACACGCAGGCAGCTCTCACTGCTAGTGACATGCACCTGCTCATCACGACCCCGGAGATCACTTCGATGAAGGACGCGCACCTCGCGCTGTCCGGTCTCGAGATCCTCGGGGTGGACCCGGCCGGGATATACGTCGTAGTCAACAGGTCCGACTCGAAGGTTGCTTTCCCGACGTCCGAGGTCGAGAAAAGTCTCGGCCGCAAGGTCGTTGCCATGTTGCCGAGTGACGTCGCAGTACCGATCTCGGCGAATCTAGGTCAGCCGATCTCCCAGCAGAACTCCAAGAGCAAGTTTGCCAAAGCCATCGCAAAGATGGCCGCCGATTTCGCCGGACAAGAAACTCACAGCGACACGCAACCAACCAAATCCGTATTCGGACGCGCCGTCCGGTACGTGACCAACTCATAGAAGGAGAGGTCATCTCATGTCAGATCTTTCTGAGATCCTGTCCAAGCGGAGGCAGCAACAAGATGGTCCTTCCGAGATCCGTCTCGACGGGGACACAGCGGCCGATACCGGTGCCGAGCCCATCCGCCTGGAGCTGTATGCAGTGCGTAGACGTCTTCATGCCGCCGTCGTCGACTCCTTGTCGACGGTTCTGTACGACCAGAGCCTCGATCGCGACCGTCTCTCGAAGCTAGTTCGCGAGAAGCTCGCCGAGCTGCTGCAGAGCGAGCAGGCTCCGATGACGGCCGAAGAGCGCCAGCGTCTGTTCATCGACATCGAGTCGGACGTTCTCGGCTACGGACCGATCGATGAGTTCCTCGCGGACACCGAAGTGACCGAGGTCATGGTCAACGGACCCGAGGAGATCTTCATCGAGCGCAGCGGCAAGATCTACAAGACGAATCGCCGCTTCGCAGACGAAGATCACCTGCGCAGCGTCATCGACGGCATCGTCGGCCGCGTCGGCCGGCGCGTGGACGAGTCATCGCCGATGGTCGATGCCCGTCTACAGGATGGGTCCCGTGTGAACGCGATCATCCATCCGCTCGCGATCGGCGGACCGTTCCTGACCATCCGTAAGTTCGCAGCCGATCCCTACAAGACCGAAGACCTGATCCGCTTCGGTACGTTCACCGATCCCGTCGCCCGTTTCATCCAGTTGTGTGTGGAAGGAAAACTGAACGTTCTCGTCAGCGGCGGTACGGGTGCCGGAAAGACGACGACGCTGAACGTGATCTCCGACTTCATCCCCGGAGACGAGCGCATCGTTACGATCGAAGATGCGGTCGAGCTGAGGATGCAGCAGCCACACGTGCTGCAGCTCGAGTCACGGCCCCCGAACATCGAGGGCCAGGGCCAGGTCAGCATCCGTGACCTCGTTCGCAACGCACTTCGTATGCGTCCCGACCGCATCGTCGTCGGAGAGGTTCGTGGGGCAGAAGCCCTCGACATGCTCCAGGCGATGAACACCGGTCACGAAGGCAGCATCTCGACGTTGCACGCGAACTCCCCTCGGGACGCGCTGTCCCGCTTGGAGACCATGGTGCTAATGGCCGGTGTTGACCTTCCGATCCGTGCCATCAGGGAGCAGATCGCCGCGGCGATCGACGTGGTTATCCACCAGAGCCGTTTGCGTGATGGAACCCGACGTCTGACCCACATCAGCGAGATCGAAGGCATGGAAGGCGACATCATCACGATGCAGGACCTCTTCCTCTTCGACTACTCCGCAGGGATCGACGACTCCGGCAAGTTCCAGGGCCGGCTGAAGCCGACCGGTGTGCGGCCGAGATTCACCGAGAAGCTGGCCGACGTTGGCATCGAGTTGCCCCCCGCACTGTTCGTCGACGAGGAGCTCCTCCCCGACGGCGAGCGCCTGAAGGTGATCCGATGAATATCCCGCTGCCGGTGCTCGCTCTCGGCGTGTTCATCATTGCTGCCGGAGTGCTTTTCACGATCATCGAGATGGCTCGGTCGACCCGGCTGTCACCGCTCCGCAGGCTTCCCTGGTACGTGGATAGCAAGGGGAAGTCGTCGGATCACTCCTCGCTCGTCAATGCAGCAGTGTTGAAGCGGGCGCAGGATGTGGCCAGCAGCATGGCCGGCAAGTCCGGTTATGTCGAAAGATTGGACCGCGACATCGACGCTGCGGGTCTGAGATGGCATCCGGGCGAGGTTCTCCTCACCGCGTTGGGTGCGGGACTCGCCGGTGTTGTCGTCGGTTTCCTAGTCAAGGGCCCCCTAGGAGCCGCACTGTTTGGATTCGTCGGCATCGTCCTGCCGTTGATGTGGGTCAGGTTGAAGGCATCCCAGCGGCGAAGGGCCTTTTACGGGCAACTACCCGACGTCCTGCAGCTGATTAGCGGTTCGCTCCGGGCCGGCTACAGCCTGCAGCAGGCGATCATCGCGGTGGGGGAGGACGGATATCCGCCTGCGTCCGAGGAGTTCGGGCGCGCGATGGCGGAGGTACGGCTCGGGTCATCTGCCGACGACGCACTGATGGCACTGTCCAACCGCATCGACGTGCCGGACTTCCTGTGGACGGTCCAAGCGATTCAGATCCACAGCGAGGTCGGTGGCAACCTGGCGGAGATCCTCGAAACGATCGCTCAAACGATCCGCGAACGCGGACGGGTGAAGCGCCACCTCCGGGCCCTCACTGCAGAAGGAAGGTTGTCGGCCATCATCCTCGGCTCTCTTCCTTTTCTGCTCCTAGGTTTCCTTTCAATCATAAATGGCGAGTATCTCAAGCCACTTTTCACCACGACGCTGGGCCTAATCATGATCGCCTGCTCGGGTGGACTGATGCTCGTCGGCTTCGCGTGGATGAAAAAAATCATCAGGATCGAGGTGTGACATGGGACTTCCACTGGAAATGATGAAGCTGACCATCATCGCGATGACCTTCGGCGCGGCGTTGGCTCTGACCTACACCATGCTAAGAGCGCGGACCGAAGGTGCAACGATCAAGTCCCGTCTCGATGAGACGCTGCTGCGATCGTCTGCAGCAAAAGGTACACGTGCAGCCGCGATGCGGGCTCCGTTCGCCGTGAGGGTGACGTTGCCGGCATTGAAGTCGATCGTCGGAGTCTTCCTTCGCTACGCACCGGCCGGCTTCGCCGACGCAACCAGGCGTCGCCTGGTCCTCGCCGGACTGGGCGACAAAATCACCGCCGAGGGCTTCTACGCGCGTGCCTTGGCGCTCCCCATCGGAGCGTTCGCTGTACTCATGCTCCTGAGTCGGTCCGGGGTTCTGCCTACGGTGACATGGTTGGTCGTGCCGCTGACGGCAGCACTGCCGAAACTGTGGTTGAGCGGCAAGATCACCAAGCGCCAGAAGACGATGCGACGAGCTCTTCCAGACACGCTGGACATGCTCACGATCGCAGTCGAGGCAGGCCTTGGATTCGACGCGGCCCTCGCCCGGATCGTAGCTACGAACGAGGGACCGCTCAGCGACGAGCTCTACCGGATGCTTCAGGAAATCAAGATCGGCGTACCTCGTAAGCAGGTTCTCAAGCGACTCAACGAGCGCACCGATTTCCAAGAGCTTCACGAGTTCGTCACGGCGATCAACCAGGCCGACCAGTTCGGTATCGCGGTCGGCAAAGTGTTGCGCGTTCAGGCCCAACAGCTCAGGCAGAAGCGAACGCAACAAGCCGAGGAACGCGCTGCGAAGACACCCGTGAAGCTGTTGTTTCCGCTGTTGTTCTGCATCTTCCCCGGGCTCTTCACTGTGCTCGTCGGCCCCGCCGCGATCCAGATCAAGAACACCCTATTCGGTGCCCTCTAGGAGGTGGTGGATGTGATAACTGTGTTCAGGCGCCGCCTTCGAGATCAACGCGGGGCGGCAGCCGTTGAGTTCGCGTTGGTCCTGCCCATACTGCTGTTGCTGGTTTTCGGCATCATCGAGTTCGGGTTCATCTTCAATCGGTGGATCACCGTCACGCACGCCGCGAGAGAAGGTGTGCGCGTCCTGTCACTAACAGGAGATATTGAGGACGATCCGGCTGCATTGGACACCGCCATATTTGCCGCCCAAGAGGCAGCCTTGGCCACCGCTCCGGACATCCTTACCGAGATCACTTGCACCGGAGGCCTCGAGCCCAACCCGGGAGGGTCAGAAGCGACCCAAGCCACGATGGAGTGCACCACGACCTACGACATGGCGATTTTCGTGATCACGGATGAGATCAGTTTCGGTTCAACCGCCAAGATGAGATTGGAGACCTAGATGCGATCCGCCAGCAGACTATTGACAGCGGGAAAGGATGAAAGGGGTGTGACCGCAGTAATCGTGGCGATCATGCTCGTCGTCCTGTTCGGAGCCGCGGCGCTGGCGTTCGATGTCGGCCTCATGTACGAGGAGCGCCGTGAGCTGCAACGCACGGCCGATGTGGCCGCGCACTCGGGGGCCCAGCGGCTCATCGACGGTCAGCCTGCTGCCTTCGGCACCGCCGAGTTCTACATCGACGAGAACCCCAGCCAGAATCACCTGGAGTACGACCCCGCCAACGACACGATCAATGCGTCCATGAGTTGCACAGGGATCCCCGGCTTCACCAATCCGATCCCTTGTGTCGAAGTGACGGTCGAGACGCCGGACTTCCCACTGACGTTCGCGCGCATACTGGGCTTCAACGAGACCCGGATAGATGCGGAGGCCACGGCCGTATGGGCGAGCGCAACGCCGTCCGGTTTGAAGCTGGTGCCGTGGACGATCATCGACTGCCCCGACCAGTTCGGCAACACGAAGATTCCGGGCACCAACGAAGCCCTTTATTGGGATGAGGCCGTCGCACCGCGCGATGTGATGGAGGCCCGGAACGCTGCGCAATGCCCCTACGATTTCGACGTGACCTGGCAACCCGTCAACGGTCAAGGAGCGCAGCTGTATCTGTTCGATGGGGAGTCGGGGAACCTACAGGGAGTGCAGCTGCGCGGCGAGACCCAGCAGGGATGCCTCGAGTTCGATGACGTCTACTTCGGCCAGGCGGGTGGAAACAGCACCTACCGGGACACCTTGTCCCAGAACGAAGCCTCCTGCCCTGTCGATCGTGGGGCGCGGGTATCCACCCAGACGGGCAGCGTGCAACGCAATACATACGAGTCGGTCGCGGCCCGAATCGCGACCTGGGATCACAACGAAGACTTTGGCGGTAGCTGCATGAACAGCGATGCGTTCGCGGCCACCGTTACGCCCGTCTCACGCAACAGGGTCACTTTCGTGAACGAGTATGAGGACAACCCTTGTCTCATGGCGGTTATGTTCGTGGTTCACAGCAATCCCGCCGTGGCATCATTAGCTACCAGCCAGACCTATCGAGGCGGAGACAACTTTCCCAACAACCTCCGTTCGTTGATGCACCCAACCGTTGTCCCGGCGGAAGGGGATATGGACGACGGGCGATTCGAGGGGCGATTCGCCCCCTTGAGCAACGGGGCCAGCAACCCGATGGTGGTGCGACGGTTCGCGTACTTCTACCTGACGAGCAACCCCGACCCGGCCACCGCCCGCGGTCCGGACGGTGAGGCCGCGCCGTGGACCGGCTTCTTCATGAAGTCCCAGGATGGCCTGGACGCGGAGATCTCCGACAGCCCGTGCTTCGAGACCGACGGGACCTGCGTGGTCAAGTACGTTTACAACGAGTAATCCCAAAGGGACAGGCAATGTAAGAAAGGGGCCCCGCGCAAGCGGGGCCCCTTCGCTACGTATGCGATTCCTACGGGAAATAGCCATGGAGTCACATCGTCACCATCTCTAGTCTGAAAACCTGGTTCAGCCGACCAAAGGCCAAGATGCGCCGTCTAGCACTGCTAGCGCTGATGATCTTGGCGGGGATGATGCTTCCGCTCGCGCCGGTTGCGGCGAGCGGCAGCGCGGTGGATCGCGACGCCAACAAGATCTTCGATGATCTGGACGCCGCGCTGAAGGGGCGCTCCTCGGACGCTCTAGTGGACGTCATCGTGGTGTTCTCCGAGGGCGACTCGAGCACCGAGACCGCCCAGGCGAAGCGAGGCGTGGGCGCCTTCAAGGTCCGCTACGAATACAAGACGATCTCCGGTGTCGCGGCGCGGCTGAGTGTCGGTCAGATCCATTCGCTGGCTCGCCGCTCCGATACGGCCCACGTTCAGCTCGATGCTCCCGTCCACACGATGCTCGACACTTCGAGAGCGTCGTTCGGTGTGACGAAGGCCGTCGCCGACTTCGGAGTCGACGGCAACAATGAGTCATCCTTGGTCTGTTCCGACGTGCGCTCCTACTGTCGCGACGACGTGGTCGTGGCGGTCATCGACACCGGGATAGACGCCGCGCATAGTGACTTCGGCGACCTCGGGGCGCCGAAGGTCATCGGTTTCGCCGATTGCGTCGACGCGAGCTGCGCCGAGGGTGCATCGTTCGACGATCACGGGCACGGTACCCATGTCGCCTCGACCATCGCGGGAGACGGCGACGGAAGTCCGTCTCGTTCGCTGCACGGAGTAGCCCCCGGGGCCGGTCTCGTCGGAGTAAAGGTGCTGGACGCGCGCGGCTCAGGCTCGAATTCGGGCGTGGACGCGGGGGTCGAGTGGACGATCCTCAACAAGGACCTCTACGGAATCGATGCCCTGAATATGAGCCTCGGTGGTTCGGGCTCGTCGGACGGAACCGACAGCACTTCCCGGATCGTCAACCGGGCGGTAGCCGAAGGGATCACTGCGTTCGTGGCGGGCGGGAACTCGGGGCCCGGCAGGTTCACGACCTCGTCCCCCGCCGCAGCCGAGCACGCGGTCACCGTGTGCGCGATGTCCGACCCCAATGATGCCGACGGCACTCGTGTTCCGGGCTGGGGTCTCGCATCGTTCTCGAGCCGCGGTCCGACTGCAGACAATCGGGTGAAGCCAGACATCTGTGCCGCCGGGGTGGACGTCATGGCGGCCGATGCCGGTACCGGTGACGGGTACGTCGCCTTCTCTGGCACGAGCATGGCGACACCGTTCGCAGCGGGGGTCGGCGCGCTGATGCTAGATGCGAATCCCGCGTTGGCGCCGTCAGGGGATCCTTGTCCCTCCGGCGACACCTCGACCGACTGCAAGGATGGCGTCATCGACGCGACCATGACGATTCCCGTGAAGGCGGGGATGGCCGCGACCGCGGAGGAATGGGGCCCCGCCGGCAAGGACATCGATTTCGGATGGGGCCGATTGCAGGCCTACGACGCGATGGACTGGGCGTCCGCGCTTACCGGAACCGGAGGGCCGTCGCAACCGGCCCATACCTTCACCCAGGGCTCGCTATCGGGTACCGACGACATCGCCTGGTACACGATCCCCGTTACGAGTACCGATGCTCCGATCGCGGTGACGTTCGTCATGACCAATTACGTGAACATCTTCAATCCCGACTTCGACATCTTCCTCTACCGGCCTAATGGGACCGAGGCACAGAGATCGTGGGGCAACACCCGCCAGGAGACCCTCGGATTCATGCCGAACGTCACCGGCGACTGGCGCCTCATGGTGCACTCGTGGGAAGGCAGCGGCCCCTACTGGTTCGACCTGTCCTATCCGGGCGGACCGGTCGTCCCGAACGACGCTCCTACGGCGCAGGCTGTTACGGCCGGCACATCTGAGGACACGGCGGTAGCGCTAACCCTGGCCGGAACCGATGCCGAGACCTGCGAGCTGTCCTTCACCGTGATCAGTGGCCCGGAACACGGATCGCTGACCTCTCCGAGCGGCGTGACCTGCACGACGGGGACCCAGAACTCGGTCACAGTCGAGGTCACCTACACGCCCAGCGCGAACTACAACGGACCCGACTCCTTCACCTACGTCGTCAACGACGGCACGACGGATTCGGCCCCCGCGACGGTGTCTCTGTCCGTCACGGCGGCCAACGATCGTCCCACCGCGAGCTTCGGCTACAGCTGTTCGCTACTGGCATGCGCGTTCACCGACAGCAGCTCCGATGTGGATGGCGACGTGCTCTCGTGGTCGTGGAACTTCGGCGACGGATCCACCTCTGCAACGAAGAGTCCGGGACACACCTTCGGTGGACCCGGGACCTATACCGTGACCCTGACCGTGGATGATGCTTCCCTGACAGACATCGAGACGAAGAGCGTGACTGTCAGTGACACCGCCTCGTGGGATCTCTCGGCTGCACCTTTCAAGCAGAAGAAAACGAAGACGATCACTCTCGAGTGGAACTCGACGGCGACATCGGCGACCGAAGTAGACGTGTGGCGCAACGGGGATTTGATCGACACGATCAGCAACGGTGGTTCCTACGTCGACAGCTTGAGGCGCGGCGGGACCTTCACCTACAAGGTCTGTGCCGCCGGGACGCTGGTCTGCTCTAACGAGGCGACCGCAACGCTCTGATGTAAGGGGGCCCTGGATCCGGAGGGCGCTCGTTGCACCCTCCGGGTGCCAGGGGAACGTGGCGGCACGGCGAATCCTGGCCCTATGAGACGGGCGCTCGTGGTCTTCGCTTCTTTCTCCTTACTTATAGGCGCGGCTGCGCCCTCGAAGGCCGCCGTGGCTGCCGCCGGGCCCGGCAGCTACGCCGCCGGGTTCCTCACACCGGTCGTCGTTGTGCCCCCGGACGACGGGCTCACCTTCGCCAACAGCGACATCGCCCCTCACAACCTCATCGCCACCGACGCATTCGTTCCCAAGAAGAAGGCCAAGAAGGTCAAGTGGTGTTCCGCCTACGACAAGGGCAAATGTCCCTTGTTCTGGTCCGAGACGATCACCGCCGGTCAGACCACCGAGGTCCTCGGCCTGGAGGCGGCCGAGTCGGGCAAGCAGTACGGGTTCTACTGCTCGATCCACCCCGGCATGAAGGGCACGCTGGTAGCCCCGTGAGGCGGATCGCGGCCGCACTCGTCGCAGGCGTGTCACTGGTGGCCCTGACGACCGCTGCCCCCGCCGCTCCCGGCACCGACCTGCCCAAGCCGCTCGAGCCGGGCTTCTACGTCCATCCCTACGCGGTGACCGGGGGAGCGCCCTCGAGCCTCGCGTTCGGCCCCGACACCCGCGACAGCGAGGACGGCCAGCGCCTCTACGTCACCGACAACATAGGTGGCACGGTGCTCGTGATCGACGATCTCGGCGGTGTTGGCTCGACCCCCGAGGTCTTCGCCGACGGTTTCGACGGACCTCTTGGTGTTCTGGCGGTCAAGGACGGGAGCCTCTACGTCGCCGATGCCGAGTCCGCCCGCGAAGGCCCCTACGGGTTCCGCTCCTACGGGCGCGTGTGGCACGTAATAGATAAGGACAAGGACGGCGTCGGCGAGACCAAGTACGTCGTCTTGAAGGACCTGCCCAACGGGCGCCACAACACGAATGGGATGGCGTTCGGGCCCGACGGGATGCTCTACGTCACGAACGGCAACTCCACCGATGATGGTGCCGAGGGCGGCGAGGCCGAGGTCGTGCCGTTTTCGGGCTCGGTGGTGAGGGTCGATCCCAAGGCCAAGAATGTGTCGCTCGTCGATCTGCCGCTGAAGAAGACTCTGGTAGCGACAGGCTGGCGCAACGTCTACGACCTCGCCTTCTCGCCGATCGACAAGACGTTGTTGTTCGTGCCGATGAACGGCGCCGACGATGCCCGCAAGGGGTCGACCGCGGAGAACCCGGTCGACCCCAACCTCGAGGATTCCGACGACCTTCTTTTCGCGACCGACATCGCCGACCATCGCATCGACGACTTCGGTTTCCCCTCTTGTCTCTACAACGTGGCGAAGCGCGGCGACCTGAAGCCCTACGACAACCCGAATCCCGACGTGATTGAAAAGTTCGGTGCTTGTCCCAAGGATGTCCCTCGGCCGGTGTCGAGCTTCGGATTGCACACCTCGTCCGATGGCCTCGCGTTCCAGACGACTAAGAATTGGGAGGACGAGTACCGCAACGATCTGTTCGTGGCCGAGTGGGGCAGCTTGTTCGGCCCGCCTCGGGGCCACGATGTGATCCGCGTCCAGCTGGACGACAGCGGACGGAAGGTCGAATCCCACAGCGTGTTCCTCGAGCTCGACCTTCCGCTCGATCTAACGTTCGACAAGGCCGGCGCGATGTACGTCGCCGACTTCTCCGGACAGATCTTCAAGGTCGACCGCGCCATCTAAGTCGGTTATCTTCGGGCGCCATGGTGCTGCCGTTCATCGCTTTAGTGATCTCAATAGCGCTGATCTGGTTCGGCCTCTCACGCACCAGCGATCGGGAGTACAGGCGGTCTCGTGCGATGGCTCGCATCGCAGTCCTCCTTATCGTTTTCGCCGCCGTGACTCTGGTGGGGACCTTCACGCAATTCCGTCGGGCAGAGGTGTCGAATACACCGATCGTCATGCTCGTCATAGATGCGTCGAAGACGATGGACCAGACCGACTTCAAGCCCACTCGTCTCGCTGCCGCGCAAGAGGCGGCCGAAGCGTTCGTCGAGCAACTTCCCGAGGATTTCCGGGTTGGACTCGTTACCTATGCGATCGAGCCCGCGCTGCTGACGGCGCCGACCATCGATCATGGCGAGGTACTGACCGAACTGCAGTCCCCGCCACGCGGCAATCGCACCGTTATCGGCGAAGGTCTGTCGGAATCGTTGGACGCGATCGAAGCCGAGTGGCTGAGTGGTCCTACGGATGCGGCGGTGATCCTGTTGTCAGATGGACTGGACACCCCACAGGATTCCATCGATCCTCTCGACGCCGCGGCTCGCGCGCGTGACCTCGAGATACCCATCCATACGTTGCTTCTCGGGGAGGAGACCGGCGAGCCTGGCGGCGCGAACCCCGAACTGATGACGGGTATCGCTTCGCAATCGGGTGGGTCTGCACGAGAGGCTGGGACCACACAGGAGCTGGCCAGCCTCTACGAGGGCCTGGGGAATCGGCTCGCCACGGAGCTGGAGGTCGGGGGATCGGCCCAACAGTTCGTGATTGCGGCCTCCATCTTCGTTGCGGCAGCCTTCTTCTTGATCTTGAGATATGTGATCTGACCTCACCCGAGGCATTGCACGGGATTACTTATCCGGACCTGGCGGGACTTACGGATGGGGGCCCGTACTTACGGGCATCTGTGTATGGCATCTCTGGGGAGGTCTCTGTTTGAGTCACCCCATGAGACGAACTCTCTTCTTCTTGGTCGCTCTACTCCTTCTCGCACTGGAGCTGCCGGCCACTGCCGCGATCTCCTTCAGCGTGATCTCACATTCGCAATACACCGATGCCTTTGGCGACGTGCACATCGTGGGCGAGGTCCAAAACACGGGCACTTCCAACGCTGCCTACGTAGAGGTCTTCTTCGACCTCCAGAACGGTAGTGGCACGGTGGTAGATACTAGCTACACGCAAATAACCGCCGGCGTCCTGGGCCCCGGCACCAGTTCGCCATTCCACGAGATCTTTAGGCCTCCTGCCGGGTACGCCGCCTATTCGGTGGCAGCCGTGGAAGGAGAGACGACCACTAGTCAGCTGAACCGGAACTTCGACGTAGCTATAACGAGCACGTTCGAGGAATCCGGACGGGAACACACGGTAGGACAAGTCACCAACCTCAACACGACGACTTCGAACTCCGTAGTAGTGAGCCTCACATTCCACGGTTCTGATGGGACGGTCGTCGACACAGATTTCGCGTTGGTCAATTCCGGCGCTCCCCTTGCTCCCGGCCAGTCTGCTTCGTTCGACTCCACGAGACCGGCTGATGCACCCGCGTACTCGACGCGATCGGTCTTCGCAGATTCGGATACCCCGCCTTCGACTGTGTCGCCGACCCCCACCCCCACGCCTACCTCGACCACGTCCATCGCCACTCCCACGCCTACTCCCACGCCCATCGCCACCTCCACATATCCATCCCCGAGTCCAACCGGATCCACGAGTCCCACGCCCGACCAGCCCGTTATCGAGCGCACTTCCTCCCTCAGTCTTAGGCGTCACTTGGTCGCGCGCGGCGAGGTCGTTGCCGATGGTGCCGATGCATGCCTTCAGCGCGTGACCGTCAAGGTTCAGCGCAAGAGGCCGAGCCGCTGGCGCACCGTGGCGACCATAACCACGACACTCGAGGGGGTGTTCAGAAAGCGACTCCCTGACCGAAGAGGTCGCTATCGGGCCGTTATCCCCAAGGTATTGATGACGGAGCTCGTGTGTGCGCGCGAGGTCTCGCCTATACGACGCCACAGGCATAGCTGAGGGGCGCGACCGAGTTATCTGATCTAGCGAGAGCCCGGCTGCGGATACCCGCACATCACATCCAAACCGCTAGACGCGCTTCTCCTCGAAGCACAGAATCGATACGCGGCGAGGAGAGGAGATGGGGGATGCAGGGAGCCTTACTGATCAGTTGGGGGAGCCCCGTAAGAGGCCGGGAGGCCAAGAGCTTGGAGTCCTTCTCGCGCGCTCTCGGCTACTTCGAGGAGCTCGCCAAGGAGGGCCGCATCCACGGCCACCGCGAGTACTTCTGTCTCACGGGCCCCGCGGAGCGCTCCGGGTTCATGATCGTCGACGGCCAGCTCGATGAGCTGCAGAAGATCCAGTTGGACGACCGCAACCTCCGCCTGATGATCGAGGCGTCCTCGATCGTCGAGAACTTCGAGGTCACCTTGTGCGCCGGTGGCAGCGACCAGGCCATCGGTGAATCGGTGGCTCGTTATGGCGAGACCGTCTCGAGCCTGGGCTACATGTAGCCCGTTCCGGTCTCGTGGAGAGAGGGGCCCACCGGGCCCCTCTTTTTCATTCCCGATAACGTGTCTGTCTCGGCTGCGAAAGGGAGAGACATGGACTTCGAGTTCTCACCGAAGGTCAAAGAGCTGCAGGCGACGCTGCTCGACTTTATGGACAACCACATCTATCCGAACGAGGCCGCCTACGCGCGCGAGCTGATGGCCCAGGAGGACGTCCACCAACAGCCTCCGATCATGCAGCAACTACAGAAGGAAGCGCGCAGCAGGGGACTGTGGAACCTGTTCATGCCCAACAAGGAATACGGCGCGGGGCTCACGAACCTCGAATACGCGCCTCTGTGCGAGATCATGGGGCGCAGCCCGATCGCGTCGGAGGCGACCAACTGCGCGGCCCCCGACACCGGCAACATGGAGATTCTCGCCGAATACGGCAACGCCGAGCAGAAGGAGCGCTGGCTCAAGCCTCTGCTCGAGGCTGAGATCCGCTCGTCGTTCGGGATGACCGAGCCCGACGTCGCGAGCTCCGATCCGACGAACCTCGCGTCGACGATCGAACAAGATGGCGACGAGCTCGTGATCAACGGCCGCAAGTGGTGGACGTCGGGGGCGGCCGATCCGCGCTGCAAGATCAACCTATTCATGGGCTTGAGCGATCCCGAGGCGGGCCGCTACATGCAACACAGTCTCGTCCTGATCCCGATGGACACGCCGGGCGTCACCGTGGTGCGGACGCTGCCGGTGTTCGGCTACGACGCGGGCCACGGGCACTGCGAGATCAGCTACGAGAACGTGCGTGTGCCGGCGGAGAACATGCTCGGCGAGCGGGGGACGGGTTTCTTGATCGCGCAATCCCGTCTCGGCCCCGGGCGTATCCATCACTGCATGCGCGCCATCGGTATGGCCGAACGAGCCGTCGAGCTGATGTGCAAACGAGCCGACAGCCGCGTCGCCTTCGGCATCCCATTGTCGAAGCAGGGGGTTATCCGGGACTGGATCGCCGAAGCCCGCATCCGCATCGAGCAAGCGCGCCTTTTCGTGCTCCGAGCCGCGTGGCAGATGGACACCCAGGGCAAAGGCAGCCAGCAGGCGCGCGCCGACATCTCCGGGATCAAGGTCGCCGCCGCCGACCTGGCGACGTGGGTCATCGATCGCGCGATCCAGGTCCACGGAGGAGCGGGCGTCTCCAACGACTTCCCGCTCGCCGCGATGTACGCCTATGCCCGGACCCTGCACATCGTCGACGGAGCCGACGAGGTCCACAAGATGGTCATCGCGCGCGAGGAGCTGGGCCGCTGGCGCTAGGCGGGCGGGGCTCGCTCGACCGGCGGGTCAAGTAAGACCTTCGTATGGTCTCTTCGATGGCCGCCGCCCCAGATGGAGTCCGCTTCGCCCCGATCGATGGGCGCGAGAGTTCGCAAGCGCTGGGCAAACGCGTGTTCGCCTCGGCCGCCCGCTTCGTCGACGCCGATCTCGCCGACCGGATCGAACAGACCAAGGAATGGCGCAAGAACTACATAGAACCGGTCCGCACGCTGACCGAGTTAGGCGCTCGTTCGACCAAGGACGCGCTGCGCATCGCGAGCGACGGCCTCGACGCGCTCCACGCCAACATGCTCTTCGCCCACAACGGGAGCACCACGGCGCTTCGCGACGCGTTCGAGACGTCGGGAGCTACCCAGCTGCGCACCACGACGATCGAAGGCCCCAACACCGGGCGCGTCCGAGAGCTGACGATCCCGTATAAGGGCGGGACGCTGCGCGGGGACGCGCTGCGACGACAGCTCGGTAGCTGGATCGAAACGGGAACGATCGAGGCGTCGTGCGCGGAAGCGATCCGCTCGGTGATGGATACCCCCGAGTGGCTCGATCTGAGCGACCGGCACTTCGCGCTGTTGGGGGCCGCGTCCGAGATGGGCCCGCTCGAGTGGCTGTGCCGCTGGGGCGCCAACGTCTATGCGATCGACATCGCCGGCAAGCCTGTGTGGGAGCGCATCCTCTCGCTGACCCTGGCCGGTGGGGGCCGCGTGCACGTACCCATGCACGGCGAGGTGAGCTCCGACCCGGACCCGGTCATCGCCGCGGCAGGTACCGACCTGTTGACCGAGGCGCCCGCGGTCCGTGCGTGGCTGCAATCGTTCGACGTCCCCTTGGTGGTCGGCAACTACGTGTACGCCGACGGATCCACGTTCGTGCGGCTCGCCGCAGTGGCCGACGCATTGATCACCGATCTGATCGAACGCGACCGCAGGACCGCGATGTCCTACCTCGCCACTCCCACGGACGTCTTCGCGGTGCCGGCAGAGGTCGTTCACGCGGCACGGGCTGCGAACAAGAGTGTGGTCAAGAACGCGACCCGGATGATCTCGCGCGGCCGCCTGTTCGCGCCGAGTTACGAGACGACTATCGGTAGCGAGAACGGGGTCGAGTGGGGGATCTTCGACTGCTTGGTTCTCCAGCAGGGCCCGAACTACGCCCTCGCGAAGAACGTCCAGAAGTGGCGGGCCGTGCGGGCGCGCGAATCGGGGACGTTGACCTCGGCCAACGTCGCCCCGGCCACGAAGACCCGCTCGGTCGTCAAGAACAGGATCCTTAAGTCTGCCTACGCGGGGGCCGGGCCGTTCGGTGTCGAGATCTTCCAGCCGGAGACGAGCCGCGCGCTGATGGCCGCGCTGCTCGTCCACGACATCCGGAACCCGGGGGCCGCGGCATCACCGGCGACGGAGCTGAATCACCCCTACGAGCTATTCGCACAAGGAGCGGCCCACGGCGGACTGTGGCGCCTGCCCCACGAGCCCCGCACCGTCCTGCCCCTGGCCGTCGGAGTAGGCCTCATAAAGAGGTAGCCGCCGCCGAAGTTGCGGGCAAAAGTTTCACTATGCGATCCTCTTGCCCATAACCTCGAAGTGATGGGTCAGGGCAGGAGGCGCCTGGACACCGCCGAATCCTCCCCTTGAGCAGTCGATCAGGGGAGTCGAATCTTGAGGATCCGTATCCAGGCCCTCGCGGCGGTAATCATGGCCGTCGCTCTTCTCGCGCCGCCGGCGGCGGGCGGACCTACGACCGGGGGCCTTGCGTCCGACAACATCGAGCACGTACGCCACATCCCGATCGCGCAGAACGGCGTCGGTGGTCGCCTGATCGGCAAGCACTTCTACATGAACGACCAGAACAAGGTGATGATCTTCGACGTCAAGGACCCTGAAGACCCGCAGCTGACCGGATTCGTCCAGATGCCACAGGAATGGCAGTTCTCCCGGGAGGACCTCGACGGCAACGGATCGATCCTGGTTGTGCCGAACACGGTCAGCGGAGTGAACGACGGGACCGCGCCCGACGGTAGTCCGGCCAATGCGGTGTACATCATCGACGTCGAGGACAAGACGAATCCCCGCGTCATCTCCAAGATCAACGGGCCGGCCCAGCACACGTTCTCGTGCGTACTCGACTGCAAATGGGCGTGGGGCTCCGGCGGGAACATCATCGACCTGCGTAACCCCGCGAAGCCGAAGCTGATGAAAGAGAAATGGGGCGACGGGATGCCGGCCGGCAGCAACGGCCACGACGTCGAGGAGGTTGCGCCCGGGATCGTCATGACGGCGACCGACCCGATGATGCTGCTCGACGTCCGGAAAGACCCTCTGCACCCGCAGCTCCTGGCTACCGCAGAGCGTGCCGAGCAGTACATGCACGGGATCCGGTGGCCGAACCGCATGAAGGATCGCATCGTGCTTGCCGCGTCGGAGACGACGTTCAACGGGCGCTGCAGCGAAAATTCAGGCTCGTTCCAGACGTGGGATGCGCGCAACTGGAAGAAGACGAAGACCTTCCAGATGATCGACGAGTACCGCGTCGTCAACGGGACGATCGCGGACGGCAACCCGCCGGCACAGCGGAACTGCACCGCTCACTGGCTCGACGAGCACCCCAAGTTCCGCAACGGCGGGTACGTGGCGGTCGCCTACTACGACCACGGAACGCGCTTCTTCGAGGTCTCTTCGGCCGGCAAGATCAAGGAGGCCGGTTACTTCACCGCCTACGCGGGCCAGGCGAGCGCGGCCTACTGGATCACCAACGAGATCGTCTACACGGTCGACTACAACCGGGGTCTCGACGTCCTCCGCTTCACACCTCCCAAAGGCTGACAGGGGAACTGACCGCGAATAGACGGATTAAGAACCAGCGACAACGAGAAGGAGTGAGTCTCAGATGGCCGAGATACCTACCGAGTTCAAGGACTTGTTGGACAAGAAGGGCTTCGCGCACGTAGCGACGATCGGGCCGAGCGGGGAGCCGCAGAGTTCTCCCGTCTGGTACGACTTCGACGGCTACCGGCTCCTCTTCAGTCAGACCAAGGACCGCCAGAAGTACAAGAACCTCCAGAAAAATCCGCAGATAGCAATCTCGATCCACGATCCTGACGACCCCTATCGCTACCTCGAGGTACGCGGCGAAGCCGAAGAGATCGTCGATGACCCCGATTTCGCGTTCATCAACTCGATGGCGAAGAAGTACCTCGGCAAGGACAAATATCCTTACCTCGAGCCAGGCGAGGAAAGGGTGATCGTCAAGGTCATCCCGCACCACATCCCGGGCTAACCGGTCGGGCTAAGCGGGGATCTCGACCGAGGCGAGCGTCTCCTCGGCGGTTGCTTGGAGCCGTTCGTGCGCGGCCGCGATCGATGTTTCCGCGGCGGAGGGGTCGTCGCCGAACCCGACGAAGAGGTTGCGTCCCATCGCAGCGAACGTCTGGATCGCTTCGGGCAGGGTTAGGAGGCCCGCGA
>Ga0299907_10000090_pt1 | contig 32836 bp, 26 predicted proteins | sample RVTome_16_FD_198680 | JGI IMG/M metagenome (GOLD analysis project Ga0299907, IMG submission 198680) | Soil microbial communities from uranium-contaminated site in the Upper Colorado River Basin, Wyoming, United States - RVT152D67 (version 2) ...
GCGTCTTGATTCTGACCGGCGCCAACAGCGCCGTGGGGCTCCGGTCTATGTCGGCGCGGTACCTGTTCCTCGACGAGGTCGACGGGTATCCCGGCGACGTCGAGGGCGAAGGCGATCCTGCTGGCGGAGCGGCGCTCGGCGACGTTCCAACGGCGCAAGATCCTGCTGGTCTCGACGCCGAAGACGAAGAGCCTCTCGCGGATCCAGCGCGAGTATGAGGCGAGCGATCAGCGCCGGTACTTCGTGCCTTGTCCGCACTGTGGTGAGCGCCAGACTCTGGAACTCGGCAATCTCCGCTGGCCGGACGGCCAGCCGTGAGAGGCGGAATACGCCTGCACCCATTGCGGCACGCTGATCGGCGAGCGCCACAAGACCTGGATGCTGGAGCACGGGGAGTGGCGGTCGACGGCTCCGAACGACGGCAGAACCGCCGGCTTCCATCTCTCCAGTCTCTACAGCCCGGTCGGCTGGTTCAGCTGGGCCGATGCCGCGGAGATGTACGAGCAGGCCAAAAAGACGCCCGACCTGATGAAGGGCTTCGTGAACACGGTACTCGGCCTGCCGTTCGAGGAAGAGGCCGAGGCGCCGGAGTGGCAGCGGCTGTACGAGCGGCGCGAGGATTACCGCATCGGCATCGTGCCCGAGCCGGGTCTGTTCCTGACCGCCGGCGTCGACGTCCAGAAGGACCGGATCGAGGTCGAGGTCGTAGCCTGGGGACGGGGCAAGGAGAGCTGGTCGGTCGACTACCGGGTGATCCAGCGCGACCCCGCGCGAGCCGAGTCTGGGCGAAGCTGGATGCAGTGCTCGCGCGGGACTGGCCGCACGCGAGCGGTCACAGGCTGCCGGTCCGGGTGATGTGCGTGGATGCCGGCTATGCGACCCAGGACGTCTACGCCTGGGTGCGGCAGCATCCACAGGCGAGCTGGGGCCCGGCGGGCGCCGCGGCGGCGTCCCTCGTCCGTGGGCGCCAGGGCGCAGCGCCCAAGAAGTATCGAGACGACTAGACACCGGAGCACCTGTTACGACCTACGTGGTAGGTACTCCAGTCTAATTGCCGAGTCATCGACGTTTGCAAACATGCATAGCATCGATCACCGATCGCTGCGAGACGCGACCACATGCCCCAATCTGCACATCCGTCAGGGGGCAAGTCAGGTCGCGACGTGGTCAAGAACCCCAAGTCGATGACAAATCTCAAGCGGCATAGACAAATGACCGGAATTCCTCTCAAGCCTACACGGGTTCTTGTCACTGGCGGCGCTGGCTTTCTTGGGAGTCATTTGTGTGATCGGTTGATAGCCTCAGGTGGTGAGGTCGTCTGTGTCGATAACTATTTTACAGGTACACGCAGCAATATCGCCCATTTGTTGAAACATGCCGGCTTTGAGCCCCTGCGCCACGACGTGACGTTTCCTCTCTACGTCGAGGTGGATGAAATCTACAATCTCGCGTGTCCGGCCTCGCCGATTCATTACCAGCATGATCCCGTGCAAACGACCAAAACGAGCGTGCACGGCGCGATCAATATGCTTGGACTGGCGAAGCGGGTCAGCGCGAAGATCCTGCAGTCGTCGACGAGCGAGATCTATGGCGATCCGCGTGAGCACCCGCAGCGCGAGGATCACTGGGGACACGTCAATCCCATCGGCCCCCGGTCCTGCTACGATGAAGGCAAGCGTTGCGCGGAGACGTTGTTTTTCGACTATCACCGGCAGAACAGCCTGCGCATCAAGGTGGCACGGATCTTCAACACCTACGGACCGCGTATGCATCCGCACGACGGACGGGTCGTGTCGAATTTCATCATGCAGGCTCTCACCGGGGGCGACATCACTGTCTACGGCGACGGTCAACAGACGCGGTCGTTCTGCTACTGCGACGACCTCGTGGACGGGCTCGTCCGGCTGATGACCACCGACGATGATGTTACGGGTCCGATCAATCTCGGCAACCCAAACGAAATACCCATCCGCGAGCTTGCCGAGATGATTTTGCACTTGACCTCGTCGCGCTCGCGTGTCGTGTCCAAGCCGCTCCCGATCGACGATCCGCGACAGCGGCGCCCGGACATTTCGAAAGCTCAGTCACTGCTCGGGTGGGAACCTCAAGTAAGCCTCGCCGATGGGCTGAGAGAGACGGTAAGGTATTTTCAGCATTTGCTTAATTGATGCGTGCATCGAATTGGCTGCCGATCAGGAAGCTGCCAATTATCCAGGAAGGCTGCTGGGTGAACCTCTTGAAATGCCAACCCCGCAGAACAGAGGCCTATATGGAGGTGTCCGGCTGACCACGCAGCGACCGGCGTGACCCCCGACATTCTCACGCGCCCATCACTGCGAGGGCCACCCCGAGGCCGCCTGGCGTCCAGGATCAGATACGGCAAGACTTCGGCGAACCGGCGCCGGCGAACCGCGCCAGCCCTTCATCCGGCCCGACACGTTGATCTCCCTGATCGCCGAGACCGAAAAGCTGGTGCCGCAGAGCTCCTCGGAATCCTTCGGTCCGGTCATGGTATGCATCCTAAGATGACGTCGACATCACCCGCATACCATGACCGCTCCGCCTCTCGGCTTCTCGCAGAAGTTGTGTCCAGGATCCTCTGCAAATTCGAACATGGTTTGCGGTGGTGGGCCCGGTGGGCAACGCGCAGCGTTGTCCACAAGGGCGATCGTATGAGCATCACGCCGCCATGCGCAGGGCCTCCTTCTTGTGCTCCCGCAGGTCGTCCATGTTGAGGTAGCGGTGCGCCTCGAGCCAGTTCTCGTGCATCTCGACCGCCAGTGCCCGGATCAGGCGCAGGCAGCTCGCGGCATTCGGGAAGATGCGCACGACGTGGGTTCGCCGCTTGATCTCCTCGTTCAGACGCTCGAGCAGGTTGGTCGACTTGAGATGTTTATGGTGCTGGCGCGGCAGCCGGTAGAAGGTGAGCGTCTCCTCGATGTGCTCCTCGACCCAGCCGCACAGCTTGGGGTAGGTGGCCTGCCACTTGGCGAGCCAAGCCGCCAGGTCCCGCCTGGCCTCGGCAAAATCGCGCCGATCGTAGAGCCAGCGCAGCTCCCGCAGGCAGTCATCGTCCACCTTGCGCGGGACGTAGTCCAGGGCGTTGCGGAGGAAGTGAACGTAACAGCGCTGCCAAGCGGCTTCGGGCAGCACCTCGACGATCGCCTGCCTGAGCCCGGCGTGGTCGTCCGAGACCACGAACTCGACGCCTGAGAGCCCGCGCTCACGCAGCCCCAGCAGAAACTCACGCCAGCTCGAGCGGCTCTCGCGGTTGGCCAGCTCCACCGCCAGGATGCTGCGCCGGCCGTCCCAGCCAATGCCGATCGCCAGCAGCACCGCCTGGCTGCGGATCACCCCGGCCTCCCGCACCCGCTCGTAACGGGCGTCCAGGATCAGATACGGGCAGGCCTCGTCGAGCCGCCGACCGGCGAACTGCGCCAGCTCCTCGTCTAGCCTCGTGTTGATCGCGCTGATCGCCGAGGCCGAGAAACTGTGGCCGCAGAGCTCCTCGGTAATCGCCTTCACCTTCCGGGTCGACACGCCCTGCACGTACATCTCGGCGAGCGCCGCCACCAGCGCCTTCTCCGAGCGCTGGTACCGCTCGAACAGCTCGGTCGAAAAGCGGCCGGCGCGGTCCTGGGGCACGCGCAACTCCAGCTTGCCGACCCGGCTGACGAGCAGGCGGCCGTAGTAGCCGCTGCGGTAGCCGAGCCGCGCTGGCGTCCGCTCCCCCTTCCCGGCGCCCAGGGCCTCGGTCATCTCGGCTTCGAGCAGCTCCTGCAAGACCGCCTGAACCAGCGGCCGCAGGAAGTCCTGGTCCGCCGCCAGCAGCGCCTTCACTTCCTCCATCGTCGGCCTAAGCTTGCCTCGGGGCATGGTGTGCATCCTTCCGGTGACGTCGAACATCACCCGCATACCGTGACCCCGCGCCGCCGGCGCTTTTCCAGAACCTTCCGTACACGACCCTCGCAGAAACCTTCCGAAGGCCCTCGCGCGCTACGAGGGTGGCTGTTTGGGATATCCGGAGATAATCCGTTTTCCCTCGTCCCTCCACTCCTGAGGCGAGTGCTAGCGGCCGGGGTCATAGTATCCTGTCACTATCCAGCCATGAGACCGGATTGGGATTTCTCGAGGAGGAGGAAGATTGCCGGAGCGAATGCTTACGACTGTCCGCGGCAGGAAAAGGGGCACCACTCGATTGCGCCGTGTTCTCGGACGGGAGCGGAGGATTTGTTTGGCTGAGGGGCTGGCTCCGACCTACGCTCGGATTCCCGGCAAGCAGCGCAGCGTCATGCTGGTGTCGAGGGCCGCGAGGCAATTCGATCACCTGCGGAATTGCGCTTTCGACAGAACGCCGCCGCCTAGGTAGATGGCGCGCAGCCATGGCGTTCGCCCGTAAAGAGCCGGCCATATCTCCGGCGAGCCGCCCGGCGCTGCTGGGGCTCGAGCTCGGTCGCAAGGTCGAGGCAATGCTTGGCCCCGGCGCGTTCAGCCTCTCTGGCAAGATGCTCATGGTGCTCTCGCTGATCCTGGTCGACGGACTTGCCGCTCAGATCGCGTTCCATCTCGGCGCGGAGATTTACGGCGCCTTCGTCAAGGAGGGGACGACAGGCTTCAGTCCCCACCTCTCCGTCATGGCGCTCAGCCTCCCGATCGGCTACGTTCTTCTGGACGTCTACCGCGTGCAAGGCCAAGCTCCGGTCGAGCGCTTTCCCTTGCGCATCAAGGCGACCTGCGTGGTGTTCATACTGCTGATTGGCTGGCACTACGCCAGCCAACGCCTCCTCTGGTCCCTTGGCGCCGCCGCGCTGACCTTTCCGTTGGCGATCGTGCTGCCACTCGTCGGCGAGGCTATCGTCCGGACGATTCTGATCCGGCGGGGACGTTGGGGCGTACCCGCGGTGGTGATCGGCGCCGGTCCGACTGGCCAGCGGGTGGTTCGCGTCCTGCAGCAGATGCCAGAGCTGGGGCTGCGGCCCGTCGGCTTCTTCGACGACCATCCCCTCGATACAGCCTCGCCTGCGGCGGTCGGCAGTCTGCCGGTACTCGGTTCCATTGCCGACAGCGCCAGCTACAGCCGGCGCATCGAAACCGCCATTGTCACGACGCCCGCCGAGGCGGACGAGACCGTCGACGCGGTGGCCATGCAGCTCGGCTATCGTGACATCATCGTCGTGCCCGACCTGCGCGATCTGCCCACCTTGTGGGTACGAACGCGCGACCTCAACGGCCTGATCGGTCTGCAGATGCGACGAAATCTGTTGCTCAGGCGCAACCGCCTGCTCAAGCAGACGATCGACCATCTCGTCGCGCTGCCGCTTCTCCTCGTCGCTACGCCGATCGTCGCAGTGCTCGCGCTCTGGGTCATGGCCGTGAGCCACGGGTCGCCCTTCTACGTGCAGCTCCGTGCGGGCAAGCAGGGACGCCCCATCGGGGTCTGGAAGCTCAGGACGATGTATCCTGACGCCGAGGCGAGGCTGGAGCAGTATCTGAGCGGGAACCCCGACGCGCGGCAGGAATGGGATCGATTCTGCAAGCTCAGCAACGACCCGCGCGTGCTACCGGGCGTCGGCCATTTCCTGCGGCGAACCAGCCTCGACGAGCTGCCTCAGATCCTGAATGTGGTACGGGGAGAGATGAGCCTCGTCGGACCGCGGCCATTCCCAAAGTATCACTTGGATCGGTTCGACAGGAGCTTTCAGTCGTTGCGCTCGAGTGTCATCCCCGGCATCACCGGCCTCTGGCAGGTATCGGCCCGCAGTGACGGCGATCTGGAGGTGCAGCAGGCGCTCGATACTTATTACATCCGCAACTGGTCAATTTGGATCGATTTCTACATCCTGTCCCGAACCCTGGGTGCGGTCCTGGCGGGGCGGGGTGCCCGTTAAATCCGACCGGACGGAGGTCGAGTCGACCTCCTTCAGCCGGGCGGCGAGCACGGCATCTCTCCGAGCCTGTCACTCAACTGGAATCAAAACGACTGTTGCGCTTACCGTCGCCTGATCCGAATGGCGCCCGATGCGCCGAGACGCCCGTGCGGTCGCCCGCTCGAGCCTGGAGCAGGGAAGACCGGTCCTTCGGGGCCGAGCTTCTTTGCCGCATCATGCCACGGACGCCAGAGCCGACCGGTGCGATTGGGATCTCGTGGCTTCGGCTCTGCACTTTTTTTGGAATCTGGCTGCTCGGCGCTGATTCTGCTGGCGCTTTCGCGGCACCGCTGTAAGCGCTGTTTCGAACGTCTGTGCGAGCATCTGATGCGCTCGCCCAAGCTGTTCATGGACGAGACCCGGGCGCCGGTGCTCGATCCGGGGCGCAAGCGGACCAAGACCGGCTACCTCTGGACGATCGCCCGCGACGACCAGCCGTGGGGTGGGACCGATCCGCCGACGGTTGCCTATCTCTATGCGCCGGGCCGCGGCGCCGCGCACGCCATCGGGCCGCTGGCCACGGGTTCCGTGGCGTCCTCCAGGTGGACGCGTACGACGCCTACAAGGCGTTGGCCGATCCCGCCCGCGACGGCGGTCCGGTGACGCTCGCCTATTGTTGGTCACACGTCCTGCGGCGATTCTACGAGATCGCTCAGGGCGGCAATGCCCCCCATCGCCGAGCAAGCCCTCGCACGCATCCCGGCCCTCTATCGCATCGAGACCATGATCCGCGGCCTGGCGTCCGAGCAGCGCCGCACGCTGCGCCATGACCAGAGCCGGCCGATCGTCGATGGCCTCCAGGCCTGGCTCGCACCGACGCTCGCCGGGCCCCCGCGTCGCTCGCGCACCGCCGGGGCGATTCGCTACGCCCTCAAACTGTGGCCCGGCCTTACCGTCTTCCTCGCTGACGGCCGGGCCGAGATCGATTCCAACACCGTCGAACGCTCGATCCGCCCGATCGCCCTCAACCGGAAAAACGCCCTGTTCGCCGGCTCCGACCAGGGCGGCGTCCATTGGGGCGTGATCGCCTCGCTGATCGAGACCTGCAAGCTCAACGCGATCGACCCCCAGACCTACCTAGCCGACATCCTGACCCGACTCATCAACCGCCATCCCGCCAGCCAGATCGACCAGCTCATGCCGTGGGCCTACGCCAACCACGTGCCCTGACACCAGCGCTTACGCACCGCTTGGCGGGACTCGCAACGTGCTCGAGCCCCCCGCATGCGGAGTTAGGAAGCCGCTGTGTCAGTTCGGTTGAAAGCCACCCCGGCGAGGTCAGCGCCATAGAGCTGTAGCTGCTTGGCGGCATAGGACGCATTGCGATGGGTCGTCCAGTCGCGGCGGGTCACCAGGAGGGTCCGTTCGGCCAGGCCGCCGAGGATCAACGCGTTGGACACCTCGAGAACGGGGGCCGAGTCGAGAATGATGAGGTCGAAGGTTGCTTTGAGATCGTGCAGAAGCTGTTCCATTCGCCCGGAGTTCAAGAGGTCGATCGCCCCCTCGCGCGAGCGGCCGATGGGCAAGATCGACAGCCTGTATCCAGCGGCCTGGGTGACGGTCTCCTCAAGGGTCGCCGTGCCCTTGAGAACGTCGGTCAGTCCCTTGTCGTTATTCACGTTCACCATGCGATGCACCTGAGGCCGAGCGAAATCGCAGTCGACGATCAGGACCTTCTGTCCCGACGACACGCTCGCGATGCCCAGGCATACCGCGATCGTGGTCTTGCCTTCCCCGGCAGAGCCGGACGCGACGAGTATCGTGCGCGGCATGTTTCGATTGTTGCCGAGGACGAGCAGCGCTCGAAGCCTCTGGAAGGCACCGCCGAACTCGGACAGCGGCTCCCGCCGGATGTAGTCGCCGGGCGCCGATGCCAGACGGCGTAGACGGGGCAGGTCTGGGATCGCGCCAATGACCTGCAAACCTACGTGGCGCTCGACGTCTTCCACCGTGTCGAGCTTTTGCCGCAGGCGCTCGGTGACGACCAGCAGCAGGACTGCAAGCGATGCCGAACCCACAAACGAGAGGGCGGTCACCCGCGGGGCATTCGGGAAGGATGGCGTCAGCGGAATCTGCGCCGGCGAGATGATGCGGGCGTCCGGTTGTTGGTTGTCCCGCAGGGCCACTGCCTCGGTGAATCGTTTGAGCAGGCTTTGATAGAGGTCCTGGTTCGCCCGCAACCGTTGCGCCACCTGCCCGATCGATGTCTCGGACTCGTTGAGCTGGGCCATTTCCTCGCTCGCGGACTGAAGTTCGCTCCGTAGCTCCGCCTCCTGGATTTCGGCGCTTTCCAGCTCGTTGCGCAAGCCCGCCAGGATATTGTGGATATCGCGATTCAAGCGTTGCTCGATCTGAGCGATCTCCGCGCGGATGGAGATGATCTGAGGGTGGTTCTTCCCATAGACCGTCCGCAGTTCGGACAGGCTCCCGACGAGCTCGGTGTGCTTGACCCGAAGCGTCTGGACATTGGTGGAGGCGATGATCGCGGGGAGCCCGTCCAGATTGCCGCCGCCCTCAAGCACCGTCCGAACCTGTTCGTAGCGGGCGTGGGCCGCGCCCGAGGCGGCCTGAGCGTCGACTAGCTGCGTATTGATCTCCGCCAGCCGTTGCGACACGATGCCGATGCGGTTGGTCCCCGTTTCGGTGCGCTGCCGCTGAACGTCCTGTTCGAGCGATCTTACGGTCTCGCCGAGTTCGGCCAGGCGCGCGTCGAGCCATTCCGCGGCGCGCCGCGCCCCTTCGGTTTTGGTCTCCAGCTGGCTCTTGATGTACTCTTCGACGAGCCGGTTGGCGATCAGCGCCGCCTTGGCCGGGTCGGACGAGGTGAAATTGATCCGGATCAGTCGCGACGCATCCTCCGGTTCGACGGACAGGCGTTGAAAGAATCTATCGAGTAGGGCAGCGCGGTCGCGCGCCTCGGTCGCCTCAAGGAGCTCGGCGATCTGCTGTCCCTCAATCGATGCCTCCTCCGCGCTCTGTGCGGTGCCACCGTCTTCGCCGGCCCGTGCGCTGGTCAAGAAGGTTCGGGCGCTCCTCAAAGCGGTGGTCAGCAGTTCCCACAGGTCGATCTTCGCTCGAAATCCACTGCTCGGCACTTCCTCACCTGCACCGCCGGACGACGCGGATGCGGCCGGTCCGTCGGCGGCGAAAGTCGGGGGCCCCACCTTGTCCGAGAGCTCGTCCGTCGACTGGGGGGCGAACTCCGGATCGCTGTCGAGATCGAGATCGTGGATGACCCTGGCAGCCAGGCCTCGCGACTCCAGAACCGCTACCTCGGTGTTGACCTTCGCAGTGTCGCTGCTGATATCGTCCTGTACCGCTTCGTCGACCTTGACGATGCTCGACGGGCGGGTTTCGATGACGATCAGGACATCGGCGCTGTACAGCGGACTGGCTTGGGACATCCAATACATGGTCGCGCCCATGGACGCGCCCATAGTCAGAAGCAGCAGCCACTTGCGCCGGGAGATGGTGCGGATGAAGCCGCGCAGATCGACCTCGCCGGTATCGGCCATGGTCGGCACGGATCGCTTTTGAACCTCCCCGTCCCTCACCTCCTTGAGCAGCTCAAGCAGGCCAAGAAGCTCCTTGAGCTGCTTGAGCTGCCAGCCGCTCTGGACGGTGACCTCTCCGGCCATTTTCCCAGACCCGCCGCGTGTGATCGTCTCCAGGAGCCCGAGCTCAGCCCGCCATGAGCTGCCCGGTCTCGATTCCGTTATTGCGGGCCCACAACGCTGCTTGGGTCCGATTCCCGGCCGCGATCTTTTTCATCAGGCTTTTCAGATGCACCTTTACGGTGCCTTCGGAAATACTCAGCGTGCGGGCGATATGCTTGTTGCTGTAGGCGTTCAACAGGCATCTGAGGATTTGCTTCTCGCGTTCCGTAAGGTTTTTCTGGGCGTCGATGAAGGCGCCCTTGGTGGCATTGCCAGAGTCGTTGGCCAGTACGCTGGCAAGAGTGCTTGGCAGGGCCTTTTCTCCCTTCATGACCAGAAGGAGTGACAGCGAGAAGGCTTCCGCCGATAGTTCGTTGACGAGGTAGCCGGCGGCGCCAGCCTTGAGCAAACGAGCCATCTCCGACAGGCGAAGCTCGTTCGCCAGCACGACGAACCGGATATCCTCGTAGGCAGCGCGCAGGTCGCGCAGGCTGCCGATGTCGTCGTCATGGCAGCCGTTCAGATCAGCCACTACCAAGTCTGGCGCGCCGTCCTCCTCGAGGAGAGTGGCCAAGGCACCGAGGTCCCGCGCCTCGCCGGCAACCGAGAACTGCGACGGGTCGAGCAGGCGACGCAAACCCTGTCGGAAGAGGGTGTTCGTGCCAACCAGAACGACGTTGATCATAGCCATGACAGATCTTCCATCCTTCGCTGCGTGTCCTTTGCCAGACGATAGAGGAGGACGGAAGCCGCCCGACTCGAGATGGCACAGCAGTCACGAACCCCGAGGGTACGGACGTCAATCCTCCCGCTCGTCAGATCGCGGCACTCGGCGTCTCAGGGCCGATCGATGCGCGCATTCCTCGTGGACTTGTCAGCGGCTGAGCTCTCTCCGCAGGACAGTCCTGCATACGCGCACGGCGGATCGGTTTGTCCGAACGTGAATGGCCAGCAGTCTCTGGAGATCACGTCCGCCCTCTCAGCTGTTATGCTGGATGGCATGACTCGACCGGGATAGACCTCAATTGGTGCACAGCCCTGCCTCAATCGGGCAGGACTGAAGAGCAAGAGACGTAGAAGTCTCGATTGACGCCAACCGCCCCCCTCGTTGGGCATGCGGTGAGTTAGGCCCGGCGCGGGGATGATGCCGTTGCGGCTGCCGCTTCGCCGATCGGGCTGGCTTGCGGCTGCCCGCTCGAGGCGCCCTCATTGCGGTTGTCGCGGCAACTTACGTTGGATCAGACGGTCGGTCCACCGAACGCAGCTACCCCTTTTCAGGGGGGCTTTAGCCCGTTTTGCCGACGCGCGCGCGAGCGGAGACTGCCGCACTCTGACCTGCGCCGGCCCGAGGGCATTCGGGCCCGGCGCCGCAGCGGCGCGAGAGTGTCTCCTGATTCTTGCGAGAAGTTCAGGAGCGGCGTGAGCCATGGGATGCAATGTGGGCGGAGTCCTCGTGTGAGCTCCAACGGACATCAAGTTCAGCTCTCCCAGCTGCCGGTTTCGGCCCGCCTCAGGGATCTCGCCCACGATCTTATCCCGGGCGGGTGCCACACCTACGCGAAGGGAGATGATCAGTATCCGATCCTCGCGCCAGGGTTCATCGCGCGCGGCCTGGGATGCCGGGTCTGGGACACGGACGGCCGTGAGTACATCGAATACGGAATGGGAAACCGGACCGTCGGCCTGGGTCATGCCTATCCTCCGGTCCTGGAGGCGGTGCAGCGGGAACTCCCACAAGGCGGCAATTTTACGCGCCCGTCGCCCGTGGAGGTGGCCTGCGCGGAACACTTTCTGAGCCTGATCGACGGCGCTGAAATGGTGAAGTTCTGCAAAGACGGCTCAGATGCGACCTCCGGCGCCGTACGGCTGGCCCGCGCCCATACCGGTCGCGACATGATCGCCTGCTGCGCCGACCATCCGTTCTTCTCGACCGACGACTGGTTCATCGGCACGACACCGATGAACGCGGGGATTCCGGAAACGATCCGGCGGCTGACGGTCACCTTCCCATACGGCGACCTGGAAGGCGCCAAGGCCCTGTTCGCCGAACACCCGGGAAGAATAGCGGCTCTCATCCTCGAGCCGGCCCGCACCGAAGATCCACACGAGGGCTACCTGCAAGCGCTGCAGCGCCTCTGTCATGCCCATGGAGCCCTGCTGATCCTCGACGAGATGATCACGGGCTTCCGCTGGCACAACGGCGGCGCGCAGGCGCTCTACGGCATCGACCCCGACCTCTCGACCTTCGGCAAGGCGCTGGCGAACGGCTTCTCGGTATCTGCGCTCGCCGGCAGGCGCGAGTTCATGCGCCTGGGCGGTCTCGATCACCACGACCGACCGCGGGTCTTCCTGCTTTCGACCACGCACGGCGCCGAGACGCACGCGCTGGCGGCGGCGATCGCGACCATGCAGGTCTACCAGCGCGAGGGCGTGATCGAGCACCTGTACCGGCAAGGCGCGCGCCTCCGGCAGCAGGCCGAGGAAGTCATCTCCCGGCACGGCCTGACCGAGTTCGTCAGGATCCAAGGCAAGCCCTGCTGCCTGTCCTATGCCACCCTGGACCAGGACCGCCGGCCGTCGCAGGCGTTCCGGACGCTGTTCCTGCAAGAGACGATTCGGCGCGGCGTGCTCATGCCGTCGCTCGTCGTCAGCTATTCCCACACCGACGCGGACGTCGACCTCACCGTGGCGGCGATCGACGGGGCTCTGGACGTCTATCGGCGGGCACTCGACGACGGCATCGAGCGGCATCTCATCGGAAGGCCGTCTCAGACGGTCTACCGGCGCTTCAACCAGCCTGAAGCGTTGCCCGAGAGATCGGCCGTTGCCGTCGCGGAGCTGGCGGAGGTGAGGGGAGACCAGATCTTTGGAGGGGGATGATGCGCGTGACACAGCGCTCCGGCTCAGGTTGGGGATTCGTCTTCGGTGGCTTGCTGATCCCGGCTATGGCTCTGACCGTTGTTGGCTTGGCAATCGGTTGCAGGGCACCATCAGCCCGGGCGGCAGGAGTTGAAGCGGATTTGGCGCCGCCGCCCGAAATTGCGGCGGCCTTCCCGCTCGTCGCCAAGCCAGGCCAACGCTATCTGGAGGATTCTACCGGCACGCCGTTCCTCATTCACGGGGACACGGCATGGTCGCTGATCGCGCAGCTGACCCGCGAGGAAGTCGAGTTGTATCTCGAGGATCGGCGCACCCGCGGCTTCAACACGATCTTGGTAAACCTCATCGAGCACGAATTCGCCACGAATGCGCCGGCTAATATCTATAGTCAGGAGCCGTTCCTGGTACCCGAAGACTACAGCACGCCCAACGAGGCGTATTTCGCCCATGCCGACTGGGTGGTGCGCCAGGCGGCGGAGAAGGGGATCCTGGTGCTGTTGACGCCGTCCTATCTCGGGAGCGGCGGGAGCGGTCAGGGCTGGTACAAGGCCATGGTCGCGAACGGGCCGGATCGGCTTCGCCAATACGGCGAGTATCTCGGCAGGCGCTACCATAAGTTCAGCAATATCCTGTGGGTCCACGCCGGAGACTACAATCCTCCCAGGAAGGACCTCGTGAGAGCCATTGCGGAGGGAATCCGGGAGATCGACCCGCGCGCGCTCCATTCCGCGCACGGGGGCCGGGACACGGTGGCCCTCAACTACTGGGAGGGCGAGTCGTGGTTGCAGGTCAACAACATCTACACCGCCCGCCAGAAGTCTTGGTCCGATAACCCAGTCTACGCAGCCGCGCTGAAGCAATTTGCACGGCCAGAGCGCATGCCGTTCTTTCTGATCGAAGGCGTGTACGAGAACGAGCATGAGGCCGATGAGCGCCATCTCCGGAGCCAGGCATACCAGGCCGTGCTGTCGGGTGCCGCCGGCCAGGTCTTCGGCAACAATCCGATCTGGTACTTCGACGGTCGGGGCCTCTATTCCGCGCCGGTGACCTGGCAGGAGGCGCTGGGGAGTTCCGGCGCCCACAGCATGACCCATCTCCACAACCTCCTGACGAGCGTTCCCTGGTGGCTGCTGGAGCCCGACACGGACAAGATGCTCGTGACCGATGGCCTGAGCTCCGGGGGAGAGCGTGCCGTGGCCGCACGCACCGCCGATCGATCGTTGGCGATCATCCATCTGCCCAGCAGTCGCGAGATCACCGTCGATCTGGGGGAGCTCGCCGGACCACGGGTCGCGGCGCGCTGGTACGATCCGGCGAATGGGCGCTTCTCGACCGCCAACGGATCGCCGTTTCAGGCGTCCGGGGCGGGGCGGTTCGGGCGGGACCTCGGCGCCAACAGCTCCGGGTTCGACGACTGGGTTCTGGTCCTGGAATCGCAGTCTTGAGGACGCGTCCAGCCGCTCCTCGGAAGGAGGGCGACCGCCCGGGGACAGCCATGCCACGCATGATCTCGAGGCTGGAAAGCTGCCCCAAGGCTCTGGCACGGACGGCGGGTCCTGCATACGGCGACCATCCGCCTGATGCGCCCGACCGGCCATTCGTCCTGGCATCCCGACGACAGAGGCAGATCCGACTCAGAATTGGCCTGTTGGGGCTGTTCGGCTCCGGCAACTCCGGCAATGACGGATCGCTGGAAGCGATGCTCCTCTTCCTGCGGCGGGTCGAGCCCGAGGCGGAACTCGTTTGCTTCTGCGCTAGCAACCATGGCGCGACCGCCCGGGTCGCACGGGATTTTCAGCTTGCGGCGACACCCCTCGCTCTCCCGAAACCTGCCGGCGCTGTGCTGCGGATCCTCGACCGGCTGTCATTCAGCGCTCCGCGCCAACTGGCCAGCATGGTCCGGGCGATCAGGCATACCCGCAGATTGGATCTGTTGATCGTACCTGGAACCGGAATCCTGGACGACTTCCAGTCCGGGCCGGCAGGCATGCCCCTCGCACTCTTCGGTTGGTGCCTCGCCGCCAGGCTCTGCGGCACCAGGATCGCGTTCGTAAGCATAGGGGCGGGCCCGATCCGCAACTCGATCAGCCGATGGCTCATGAAGTCGGCCGTCACCATGGCGCAGTACCGATCCTATCGCGATACCGTCTCGAAGGCATTCATGGAGAGCATCGGGTTCGATACGCGAAACGATGCAGTTTTTCCCGACCTCGCCTTTAAGTTACCGGAACCCGCGTCATGCGTGCGACCAGACACCGAAGACAGATTGCTCATCGTCGGTGTCGGCGTCATGACCTATCTGGGATGGCGCAACGGCAGCACCCTGGGCCCCGAGATCTACGCTGCCTATCTCGAGAAGATCACGACCTTCGTGCTATGGCTTCTGAACCAGGACCATCGCGTGCGCCTCCTGATGGGCCACGCCGCGGATCGGCAGGCAGTCGCCGACGTGATGACGAAGGTGGCGAGCGCAAGGCCGGATCTGCCGCAGGATCGCCTGCTCGCCGAGCCGATGTCTTCGCTCCACGATTTGATGCGTCAGGTCGTGGAGACCGACGTTGTGGTTGCTACTCGGTTCCACAATGTCGTCTGCGCCTTGAAGCTCTGCAAGCCGACGGTATCGATCGGCTATGCGGAGAAGTTCGACGACCTCATGGCCGAGATGGGCGTGGGATGCTTTTGTCAGCATGTCGAACGTCTCGACGTCGACCTGCTGATCGAGCAGTTCGAGCGACTGACTGCGGATCGACGGAGTCACGAGAACAGCATACGGCGCACGAACCTTCGGTATCAGGAGTACCTCGAGCTCCAGGATGAGTTGCTGGCATCACGATTTTTCTAGGGTCGGCCCCGTGCTGCGCTGACGCGTCGTGAAGGCTGACGGACACCCTCCTCGTCCGAAGGAGGCGGGAAGGTGATCGAAGAGCGAAGGACGACCTGGACCAATGCGTCGATGCTCTCGACGCAAGGAGGAAGGCTACCACGGATTGACGCAATTGTCGACCGATGAGGTTCCTCGCAGGGCTGTCCAATCATGCCATAGTCTCCGCCTGTCCGGGCACAAGCCTCGATTGGATGGCCCGGGCCTACTCACCTAGACGAAGGGGGCGCCGGGGATGAAAGTTCTGGTAACCGGCCATCGAGGGTACATCGGCTCGGTAATGGTGCCGATGCTGCTCGACGCGGGTCACGAGGCGACTGGATGCGACAGCGATCTCTACGAGGGTTGCACATTCGATGCCGGTGGCGCGATCGCCGTGGTACCCGGCATTCGCAAGGACGTGCGCGATGTCACGCGCCGCGATCTCGAGGGCTTCGATGCCGTAATCCACCTGGCCGGGCTCTCGAACGATCCGTTGGGCGACCTTGATTCCGAGATCACCTACGACATCAATCATTGGGCGAGCGTCCGTCTAGCGACGCTCTCGAAGGCGGCTGGCGTCGAGCGCTTCCTTCTCGCGTCATCCTGCAGCAATTACGGCCTCGCTGGTGACGAGATGATCGACGAGTCCGGTGCTCTCAATCCCGTCACGGCTTACGGCGAATCGAAGGTGCGTGCGGAGCGGGATATCTCGCATCTGGCCGGCGACGGCTTCTGTCCGATCTATTTTCGACCTGCGACGGCCTATGGCGTCTCTCCTCGCCTGCGCGTCGACATCGTCCTAAACAACCTGGTCGCCTGGGCCGTGACCAAGAAGTCGATCTATCTGAAGTCCGACGGCTCGCCTTGGCGCCCGATCGTTCACATCGAGGACATCTCGAGGGCCTTCATGGCCGGGCTCCAGGCGCCGGCGCATAAGGTCTTCAACGAGGCATTCAATGTCGGCCGGACCGAGCACAACTATCGGATCCGCGAGATCGCCGAGGTCGTGGCGCAGGTCGTCCCCGGCTGCCGTCTGAAATTCGCGCCCGACGCCGGGCCGGATAAGCGGTCCTATCGCGTGAGCTTCGAGAAGATTGCCCGCGTCCTGCCCGAGTTCAAGCCGCAGTGGGATGTCCACAAGGGAGCCGAGCAGCTCTATGTTGCCTATCGCGCTTCAGGTCTGACGCTCGAGGAGCTCGAAGGCCGCTATCAGCGGATCAGACAGATCAAGAGGCTCATGCGCGACGGAACTCTCGGGAGCGATCTGCGCCGTCGGGCCCGCGCGACCCTGCCGAACGCGGCCGCAGCTTCCGCCGTGGCCTGATTCGGCCAGATCGCCGGTGTGAGCCAGCAAGTGACCTCGGCCACGCTCCTGAGCAGGCTCCTCCAGGACGCCGGCGTCGGGGGCGAGATCTTTGCGCTTGCGGCAGAGATCTATCCGATCTGCCGGAGCATCACCGGGGAGGGCGTACGGACGACGCTCAGCCATCTCGCCCGGCACATCGACCTCGAGGTGCACGAGGTGCCGACCGGCACCCAGGTGTTCGACTGGACGATTCCGCGCGAATGGAACATCCGGGATGCCTGGATCAAGGATGCCGCGGGGCGGCGGATCGTCGATTTCCGGCGCTGCAGCTTGCATGTCCTGAACTACAGCCGGCCTGTGCACGCGAGGCTGCCTCTCGACGAGTTGAAGAAGCATCTCTTCACGCTTCCCGAGCAGCCCGACCTGATCCCTTATCGGACCTCGTACTACTCCGATAACTGGGGCTTCTGCATGGCGCACGATCAGCTCGCGGCGCTACCGGACGACATGTACGAGGTGCTGATCGATGCGAGCCTGGAAGACGGCAGCCTGACCTATGGCGAGTATCTGCACCGCGGCGAAACGGATGAGGAATTCCTTTTCTCGGCCCACGTCTGCCATCCGTCGCTCGCTAACGACAATTGTTCGGGACTGGCGCTCCTGACGCATCTCGCCAAGCACCTCGCGCCGTTGAGGACACGGCATAGCTACCGTTTTCTGTTCGCTCCGGGCACGATCGGAGCAATCGCCTGGCTTGCTCGCAACGAGCATCGGGTGGCCAGCATCAGACATGGCCTCGTCGTTTCTTGCGTCGGCGACGGCGGCGGGCCGACCTACAAGAAAAGCCGTCGGGGCAATGCTTCGATCGATCGCGCTATGACGCATGTCCTGGGCCACCAGGGTATGCCCTCAACCGTGCTCGACTTCTTCCCCTACGGCTATGACGAGCGGCAGTACTGCTCGCCGGGCTTCGACCTTCCCGTGGGGCTGTTTCAGCGGAGCCAGTTCGGGACCTTTCCCGAATATCATACTTCTGCCGACAATCTCGACTTCATCCGGCCCGAGCATCTTGCATCGTCCTACCGGATGATCGCCGCGGTGCTCGACATCGTCGATACCGACCGACGGCCGCGAAGCACTTCGCCCCGATGCGAGCCTCAGCTCGGTCGGCGCGGCCTTTATTCCGCGCTCGGCGGCGATAAGGACGGGCCGGCAAAGAGCATGGCCCTTCTGTGGATCCTCAATCTTGCCGATGGTCGCCATTCCCTGCTCGATATCGCCGAGCGTGCGCAGCTGCCGTTCGGTGTAGTCGCCGATGCGGCGCGTCTTCTGCAGGAGAGTGGTCTGCTCGTCGAAGACCATACCGATGCCCCGCTGATGGTTCGGACCGGGGCTCTATCTTCTTGTCCAACGAGATGAGTCGGCGCGTGCTGCCGGGGCGATACCTCCTTTGCCGGACTTGTTGCAGGACGAGGACGTCAGGATCATGGCGATAGACGATTGGCGTCCGTCTGCGCCTGGCGGGTTTGGGCACGTGACGCTCTTGTGCGGCTCGCCGTCGTTCCGCGTCCCTGGCCAACGCTGGGCCGATCACGCAGGCCTCTTGAAAACCGCGTGAGGATCAATGCCTCAAAACCAGCCAGATGGGGTGACGCCCGGCATCGACGTCGCGATTCCCTGCTATCAGTACGGCCGGTTCCTGCGCGATTGCGTCACGAGCGTTCTGACTCAGGGCATCGCCGACGTCCGCGTTCTCATCATCGACAACGCTTCGACCGACGACAGCGTGAAGATGGCACAGCAGCTCGCCGCCGAGGACCGGCGGGTAGAGGTCGTGGCGCATCAACGCAATCTCGGCCAGCACGCCTCGTTCAACGAGGGGATCGATTGGGCCAGTGCGAAATACTCCATGTTGCTCTGCGCCGATGATCTTCTGGCGCCCGGCGCCCTCGCCCGTGCTGTCTCGATCATGGAGCGCCATCCGGACGTCGGCTTCGTTTATGGACGTGCAGAGCACACACCGCATCCTGTGCCCGGCCTCGATCCCGACCTCCGGGACTGCCCATGGCAGATCGTAGCCGGGCAAGACATGATCGCACGATTCTGCCGCGATGGTGTGAACCACGTGCCCGGACCCAGCGCGGTCGTGGTTAGGACCGCCGCGCAGAGGCTGGCGGGCCATTACCGCACGGCGCTGCCACATACCGACGATTTCGAGATGTGGATGCGCCTTGCGCGCCTGGGGCCGGCGGCGAGGACGGACGCCTGTCAGGCGATCCTGCGCCTGCACCAATCCTCGAGGAAAACGCTTGCTTGCCAGGATTACACTTGTGAGCGCCCTCCGGCGCTGCCGTGGGAGGACGAAGCCGCCTTCGAGAGCTTCTTTGCGCATGAGGGCAGCTCGCTGCCCGAAGCGGCGCGCCTGTACCGGCTGGCCAAGCGGAGTCTCGCCGAGCGCGCCTATTGGGCGGCCGTGGCTCACATGTGTCGCGGCCAGATCGGCGCGAGCCGGGAGCTCCTGAAGTTTGCGCTCCGACGTCGCCCCTCCTGCGCGATGGTCCCCCCTCTCGGATATCTCTTCCGAAGGGACGACGCGGCCAGTCGGGCCATCTCGGTCATCGCCGAGATGGTGCGGTGGCGCCGCCCCCCCGCTCCGGCCCGGGCCAACGCATGATCCGCGAGCGCATGAGGTGGAGCTCCCGCGTGCTCAAAGCGCACGCATCGGCGATCGCCATCCCCAGGGCTCCCGATGCGCTTTGAGCAAACCGGACTGCCGGGCGTCTGGCAGATCGAGGCCGTGCCGGTCCGCGACCACAGAGGCTTCTTCGCCCGGACGTTCTGCGCCCGGGAATACGCGGAGCGGGGCATCACTGCGACGTTCGTTCAGAACAGCACCTCCCACTCCGCCGCGCGGGGAACGCTGCGCGGCATGCACTTCCAGCGGACCCCGCACGCCGAGGCGAAGGTCGTCAGTTGCCTGAAGGGGGCGATCTGGGATGTCATCATCGATCTCCGCCCCGATTCGCCGACCTGCCAGCGCTGGCAGGGCTTCGAGCTGACCGCGGAGAACCGCCGCCAACTCTATGTTCCCGAGGGATTCGCTCACGGCTTTCAAACACTGTGCGATGACGTGGAGGTCGGGTATCTCATCTCCGCGTTCCACGCGCCCGCGGCGGCCGCTGGGGTGCGCTACGACGATCCGGCCTTTACCATTGATTGGCCGCTGCCCGTGAGCGCGATCTCGGAGAAGGACAGGACTTGGCCGGATTTTCTCGTCACCGCCGGCAGCAGTAGAGATGCCGGGACTGAGTGAACGATGAAGCGCTGCCGCAGGCCGTAGCCTGAGACCAGCCTCAGTCTATCGCGCTTCCCCCGTGCGCGGCTCGGGGAGGGATGATCCGGTTGCGCAGGCGTCGCACGAACGCCGTTTCCACGATGGCGTCGACTGCATTCCTGAGCTCGAGCAGGATGGGATGCTGCGTCATCAACACGCCAGCCAGCCAGCCGGCTACGGCCAGGATTACGGCCACCGCCGTTGCCGCGATCGACAGGTCAAAGCCAGAGTCGGACAGTGCCACGACAAGGGCCGGCCCGGCGGTGCTGCTTGCGGTCACGACCGCGCTTTTCCAGATGGCACCGCAGACCTCGCTCCACCGGAAGGCAATGTGCCGACGCACGTACCAGAGCGAGACCACCATTTGGAAGGGCAAGGTGACGAGCTTGCTCGCTGCCATCGCCATAATGCCGAAATACGCCGCAGAACACAGGACGACGGCGGAAACCGAGCGTCCAACGAAGTCTGCCTTCACGCGATCTCTGTTGGCGCCGACGGCCAGGAGGACCGGGGATGTCAGGATCGCCGGAAACCATGCCAGGCCGGCCACGGCCAGGACCTGGAGCAGAGGAATGACGTTGAGCCACTGCTCACCCAATAGAAGACGTACGACCGGATAGGCCAGTGGCACGAGGAGGACGAGCGCCGGCCAATAGAACACCGTTATGTAGCCCAGTGCCCGCAGATAAGGCTCCTTCAGGCCGCCACCTTTGCGAACCTGGGCGGCGAGCGCTGGGAAGGCTATGGACAGGACGCTCGTCAGGACGATCTTGTCCGGGATGTCGGACACCACGCACGCCCGATTGTACAGACCGACGGCCGAGTGCGGCAGCATGTGGCCCAGGACGAGCTGGGGCATCGAAACATAGATCCGGTTGATCACGTAGCTGGCGCCGTTGTAGCCGCCGAACGTCAGCACGCTGCCCCAGGACCTGAAGGTCGGGCGCAGGATCGAGAGATCCGGTCGGCAATGGAAGGACAGAAGGGTGGTGGTGGCGGCCGCGGCCACCGTCGCCCACGCCACGCTCATGTAGCTGAGGCCGGCCAATGCCAGCGCGATCGTCACAACCGCAGTAACCGCGGCGCTCACCGCATTGATCAACGCTATGGCGCCGAATGCCATGTCACGGCGCAACAGTCCTCGGATGGGCAACGAGAGCGCCTCGATCAGTCCGGCGACGGCGGAGATCCGAAGGAACTGCGCCAGCTTTTCTTCGCCATAGAAGGTTCCGGACCATGGCGCGAGAGCAAACACCATGAGCATCATCAGAGCCGTCAGCAGCATCAGAACCGTGAATGATGCCCGGACGTCATCGAGCACGACCTTCTGACGCTGGATCAAGAAGTCGGAGGTTGCGAACTCGCGCACGCCGAGCACGATTGCCATGATGCCCGTTCCGATCACGGAGACGCCGATCTCGGTCGGGGTGAGCAGGCGCGAGATCGCGGCGATCGAGGCGAAATTTATGGCCAGGCGCAGGTATTGTTCGCTGGTGGCCATGGCCAGAGCACGTCGGACCACGCTGTTCAAATCCTCTTCAAAGTGAGCCCTCGTGGTTCCTGACCACGCCCGGCCGCAATCCGCCCACGGGTTCATGCAGCCCACACTCGATGGCGCCGGGGGCCGGCGCATCTGCGCCGAAAGCCACCGCCCGCCGACGCTGCGCTCCTACTCTAGGGCCTGCTGCAGCGCGGTGCCCGTACCAAGATTTCGGTATGGATCGCAGGTCTCAGGTCTTAGGCGAAGCCTGCCTTGTTGCTCGATCGGCGGATGAGGCGCCGTCGTAAGCGGACGTTCTCCTAGGCATGCGATCTCAGTACCCTTCTCCCAGGGCCGCCGGGCACGTTCGGCGAGCCGTCTCCGGAGCGAGCGAGCGCCGTCATGCCAGAGCGTCATCGTCTCGTTGGTCTGCGGCGTCCGTCAGATGGCAGGAGCGGCCAACCAAAGCAATCAGCAAGCGCCGATCCGCATTCAGCCGGTGCCAGCAGCGGTCTCAATAAGTCAGCCGCAGCATCTTAAGGAAAAAGGAAGAAGAATGCCTTCCGTCTATTTCGATCCCGAGCTGGGCGATGAGGAGCGCCGCCAGCGACTCTACGCAGGCGACATCATCATTCTTTCGGCAACGCCGGGAACCAGGGCGCTGGTGTCACTGGCCAAAGAGATGCTTGAGAATGCCTTCGCGCCACATGACCCGCGCGCGCTTCACAAGCATATGACGCCCGAACAGGTCGCTGCGGTTCTGTCTAAGCTGAAGCCGAGCTTCATTCATCATCCAGAATGCAAGAAGCTCATTCCGATGATCATGAAGGAGAATGATGTTTCTCTAGATAGGATTTATTTTGACGTACCACGGCTGAGATCAGCCTACCCCTCGCATTTCCTGTCATCTGGTATTGCGTACGCGTTCCATCCTCATCGCGATACGTGGTACTCGGCACCAATGTGTCAAATCAACTGGTGGATCCCGATATATCAACTTGATCCGAACAACGCCATGGCCTTCTACCCTCGCTACTCAGCTGAGCCGGTAGAGAACAACTCCGAAATATACAATTATGATGAGTGGAATGCCAAGAGCCGGGGAAGCGCCGCGCAACATGTCAAACACGACACGCGCGAGCAACCAAAGCCGCAGCAAGAGCTGGATCCGCTCACCATCCGCTACCTGCCGCCTCCAGGCGGAGTCCTTGTGTTCTCGGGCGCGCAACTGCACGAGACCGTGCCCAACACGACCGATCTCGCACGCTACAGCATTGATTTCCGGACGGTCCACATCGACGATGTGGTCGCAGGCCGCGGCGCGCCCAATCTAGATTCACGCTGCACGGGCACAACCATGAGAGATTACCTCCGGGGGTCCGATTTGCAGCACCTTCCGGGGATGTCATCCGGCTTTTGCTACGACGCCAGCGCGTCGGCCGACAAAGTGCTCTATTTCGGAAGTGGCCTCCTGGGCAAAGCGGCGACCGACTAACTCGGTCCACTGCGCCAAACGCCGCGGGCGAAGCATCGGTTGGTCGCGTCGCCTGTACCACCGGGCCCGCAGAATGGAGCGCCCCAGCATGGCAGAATGGACCAGGCGTGCTCACTCATGAGGACGTAGCCTCGCCAGCCGTACTACCTCCGGAGCATGCAATCGCGCCGCTGCACCCCTGGCTAGCTCGATCGGGCGATGGTGGTTCAGTCGCAAAGGTAAGCTCTCCCAGGTCTTCGATCCCCCTATCCTCTCCTTCCAGCGGCCGGCGATGATTCGCGAGCTGGCACGGGCAAGGCGAGCCGGTCACGGGAGGAACCATGTGGATCGCCATGTTCATTCAGGTCTGCGGTGAAATGCCAAAGGGCGTGTGCGGCGCCTGCCGAGAATGAGCACGAGCGTTTCGGTTCTCGGTCCATTGCCCGCTGTGAGGCCCGCTGTGCGGCCTGATGTGGAAAGTCACTCCGCCGGCCGGTGCCGGCTCTGCGGTGGCGGGCTTGAGCACACCTTCGTCGACCTGGGCATGTCGCCGCTCTGCGAGAGCTATCTGGCGCCCGGGCAGCTCGACGCGATGGAGCCTTACTTCCCCCTCCACGTGCTCGTATGCGGGACCTGCTTTCTCGTGCAGCTCAAGGAGTACGTAAGCCCCGAGTCCATCTTCCGGGAGTATGCGTACTTTTCCTCCTACTCGACAACCTGGGTCGCTCACGCCAAGGCGTATTGCGAGATGATCGCGACCCGGCTCGGCCTCGGCCCGGGCAGCCTGGTCGTGGAGCTGGCGAGCAACGACGGTTATCTGCTGCAGCATTTCCTCCCGCTCGATGTGCCCGTGATCGGCATTGAGCCGGCCGCCAATGTCGCCAGGGTAGCGATCGACAATGGCATCCCGACGCGCGTCGACTTCTTCGGCGTCGAACTCGCGAAGGCGCTGGTTGCGGAAGGCAAGCGCGCCGATCTTATCGTCGGCAACAATGTGCTGGCCCAGGTTCCGGACCTCAACGACTTCGTTTCCGGGATGGTGCGGCTCCTCGCGCCGGAAGGCGTCATCACGCTTGAGTTCCCTCATCTCGAGCGGCTGATGACAGAGAACCAGTTCGACACGATCTACCACGAGCATTTCTCGTACTTCTCGCTGATCACGATCGAGAGCCTGGCGGCCCGGCACCTCCTGAAACTCATCGATGTCGAGGAGCTTTCGACCCATGGCGGCTCGTTACGGGTGTACCTCGCGCACGCCAGCTCGGTGCGACCGACCGCGCCGAGCGTCGCTGCGCTTCTCGCGCGCGAGCAGAGCCACGGCTTCTTGAACCTCGCGACCTACGCATCCTTCGCCGAACAGGTGAAGCGCACCAAGCGCAGGCTGCTGTCATTCCTGATCGGCGCGAAAAACGCGGGAAAGGCCATCTGCGGCTATGGCGCGCCAGGAAAAGGCAACACGCTGCTGAACTACTGCGGCATTGGCACCGACTTTCTCGAGTTGACGGTCGATCGCAACCCTTACAAGCACGGCCGGTTCACACCCGGCATGCACATCCCGATCCACCCGGTCGAGGCCATCGACGCCCTCGAGCCCGACTACATCCTGATCCTGCCTTGGAATCTCAAGGACGAGATCGTCCAGCAGATGCGGCATGTCGGTGACTGGGGAGGAAGGTTCATCGTCCCGATCCCGGAACTCGCGGTCATCGATCCGAAGGAACTTCAATCATGAAAGTTGTGCTCTTCTGCGGGGGACTGGGAACTCGCATCCGCGAATATTCGGAGAGCATTCCAAAGCCGATGATCCCGGTCGGCGATCAACCGATTCTCTGGCACGTCATGCAGTATTACAGCGAGTACGGGCATGCCGATTTCATCCTTACGCTGGGCTACAAGGCCAACATCATCAAGCGGTTTTTCTTGGATTACAGGCCGCAGACTTTCGCCGACTGCGTCGTGTCGGGGTTTGGAGCCAACGTAGAGCTGTTGAGCAAACCCGACGAGGACTGGCGCGTGACCCTCATTGATACCGGCATCTGGCGCAATATCGGCGAGCGGCTGTGGGCGGTCCGCGACCACGTCAAGGACGAGGAGATCTTCCTGGCCAATTACAGCGACGGTCTCACGGATGTGCACCTCGACGATATGCTCGATCGGTTCAAAAAGAGCGGCAAGCTCGCCTGCTTTCTCGCCGTGCGGCCACCGCTGACTTACCATCTGGCGGAGATCGAGACGGATGGCCGGGTGCGCGAGTTCCGCTCGTCGGACCGCTCGGAGATGTGGATCAATGCAGGCTATTTCGTGCTGCGGCCCAAAATCTTCGATTACATGAACGAAGGCGAGGAGCTCGTGCTCGAGCCCTTCTCGCGGCTAATCGAGGCGGACCAGCTCATGGCGTACAAGCACGAAGGATTCTGGCGCTGCATGGACAATCTAAAGGACCGGCAGATCCTCGAGGAGATGGTCGAGAAGGGCCAGATGCCATGGCGTGTCCGTAGTGCCGCCCGGCAGGGCACGACCTTGTCGATCGCCAGCTTATGAGATCCTTGCCTCTGGCTCGGCCGGACGAGAGGCTGTCGGTCCTGTTTCTCGGAGCGCACGCCGATGACATCGAGATCGGCGCCGGCGGCACGATTCTCGATTGGATCGCATCGGGCGTCCGGCTCGAGGCGCATTGGTGCGTGCTCAGCGCCGTCGGTGACCGCCGAGTAGAAGCTGAGGCATCAGCGGGCGCATTTCTCGCCGGCGCGGCCAGCAGCAGGATCGAGCTCGCGGATTTTAAGGATGGCTTCTTTCCGTATCATGGCAAAGACATCAAATCATGGCTCGAGACCTTGAAGGCCGGTGTCGATCCGGACGTCGTCCTGACGCATCGGCGCGGCGATGCGCATCAGGACCATCGCGAGATCTGCGAGCTCACCTGGAATCTGTTTCGCGACCACCTGATACTCGAATACGAGATCCCGAAATGGGACGGCGATCTGGACCAGCCGAACGTCTACGTGCCGCTAAGCTCCGCGCTGCTGAAGCGCAAGCTCGAGCTTCTGCTCGCCCATTTCGGCAGCCAGCGGTCTAAGGATTGGTTCGATGTCGAGACCTTCACCGGGCTGGCGCGCCTGCGCGGGATGGAGTGCCGCGCGCCCGAGCGCTACGCCGAGGCTTTCGTCCTGCGCAAAGCCATGCTGAGGTAGGGCTCTTGACACCATCCGGCGTCTGGAGAAGGACATCGTCCCTGTCCCGCCTGCAGTTGCGTGCCCCAGGCATCGGTGACGGGTCCTCCGGGCGTTTGGGCGCATGATCCCATGACACCCGGACCCGTGGTCCGGGTCTCGGGCCGTCGACCGCTTGCATCGCGGCCCCCTCAGGCTCGCCACAGGCGATCGATTCCTTTCCTCCGACCGACCCCCGCCGGCCGATCCATTGGATCCCAACCGGCTAGCGACTTCCTGACCACGTACCGGCGAGTCACGGCTACTCAGTATGTCGTACTTCGACCATCGTCCCATCGCCTATAAGCGTAACTTGACAACGCGAGGCACCAGGCTAGTGTTCACCATTCACGGCAATTAGTAAAATCTTAGCTTCTTTGAGAATGAGGAGCAATAATGATCCATAGTTGTAGAGGTTGGTCAGAGGAGGGAGCGTCTAAGCAAGCAGCACAGGAGATTACCGGCTCGCAAATGCTTGAGTCGAAAACCTGAAGCCCCCTTGGAAGCTACTGTCAGCCATAAAAAAGTCGGGAGAGTGCCAGTCATGTATACGTTGAAGAGCAGTACATCATCTGTTGGTGGGCAGCTGAAGCACCAACCAGATTATGCCCCCACGCGAGACAACGCAGCGCAGGGAGGCGAGTCGCGCTGGCGCAAGGACGCCTTCAGGGAAAGCGGTGCACCCATCGACGAAGCACCGAGCCGAGCGTCGGAGGAGGTTCCAGCTCTCGTCTACCTTGATCCCCGGGCATTCACCCGGGACTGCGTCAGCCGCTGGCTACAGAGCAGCCTCCGCGGGTTCCGTATCTGCATCCTGCCAGATCCGGAACAGATCGTGACGCTTCCGATCGCCAGCGAGCAGTTCCGGGCGGTGATCGTCAATGCCGGTCCCGAGCGCATGTCATCGGGCGTCCTAACGCTCCTGCTGTCGCGTGTGACCGAACTCCTGCCAGGAGTCCCGCTGGTGGTACTCTCCGACTACGAGGACGCCGAGAACATCCGCGAGGCGTTCGCCCTGGATGTCCGCGGCTACATTCCCACCAGCCTCGCGTCGCTGGTGGCGGTCGAGGCCGTGCGCCTGGTGTGCGCCGGTGGCACCTTCGCTCCCGCCGCCACCCTGCTGTCGTCCTGGCGCTGCAGCAACGGCGCCGATGGCGCGCCCTTGATCGAGGGCTTCACCCAGCGTCAGGCGCAGATCCTGGACTGCTTGCGGCGCGGTATGGCCAACAAGCTGATCGCCTACGAGCTCAACATGTGCGAGAGCACCGTGAAGGTTCATATCCGCAACATCATGAAGAAGTTGAGCGCGACCAATCGCACCCAGGTCGTTTACCTGACCCGCGGCCTCTTCGAAGGGGCCCATCAGTATCAACGCGCCAGCTGACGAATTTCACGCTTCGTCGATCGGCGCCCGAAACTCATGCGGCCTGCCAGCACTGTTTGAGCGGCCGAACCGCGACCTTCGCTCAGCTCACGTAAGCCGGGCCGAGGAGCAGCAATCGGACCAGTTCCGACTGCCGCTTGGCGCCCGTTTTGCTCAGGACGCGTTTGCTGTAGCTGCGGGCGGTCTCGATGGTGATGTTGAGCATGCTCGCCGCTTCCTCGAGGGATCTGCCTTGCGCGAGCTTCGCGGCAAGCCGACTTTCTGCTCGCGTCAACCCATACAGATCTGATAGCCGCGCCTCATTGCTGTCGATCATCGACTCGGGATCGCTTATGAAGACGGCGGCGGCGACCCGGCTGTGTCCCGGCACCCCGGGCGGGCTCTGCACCGGCAGCACCAGTACCGATATCGGGCGCAATCCGGACGGTCGTGCTACTGAAAGCATGCCTCCAGAATCCGCGGTGTCGTCGCGCGTCCGGTTTGCCGCAGCGCGGATCAAGCGCTGAAGCTGCTCCGTATCGGCCTTGCTGTGCGTCGACAGCCGGCCGCTCCGCACCGTAAGCGCCTCGCCCGCGGAAAGAAGGTGCTTCGCGAGCTCGTTGACGATGACGAGACGGCCGTCCTCCTCACATAGGACCACGCCGTTCGGCAGGCGGTCGAGGACCTCCAGGGCCGCCTCCCTCTCCCCCTCCAGCATAGCGAGCCGCCCGCGCAGCTGCACCGCGCGCCGAAGATGCGGCGCCAGTCGCCGAAGAGCGCGCACCTCTTCGGGACCGAACGGCCTGTCATCAGGCGGGCGCAACATGGCGAAATAACGCAGATTGGCCTCTTCCCGCTCCAGCACGGCGCTGAGACGGTGGAAAAAATTCTGTGGCTTCAACCATCCTTGGTAGAACTCGCTGGAAAGCAGCTCCGCGTCGGACACCAGATGCTGGCCCACATGAACTGTGCATGGGATTCGGTGCGCGCTCTCGCGACGCAGCCATAGGTCACGCTGCGAGTACCAAGCCTCGTAGGAGGCTCTGAACTCCGGGCGCACGCCGTAGCTGAAGTGGAAGAGACTTTTACGAGACCGAAAGTTGTATTCAGCCACGCCGCACGCGCTCGTCCCAAATAGCCGCCGGACGGCCGCGCCAAAATTCGTCCAGGCCTGGGCACTTGTCACTGCGTCATAAACGAGAAGGGTCAGCTCCCATATGCTATCCTCAAGTGGCATTCTCAATCCTCGTTCAGAGCCGACGTTAGCGTCTCTAAGCTCCTCTAATCGTGGGAGCCTTAGTCAAGAGGGCGCGTTGGTCCCATCACGCCCAGTGTTTCAGCGTACCACACTTAGATAAAATTTTACTAGAACCCCCCATTCGGGGATGGTTCGGCCTCGTAGCGCATATGTATCCTTGCGGTCGCGGGACCAGAAACGAATACGCGCGGCGAAGTAGAACTGCGCCGGGTCCTCGGAACGAAGAAGTAGAACGCACGCACGGGTGGGAATGGAGAGCACCGCCATGGACACGCAGGACGAGTTAAGCGCGCGCGCCGGCCGGAGCGAGCCGGCCGAGGTTCTCTATCTTGATCCCCGGGCATTCACTCGAGAGTGTATAGGGCAGTGGTTACAAAGCGCATTGAGCGGATTTGACGTTCGCCTCCTGCCGGGTCCCGAAGCGATCGAGGCCGGCGAGATCCGAGCGGTTATCGTGAATACCGGTCCCGAGCGCATGTCATCGGAGACAGTGGCCAGCCTTGTGTCTCGGGTCGTTCAAAGCCTGCCCGACGTTCCGATTCTGGTGCTCTCCGAGCACGAGGACGCCGAGAACATCCGCGAGGCGTTCGCCCTGGATATCCGCGGTTACATCCCCACCAGCCTCGCGTCGCTCGTGGCGGTCGAGGCCGTGCGCCTGGTGTGCGCGGGCGGCACCTTCGCTCCCGCCGCGACCCTGCTGTCGTCCTGGCGCAGCACGAATGGGGCCGACAGCGCGCCTTTGATCGAGGGCTTCACCCAGCGGCAGGCACAGATCCTGGACTGCCTGCGGCGCGGTATGGCGAACAAGCTGATCGCCTACGAGCTCAACATGTGCGAGAGCACCGTGAAGGTTCATATCCGGAACATCATGAAGAAGTTGAGCGCGACCAATCGCACCCAGGTCGTCTACCTGACCCATGGCCTCTTCGAGGGCGGCCACCAACTTCAGCGCGCCTGATCGACTGTTTCGGGGCACGGCCGCGGACTGGATCGCCAGCCGTCTGGGGCCGGCCTCGGCCCGGCATACGGAATGGATCGGCGCGTCATTCAGCTGGCATGGCTGCCCGAGAACCGCGTGACCCGGGCGCGGCGGCGCTGCTTGAACGAGGCGATCGCCCCCTGTAAGGCGGCGACAACATGGTCCTGCTCGAGATCGCTCATCTGCGGAAACAGCGGGAGCAGGACGCATTCGGCCTGTGCCTGCTCCGATACGGTCAGCGGCTGGCGGCGCGGAACGCTGACGCACGCCGGCTCCAGGTGTGCGCACATCACGCCCCGCCGGGTGGTCACCCCGGACCTCAACATCACCTGCATCACGGTTCGCTGAGCCACCCCCGCCGGCAGCCGGACGCAGTAGCTCTGCCAATTGGAGCGTGCCCATGCCGGCTCCTCGGGCGGGCACACGTCGGCCACCTTCTGGAGCAGCTGGCGGTAACGCGCTGCCAAAGCACGGCGGCGTGCGACGATCGGCCGCAGTCGCCGCAATTGGGAACGGCCGATTGCGGCCTGCACATCGGTCATGCGGTAGTTGTACCCGAGAACCGGATAGTCCTCGAATATCACGCTCGCCGCGCTGTGGCGCGCGGTCTCGGGGCTGCTCATGCCGTGCTGGCGCCACACCCGGAACAGCCGGTCGTAGTTCGCGTGCGATGTGGTCAGCATGCCGCCATCACCGGTGGTGATCACCTTGCCCGGATGAAACGAGAAGCACGCGATGTCGCCGTGCGGCCGGCCGATCATGTGCCACGTCCCGTCCAGGCGAATCTCGGAACCGACGGCGCAGGCCGCGTCCTCGATGACGGGCATCCGGTGCGCGCGTGCGATCGCCAGGATCTGCCTCAGATCGCATGGCATGCCCATCTGGTGGACGCAGAGGATCGCCCGCGTACGCCGTGTGATTGCCACCGCAAGCGCATTCGGATCCAGGTTGAAGATATCCGCTGTGATGTCAACGAAGACCGGCACGGCGCCGCAGTAGCGGATCGCGTTGGTCGTCGCGATGAACGAGTGGCTGACCGTGATCACCTCGTCGCCCGGCCGGACGCCGACCGCGAGCAGGGCGAGGTGCAGCGCCGTCGTGCAGCTGGAGACGGCACAGGCATACCCGGCCCCAACCGCCTGCGCGAATTCCTGCTCGAACGCCGCAACCTGCGGCCCCTGGATCAGCGACCCCGAAAGGACGGCATCCCGCGCCGCGTCCGCCTCGCCCGTGCCAAGAACCGGCTTTGCGATGGGGATCATCGAGGCATGCCGGCCGGCGCACGCGGCAAGGGGGGCGCTCGCTCCGCGCGCCGGCTCACCGGGTCCGGCAGTCCAACCTCGAGCGGAGCTTCCGCTCGGGCGCCCGAGGTCGCCTGCGCCGCGTACAGCCCTGCCGGTCGCCAGGCGAAAGGCTTGATGTTCCGCCGCAGCGATCGCGGACAGGATCGGGCTATCCGAGCTTGCCAGCTCTCAGCGAGCTCGATCAGGCGCATCGGGAGGCTGATCCCCGAAGTCCGCTCGCGTGCCCCGGCCGACCGAAGAAGACGGTCGCGACCTCGTGTCCGACCTTACCCGTGATCACATCGGATAGGAGCGGCATCCTGTGCATTCCGAAGAGCCGACGTCTGCTCTGGGCCAGCCATCCGGACGCGGCCGTCATCGCCCTGGCCCAGCCGCAAGCGACGTTATCGACAAGCTCGGGCTCGCACACGCTGACCAATGGCCTGAGCCCAAGGGGAGGTAGTTCACACTTCTTTCGTGGCACGAGGCTGTCTGGAATATGGTGCGGCCCCGTTATGCGGCCTGAGATCTCACGACTTCCCATCAATTAGTCGTATAGGGGATGGATGGAAGTCGTATTACGGTGCTACTTGCGCACCGAATGAAGCAACGATATTCGATCTGGCATGACAGAGCCGACTCCACATATGACAAAACGTCCCGACATCCTCGATAGAACGCTCCATGTCAACCAAGTTACCCAAAACGTAGTAATATCGAAGGATCTCATCCTGTGCCGACATTATCATGTCATGACAGATCAGCCTGTGAGTATTTCGCGAAGTCACGATCAAACCAGGGAGGGCCCTGTGTGGTCAACCGTTTGACGAAGACTTGTCCACTGCCGGTCTGCATGGCCGGCTCGCCCCGATGTGCGGCATAGTCGGCCTCTACAATTTCGCGGCCGAGGAGGAGACGATGGCGCGGATGCTTCGCGCCGTCGCCCATCGCGGCCCGGATGCGGAGGGCATCGCCGAATCGCACCGCCACGGCGCTGACGTCCGTCTGGGCCACCGCCGGCTGTCGATCATCGACCTGTCGGATGCGGCCAACCAGCCGTTCGAGAAGGATGGACTGGTGGTCGTCTACAACGGTGAGATTTACAACTATCGGGCATTGAGGCGAGAGCTGGCGGCGGTCGGCGTCCGGTTCCGCACGAACTCCGACACCGAGGTCCTGCTCGAGGCCTGGCGCCGGTGGGGCGCCGCCAGCCTCCATCGCCTGCGTGGCATGTTCGCCTTCGCCATGCTCGATGAGCGGACCGGCCGGCTCGTCCTCGGCCGGGATCCGTTCGGCATCAAGCCGCTGTTCATCGCACGGCGAAACGGCGGCCTCGCCTTCGCGTCCGAGCTGAAGGCGCTCGTCCTGGCGCTGGGCGACGCGCTCGAGATCGATGCGACGGCGCTGATCTCGTCGCTGATGTACTACTGGATACCCGAATCGCATTGCGTCTATCGCGGCGTCGAGAAGCTGCCGCCGGGCCATTGGGCCGAGATCTCGCCGGACGGCGCCTATCGGCAGACGTGCTACTACGACCCGCGGCACGAGCTCGTCCACAATTCGTACAAGGAGATCGACGCCCGCGACCTTCGGGCGGTCATCGAAGACTCCGTGGCTGCCCACATGGTCGCCGACGTGCCGGTCTCCGCCTTCCTCAGCGGCGGTCTCGACTCCAGCCTGATCACTGCGATCGCGGCCTGCCAAGGCCATGTCATCGACGGCTACACGATCTCCTTCCGTGAGGAAGACCAGAGGCTCGAGGCCATGCCCGACGACCTCTTCTACGCGCGGAAGATCGCAAGGGCCTATGGCATCAAGCTGCAC
>Ga0299907_10000091_pt1 | contig 32782 bp, 37 predicted proteins | sample RVTome_16_FD_198680 | JGI IMG/M metagenome (GOLD analysis project Ga0299907, IMG submission 198680) | Soil microbial communities from uranium-contaminated site in the Upper Colorado River Basin, Wyoming, United States - RVT152D67 (version 2) ...
GCGCGATGAAGTCGCCGAACATGATCTCGAGGATCGGCCGCTGCCCGCGGAGCGCCATCCCGGCCGCGACGCCGAAGAGCGACGCCTCCGAGATCGGGGTCGTGTACACGCGATCGGGATGCGCATCGCTCAGGCCCTGCGTCACCTTGAAGGCGCCGCCGTAGGGATCGAGGACGTCCTCGCCGAGGAGGACGACGTCGTCGCGCTCGACGAAGAGCTCGTGCAGCGTCTCGTTCAGGACCTGGACGCAGCGCTTCATGCGGCTTCGGACTCCGAGATCGCGGCCGGCGCGTCCTCGGCGGCGGCGATCGTCTCGGCGAGCCGCGCCTCGCAGCGCTCCTCGATTGCGCGCCGCTCGCCTTCCTCGAGGCGCTCGCCGACCTTGAGCGGATCGCGCTCGCGGCGCTCCTCGATCTCGGCCGGGTCGCGGTTGTCGTCGCCCTTCGAGTGCGGGCTGAAGCGGTACGTGTCGAGGACGAGGAAGAACGGCTCGCCGGTGTCACGGATCCTCGCGACCGCACGCCCCGCGGCCTGGTGGATCTCCTCCACGTCGGTCGTGGCGAGCTCGGCCGTCTGGATCCCGAACGCGGCCGCCCGCGCGGGGATCGATCCTGCGAGCTCGAGCTCGACCGGCGTCGACTGCGCGTAGTGGTTGTTCTCGACGACGAAGAGGACCGGCAGCCTCCAGAGCGAGGCCAGGTTCAGCGACTCGTACGTCACTCCCTCGCCGAGCGTGCCGTCACCGAGGAAGACCGTCGACACCGCGCCCGTGCCCTTTCGCTTCTCGGCGAGCGCGATCCCGGTGGCGACCGGGACGATGCTCCCGAGCACCCCGTTCGAGTAGAAGTTGCCCTTGCACAGGTGCTGGCTCCCGCCCTTGCCGCCGCAGACGCCGTCCGCGCGCCCCATCACCTCGCAGAGCAGCCCGTACGCGTCGTCCGTGAACGCGAGGTAGTGCCCGTGGCAGCGGTGGTTCGAGAAGATGGTGTCGACCGCGGGATCGAGGTGGTCGACGATCCCGACCCCGTTCGCCTCCTGGCCGATGTACGTGTGGGTCGTCCCGACGAGCTTCCCCTGCGAGAAGAGGTCGAGGAGCGACTCCTCGAAGCGGCGGATGAAGAACATCCGCTCGTAGAGCTGGGCCAGAGACGTCAAAGGTAACCGAGATCGGAGAGGCGCTTCGCGACCGTCGCCTCTTCCTCCGCCGTCAGCTCGCGCCGCTCTGCGCTCTCGAGCTCCGAGAAGACGAGCGCGCGCAGGTCCGGAGGCACGTCGGCGGGGCGGCTCGTGAGCTCGCGCGGATCGCTCTCGAGGTGGTACGCCTCCTCATCCCCGCTCTCCACGTGGAGGATCAGCTTCCACGGCGGCTGCCGGACGGCGAGCTGCGTCAAGGCGCCCCTGTCCGTGCCTGCGATCACCGCCGGGCGGTCGCCGTCGACCTGGAGCAGCGACTCGCCGTCGATCTCCCGAGCGGGCACGCCCGCCAGCTCGAGCAGCGTGGGCATGAGGTCGACGGAGCGGACCTGCTCGTGGACGACGCCGGGCTCGAGTCGGCCCGGCGCGGAGAGGATCAGCGGGACGTGGACGATCTCGTCGTAGAGCGTCGCGCCGTGCATGTGGTAGACGCCTTTCACGTCGGCCTTGTCGAGAAAGCGCTCGCCCCACGACTCACCGTGGTCGGAGATGAACGCAAAGACCGTGTTCTCGCGCAGCCCCAGCGACTCGAGCTCGCCCAGCATCGACGCGACGATCTCCTCCGACTGGCGCTCGACCGCTCGTCGGTAGCCCTCGCGGGTCGCCTCGAGCGCGGAGGCGGAGTCGCCCTGGATGCCGCCGATGACCTCCTCCTTCGCGGCGAGCCAGTCCTTGCGCTCCGAATGGAGGATGTCGTAGGGCATGTGCGTCGCCCAGTTGTGGAAGAAGAGGAGAAAAGGCGTGTCGCGCCGCTCCCTGAGCCAGGCAATCGCGCCGTCGAGCGTCTCGCTCGTCCCGAGCACGTTCGCCTCGGGCATCTCCTTGAAGAGGTAGTTCGTGTCGAACACGAAGGTGCCCACGTCGTAGCCGTGCGCCGAGAGGGCGCGGAAGAGCGTCTCCGTCGTCGGGTCGAGCGTCGCGTCCCAGTGCAGGTACCCGTGCCGGTGGGCGTAGAGCCCGGTCACCATCGACGTCATCGACGGCGCCGTCCACGGCGCCGCGCTGACGGCCTGGTCGAAGCGAACGCCGCCGGCCGCGAGCTCGTCGATCGTCCTCGTGTTGAGGAAGCGAGCGCCGTAGCAGCCGAGATGGTCCGCGCGCAGCGCGTCCGACACGTAGACGACGACGTTCATGAGCGCGGCCGATTGTAGTGACGAAGCCGCACGCGGCCCTGTGCGAGCGGCTAGACGCGCACGACCGACTGGAGGTATTCCTGCGGGAGGACGAGCCGGCCGTCCGTCGACTCGTTCCTCGCCTCGAATATCTCGAGGATGTCGCCGCGCATCTGCTCGAAGCCTTCGCCGAGCAGCTGCTTCGCGGTCACGAGCGGCCCGAAGCGCTCCGCGAAGAACTCGAGGAACCCCGCCGGCGAGTCCCACTCGATCGTCGCGGACTGGCGCTCGAACTCGAAGTCCGTCGCGACCGACCCGAACATCTCGCGGACGTGATCCTCCGTGCCCCAGAGGATCGGCGGCGAGGCGAAGTCCGGCGGTGCGGGCAGGTAAGAGGCGGACGCGCGGAACACGTCTCCGACGGACCCCTCCGGCGTCCAGCAGCAGATCGCGACCACGCCGCCGGCGCGGCAGACGCGGGCCATCTCGTCCGCCGTCCGCCGGTGCCGCGGAGCGAACATGTGGCCGAAGGTCGAGAAGACGCGGTCGAACGCGCTCGACTCGAACGGCAGCTCCTCGGCGTCGCCCTCCACCCAGTCGACCTCGACGCCCGCAGCGGTCGCGCGTTCCCGGCCGGCCTCGAGGAGCTCCGGCACGAGGTCGAGACCCGTCACTCGCGCCCCCGCCCGGGCGGCCGGAATCGCGGCGTTGCCCGCGCCGCAGGCGACGTCGAGCACCTCCATGTCGCCGTCGACGCCCGCGCGCGCGACGACGCGCTCGCCGACGTCCTTGATGAGCTCGGACAGCGTGGCGTAGTCGCCGGCCGCCCACATCGCGCGCTGCCGCTCCTTGAACTCCTCCAAGCTGGCCTCCTCTGGTCCCGGCGTCCGAGCCGAGCTTACTCGGCTTCGAGGGCGGCTACCGCGCCGCGAGCTGCGGAAGCATGCTCTTGCCGCGCATGCCCGCCGGCGCCTCGATCTCGAGGATCTCGAGCACGGTCGGCGCGACGTCGAGGAGATGCGCGTCCGCGCGGCCGCGCGCCTCGACGCCTGGGCCGGCGACGATGTAGAGCCCGTCCTGCGCGTGGTTCGCATCGTCGGGGCCGGTGTCGTTCTCGAGCGTCTGGACGCCCTCCTCGCCCCCGATGGTCCCGACCGAGCGCCAGAGGAGATCGCCGAACACGACGATGAGATCGGGCGCGACCCCCTGCGGCTCGCCGTACAGCTCCTCGGGCTTGTACACCGCGGTCGGGATGGGATTGCCTGCGTCGTCCGGGATCGCCGCGATGCGACGCGCGAGGTCGTCGCGCACCGACTCGTACTCGTCCGGCTCGATCGTCCCCTCCGGCTCGCGCCCCTTCACGTTCAGGAAGACGCGCGCGTAGTAGCCGCCTTCGCCCCACGCTTTCGTCTTCGGCCAGTCGACGCCGACGTCGCGCAGCGACGACACTCCGCTCGGCTCCGCGAGCGTCGCGAGCAGCCCTTCGCGCCGCAGCCACTCGTTGATCCGGATCCCGCCGTCGAGCCGCTTCGCCCCGTGGTCCGAGAGCACGAACACGACCGTGTCCTCGTCGGCGTGCCCGAGCAAGCCTGCGATCAGCCCGTCGACGTGACGGTGGTAGTCGAGGATTGCGCTCTCGTACGCCGAGCCGGGCTGGTGCTTTCTGTGCTCGGGGTCCATGAACTTCCAGAAGCCGTGGTGCATCCGGTCCGGGCCCATCTCGACCATCGCGAAGAGGGACCACGGCTTCGTCCTCGCGAGATGCTCGGCGAGCTCGAAGCGCCGGTCCGTCATCTCGTAGACCTGGCGCAGGAGGTAGTCCTTGTCGTCGGTCCGGAAGTCCTTCGTGTCGAAGATGTACTCGCCGACCACCTCCTCGATCTCGTCGCGGAGCGCCGCCGGGTACGTGTACCTGCTCTCGACCGACGGCGTCAGGAAGCAGCTGATCATGACCCCGTTCAGCGGCTTCGGCGGATAGGTGCCCGGAACTCCGAGCACGACCGAGGAGCCGCCCGCGCGCGTCACGAGATCCCAGAGCCGTGGCTCGCGAATCGCATCGCTCATCGCGATGAAGCCGCCGTCGTACGTGTGGTCCGAGCGGTTGCGGAAGCCGTAGACGCCGAGGTCGCCCGGAGTCTTCGAGCTCATCATGCAGCTCCATGCGGGAACCGTGATCGGCGGGACGACCGACGTGAGACGCCCGTACGAGCCGCGCTCCATCAGGCCGGAGAGCGTCGGCAGCTCGTCGCGCCAGCGCTCGAGGACGAGCGACGGCTCGGCACAGTCGAGCCCGATGAGCATTACCCTCCGCGGCACGCGGGCAACCATAGCCGGGAGGTCATATGCGAATCGGAGTGCTCGGCACGGGGAACGTCGGCAGAAAGCTCGCGACGAAGCTCGTCGAGCTCGGCCACCACGTCATGCTCGGATCGCGCTCGGCCGACAACCCGACGGCCGCTGAGTGGGTCGCGGCGACGGGATCGGGGGCGAGCCAGGGCACCTTCGCCGACGCCGCGGCGCACGGCGAGCTCGTCCTGAACTGCACGCCGGGCACGGTCTCGCTCGAGGCGATGGGAAGCGTGAGCGCGGCGAGTCTCGCGGGCAAGACGCTGATCGACGTCTCCAATCCGCTCGACCTCTCTCGAGGCTTTCCCGTCGTCGTGCTCCACCCGACCGACAGCGTGGCGGAGCAGATCCAGCGGGCCGTGCCCGAGGCCCGCGTGGTGAAGGCGCTCAACACGGTGAACAACGAGGTCATGGTCGATCCGAGCCGCGTTCCGGGCGAGCACGACCTCTTCGTCTGCGGCGACGACGCGGCGGCGAAGGACGAGGTCGTGGGGCTCCTCGAGAGCTTCGGCTGGCCACGGGCGCACATCCGCGACCTGGGCGACCTGACGGGCGCACGGGCGATGGAGGCCTACCTCGTGCTCTGGCTCCGGCTCCGCGGTCTCGTGGGGACGGGCGACGTCAACATCCGGGTCGTCAGCTAGCCACAATCCGTCCCGTGCACGCAGCGCCCGAGCAGAGCGAGCGGACGGTCGTGATGAAGTTCGGCGGCTCGTCAGTCGCCGACCCCGACAAGATCCGGCACGTCGCGCGGCGCCTCGTCGAGGCGCGCGAGCGCGGCGACCGGGTCGTCGGGACGATCTCCGCGATGGGCAAGACGACCGACTCGCTGCTCGAGCTCGCGCGCGAGGTCTCGCCGCACCCGCATCCGCGCGAGCTCGACATGCTCCTCTCGACCGGCGAGCGCGTGGCCTGCGCGCTCGTGGCGATGGCCGTCCACGACCTCGGCTCCGAGGCCGTCTCGTTCACGGGCTCGCAGGCCGGGATCCTCACCGACTCCGTCCATACGCGCGCGAAGATCCGCGAGATCACGCCCGTTCGCGTGCTCCAGGCGCTCGAGGCCGGGAAGATCGTGCTCGTCGCCGGCTTCCAGGGCTTCTCGCGCGACACGATGGACATCACCACTCTCGGCCGCGGAGCGGGCGACCTGACCGCGGTCGCGCTCGCGGCCACGCTCGGCGCGACCTGCGAGATCTGCTCCGACGTCGCGGGCGTCTTCACCGCCGACCCGCGCATCGTCCCCGAGGCCCGCAAGCTCGACCGCGTCTCGTACGAGGAGATGCTCGAGATGGCCGCGTCGGGCGCACGCGTGCTGGCGCTCCGATCGGTGGAGCTCGCCCGTGGCCACAGCGTGCCGATCCACGCGCGCTCGACGTTCACGAATGACCAGGGCACCTGGATCGAAGACGTCGCCGGGATGGAGGCGCCGATCGTCTCCGCGGTCACGCACTCCGAGGACGAGGTGCTCTTCACGCTCCGCGGCGTGCCGGACGTGCCCGGCACGGCGGCGACGATCTTCGAGGCGGTCGCGGGCCACCACGTCAGCGTGGACACGATCCTGCAGAACGCCGTCCGCGGCTCCGCCGAGCTCTCGTTCTCGGTCCCGCTCGAGGACGTCGACGGCACGCGTCGCGCCCTGGCGTCGGCGCAGGAGGTCATCGGCGCCGTCGAGATCGAGGAGCTCTCCGACCTCGGGAAGGTCTCGCTCGTCGGCGCAGGGATGCGCTCACATCCGGGAGTCGCGGCGCGCATGTTCCGCGTGCTCGCGAACGAGTCGATCAACCTGCGCCTGATCTCCACCTCCCCGATCAAGATCTCCTGCCTCGTCTCCCGCGGCGAGGTCGAGCGCGCGGTTCGGGCGCTGCACGCGGCGTTCCTCGGCGACGCGGCCGGCGGGAACGCGTGACCGAGCCCGCCGAGCCGGCTGTCGTAGCACCCGTCCGTCCGCCGAGGCCGTCGGGCCGGCGGCGGATCGGGATCTACTCGTTGATCGTCCTCGCCGCTCTCCTCCTCATGCTGTCGACCTTCGCCGTCTGGGTCGACCGCGTCGCGCTGAATACGCGCGTCTTCACGGACACGAGCACCGAGCTGCTCGACGACGACGACATCCGCCGCGCGATCGCGGTGCGGACGATCGACGAGATCTACGACGCGGTCGACGTCGAGGAGGAGCTCGAGGGCCCGCTGCCCGAGGACGTCGAGTCGCTCGCCGGGCCGACCTCCGCGACGCTACGCGAGCTCGGGCCCGCCATCGTCGAGCGCGCGCTCGGCCGCGCCGAGCTTCGCCGGCTCTGGCGGCGGGCGATCATGGAGGCGCACGAGACGCTCGTCGAGGTGCTCGAAGAGCGAAGCGGCACGGTCTCCACCGAGGAGGGCACCGTCACGCTCGACCTCGGCGACATCGTCGTCGAGGCGGCCGACCGCATCGGCGTGAGCGACTCCGTCCAGCGCCGGATCGGCCCCGACGCCGGACACGTCGAGCTCCTCCGGTCCGACGACCTCGACACGGCGCAGAACGCGTTCCAGCTGATGAACACCGTCGCCTGGTTGCTTCCGGTCGTGACCCTCGCGATCTTCGGGCTCGCCATCTGGCTCTCACGGGGCCGGCGGCGCCTGACGGTGCGCGCGATCGGGATCGCCGTGCTCCTCTCCGGCGTCCTGGGGCTCGTCGTCTCGAATCTCACGGGCCGCTACCTCGTCGGGGCGCTCGCGACGGACAGCGAGAGCCGCGACGCAGGGCGCAGCGCCTGGGACATCGTCACCGAGCTCCTGCGCGGATCGTTCCGCCTGCAGATCGCGATCGGCCTGCTGGTGCTGCTGGGCGCCTGGATCGCGGGGCCGAGCCCGTGGGCGGTCGGCGTCCGGCGCGCCCTCGCCCCGGCGCTGCGCAGGCGCGGCGTCGCGTACGGAGCGGTCGCCGTGGTGGCGCTCGTGGTTCTGCTGAGCGGGCCGGTGGACGACTTCGCGCGGCTCCTCGGCGAGCTCGTGGTCTTCGGGCTCGTCGCCGGCTGGATCGAGTGGATGCGCCGTCAGACCCTCGAGGAGTTCCCCGACGCGACCGGTCCTGCCTTTCTCTCGGACGTGCGCGACCAGCTCGGTGACTGGATGCAGGGGCGTCGGACAGCCCCAGCAGCCGGCCCGGGTTCGAGCCAGCTCGATCTTACGGCCCGCCTACGCGAGCTGGCCGAGTTGCACGCGAAGGGCGAGCTGACGGACGAGGAATACGCGGCGGCGAAGCAGCGAGTGCTCGCCGGCGAATAACGGGTTCCCGCGGGCACAGCGACCGTCGCTCGCAGGGCCGGCGGTCGCGGAGCCTCACACGAAGCCGGAGCGAAGCGGGCACGAAGCCGCTCACCATCCGTGACGCCTTCCTCGATAGCGTTCGTGTAGGGACACGGGAGTGCCCCTGGGGGAGGTTGGGGAGTCGGCAGGCTCTCGGCGTCGCGCACCGAACATCTCGTTCGTGGACACGGAAGACCGCGTCGCTCAGGCACTCGTCCTCGCCGGTATCTGGCTCGTCGTGGTCGTCGGGCTGCGCCTCGCGCTCAACGTCGCCTTCGACCGCTACGAGCGCCGCCTCGCGGAGCGCGACACGATGGTCGCGGCGCGCCGCCGCACGACGTTCAGCTTCCTGCTCCGGATCGTGCTCGCGGTGGTCGTGCTGATCGGCGTCTGGAGCGTGCTCTCGGTGTTCACGGTGACGCAGGAGGTCGCGAGCGCCTTCCTGGCCTCCGGCGCCGTGCTCGCCCTCGTCGCGGGCGTCGCGCTCTCGACGCCGCTCGGGAACCTGGGCTCGGGGATCCTCCTCAGCTTCGCACAGCCCGTGCGCCTCGGCGACTGCATCACCATCGGCGACCACACGGGCGTCGTCCGGGCGATCACGCTGAGCTACACGACCCTCGTCACCGACGAAGGCCCGTACGTCTACGTGCCCAACCAGAAGATGGTGAGCGAGATGCTCGTCAACCGCTCCGTCGGCGGCGAGGGCGAGGCGAGCCTCGCCCCTACACGCAGTCCTTGAGCCCCTGCGCCGCGGGCGGCGACTCGAGCTCCTTCAGCGCGTTCGGCGTGGGGTACCCATGTTCCCCAGGAGCCCCCGTCCTCAGACGCAGTCCTTCAGGCCCTGCGCTTCCGGGAGGGACTCGAGCTTCTTGAGCGTGTTGTTCTCGATCTGGCGGATGCGCTCGCGCGTGACGCCGAACGCACGGCCGACCTCCTCGAGCGTGCACGGCTGCGAGCCGTCGAGGCCGTAGCGGAGCTCGATGACGCGCCGCTCGCGCTCCGGGAGCGCCGAGAGCGCGAGCTCCACGTCCTCGCGGCGCAGCGAGAGCGAGGCCGTGTCGAACGGCGACTCGGCCTGCTCGTCGGGCACGAAGTCACCGAGCGAGGAGTCCTCGTCCTCCCCGATCGGCTTCTCGAGCGAGATCGGCAGCTGCGACATGCGCAGGATCTCGCGCACCTCGTCTGGATGGATGTCGAGCTCGTCCGCGATCTCCTCGGGCTCGGGCTCGCGCCCCAGGCGCTGGACGAGCTGGCGCTCGATGTGCACGACCTTGTTCAGCTTCTCGACCATGTGCACCGGGATGCGAATCGTGCGCGCCTTGTCCGCGATCGCCCGGGTCACCGCCTGCCGGATCCACCACGTCGCGTACGTCGAGAACTTGAAGCCCTTGCGGTAGTCGAACTTCTCGACGGCCCGGATGAGCCCGAGCGAGCCTTCCTGGATCAGATCGAGGAACGAGAGACCGCGGCCGAGGTAGCCCTTCGCGATCGAGACGACGAGCCGCAGGTTGGCCTCGATCATGTGCTGCTTCGCGTCCATGTCGCCGCGCTCGATCCGCTTGGCGAGGGAGACCTCCTGGTCGGCCGTGAGGAGCGGCACCTTGCCGATCTCGCGCAGGTAGAGCCGCAGCGAGTCGAGCGAGGGCTCGACCGAGAGGTCGAGCTTCGGCGTCGCCTTGTCCTCCTCGGGCGGCGGCTCCTCGTGCGGGAGCGCCTTGTGCTCGACCCCCTCGACGAGCTCGATCGAGTGGTCGATGAGGTACGTGTAGAAGTCCTCGACCTGCTCCTTCGTGAGCTCGACCTCCTCGAGCCCGGAGACGATCTCGTCGTAGGTCAGGAACCCCTTCTCCAGACCGTTCTCGATGAGCCGCTGCAGCTCCTCGACTTCCGGAAGAGCGATATCCACAGTAAGCATGCGGGGGACTCCTCTCGCGCTCGAACGGATACCTGCCACCACCGTGCTCGAGCCGGCCGCCAGCCTCCCCGACTCATCAAGCGCGCGCATCCTAGACCGAAAGTGGCCATTTGGGGAAGGTCCGGTTGCGACCTTTAACGAGGTCGCGTCAGACTGCACGAAGCTCGCCGACGGGCTCGCCGCGCGAGTTCTCCACCGTGACGACGCCCAGGCTCCCCGGCTCGAGGCCGAGCCGTCGGAGGATCGCGGCGAGCCCGCTGCGCACGGCCCGGGCCGAGCCGTCCTCGACCTTCACGGCGACGCCGAGGCCGTCGGGCGAGGCAGCGCAGACGAGCCCCTCCGCGCCGGCCTTCGCGATCCACCCCGGCTGAGAGCGCATGAGCTCCGTATCGGGAGCCCCGGGGCCGCGGATGAGCTCGGGGTGCGCACGCATTGCGTTGACGACCGTCGCAGCGGCGCCCTCTGCGCTCGCGAGACGTGCGAACGAGAGCGCCATGCGCGCGAGCGGCAGCGCGAACGTCACGACGCCGCAGCCGTCCACGCCCGTCGGGATGCCGTCGGGATCGACCATCGCGGCCACCGAGATCTCGTCCAGGAGCATCCGCTGGCAGGGGTGCTCCGGCAGCCGGTAGCCCTCGACGGGCCAGCCCTCGGCCTTGCAGAGCGCGACGAAGCCGGCGTGCTTGCCGGAGCAGTTGTGCTCGAGCTTCGTCGGCTCGGGCCCGCACTCGAGGTCGTCCTCGGTCGCGTCGGCCCTCGCGAGCAGGCTGCGCACGGCGTCGAGCTGTTCCGGCCGGGCGAGGTGCGACGCGCAGGCGATCGCGATCTCCGGCCCCTCGAGATCGGGACGCGCGCGAACGACGGGCAGCGCCTGGATCGGCTTCGCGGCGCTGCGGAAGTGCGTGACGAGCATGGGGTCTCCCGCCGAGACGACGACCTCCCCCCCGCGCACGGCGACCGCGTGGACGCGATGCCTCGCCTCGACCAGGCCGCCACGCATGACCTCGACGAGGATCGGATCCACGCGAGGAGCGTAATCGCCTCGCTACCGTCCCGACCATGCCCGAGCTGCCCGAGGTGGAGGCCTGGGTGCGCCAGCTCGACCCGCTCGTCTCCGCGGAGCCGATCGAGCGCGCCGGGCCGGCCCACGTCGCGACGCTGAAGACGATCGACCCGCCGCTCGCCGCGCTCGAGGGGCGCCGGCTCGCGGGCGCCGAGCGTCGCGCGAAGAACCTGCTGTTCCCGACCGACGACGGCGAGCTCGTGCTCCGCATCCACCTGATGAGCGCCGGTCGCGTCCGCTACCTGGCGCCGGGAGCGAAAGGGCCGAAGACGCCGATGTTCCGGCTTCGCTTCCGCGGGGGCGGCGAGCTCGTGCTCACGGAGGGCGGGAAGAAGAAGCGCGCGGGTGTCTGGCTGACGACGCCCGAGCGCATGGAGGCCGACCTCGAGCACCTCGGGCCGGATGCGCTCGACGTCGACGTGGGCACGCTCGCCGAGCTCCTGAAGCGCGACCGGCGGCAGCTCCATCCGCTCCTGCGCGACCAGCGGGCGATCGCCGGAATCGGGCGCGCGCACGCGAACGAGATCCTGCTCCGGGCACGTCTCTCGCCGTTCAAGGCCTCGACCGAGCTCACCGAGGAGGAGACCGAGCGGCTCGCCGCGACGATCCACGAGGACCTCGAGCGCGCGCTCGAGCTGCGCCTCCGCGGAAAAGGCGACAAGGACGTCTACCTCGTGCACGACCGCCTCGGCGAGCCGTGCCCGCAGTGCGGCGGCCCGATCCTGCGCGTCGACTTCGAGGAGCACACGATCTACTACTGCGCCCGGTGCCAGACCGGAGGGCGCGTCCTCAAGGACCGACGGCTCTCCCGGCTACTCCGCTAGCGGTCGCTCAGCCGGCGCGGATGCGCCAGACCTCGCTCCCGCGGAGGTGCGTGAGCCAGAGGTCGCCGAAGCCAGGGCGGATGACCGTCGGGCCGGGGCCGACGCGGATCGTCTCGACGACGGAGTTCGTCTCCGGGTCGATGCGCGAGACGGTGTCCGACATGTTGTTCGGCACGAAGATCGTCCCGTCCGCCGCCGCGGCCGGCCAGACCGGCGCTTGCCCGACCGGGATCGTCGCGACGACCGTGTTCGTCGCCGGGTCGACGCGCGTCACGGTGTTGCTCTGTCTGTTGGAGATCCAGACCGCGGACTCGGTCGCCTCGATCGAGGTCGGCGAGTCACCGCCTGCATCGACTCGCGTGACCCTGTTCGTGGCCGGGTCGATGCGGAAGACGGTTCTCCCGTTCAGCGCCCCGACCCAGACCGAGCCGAACGCGAACGTCATGTTCGCCGCGTCCTCTCCGATGCGGATCCTGGCGACGATGCGGTTCCTCCGTGGCGAGATGCGGAAGACCGTGCGATCGAACGCGTTCCCGGTCCAGACGGAGCCGGCCGCAAACAGCACGTCCCAGGGCTTCCGGCCGACGGCGATCCTCTTGACGACCCGAGCCCTGCGCAGGTTGACGCGCTCGATCCGGTCGCCGTCGTAGCTCTCGACCCACACGCTGCCCGCGCCGTAGGCCAGGCCGCACGGTGTAGCGCCGACGCGAATCCGACGACCGACGAGGCGGTTGGTGGCCGGCGAGACGCGCACGAGGTTGGCGGCGCCGGAGTTGGAGACCCAGACGCTGCCGCGGATCGGCGTGGCGACACACGGAGCCCGGCCGGTGGCGATCTTCGCCACGACCGTCGAGGTGCCCGCAGTTCGAGACTCGGCTCCTCCGCCCGCCGGTGCGACTCCGACCGCGAGCGTGACGGCAACGACCGCGAGTACGACCCGCACCGAAACTACTGCCATGTGGCACTAAACTACTGCCGAGTGGCAGCACTGTCAAACGCCACTTCCTTCGCCGCTCGCTCGAGCTCGAGGAGCGCAGCTTCGATCTCCTCGAGCCCGGCGTGCTCGCGCAGGCGGTGCAGCAGCTCGCGGAACCTGGGGCCGACGGTCGCGACCACGGCTCTCCCGTCGTCCGTCAGCTCGAGGAGGTAGGAGCGGCCGTCGTCGGGATTCGGCAGCCGGGCAGCGAGGCCCGCCTCCACGAGCCCGGCCACGTAGCGGGACACCGTCGTCGGCGGAACGCGCAGGCGGGCGGCCAGCTCGGTCGGGGACACGAGCTTGAGGTAGCCGATCGTGCTGAGGACCGCCCACTCGTCCGACCTGATCCCGGTGCCTTCGACGGTACGCGTGACGAGCTCGCGAACGATCTGCGTCGTCCGGAACATCTGGAGGAGGACGTTGTCCGCCGGGCCGAGGCTGCTCATCGGGCTCGAGGATCGCACACGTATCCTCCCCGTCGATGGCCAAGCTGCCCGACGTCGTCGACGATCTCCAGGCCTCGACCCCCGAGATCGCGCTTGCGCTCTCCCGCGCCGGGGTCAGCGGCGTCCAGAAGGCGGTGCGCATTCGCCGCGGCGACGCCGAGACGGTCATGGCGGCGGTCATCGACTGCACGGTCGACCTCTCGGCCGACCAGAAGGGCGTGCACATGTCGCGTTTCCCCGAGCTCTTCGAGGAGGCGATCGACGTCGTGGTCACGGGCGAGGCGCTCCTCGTCGAGGTCCTCGCGGAGCACATCGCCTCGCGCGTCGTCGAGCGCCAGCGGGCCCTGAAGGCGGAGGTCTGGATCCGCGCGCAGTGGCCGATCCGCCGATTGACTCCGGTCAGCGGCCTCCCGACGCAGGAGATGGTGACGCTCTGCGGGATCGCGGCCGCGTCGGAGAGCGGGACCCGCCGCGTCGTCGGCGTCGAGGCCCACGGCATCAACGCCTGCCCCTGCGCGCAAGGGCTCGTGCGCGGGCGCGCGAGCGAGCGGCTGCTCGAAGCAGGGTTCGAGGGCGCCGACGTCGAGAAGATCCTCGAGCTCGTCCCGATCGCGACCCACAACCAGCGCGGCCGCGGGACGCTCTTCGTCGGCACCGAGAACGACCTCGACGCGGAAACGCTCGTCGACGTCGTCGAGCGCTCGATGAGCGCGCCGATCCACGACCTGCTCAAGCGCCCGGACGAGCTCTTCGTCGTCGAGCACGCGCACCTCCAGCCCCGCTTCGTGGAGGACTCGGTGCGCCACGCGCTCCGCGACGCGCTCGAGGCGCTCCCGGAGCTCGAGGACGGCGACTTCCTCCTCTCCAAGCAGGTCAACTTCGAGACGATCCACACGCACGACGTGGTCGCGGAGCGCTTCGGCACCGTGGGCGAGCTGCGCGGCGAGCTCGAGACGGGCCAGGCGAGCCCGCGCCAGACGACGCTCGCGCAGTGGCTCGGGTAGAGCCCCGAGCTACGCGCGGCGCGGCCGACGCAGCTCGAAGCGGTGCTCGGTGCCGCCGGCGAGGCGGCGGAGGTTGTGGCGGTGGAGAAGGACGATTGCACCAGCGCCGGCCACGGCGAACGCGACGACGGGCCAGTCGTGCCCGAAGAGGAGCACGAAGCCGACGAGCGCGAGCGCGGTCACGACCGAGGCGAGCGACGCGTAGCGCGTGAGCAGGAAGACGACGATCCAAACCCCGACGCAGCAGAGCGCAGCCAGCGGCGCGAGCGCGAAGAAGGCTCCGCCGGCGGTGGCGACCATCTTCCCGCCCTTCTCGAAGCGCAGGAACACGGGCCGCGCATGGCCCACCATCGCCGCGGCGCCGGCGAGGACGCCGACGAGCGGTCCGCCCGCCCAGACGCCGAGCAGCGCGGCCGCGAAGCCCTTCGCGACGTCGAGCAGCGCGACCGCCGAGCCGAACCAACGCCCATACACGCGGAACACGTTGGTCGCGCCGACGTTCCCGCTTCCCCGCTCGCGGATGTCCTCGCCGCGCAGGAGCCGCGGCAGCCAGTAGCCGAACGGCAGCGAGCCGAGGAGGTACCCGCCCAGGACGGCGACCGCCTCTACCACTCAGCCTCCCAGCGCGTAGCCCTGGAGTCCTGGGGCGTCGCTCGCGGTGCGCGGCCGGAGGGCACAGTACGGACAGTACGGGCCCGGAGAGCCGCGTGCCGCGAGCGGCGCCAGGCGCGGGCGGAGCCGCGCTTCGCCCGGCGGGAGCCCGAGCTGGCCAGGGCCCAGGGCTACGCCGCGGGAATGCGGTACGCGGAGATCCAGCCGTTCACAACGCTCCAGTCGAGGTTCCGGAGGAACGCCTCGATGTAGGCGGCGCGGTCCGTCTGGTAGTCGAGGAAGTAGGCGTGCTCGTACACGTCGAGCGCGACGAGCGGCGTCGCGTTCCACACCGGGAACGTGTTCTGGGCGTCGCCGACGTAGTTGAAGAGGCGGCCCTCGTCCCAGTCGTAGGCCGTCCACGCCCAGCCCCGGCCCGCCATGCCCGTCGCCTTGAGGTCGGCGCGCCACTTGTCGGTGCCGCCGAAGTCCCGGTCGATGAGCCCCTGGATGGCTCCGCTCGGGTTTCCTCCCTCGCCGCCGAGGTGGTCGAAGTAGATCTCGTGGTTCTTGATCCCGCCGACCGCGAAGGTGAGGTCGACCTTCAGCGAGCGCACGTCGGAGTAGACCTGGTTCCCGGCCTCGAGATCCACCTCGGCCAGCCGCCCCAGGATCTCGTTTCGCTTCGTCACGTAGCCCTGGTAGAGGCGGTAGTGCGCGTCGATCGTCGTTCGTGAGATGCCGTCCAGCTCGAAAAGCGACGGCTTCAGCTCACGAGGTCTGATCTCCACGAAGCTCGACAACAGGGGTCTCCTAGGCCTCGACGATGCACTCCGCTGGCGGGACGTCGCGGAGCATATCCTCCATCCAGATTCGGACCTTCAGAGAGGAGCAGCACATGACGTTCACGCTTCCCGATCTCCCCTACGCGCACGACGCGCTCGAGCCCCACATCGACGCGAGGACGATGGAGATCCACCACGGCAAGCACCATCAGGCCTACGTCGACAACGCGAACAAGGCGCTCGAAGGCACCGAGCTCGCGGACAGTCCCGTCGAGGAGGTGCTCGCGAGCCTCGACCGGCTGCCCGAGGACAAGCGCACCGCCGTCCGCAACAACGCCGGCGGTCACGCGAACCATTCGCTCTTCTGGGAGATCATGGGCCCTGGCGGCGGTGGCGAGCCGAGCGGCGGGCTCGCGGAGGGGATCGGGTCGGCGTTCGGCGGCTTCGACCAGTTCAAGCAGACGATCGTCCAGAACGGCGTCACCCGCTTCGGCAGCGGCTGGAGCTGGCTCGTCTGGAACGGCTCGGCACTCGAGGCGTACTCGAGGGCGAACCAGGACTCGCCGATCATGGAGGGCCACACGCCGCTCCTGGGGATCGACGTCTGGGAGCACGCCTACTACCTCACGTACCAGAACCGCCGCCCCGACTACCTCGAGGCCTGGTGGAACGTGGTCAACTGGGAGGCGGTCGCCGCGCGCTACGAGGCCGCGAGGTAGCCGCCGCAATCCGTGCGCCCGCGAAGCCCGTAGCACCGAGCGTGTCGACCACGCTCGCGCTACCCGTTCGCGCCACGCATTCGCCACGGGCCACAATGCCCATCGTGTATCGGGGGGAGCCGAGCGACGGTGAGCTGATCGAGCGCATCGCGGACGGCGACCGTCCCGCCTTCGAGGAGCTCTACCGTCGATATGCGCGGACCGTTCTCGGCCTGGCGCTCCGCCGCCTCGGCGATCGCGGCCGGGCCGAGGACGCGTCGCAGGAGGCCTTCGTCGCCATCTGGCGGTCCGCGCGGACCTACGATCCGAGCCGCGGCAACGGCGCGCCCTGGCTGTACGCGGTCGCGCGGAACGCGATCACCGACGGGCTCCGGCGGACGCCGGAGCCGGCCGCGGACGTCCCGGACGGGCCGAGCGGCGGCCCCGATCCGTCCGCCGAGGCCGAGGACGCGTGGCGCGCGTGGCGCGTCCATCGCGCGCTCGAGACGCTGCCGCCCAACGAGCGCACCGTCATCGAGGTCGCCTACTGGCGCGGCCTCTCGCAGAGCGAGATCGCGGAGCTGCTCGGGATCCCGCTCGGCACGGTCAAGACCCGCACGCGCACCGCACTCGCTCGGCTCGCCGACGTCCTCGAGGGAGAGCTCGAATGACGAACCTCCCGCCGGACTTCGACGAGCTCGTCAGCGGCGAGGTCGACGGCGCCGAGCGCGATCGGCTCCGGCGCGTCCACGACCTCCTGGTCGAAGTCGGCCCGCCGCCGGAGCCGTCGCCGCGAAGCGCGCCGGGCACGAACGTCGTCCCGTTGCGGCGCCGTCGCCGGCGAAGCGCGCTGCTCGCGCTCGCGGCGGCGCTCGGCGCGACGGCGATCTTCACCCTCGGGCTCACGGTCGCCGCCGGCGACGATCCGAGCGCGGAGCAAGTCGTCGCGATGACCGGGCCGTCCGGCGCGAGCGCGTCGCTCGAGATCTTCGACGTGGACGAGGCCGGCAACTGGCCCATGCTGATCGACGTCCGGGGACTGGCGCCGCCGAGCGACGGCCGGCTCCTGGAGCTCTGGCTCACCACCGACGGCGTGCCCACGGCCTTCTGCGGGAGCTTCTTCACGGACGACGACGGAAGAGCGATCGTGCCCTTGAATGCGCCGTGGCGGATCGACGACTTCGACGGCTGGGTCGTCGTCGAGGCCGGCTCCACGCGGCCGCTCCTGAGCACCTAGCGCCGCAGCACGAACTCCCAGCCCTCCCGCCAGGCGAACGGTGCGACGACGACCTCCTCGAGCGCGGTGCCGACGAGCAGGTGCTCGAGTGACCAGCGCGTCGCCGCGTGCCCGATGACGACGATGCGCTCGCCGTCGAGCTCGGGCGGGAGGTCGTCGAGGAATGCGCGCGTGCGCTCCACGCAGTCGCGGTAGCTCTCGCCTCCCGGATACGGGTCGTCGATCCGGCTCGCCCTCGCCGCCTCGATCCGCGCGACCGGCGCGCCGTTCCACTCTCCGTAGTTGCATTCGCGCAGCCGCGCATCGCGGTGCATCGGGATCCCGGAGCCGCCGAACGCGATCTCGGCGGTCTCGACCGCGCGGCCGAGATCGGAGCAGTAGACGGCGGCGATCCCGTCGTCTCGTCGCCGGGAGCCGAGCTCGAGCGCGAGCCCCCTCCCCCGCTCGGACAGCTCGCCGTCGAGCCAGCCGGTCGCGACGCCGCGCTCGTTGTCGACGCTGATGGAGTGGGTCTCGTAGACGATCTGGACGGTCACCGCCGAGCCGGAGGCTATCGTCGGGTCGTGCGACCGATCAGCTCGCAGTACGAGGACTTCATGCGGCACGTCTTCACGTCCGGGGTGCCGAAGGGAGACCGAACCGGCACGGGTACGGTCAGCGTCTTCGGGTACCAGATGCGCTTCGACCTGGCCGAGGGGTACCCGCTCGTCACGACGAAGAAGGTGCATTTCCCGTCGGTCGCCAAGGAGCTGCTCTGGTTCCTCCGAGGCGAGGGGAACGTCCGCTCGCTGCAGGAGGACGGCGTCACGATCTGGGACGAGTGGGCGGACGAGGACGGAGACCTCGGGCCGGTGTACGGCGTCCAGTGGCGGAGCTGGCCGACGCCGGACGGCGGCCACGTCGACCAGATCGCGGGGGCGCTACGACTCATCCGGGAGGAGCCCGACTCGCGCCGCATCGTCGTCAGCGCGTGGAACGTCGCCGACCTCCCGGAGATGGCGCTCATGCCGTGCCACGCGTTCTTCCAGCTGTACGTCGCGGACGGCGCGCTCAGCTGCCAGCTCTACCAGCGGAGCGCGGACGTCTTCCTCGGCGTTCCCTTCAACATCGCGAGCTACGCGCTGCTCACGCACATGCTCGCCCAGCAGTGCGACCTCGACCCCGGCGAGCTGATCTGGACCGGCGGCGACTGCCACATCTACGACAACCATCGCGAGCAGGTCGAGACGCAGCTGGCGCGCGAGCCGTATCCCTTTCCGACGCTCCGTATCGCGCGGCGGCCCCCCACGATCTTCGACTACACGTTCGAGGACTTCGAGGTCGTCGACTACCGGCACCACCCCGGGATCCGCGCGCCCGTCGCAGTGTGAAGGTCTCGCTCGTCGCTGCGATCGCGCGCAACGGCGTGATCGGGCGCGACAACGCGATTCCCTGGCAGCTCCCGGAAGACGCGCGGCACTTCCGCGACGTGACGATCGGACACGCGGTCGTCATGGGGCGGCGGACCTGGGACTCGCTCCCGGCGCGGTTCCGCCCCCTCCCGGGGCGGCGCAACGTCGTGGTCACGCGCAACGACGCCTGGCATGCGGACGGCGCAGAGCGCGTCGCCTCGCTGGGCGAGGCGCTCGTGCTGCTCCAGGGCGAGCCGCAGGTCTTCGTCGTCGGAGGCGCCGAGCTGTACGCGCAGGCGCTGCCGCACACGGACGAGCTCCATGTCACGGAGATCGACGCGGACGTCGAGGGCGACGTCCACTTCCCGACGTGGGACCGCGCCGCGTTCCGGGAGGCGTCGCGCGAGGAGCACGCCTCGGAGGACGGGGTCCGGTTCGCGTTCGTGACCTACGTCAGGCGGGCGAGCTCGGCCTCGCCGAGCGGGGTCAGCACGACCTGAGATTCCGCACCGTTGCGAGCGATCCGGATCAGGTTCGCGCCGAGAGCGTCCTCCCACACCGAGTGGCGCGGGCAGTGCGTGTTCCAGACCTCGATCGCCTCGCGATAGCCGCGCGGCTCTCTCGAGACCCAGGCGAGGAGCTCGCGGGTCTCGGCGTCCATCTACCCGCGCCGTATCGCCAGCACGCGCGCCCGCCACGACCCGCGCGGCGCCTCGACGTCGACGACGTCGCCCACGTTGGCGCCCATCAGCGCAGAGCCGAGCGGCGAGTCGGGCGAGACGCCCCCGACGGCGGAGATCTCGACCTCCATCGTCTCGCCGTCGCCGTCCTCCACCTCGACGATCGAGCCGACCCCCACGTGGTCGTCGGTGTCGTGCTCGACCGTCACCGCGTGGTGCAGCCGGTCCTTGAGCTTCGCGATCCGCGCCTCGAGCAGTCCCTGCTCGTTCTTCGCCGCGTGGTACTCGAAGTTCTCGGCGAGGTCGCCGAACTCGCGTGCTCGGGCGATCGCCTCGACGATCTCGCGGCGGCGCGGGCCTTCGAGCTCCTCGAGCTCCGCCTCGAGGGCCCTCCGCTGGTCGGGTGTCAGCTGCTCGCTCACCGTCCTAGGCTAGCCACTCGATCGTCCTGCAAGGGGGCGGCGCGCTCATTACGCTCTCGCGCGAGCGACCTGCTGGAGAAAGGAGCTGCCTCGTGGCGACCGACCTGGAGCGCTTCGTCGAAGCGGACGGCCGTGCGGATTCCGTCAAGGAGGTCCGACGCCGGATCGACGCCGAGGGCGTCCAGTACGTCTACTACCAGTTCCCCTCGGTCACCGGCCGGGTCATGGGCAAGGGCGTCCCGGCGCAGCACTGGGAGACGATCGCGCAGAAGGGGTTCCAGCTCGTCTACGGCGCCACGGCGAACCTCTTCACCGACCGCCACGGCAACTACATCGGCTACGGGCCCGAGGCCGCCGAGCTCGTCGGCGTCCCGGAGCCGGAGACCTTCGAGGTGCTCCCGTGGGACACGCGCGTCGCGCGCGTCTGGTGCGTCTGCTTCCGCAACCGCGAGGAGCGCGAGGACGGCGGCGCCTTCCTCACCTCGGACTGTCGCGGCAACCTCCAGCGCCTGCAGGCGGAGTTCGAGGAGGCAACCGGGCTCCACCTCCGGGCCGGCACCGAGCCCGAGATGATGTGGCTCAAGCTGAACGAGGACGGCACGCCCTCCGTCGAGGGCATGACCAAGCCCTACTGCTACCACATCGACCAGTTCTCCGAGCTCCAGCCGATCATCCACCGCGTCGTCGAGTACGGACAGGCGCTCGGCCTCGACATGATCCAGGGCGACCACGAGGACGCGCCCGGCCAGATCGAGCTCAACTTCGGGTTCGATCGTGCGGAGCGGACGGCCGACAATCTGTCCACCTTCCGGCAGGTGTGCAAGGCGGTCGGGCGCGAGCTCGGCGCGTTCCCGTGCTTCATGCCGAAGCCGTTCATGGGCGTGTCGGCGAACGGCTGCCACCACAACATCTCGCTCTGGGAGGGCGACACCAACGCCTTCATGCCGGACACCGACGACCAGCAGAGGCCGAGCCAGCTCGGCCTGCACGCGATCGGCGGCATCCTCGAGCACCTCGCCGCGCTCACCGCCGTCACCGCGTCGACCGTGAACTCGTACCGCCGGCTGTGGGACACGGGCTTCTGGGCGCCCGTCTTCGCCGACTGGGGCTACCAGAACCGCACGACCGCGCTCCGCGTCTCGGCGCCTGGTCGCTTCGAGTACCGGTCGGTCGACTCGGCGGTGAACCCGTACCTGTCCATGGCCGCGCTCATCGCCGCCATGCGCGACGGCATCGAGCGCAAGCTCGATCCGGGCGAGCCGGAGGAGCGGAACATCTACGAGGCGATGGAGGCCGGGAAGGACGTGAAGCGGATCCCGATGACCTTCGGCGACGCGCTCGACGCGCTCGAGGCGGACGACGTCGTGAAGAGCGCGCTACCGGACGAGATGTACCGTGTCTTCATGCACTACAAGCGTGACGAGTGGGAGCGCTACTGCGCCACCGTCACGGACTGGGACGTGTCCGAGTACCTGGACGTGCTTCCCTGAAATGTGCGGGATAGCGGGGATCATCTATCGCGACGGGTCGGTCCATCCGATCGGCGACGAGATGACGCGGATGCTCCAGTCGATGAAGCACCGCGGCCCCGATTCGACGGGGTACGCGCTGTACGGGAACGAGAACGAAGCGAACGGCAACCTCGTCATGCGCTACAAGCTCGCGGACGCGAACACCCCGCGCGACTTCGACTTCGAGGACAAGCTGCACCGGCATCGCGCGATCGTCGAGTCGCGGCTCGCGTCGCTCGGTGCGAAGATCGACGAGGTCGAGGAGGAGACGCCGTACGCCTTTCGCGTCTCGTTCTCCTACGACGGCGACCTGAAGCTCCTCGCCGACTTCGTCGAGGACATCCCCGAGGCCGAGGTGCTCTCGCTCGGGCGAGCGCTCGAGATCGTCAAGGACCTCGGCGACGCGGAGACCGTCCACGAGCAGTACGGCCTCTCGGAGTTCTCGGGCACGCACGCGATCGGCCACGTCCGGATGGCGACCGAGTCCGAGGTGGACATCGCCGGCGCGCACCCCTACTGGGCCTACCCGTACTCCGACGTCGCGGTCGTCCACAACGGACAGCTCACGAACTACTTCATGTGGAAGCGCCGCCTCGAGCGCGCCGGCCGGCGGTTCATGTCCCAGTGCGACTCGGAGATCATCGCCGTGTACCTCGCCGAGGAGATGTCGAAGGGTGCGAGCCTGCAGGAGGCGATGGACAAGTCGCTCGACGACCTCGACGGCGTCTTCACGTACATCGCGGTCACGAAGGACGAGCTGGGCGTGGCGAAGGACGAGCTCGCCGCGAAGCCGCTGGTCCTGTACGAGAGCGACGAGCTCGTCGCGCTCGCCTCGGAGGAGATCGCGATTCGCGCGATCGTCGACCACGAGATCGACACCTACGACCCGTACGAGCGGGAAGTCCTCGTCTGGCAGCGATGACGCAGATCACGTACGACGCGCGCGGCCTCGCGGAGCCGTTCGCGGATGTGCCTCGCATCTCCGAGATCGACGGCGAGCGAGCGCGCTTCGACGCGAGGGACCTCACGACGCGGACGATCAACCTCGAGCTCCGCTGGCTCCTCTACGAGCAGGGCGTGAAGGAGGTCGAGATCGACAATCCCGGCTCGCGTCACTCGCTCGCGGTCGGCCTGCTCACCCGCTGCAAGCTCACGATCAACGGCAGCCTCGGCTACTTCGGCTGCGGGCTGATCGACGGGCCCGAGATCCACGTCACCGGCCGGGTCGGCTGGTCGGCCTGCGAGAACATGATGTCCGGGGTCGTCGTCGTCGACGGGAACGCGGGCTCGCTGACCGGCGCGGCGCTTCGCGGCGGCGACGTCGTCGTGCGCGGGCGCGTCGGCGCGCGGTCGGGCATCGACCAGAAGGGCGGGACGATCATCGTCGGCGACTCGGCCGGCTCCATGACCGGGTTCATGATGCAGCGCGGCCGGATCGTCATCTGCGGCGACGTCGGCCCGGGACTCGGCGACTCGATGTACGACGGGACGATCTACGTCGCCGGCAAGGTCAAGTCGCTCGGGATCGACTGCGTCCCGGGCGAGTGGACGGACGCCGACACCGAGCTCATCGAGCGGAAGTTCCGGATCTACGGCCTCGGCTCCCCGCCCGAGTTCCAGAAGTTCGTCTGCGGCAAGGTGCTCTACAACTACGACCAGCTCGAGCCCTCCGAGAGAAAGCTCGTGCTTTAGCGCTAATGGCCGACGAGAGCGCTCCTACCTCCAAGAACGTCCTCGGCCGCAGCAGGATCTTCACGCCGGAAGTCATCAACGACATCCACGTGAAGGCCGAGCTCGGCCGCTACCGGATGCGCGGCTTCTCGATCTTCAAGCCGATGCCGCACTGGGACGAGCTCGTCTTCCTGCCGGGGACGCTGACGCGCTTCGTCATCGAGGGCTACCGCGAGAAGTGCGAGACGAAGACCGTCCTCGGGGCCCGCTTCGCGAAGAAGCCGCTCGAGCTGGACATCCCGATCTACATCACGGGCATGTCGTTCGGGGCCCTCTCGCTCGAGGCGAAGATGGCGCTCGCGAAGGGCGCGTCGATGGCCGGGACGGCGACCTGCTCGGGGGAGGGCGGGATGATCCCGCCCGAGCGCGACTACTCGACGAAGTGGTACTACCAGGTGATCCAGAGCCGGTACGGGTTCAACCCGCACCACCTGATGCTCGCGGACGCGGTCGAGTTCTTCATCGGACAGGGCTGCAAGGTCGGGCTCGGCGGCCACCTCATGGGCCAGAAGGTGACCGAGCAGGTGGCGGAGATGCGCTCGCTCCCGGCCGGGATCGACCAGCGCTCGCCCGCGCGGCACCCGGACTGGCTCGGGCCGGACGACCTCTCGCTCAAGGTGCAGGAGATCCGCGAGGCGACCGACTACCAGGTTCCGATCCAGCTCAAGCTCGGCGCTGCCCGCGTCTACGACGACGTGCGCATGGCGGCCAAGTGCGGCCCGGACATCATCTACCTGGACGGCGCCGAGGGCGGCACGGGCGCGGGACCGCACATCGCGACCGAGGAGACGGGCATCCCGCTCATGGCCGCGATCCCGGAGGCGCGGCGAGCGCTCGAGGACGTCGGGCTCGCCGACGAGATCGACCTCGTGGTCGCCGGCGGGATCCGCAACGGCGCCGACGTCGCCAAGTGCCTCGCGCTCGGCGCGACGGCGGTCGCGCTCGGGCACTCGGCGCTGATGGCGCTCAACTGCAACAAGGAGATCCCCGGCGTCACGGACTACGAGGGCACCGTCGGCGTTCCCGCAGGACAGTGCTACCACTGCCACACCGGGCGCTGCCCGGTCGGGATCACGACGCAGGACCCGGAGCTGCGCAAGCGCCTCGTCGTCGAGGAGGCCGCGGAGCGCGTCTACAACTTCCTGACCACCCTCACGATGGAGCTCCAGATGCTCGCGCGGGCCTGCGGCAAGACGAACGTGCACTCGCTCGAGCCCGAGGACCTCGCCGCGCTGACGATCGAGGCGTCCGCGATGGCGCGCGTGCCGCTCGCCGGGACGACCTACACCGTCGGGCAGACCGAGCACGAGATCCTGGCCGAGGTGAAGCGGCTACTCGCGATCAAGGCCGAGGAGGAGCTCGAGGTGCCGGGCGAGGTCGCCGACCTGCGGGCGGTCGAGACGTGAGCGAGTCGGGCGGCGCGCACGAGCTCGCGTACTCCGAGCCCGAGAAGATCAGGTCCCTCGACGCCGAATTCCTGTCCGGCCACCGGTTTCCGTACCAGGAGGACATCTCCCTCGTCGAGGACGTCGACCTCGACGCCGCCACGCCGGGCGAGGACCTCAACTGGCTCGAGGACATCGAGCTCCTCGAGGAGGCCGGCGTCCCCGCCGTCTTCGACCGCTACTCGAACTCCTTTCTCAAGATCTACTTCCCGATCCCGGAAGGCCGCGAGAACGAGATCGCGCGCAAGGTGCTCGTGAAGCACCTCCAGTCCGCGAACTCGTACGGGATCCAGCTCAAGGAGATCCACACGAAGTTCCCCCAGCCCGAGCTCGGCCCCTGGGTCGCGGGCTCGACGACCGTCGGCGCCGACTGGAAGCCGACGGTGCTCGAGGGCTGGGAGCGCCCCGCCGGGCACTGAGCACAACCGAGCCGCTAAGTCCCGAGCCGGGCGGGACTACGTTCCCCCACCGTCCGGCTCCGGGTCACCGCGGGACACACCTGCGCGAGGCCATACCAGGTCGGCCCGGAGTAGGCTGAGCGCATGGTCGAGCGGGCGACCACCGACGAAGGCCGCGCGACGACCGGCTCGCCCGGCACCGGGCGGCGGGCTGGAATCGTCGGCTCGGTGAGGCGGATCGTCGCGCACGGCGCCTCGCTGCTCCGCCTCGAGCGGGAGCTCGCGCGCTCCGAGCTCGGACGCAAGGGGGCCACGCTGGGCGCCGGCGTGGCCATGGTCGTCACGGCGGGTGTGCTCATGCTCTTCGCGATCGGGTTCGGCCTGGCTGCGATCGCCGCCGCGCTCGCGCTCGTCGTCGACTGGTGGCTCGCGCTGCTGATCGTCTTCCTGCTTGTCCTCGTGCTCGTGCTGATCGTCCTCCTGGTCGCGCGGAGCCTCTTCCGCGCCGGCACACCGTTCAGGCCAGTTCAGGCGCTCGAGGAAGCCCAGTTGACGAAGGTGGCCGTGAGGAGCGGACGTGATCGCTGAGCGACGGACCGACGAGCAGATTCGCAGCGAGATCGCGAGCGAGCGTGCCGAGCTGGTCGAGGCACTCGCCGATCTGCGCGCGGGCGTCGACGGGAAGCGGCGGATGGCGGCGGCGGTCGCTGGCTCGCTCGCAGTCGCGACCGCGGCGCTGACGGCGGTGAAGGTCGGACGCCGGCTCAGGGGCTAGTCGTCGAGCGTGCGCGCGCTCGTCCTTCAACACATCGTCTGCGAGCCCCCGGGCGTCTTCGAAGACGTCCTCGGCGAGCGCGGCGTCGGGCTGCACCGCGTCGAGCTCGACGAGGGCGAACCGCTGCCGGACTGGCGCGCCTTCGACGCGATCGTCGCGATGGGCGGGCCGATGTCGGCAACCGACGACGACACGGTGCCCTGGCTCCGTGACGAGAAGCGTCTGATCGGGGAAGCGGTGCGCGCAGGCACGCCGTTCTGGGGCGTCTGCCTCGGCGTGCAGCTGCTGGCGGCCTCGCTCGGCGCGCGCGTCTATCCCGGAACGGAGCCCGAGGTGGGGCTCCTCCCGGTCGAGCTGACCGACGAGGCGCGCGCCGATCCGGTCTTCGCGGGAGCTCCGGCGGAGCTCGTCACGCTCCAGTGGCACGGCGACACTTTCGACCTCCCGGAGGGCGCGGTCCGACTCGCCCGCTCGGCCGCGTACGAGAACCAGGCGTTCCGCGTCGATCGCGCGTACGGCGTGCAGTTCCACCTCGAGGTGTCGCCCGAGATGGCGCGGGAGTGGGCCGAGGTGCCGGAGTACGTCGCCTCGCTCGAGCGAACGCTCGGCGCGGAGCACGCACCGGCCTTCCTGGCTTCGATCGAGGAGCGGACGGACGAGATGCGCGCCGCCGGTCGTGCCCTGTTCGAGCGTTGGCTCGATCGCGTGGTCGCGTGAGCGAGCCGCGCGCGACCGGCCGCTGCCTCTGCGGCGCCGTCCGCTACGAGGTTCGCGGCCCGCTCCGCGACATCCTGATCTGCCATTGCGTCGAGTGCCGACGCTGGAGCGGCCACCTCGGAGCGTTCTCGGCGGCGCGCGAGGGCGATCTCGTCCTCCTCGACGACCGCGCGCTCCGCTGGATCGACAGTCCGAAGAGCGACCGGCGCGCCCGGCGCGGGTTCTGCGGCGAGTGCGGCTCGAGCCTCTTCTGGCGCGCGGCCGAGGGCGACCGCATCCACATCGCCGCCGGCACCCTCGACCGCCCGACCGGCCTGCGCGTCGCCGGGCACGGCGGCGTCCCGGAACACGCCGACTGGGACGAGCCGCTCGACGGCCTTCCGCGCGAGATCGGTTCGGCCGAGCTTCGCTGGAGCTGACACCGCGTTACGATTGCCGCGGCGAGCCGCGAACGGAGGTGGGCATGTCCGAGAAGATGTGGGGCTCCGAGCCGTACTGGGGCCTCGGCTACGACTGGGATCCCGACTGGTTCTTCACCGACCGGCAGAAGGCGCTCCGCGCGAACCTGATCGAGCTCTGCGAGAAGGAGCTGCGGGCGAACGCGAAGCGCTCCGACGACGAGCTCCTCTTCCCGCGCCGCAACCTCGAGCTCCTCGGCGAGCACGGGTTCCTCGCGCTGACGGTTCCCGAGGAGTACGGCGGCCTCGGCGAGAACCACGTCGCCTACGGGATGGTCTGCGAGACGATCGCGCGCTACGGCTGCGCGTCGACGGCGATGTGCTACGTGATGCACATCGGCGCGGTGAACACGATCATGCTGCGCCCCACCCCGGAGCTGATCGACAAGTACGTCCGGCCGCTCAACTCCGGCAAGATCGGGACCCTCTCGTACTCGGACCCCGAGACCGGCTCGCACTTCTGGTACCCGATCTCGTCGGGCGCCGAGCGCTCGAACGGCGGCTACAACGTCCGCAAGAAGGCGTCGTGGACGACCTCCGCCGGCTTCGCCGACTTCTACGTCGTGCAGACGACGAGCCCGGAGTTCTCAGGCTACGACGACCTGTCGGTGTTCGTCATCGACGGCGACGACGTCGAGTCGCAGCCGTCGCTCTGGGACGCGCTCGGGCTCCGGGGCAACCAGTCGGGCCCGCTCGAGGTCCCGAACGTCGAGGTTCCGGCCGAGCAGCTCGTCGGACCGGAGGGCGACGGCGCGGCCTCGAACGACGAGTCCGTCGACCCGTGGTTCCTCATCGGCTCGTCCTCGGTCTGGAACGGCATCGCGCTCGGCACGATCGACATCGCGAAGCGCCACACGACGCGCAAGCGCCACGTCGACGTCGGGCTCCGCGTCGCGGATTACCCGACGATCCAGGACTACGTCGGCGAGGCGGTCATGGACACGAACGCCGCGAGGTCGTTCACGTACTCCGTCGCCGACGCGATGGACAAGGCCACCGACGACAACACCAAGCAGCTCGCTCCCGGCGAGTTCGCCCGCGCCGACTACCTGCACTGGGCCTGGCAGATCAAGTTCGTCGCCGCGAAGAACGTCGCGCACACGGTCGACAAGATGCTCCACGCCTGCGGCGGCTCCGGCTACAAGCGCGACATGGAGCTCGAGCGCTACCTCCGCGACGGCAAGGCCGGCTGGGTCATGGGACCGACGAACGAGGTTCTGCGCCAGTTCGTCGGCAAGGCCGTGCTCCTCGGCTTCGACTCGCTCGACTACTGGAACCAGACGTTCAACCGGCGCGCGGTCGAGAACGAGGTCAAGAAGCTCGACCCCGACGGCAAGCGCGAGCTCGCGGAGAAGCTGATCGCGGAGGCCGCCGAGCAGGAGGCGAAGGCGCCGGCCGCCAAGGCGTGACGTGTCCGTCCCGGACACACCCGAGCTGATCCGGGGGCTGCTTCCCGAGGACCCGTTCCTCGAGACCTACCTCGTGCGCCCGGGCGGCGCGACGGTGTTCGCGCTCGCGCCCGACGAGCGGATGACCGTCGTCGACAAGGACGGAGGGCAGGTCGCGGAGGTCACCGTCCTCGGCGCCGACGGGCGGGACGACGCGGCCGCGCTCGAGGCCCGCGCGGACGGGCCGGCCACCGTCGTACGCGACGCGCTCCGCGACCGCGACGGCAGCCTGCTGTGGCGAGAGCTCGTCGGTCGAGGGCTCGACCCGACGGAGGCCACTGCGGTGCGGCTGTTCGGCGAGTGGTCGCCGCCAGGCTCCTCGCAGGCGTTCCGGGCCGGCCGCCGGGTGACCGTGGTCGTCGCCGCGCCGGGAGGCCGGATCGTCGACGGCGCGCCTCCGCCCTCCGAGCTGCTCGTCGAGGTGCGCCGCGTCGAGCCGCGTCGCTACGAGCAGGACGAGCTGCCCCCGCCGCTCGCAGAGCCGCGCCTCGACCTTCGCATCGACGCGGCAACCGCGCTCGCCTACGAGGTTCGCGCAGGCGAGTTCATCCAGGTCATCGACGTCGAGGGGAAGCAATGCTCGGACTTCCTCGCGTTCCATCGCCGCAAGCTCGAGTCGGGCGTGGAGCGCGGCCTCGACGCGACGACGACGCGCACGTTGATGGGCCAGGCATATCCGCTCCCCGGCCTCCAGGGGAAGTTCTACGACGTCGACATGGACCCCCTGGTCGAGGTCGTCCGCGACACCGTCGGCCGGCACGACACGTTCGCGCTCGCGTGCACGCGGAAGTACTACGAGGACATGGGCTACCCGGGCCACGTGAACTGCTCGGACAACTTCAACGCTCAGGTGGCTCCGTACGCAGTCGGGGCGAGGGCCGGCTGGGAGGCGCTCAACTTCTTCTACAACACCGGCTTCGACAGGAACATGGTCATGATCATGGACGAGCCATGGTCGCGGCCCGGCGACTACGTGCTCCTGCGGGCGATGACCGATCTCGTGTGCGCGTCGTCGGCGTGCCCCGACGACATCGACCCCGCGAACGGCTGGCAGATCACGCCGGTACACGTGCGCGTGTACGCGCCCGACAACACGTTCTCGGTCGCGATCGCGCACCGCGTGACCGCGGACGCCGAGCCCGTGCTCACGCGCGAGACGAGCTTCCGTCCGCGGACGAGCGAGCTCACGAAGAGCTTCACCGAGTACCGCGGCTACTGGCTCCCGCACTGCTTCGACAACGAGGGCGCGATCGCGGAGTACTGGGCGTGCCGCGAGAAGGCCGCGATCATGGACCTCTCCCCGCTCCGCAAGTGGGAGGTGCTCGGCCCCGACGCCGAGACGCTGATCCAGCGCGCGATCACGCGCGACGCGCGGCGGCTCTCCGTCGGGCAGGTGACGTACACGGCGCTCTGCAACGAGACCGGCGGGATGATCGACGACGCGACCGTCTACCGGCTCGGGGCCGACAACTTCCGTTTCGTCGGCGGCGACGAGTACGACGGGGTCTGGCTCAAGGAGCTCGCCGACCGCCTGGAGCTCAAGGTCTGGGTGAAGCCGTCGACGGACCAGCTCCACAACGTCGCCGTGCAGGGCTCGGCGAGCCGCGAGATCCTGAAGCAGGTCGTCTGGACGCCGCCGACCCAGACCTCGCTCGAGGACCTCCGCTGGTTTCGGTTCACCGTCGGCCGCGTGAAGGCGTACGACGGCATCCCGATCGTCGTCTCGCGCACCGGGTACACCGGCGAGCTCGGCTACGAGGTCTGGTGCCACCCCTCGGACGGTCCCGCGGTCTGGGACGCGCTCTTCGAGGCCGGGGAGCCGCACGGCCTGACGCCGCTCGGGCTCGAGGCGCTCGACATGCTGCGCATCGAGTCGGGGCTCATCTTCGCCGGGTACGAGTTCGACGACCAGGTCGACCCCTTCGAGGCGGGCATCGGGTTCGCGGTCGACCTCGGGACGGACGAGGACTTCGTCGGCCGCGGGGCGCTCGAGGAGCGGAGAGCGCACCCGCAGCGCGTGCTTGTCGGACTCGAGCTCGAGGGGAACGAGACCGCCGGGCACGCGGACGAGGTGTACGCCGGGCGTCAGCGCGTGGGCGTCGTGACGAGCGGCACGCGCAGTCCGGTCCTGAAGAAGAACATCGCGCTCGCGCGGGTCGCGGTGCAGTACGCGGAGCTCGGCACGGAGCTCGAGGTCGGCAAGCTCGACGGCCTCCAGAAGCGGATCTCTGCCACGGTCGTCCGATTTCCCTTCTACGACCCCGACAAGACCCGACCTCGCTCCTGATCGAATCCTTCACGAACGCGCAGGTCGGGGCCTTCCACCGGGACGGCTTCCTGATCGTCGCGGAGGGCCTGGTCGCACCAGACGCGCTCGAGCCGCTCCGCGAGCGCTACCTCCCGCTCTTCGACGGCGAGTACGAGACCGGCATCCGGCCGGACGAAGTGAACTGGGTGCCTGGACGCGACCCCGAGGACCGCACGCGGCAGCTCTGCAACGCCTGGAAGTCGGACACCCTGATCGCGGCGCAGGTGCTCTCCGAGCGCACAGGGCGCCTTGCCGCGCAGCTCATGGGTTACCGCGGCGTACGGATCCTCCAGGACAACGTCCTCTGGAAGCCGCCCGGCACGAAGGCGATCGGCTTCCACCAGGACTCCTCGTACGCCGACTACCTCGTCCCGCCGGAGATGGTCACGTGCTGGGTCTCGCTCCACGACACCGAGGCGGACGCCGGCCCGCTCGAGCTCGTGCGCGGCTCGCACGCGTGGCCGAAGTCGCCGCCGGAGCGGACGCAGTTCCACGCCCCGGACGACTGGCTCGCCGGCGCGCGGGCCGCGGCGCCGGTCGACGCCGAGCCGGAGACCGTCCCGGTGGTCGTCAAGGCCGGCGGGGGCTCGTTCCATCACGGCCTCACCTGGCACGGGTCGGCGCCGAACCGGAGCGCGAAGGTCGCGCGCATGGCGCTCGTCTCGCACCTGATCCCGGTCGAGGCCCGCTTCCACGAGACGAACGTCGACGTGACCTACTCGCGCTACCGCCGCCGGGGCGACCTCTCGCTCGACGAGTCGTTCTTCCCCGTCGTCTGGACGGAATCCGGCTATCGCACGCCGTGGCTCGACGAGCTGCCGGCGCCGGATTAGCGCGCAGACCGCTCGGCTCGGCGCCAGAGCGCCGTGAGCGAGGCCGCGAGTCGCCCGGGCTCGATCCGGTGAGGCGGATCGAAGTGGTGACGCTCCTCGAACACCTCGAGCTCGAAATCTCGGAATACCCGGCTCAGACGCCTTGCAATCTCCCCGTACTGATCGGGGTTGCTGAGAGCACCGAGGGCGAAGTACACCGGGCGCTCGAACCGGCGCAGCGCCTCGCGATCCAGCTCGCCGTTCCTGAATGCCCCCAGGATCGCCCGGATCCCGGCAGGGCGGTACGCCATCCAGGGCGGCGGGTCGCCGGGTGGCGGCGCCGGCGGCGGAACACCGGGTCTGAGCCCCAAGCGCATGAAGCTGGTCAGGAACTGCTCGTGCGGGAGCCCCTCCAGCCGTTCGAGCTTGCGCCAGAGCGCCGTCTCCGCAGGGCTCACCTCCCACCAACCCGCCCACGCAGGCTCGAGCAACGCCAGACTGGCGAGCCGCTCCGCCGCGGCCGCGGCCAGCGCGAGCGAGGCCGCTCCCCCGCCCGAGTAGCCGACGAGATGAAAGCGTTCCCAGCCGCGCGCGTCCGCCTCCCGCAACACGCCGGCGATCTCGACGTCGAGGCCGTACTCCTCCGGCAGTTCCGGGGCCGCGTAGACCTCGAGATCCTTCGCCACCGCCTCGACGTCCGAGCCGAGTGCGGCGATCAGCGAGCCGAACGCAGCCTCTGCCGGGAGCACGATCCCCGGAAGCAGGATCGCCGGATAGCCCGACACGTCAGGCCGTCTCGCGGAACCTCGCCGCGAGCACCTCGATGAGGCCGACGGCAGCTCGCGGGTCGGCCTCGAGCGCCCCGACCAGCGTCTCGCGCGACACGGCGATGCAGCGCACGAGGCCGACCGCGTGGATGTCCGCGATGCGCCCGCCGCCCGGATCGAGGACCTCGATCTCGCCGATGAGCTCGCCCGCGCCGAGCTCCAGCGAGCGGCCCGGCCGCTCGACGCGCACCGTCCCCTCCACCACCAGCAGGAGCTCCGAGCCGGGCTCGCCGCGCCGCATGATCGGCTCGCCGTCCGCATACGAGCGCTCCACGCCGAGCGCGAGAATCGGCTCGAGCAGCTCCTGCGGCAGCATCGAGAAGACCCGCGGGTCGCGCACGAGCCGCTCGTAGCGGCCTCCGTGGAAGAGCAGCGGCTCGCCCTCG
>Ga0299907_10000092_pt1 | contig 32750 bp, 33 predicted proteins | sample RVTome_16_FD_198680 | JGI IMG/M metagenome (GOLD analysis project Ga0299907, IMG submission 198680) | Soil microbial communities from uranium-contaminated site in the Upper Colorado River Basin, Wyoming, United States - RVT152D67 (version 2) ...
GTACGCGGACCGCTGGCCCGACGAAGCGGGCGTCATCGAGGAGACGCCGGTCGCGCTGTGTCGCCGACGCGGAGCGGCGATCGACCTCGTCCTCGACCGGCCTCGCCTGAAGCGCTCGCAGTTCGTGTTCACTGAGGTCCGGGGACGTCCGGCGATCTTCTGGCAGACGCAGAAGACCGCGAGGGCTGCGAACCCGGGAGCCCGGGTGCCGCGCCGACGTGCCTTGACAGAGGGGTTCACGGTCGAGATCGACACGAGAGAGCGATACGCGTTCCGCTTCGCCGGCCGAGACGTCTCGACGGAGCGTGTGGCGCTTCCGGCCGGCGACTACGGCGTGCGCGTCGGGGGCGACCTCCTCGCGGTGGTCGAGCGTAAGTCGATTGAGAACCTGTCGACCTCGCTCTCCGACGGGACGCTCGCGTTCCAGATGCAGCGCCTGTCCGAACTCCCCCTGGCGGCGATCGTCGCGGAGGGGCGCTACGCATCCATCGTGACCGCTGAGCGCGCTCCCGGCGGCTGGCTTGCGGACGTCCTGGCACGCCTCCAAGTTCGCTATCCCGAAGTTCAGATCGTCTTCGCGGACTCGCGGCGCTTCGCCGAGGAGTGGACGTACCGATTCTTGGCGTCGGCCCTTGAGGATGCTGCCGAGCCGCTCCCGAGCCCTGAACCACGGTCTCGCCTGTAGTGCAACGGCCTTGAACCCGTGGCTCACCCTGGAGAGCTTCATGGGTCCGATTTCGCTAACTGCGTCAAGTCCGGCCAGGACGCAAACTCTCTTGGTCCGCCGCCGTTATCACCATACAGTTGGTTGTTTTCGAGCGATCCCTCCGCCCAGTGAGTGTGGCGGGATCTTTTCGTTAGCAGAGCAAGCAATGTGTGTTCATGCCGAGAGTTAGAACCGCGCTATGTCACTGAACGAGCGGCATGTTTCGAGGGGTAGCGAGAATCGGCTCGAGGGATGGTCAGAGCCGACGACGGGTTCACCGCCTGCGCGTCTGGCGTTCCAGTCAAGAACCACCTGAACACGAACGGGAGGAGGGACCGATGAGCCGAAGGACGTTGGGGGTGGCGGTCCTACTCTTTCCTCTGGCGGTCTTCACGACTGGAGGGATACGCGAACCCGCCTTGGCCGTGCCCACCTGCTTCGGGCGCCCGGCGACGATCGTGGTGCCCACCCTCGCGAATGAACACCGCGCGATCAACGGCACGGCTGGCAACGACGTGATCGTTGGCGGCGCGGGAGACGACATCATCTTCGGCGGTTCGGGAGATGACAGGATCTGCGCCCGTCGGGGGCGCGACGTCGTGTACGGGTGGGAAGGGAATGACCGCCTGTCAGGTGCTCGCGGACGGGACCGCCTGTACGCCGAAATGGGGAACGATGTCCTCCGCGGCGGAGCTGGGCAGGACGTGCTCGCTGGAGGCCTGGGCTCGGACCTCATGCGGGGTGGGCCCGGCACCGACACTGCCGATTTCAGCCAGGACAACCTGAACGGGCCGATAATCGTCGATCTCGAAGCCGGTACGGCGACGGGTGCCAGCGGCAGCGATGTCTTGGGCCCGGGCACGATCGAGAACGTGCAGATGAACTGCAGCGCCGAGCAAGACGATGTCCTGATCGGCGACGGTCACCCCAACTTGCTGATGGGCGGGTCCGGGGCGGACCTGATCCGAGGGAATGGCGGCACCGATGCGCTCTACGGCGGCGTCCCCTTCCAGGACACGGGGGACGCGATCTGCACCCTTGACGACGGTCCTGACCAGCTCTTCGGAGGACCCGATGACGATCGCTTGTTCGGTCAGAAAAACGACGATGTCCTCGACGGCGAGGAAGGGACCGACGAACTCGACGGAGGGCTGGGGACGGACGCCTGCCGTAATGGCGAGTCACTGGTCGCTTGCGAAACGTAGTTGGCATCCAATCCTGTCGCCGCGGCTGACAGATAGAGATCGATCGATCCGTGATCCTGGCTGATCGGTGCGCGAACCGCGAGACGGTCCTTCGTGGCGATGCCCACGACGTCGAGATCGTCGAAGATCGCTAGGGGGCGATGATGGCAAAGAGACTTGCACCGGTCCATCCGGGGGAGATCCTCCTGGAGGAGTTCCTGGTGCCGATGGGTATCAGTCAATATCGCCTCGCCAAGGACATCCTGGTTCCCCCTCGCCGGATCAACGAGATCGTCCACGGCACTCGCGCGGTCTCGGCCGATACCGCGCTCAGGCTGGCTCGGTACTTCGGAACCTCCGAGCGGTTCTGGCTGAATCTTCAGGCCCAGTACGAGCTTGATGTGGAGTCCGACCGCATCGGGCAGAAGATCGAGAAGGAGATCCGGCCTCTCGCCATGTGATCCGCCTGGGTTCCATGGCGGAGCCCACGGAGTCCGTCCTTCGCCCGGGCCCTCGGCTGGGTAGGGTCATCGCCGTGGAGCCGCGGGGAGGTCGCAGCTCGAAGCAGTCGCGTCGCGTAGCGCGGGCGCTCGTCGCGACGTACCACGAGGCCGAGCTGGCAGGTCTCGTCGAGCACGTCGCCGAGGCCATCGAGCGTTACCGGGCCGGGGAACTCGACGTGCACGACGTCGATGAAGTGATCCACCGGTATCACAAGGCGACGCAGGAGCTTTGGAAGTTCTGTTTCTTGAGCGGCTCCGGCGCCGGTGCCGAGTCCGTCGCCGCGACCCTGGAACACTTGACGAGAGAACGCAGTCGGCCGGACTGGTGGGCGGTCGCGGAACGGCGGCGTGGCTAGCAAGCGCTGGCTCTCGATCAAGGTCGAGCTGCTCTCCGGGCGAGGCATGGTGCTCGAGCACCCTGCCAGCCGCGTGATGATCGTCTCGACTGGGCACACACTCGCCGAGTTTGCCGAGGCGATCGACCTCGCGTTCGCTCGTTGGGACGACTCGCACCTGCACCTGTTCGAGTTCAGCGACGGTAGGCAGTACATGCTCTGTGGCAGCGAGTTCGAGCCGGAGGTGATCGACAGCACGACCGTGACCCTCGATGCCTTGGATCTGCAAGAGGGGGCCTCGTTCGAGTACGTGTTCGATCTCGGCGACGACTGGCGGCACCGCTGCGAGGTCCAGTCAGTCGACGTCGACCCAGCGAAGGCCTACGGCGTTCTGCCCGACACCCCGGTACCGATCTGGGGGCAGGGGCTGGATTCCGGACCAGTACGGCCGCATCGGCGAAGGCGAGTAGGGCGGTTGCGTTCGGCCCTCCAGTTGTCAGCAACCGACTGCGTAGGCGACCGCCGAACAGACGTTCATCAAGGTCTCGTCGCTCACCGATCCGACGTGTGCCGTGAGCAACGACCGAGGGACCGTATGGAGCCCATCGCAGTTGACGACCGACGGCCGGTCGAGCCCGACCTCCCCATGATCAAGGCGGACCTCGGCAGCGAGGCCGCGGATCGACGTGGTGATCTCGGCGACGGTGACGAGCTCACGAACATCGAGCACCTAGGGCCGCGTCAACACCAGAACGGGCCTCTTCCTATTACCCGCTTGCGTCCACGAGACATCTCCTCGTGTCACTCGTCGCTCCATGCTTCGGTCTGCGCCCAGAACGGGTCGGGTCGCTCCGGGTGTCGTCGGTAGGCGTCTTGATCGGAGCGCGCCAGGGCCGCCCGCACGGCGGCAGCGACCCCCTCTCGTGCGGCGGCGGAGATGTTGATCCCGAGCTCGCGGGCCTGCTTGGCCAACCGGTCGTCGAGCGTGAAGGTCGTGCGGACCGAAGCCATACGCGGATGCTTAGCAAATACTGATGGACAACGTGACGCGCCGGTGTCTTTAGAGAACGCGAAATTCTGCCGTTTGCAGATAGCTGTCGTACTCCCCATGAGGACCTTGAACGATCTCGTCGAGCAGACGGACGAAGTCGACGGCCCACTTGGTCACCGAGAGGTACTCGACCTCGGGTTCGGCGAGGACGTCACGTTGCTTGAAGTGCTCTTTCGGCATGGGCAGCAGGCAGCGGCCGCCGTCGACGCTCACGTAGAACTCCTGGTAGACGACCGCCCCGTTGTACATGATCTCGGCAACGTGCGAGCTCGCCTTCTTGTCCTTGAACCGCTCGACCCAACCGTCGGAGTACTCACTGTTGACGGTTGTTCCCCACGCAACTGAAAGTGCGACGTCCGGTTTGTACACGATCCGGTAGTCGTGACCCTTCACGTCGACGGGATGGACTTCGTGCCACTCGTTGGCGTAGGTCTGCTGAAGGACGTTGAGAATCTGGTTCAGGTCCATGTCCGCCCCGATGCGCTCTACTTGAAGAACGTCTCGTAGACCTTGATGGCGCCAGGGCCAAGGATCACGATGAACAGCGCTGGCAGAACCATGAAGATCGTTGGGAACAGGAGCTTCAGCGGCACCTTCTGAGCCGTCTCTTCCGCTCGCTGGCGACGTTTCTGGCGAAGCTCCTTCGACTGACCACGAAGCACGTTCGCGACCCCAACGCCGTACTTGTCGGCCTGGATCATCGACAGCACGAACCCGTCCAGCTCCTCGACGTCGGTCCGATCGCTGAGATTGCGAAGCGCCTCCATCCTGTGCACACCGATCTGCATCTCCTGCAGCGTCCGGGCGATCTCCTGTGACAGCGGCCCCTCAACGTTCCTGACGACCTGAGCGAGCGCCGCATCGAAGCCGAGACCAGCTTCAACGCTGATCGTGAGGAGATCCATCGTGTCGGACAGATTCTTGCGGATCTCTTTCTGGCGCTTCGAGGCCTTAGCCGAGACGGCGGCGCTCGGGATCGTGTACCCCATGAGCGCGAACAGTACGATCGCCGCCAGCTTCACCGATCCCGGCAACGGCAGCACCGAGCCGATCGCGATGCCGGACACCAGGCCGACGATGGCGAACACGACCTTGAACGCCACGACCCGTTCCGCCTTCAAACCGGGCGGGTTCCCCGCCAGGACGATCAGGCGGCTCGTGCGCCCGTACAGGTCCAGCGGCGTGTGGCGAACGATCGATCGGATCAGCTTGCCGGCCGCCGGAAGCACGAGCCGCTCGAGGGCCGATTTCCTGAGCTGCTCGTCCCGGAGATTCGCCAGTGTTTCCGGCGTGTCCCCGACCTGCGTTTGCAACACCGACACGTAGTGACGGCGTGAGCTGAGCACCATCTCGACCAGCAGGCCGACCATGAAGACCGTGAAGAACGTCCCGATGAGCGCGAGCCCCAACCACAGAGTGCTAGACATCGATCTTCACGACCCTTCTCATCACGAAGTAGCCAGCCACCATGAGGGATACCCCTACGACCAGAATGATGCGGCCGATGGGATGCGTGAACAGCGGGCTGACGTACTCGGGGTTGATGAGGGACAGGTAGGCGAACAGGCCGACCGGCAACGCCATCAGGATGCCGATCGAGAAGCGTCCTTCCGCCGACAGGACCCGCACCTGACGATGGATGTACGAACGCTCGCGGACGGTGTTGGCCACGATGTCGAGCACCTCCGCCAGGTTTCCACCGACCTCCCGTTGGACGTTCACGGCCATGACGGCCCAGCGCATGTCCTCACTGCCAACGCGGTCGGCCATGGCGATCATCGCTTCATCGATCGACCGACCCAATCGGATCTCGGACACCGTCCGATGGAATTCGGTGGCGGACGGCTCGCTGATCTCGCTGGCAACCTGATCGAGGGACTGCAGGAAGCTGTGCCCCGCTCGGAGGGAGCTCGCCAAGATCGAAAGGACGTCGGCGAGCTGCTCGCCCATCTTCTTCTGCCGCTGGCTCTGCGCGCGAGTGAGCCACAGATATGGAATGAAGCTCGCCGCGACGCCGAACAACAGCATGAACACGATGTTCGGCAACAGAAGACCGGCGAGGACCACGCCCGCCAAAGCGCAGACTGCGATGAGCGCGACGAACTCGCCGGCCCTCATGGGGAGGCCGGCTTGTTCGAGCTTCTGGTCCAAGCGAGCGCTGAAGCCGCCGACGGCGGCCACCCGCTCTCCCGCCTGGGCCAGTCCCGCGGGCATCCACGTCGTCTCCTTGGCCTTCTTGTCTGCGCCCCGGCCGAGGATGCGGGAGGCAAGGCTCCGCCGCTGCCTCCTCTCCCCGATCGACAAGAGCATGATGGCCAGCAGGAACGTCCCCACGAACGCGGCGCCCAGCACCAGCGTCAGCCAGGCCTCCGTACCGAAGAGCTTTTGGATCTCGCGGATCATGATTGGCGACCCCCTGGCGCGAAGACCTCCGCCGGGATCCGGACGCCCCGTTCGGCCAGACGATCCACGAACCGTGGACGGATGCCGGTGGCCTTGAGCTCGCCGCGGAACCTGCCCTCGTCGTCGATCCCGGCGTTGTAATCGAACAGGAAGAGGTCTTGAAGGGTGATGATGTCCCCCTCCATCCCCACGACCTCGGTGACGTGCGTGATGCGCCGCACGCCGTCCTTCATGCGGGCCTGGTGGACGATCAGGTTCAGGGCAGAGGAGATCTGTTCGCGGATCGCCCTGATGCCAAGCTCCATCCCGGACATCATCATCATCGTCTCCACGCGTGACAGCGCATCGCGCGGCGCGTTCGAGTGAACCGTCGAGATCGAGCCGTCGTGCCCCGTGTTCATGGCCTGCATCATGTCCATGGCCTCGGCGCCGCGGACCTCGCCCACAACGATCCGGTCGGGGCGCATCCGCAGGGCGTTTCGGACCAGGTCGCGGATCGTCACCTCGCCCCGGCCCTCGATGTTGGACGGGCGGGACTCGAGGCGCACGATGTGTGGCTGTTGGAGCCGGAGCTCCGCAGAGTCCTCGATCGTGACGATCCGCTCGTCGTCGGGCAAGAACGACGACAGCACGTTGAGCGTCGTCGTCTTCCCTGCACCCGTCCCGCCGGAGACCAGGATGTTCAATCGCCCGCGGACGCAGGCATCCAACATCTCCACGGTCTCCTTGGTGATCGTGCCGAACGAGATCAGATCCTCGGCCCGGTACGGATCGGCGGAGAACTTCCGGATGGTCAGGCAGGGGCCGTCGATGGCAAGCGGTGGGATGATCGCGTTCACCCGCGAGCCGTCTGGCAGGCGCGCGTCCACATAGGGCGACGCCTCGTCGACCCGGCGACCGACCTTCGCCACGATCTTGTCGATGGTTCGGCGAAGCTGCCCCTCGTCGTGGAACTTCGCCCCGCTCCAGTAGATCTTGCCGGCGCGCTCGACGTAGATCGAGTTGTATCCATTCACCATGACCTCGGTGATGTCGGGGTCGCGGATGAACGTCTCGAGCGGGCCCAGCCCCAGCACGCTGTCCCCGATCTGTCGAACGATGAGCAGCTTCTCTTGCGCCGAGAGGCCCGCCTCCTCCTCGTCGAGCAACTCACGCAGGCGCTGATGGACGAGGCCTTCGAGCTCGGTGTCGGAGAGCGAGGCGTCGTAGAGCTTTGGGCCGAGCGTCTCCACCAGACGGTCCTGGACCCGGATTCGGACTTCCGTGATCCGGTCCTTCTGAGTTGACTTAGCCAATCGTTCTGCGAGCGACATGTCAGTGTCCTCCTACCGCTAGAAGAGCCCTACCGCTTGAAGAAGCGCCATTTCCCCTGGGGAGGTGTCAGCGTCGGGTGTTGACCTTCCTCGACGGACGGTGCGCTGATGAACCGAGAGGCCATCCGGCGGATGCTGTCGGCGACCTCGGAGTCGGGCTGATCCAGCACGACGGGTCGACCCTTGTTCAAACAGGTGGGAACCAGACGGCTGGACGGGATCTTGGTGTCCACCCGGACCTTCATGACGCGCTCAACGTCCTGCGCATCCAGACCGACGCGGCTGTCTGCCCGGTTGAGGACGAGCCGGAACCGCTCGGGCGGCAGGCCGGTCGAGAGCAGCGTCTCGAGTGCGTTCGAGAGGTGTTTGACCCCCACGATGTCGAGAGCCGTCACCAAGCAGATCGCGTCCGACAGGTCGAAGCACGCCCAGGCCAGGTCGGTGTAGTCGACCGAGGCGTCGACCACGACGAACGCGAAGTTGGAGCGCAGAACCCGAAGGAACTTGCCCACGGGCTCTCCGCCCGGCGGCTGAGCGGTGGGGTCGGGAGCGGCGCCAAACCCCCACAGGTGTTCGCCCAGCTTGATCCCCTTCGCGAACACGGCCTCGCGGTCGGCGCCCTCGCCCAGGGCGATCAGGTCCGCCATCTGCCTCGCAGGCTCGCGGCCGAAGTAGGAGAAGACGTCTCCCATGTCGACATCGAGATCCACTACCGCGGTCTCCTGCTTCGAGATGTCGGCCAGCGCGACGGCCAGGTTGGTGGTCAGGAAGGTCTTCCCCACACCACCCTTGGATGAGAACACCGTGATGATCGACCCCCGGTGCCTGGGCGTGGCTGCCATCTCCCCGCGAAGACTGCTGACGTTGTCCGTCCACTGGATGGCGCGTTCCACGGCGTCGCGGAGCTCATCGCTTCCGAGCGTCAGATCCACCACGTCGCGGATCCCGGCCCGCATCGCCGTCGGGAAGAACCCATTCGAGGTCTTTTCCCGGACGGCGATGATCGCGGTCATCGGAGAGGTTCGCCCCACGTACTCGGCCAGGCCGAGCGCGTCGGGCTCCTTCACCTCGGGCGAGAGCACCAGGACCGTAGCCGTGTGCTCGTTCTGATCCGAGAGGATCTCTTCGGCCGCGATGACGCTTTGCACCCAACCGACCGCCTCGATCTCGACCTCGAGCGATCGGGCGAGCGCGGAACGGAAGGACTGCGGCGTCCCAACGGCGATCACTTGCTGCTGGGTCATTTAACGACCTGGGCGACCGTGATCGGCTTCATGGGCTCGCCACTCGCGTCCGGCGGCAACAGGCCGAACCACGTTGAGCCGTTCTCCATCGAGAAGACGAAACGCTGCGCGTCCTCGGGCGAGAGAGCGAGAGTGGCGAAAAGCGAGCCGGGAAGCTGCTCACCCTGCGCCTGAGTGTCGTCGCCGCCGAACGCGGTGCTCGAAAGCGGACGATGCACTGCCAGCAACTCGACCGTGGGAACGAGGACGACGGTGACGGTCTCGGTCGTCCCGTCCTTGCGAGCAACATCCTTGAAGGTCGAGTAGATCGTCACCTTGTCGCCTGTGTTGATCAGTCCGGCGACGCCCCGCGGAGCGTCGAGCGACACGGTCAATGCCTCCATGCCCTCGGGGATGCTGAGCGCCCCGCCCTGCACGTTTCCTGAGATGCGGGCCGCCGGGATCTGCTCACCGGCCAGGATGGCAACGGCGTTGTTCTTGTCCGCCAGCTGGTCGACCGATGTGATGGCGCCATCGACATAGGCGGCCTCGTTGACCTGGATGGTCCTGAACAGATCGTCCCTGATCAAAAGGTTCAGGTCCGTCCTGGGCGGGATATCCACCTCGGACACGACAACCGAAACCATCGTGCCGCCGACCTTCGCGTCTTCCTCCACGCCACGCGCGTACAGGAACACCCCGGCGGTCGCCAACGTGGCCAGGATCAACGCCAAGACCACGACGAGCGCTCTACCCTTCACCATGAATATCCCCCCTGTGCGTTTGTCGCTTGAGTCTTTCGGCCGCCGGGCGGCCAAGCTTTAGTCGTCTGAGATGCTTCGGCCTCCGGTTGGCCGAGGTTTAGTCGACCAACCGGAGGTTGGGCCCGGCTCTAGTCGACGAGCCAGACCTTCACCGAGCCACCTGTGTTCGGCGGATCGTCAGTTCCGGTCGTCTGCAGGTGGATGCAGAACACGCTGCTGCTATTCCCGGTGTAGCCGCAGTGATCTGCGGCGAACTTCTTCCCCATCTCCGCTTCTTTCACGTAGAAGCCCTGAAGCTTGACGACCGGGTAGGCCAAACCTGGCGTGTTCTTCCATTCCCGGCAGGTCGAATCGCCGGGCGACTCGGCGGAGTCGCACGCCACGACCGGGAAGAGGGCGACCGGCTCGGATTCGAGCGTCCCGTCTGCCATCCCCTTCTCCACGTCGTCCACCCAGTTCCGGATGGCAGTGACGGAGCTGTTTTTGAGGCCCGTCGAGCCGCACACCCACGTCGGGGGATTGCCCCCACCCGAGGGATCCCACAGCCCGGCCTCGAACTGCTTGCCCGGCGTCCCCATCCCGCCCATCGTGCCGATGTAGTCGGAGAGGTCCTTCGAGCCACCCTTCTGCGACGTGCACGTCATGGGGTTGGAGTCCTGGTCCTGGATCGGCCACCCCTCAGGGAGGTTGAGCCATCCCCATTGCGCGTCCGGGTCGTTCCCACTGCCCGATTCGAACAAGAAGTAGCAGTCCTTCCTGCCATCGGGACCAGGAAGCCCCTCCTCGCACTCATCGATCTTGAGCTGGTCGATCCTGAGCGGAGCCGGGCTGGTCACGCCCAGGGTCCATTCCGCGGTGGCGGAGGCCGTGACGGTCCCGCTGTTGAACCCGAAGATCTGGGCGAAGAAGTAGTCCTGTGGAACGCTGACCGTGACCCTCACCTGTCGCTCGCCACTCGACGAGGCGCCGCTGCACTGGGGCGCGCTATCGAAGTCGATGCCCGACCTGACGGCGGCTGTGTTGTTGCCGGTGATCAGCTGATCGGCGGCGTTCTGCGCCTGGGCCGTGCCATGGGCGAGGCCGCACTCTCTGGCAGCGGCCAATGCGGCGGAGTCGGCCGCGTTCACCATGTTCCGCTTGAGCGCCACGCCGCGCCCGAGGTCGAACGTCAGCACCACCATGCCCAGAAGCGCGAGCAGGGAGATGCCGACGATCGCCAGGACCGCACCGTGCTCTTCGTCGCGAAGCCGCCTCATGCTGAACCGCCTCAACCCTCGCATCGGAATACCGCCTTAACAGTCGGGGTCAACTTCACGTTGTTCCAGAACGGGATGTTCAGTTCGAGGTCCTGCTCCCACGAAACCTGAACGTCCTGTCCCACGGTTTGCGGCGTGCATCCGTTGGCGGCTTGTCCCCCGCCGATCGTTACCGAGGCGTCGTGGCTGGTGTCGAACGGCTCAGCCGCATGGTCGATCTGGTCCTGGATGACGCAGTTCTGGTCGGGGTCGGCGGCGACCGCGGCGCACCGCGCGCCCTCTCGGGCCGCACCCTGATACAGCTGGTACTGGCTCCACACCCGCCCGAACTCGAGGGTCCCGAACAGGAGCAGAGCCAGAACCGGCAGGATGAGGGCGAACTCGACGGCCGCCACTCCGTCCTCCCGCGAGACGCGGTTCCTGATGGCTCTCATGGTCGTGTGCCTACCTCCGGTTTCGCCGTGACGACCGACGTTTGTCGGCCCCTCACTCTCCCGGCGTCCGGGAGAGTGAGCGGCCGACAAGGCCGCTCTCTGGTGCTGTTGATTAGCGGTTAGGAAACACCGCCAAGGGTGTCGGCACCCCTTTGGAACACTGCGGCGATTGCAACGCCGAGGGCGATGGCCGCGGCGATGATCGCGAGAGCGATAAGAACGAGCAGGAGCGCATACTCCGTGGCGACCGCACCGTCCTCCCGCGTCATCTTGTTGCGCAGGTTCGCCAGGACGGTCTGGGCCCCGACGTAAAGTGCGAGAAACATTCGTTCACCTCCCTTCGATATTTCAAACTCAGCGCCGAATGTCTGCGCCGAATTTGTTTCGTGCTATATCGGGAAGGTAGGGGACGCGCTTGAGGCCCCGGTATCCCGACTTCCACCGGCTTTGCGTATGAACTTCTACGTAGGACGGGGGAAGCGCTTTAGTCATTGCGGTGGCATGCCGATTGGGTTCGGATGAGCCGCCAAAAGTCCGGGATCGCCTCCGGACTGATCAGCGCTCCTTGGCGACCGGCATCCGGCCTGTGGACGATCCGGCTCTCGCAGGTCTGGGCGGCGATCGCCGTCCTCTTCCCCGTCCACCTGATCATGGGGACCCCGCTCGTAGCGATCGACCTGGCCTACCAGCTGCGCGCCGGCGACATCATGTTCGACACGCACGCGGTCCTTCGGACGGACGTCTTCTCCGCCGCCGCGTACGGCAGGCCCTGGCTCAACCAGCAATGGCTGGCTCAGATCGTCCTGGCCACCGCGTTCCGGCTCGGTGGATGGTTCGGTCTGGTCGCGATCCGTGCGCTCCTGATGGCCGTCGTGCTCACGTTCGTGTTCCTCGCATGTCGGGCGGCAGGGGCGGTGACCAAACGCGCGGCATGGCTCACGTTGGCCAGTGCCGTACCTCTCCTGGCGGGGTTCACGCTCCGACCGCAACTGATGGGGATGGTCTGCTTCGCCGCGACGGCGTGGCTCGTGGCCCGTCGCCGCACGCATCCAGAAGGCGTGTGGGTCGTGATAGCTATCACGATCCTTTGGGCCAACCTGCACGGGAGCTTCTTCTTGGCCCCCTTGCTCCTTGCGCTCGCATGGGTCGAGGACCGCGGGCAGGATCGCGGAGGAACGCGCGCCCTGCTCCTGGCCGGCGTCGGCAGTCTGCTCGCCACGACGGTGAACCCATACGGCTATCGGGTGTGGTCCTACGCCCTCGATCTGGCAACGCATCCAGTCATCCGCAGAACGATCGTGGAGTGGCAGCCCCCCACGATCGAGATCTACACGGGGGCCGCGTTCTTCCTGTCGGTCTTCGTGGTGGCGACCCTGCTGATCGCCAGGGTGCGCCGACCGGTCCCGTGGCGGTCGCTGTTGCCGCTTGCGGTGTTCCTGGTGATCGCCCTGGCCGCCATCCGTGGCGTGTACTGGTGGGCAATGGTCGCGCCCATCGTGCTTGCCGGCGTGTTATCAGACCGGCCGGCGCCCAGCGAACGCCGGGACCCCGCTGGCCCCCTGAATACCGCCATCGTCGGCGTCCTTGCGCTGGCCATCGTCGGGCTCATGATTCGGTGGGCGCCCTATAACGGACCGGCGGTGCCGGATGGAGGCAGGCTGTCGTTCGCTCCGGTGGGAATCACCCGTGAGCTGCACCGGATCCTGCGACCGGGCGAGCTGATGTTCAACGCACAGCAGTGGGGTTCGTGGCTGGAATTCGAGTTCCGCCAGAACCTGGTGGTCGTCGACTCGCTCGTCGAGGTCACGCCTGAGAACGTGTGGTGGAAGTACTACTCCGTCTCGGCGGGGGTGGAGGGTTGGCAGGCGACCCTCGATTCGTGGGACGTGGACGTGGCCGTGCTCGCCCGAGACCAGCAGCAGGACCTCATCCCCAAGATAGAAGCCGACCCCGGCTGGCGGTTGGTCTACGAGGACACAGAAGGCCTGATCTTCAGGCGAGTGTCGACGCCAGTCTGGTCGGCGGTCACGTTCCCTCGCTCGAGCAGGTAGACGACCGGAACGACCGCCAGCAACGCGTTACGGAGCAGCAGGATCGTCTTCACCAACGACAGGGCGACGCCGGTGAGGGTCGAGTGACCCCCGACGACCAGCAGGCCGCTTGCCAGCATCAGAACGGCCAGCAACCACCGTATATATCCCGTTCGCTCCATCCAGGCGATCGCTGCCCACGGGGCGAGCCAGATCACGAAGGGGTACGAGAGGACCGGTGCGGACAGCATGAGGATCGACAAGGCTGCCACTGCGGGAAGGCCGATCTCGCGTGGCTCCCGCCGAGCTGCTCGGTACCACACCGCGCCGATCCCGATGACAGCGGCGCCGAGCAAGAGCGCCTTGGCCCATCCAGGGGCGACGCCCAGCCGCGCGGAGTCGTTGACGCTGACGAAGCCGTGCCCGAGGGCCCACAGGATCGAGCCGATCGCGCTCTCGTACTCCCATCCCGGAGTGTGACGTTGAGTGGCCACCTGCAGCGGGCCGGACGCCCCGCCCCACCACAACCACAGAAAGGTGCCGATCATGAGCGCCGCCGCCGACCAGGTGAGCCCTCGCCGCTTTCGCTCCAGCACCATGATCGGCCAGAGAGCAAGCGGCCACACCTTCGCGAGGACCGCGGCGGCGAACGCCACGCCGCCCAGTCGCTCGCGCCCTCGAACCACCAGCGCGACTGCACCCACCGCCAGCGCGGCGGAGAGAAGGTCGATGGTCGTGTACAAGAAGCCGAGTAGCGGCACGGTGAGGACCAGGTAGAAGACCGCGGTCCTGCGGCCCCACCCGAACGCGAGGGCGGCGGCGGTGACGAGGTCGCAGAAAACCATGAACCAGACCAGGCGGACGCCGGTCTCGTTGGCGTTCGTTCCGCCCACGAGCTCAATCGCGCCGAGCGACACGGGGGGATACTCGACAGGGAAGTCGCGATACGCGCGTCCCTCCGCCGCGGCGATCTCAGTGAATCGGGGGAGGTAGGTCGTGGGCGGAACGGGTGCCCCGGATCCAAACTTGTGAAGCGCGAAGGAAACCACTTCCACACGGGCGGTGACGGCGAAGACGAGCAGAGTCAACACGAGGAGCCGCCTGGCCACGCTCCTCCAGTCCGCGGGGGAGACGCTCGCCATAACCGTTTCTCGGGCATGCGCTTTGGAGACCATCGCCACCTGTATCGGCTGGACCGCGGGCTGATGTAGCGGGGAAATTCGATCAACCGCTAAGGTTCCCGGGCTTCTTGGCCGACTCATGTTGGCAAGGAGCGAGGGACCATGAGCGTCGTCCGTAAGTCACCTCAGACGGTCATGGCATACGACCCCGGGCTGCGGTGGAAGGCGCGCGCCTGGGCTCTGGTCGCCTATCTTGCGGTCCTGGTCGGCGTCGGTGCCATCGTGCTCTTCGCCCTTCGTTATCAGCCCATTTCCGCCGCGAACTTCGCCTCGGAACTGGTTCCCCAATCAGACCCGAACATGGTTCGGGTGGGATACACGAACGGCGGGACGTTCTCGTTCGGCTTCCTGGTCGTGAACGACGGCCCGCTCCCGGTGAAGATCCAGAGGATCCATATGACCGGCCAGAGCGAGCTGCTCGTTCCGGTCAGGTTGGAGACGGCGGCGAAACGTTACGTCGGCAGTCTCGGCGCGGGCGACGCCTCGCTCGAGCGGTTCCTTCCGTTCACGTTGGCCGGCGGCGATCGGCGGTGGATCGTCGTTCGGACACGTTTCGCGAACTGCGGTCGCTTCGCAGCCGGCGCCTCCCAGACATATACGCAGTTCCAGGTGACCTACAACGTGCTCGGGCTCACGAAGCACGCCTGGGTCTCACTTCCCAAGGACATCAGGGTGGACTCGCCTCCGGACTTCGCATGTCCGGCGCGGGCCGCGTGACGGTGACTCCGCACGTGGCTCTACCGGATCACTCGCTGGGCCGCGCTTGAGCGCGGCGCGCACCTCGTCTCGTCGGCGGGCAGTCAGTTTCGGCCTCCGAGCGACGATCGGCGCGCTCGGCGTGGCCGTATTGCTGGCCAACGCGGATCTGCAGGCGCTGAGGACGGCGTTCGGTCACGTGCGTCCTGGTTCCGCGGCGCTGGCGTTTGCCTTGCTGCTCCTCGGGCTCGCGATCAACGCCGTCCGTTGGCAGGTGTTCCTGCGGCCGGTCGGCCTCGCGCAACCCGTCGTAGAGCTCCTGAGACTCACGTTCGTGGGGAACTTCTTCAACGTGTTCCTGCCGACGGGCGTCGGGGGCGACGCCTACAAAGCGTTCCGACTCCGAGGTGAGGCGGGCTCGATGTCGCCGCCGTTAGCTACCGTCTTCCTCGATCGCTTGGCAGGCCTCGTCGGTCTGGCGTTCGTTGCATTGGTGGTGTGCCTCGTACGGCTCTCCACTGGAAACCACGACCGCGTCACGCTCATCGCGGGAGCGCTGGCGTTTAGCGTCCTCGCTGCAACGGGGTTCGCCTTGATGCTCGCCCCGCGGCTCGCGGCGACGACGGAGGGCACCTCGCGCCTCACGTCGAGGATCCGGACCTTCGCGGCAGCGTTCGCCACGGCCGGCGGCTCGGCGGGGACCGTCCTCCGCGCCTCGGCACTCGGGATCGCGTCCGCGCTGGTCCTGATCGCGGTGGCGGCCCTCGCCGCGTCCTCGCTCGGGATCCGGCTGCCACTCTGGGGGTTCCCGGGCGTGGTGATGCTCTCGGCTTCGCTGGCGATCCTGCCGATCACGATGAACGGTCTCGGGCTCCGGGAGGCGGCCATCGTGTGGTGTCTGGCCGCGTTCGGGATCGGGCACGACGAAGCGCTCGCGTTCGCCCTGTTGCTCCTCGTGCTCACCTTTGCCTCGAGCGCCGTCGGTGGCGTCGTGTATGTGGGATCCCGTAGTTCGTCGGCCGGCAGACCGCTACCCGGGGCTCGCCAGGACGTCGGGGACCCAGGGGACGATCGGCAGGTTGATCCCCACGAGGATGGTCCGACTGGCGTCAGGGAACGCCCGTATGCAACCGATAATCCACACTATGCAGTTGCGGCCTGCCTCGCACCTCGCAAGCGATCCGTGACGTCCTCGAACCTGTACGGGTGATCGACGTCCCGGAAGACGTACGTGCGATCGGGAACTAGCGGCAATGACCCGCCGAAGTACCCGTTGAGCATCATTCGGAAGGTATTCACCGGTGTGATGGTTGGGTAGGGCTGGGTCGTGGGATCCCCCGGCAGATAAAGAGCATTCAGGATCCGCAGCTTGCGACCGAGCTCCAGATCCGAGGTCCGCCCCCAACTCAAGCCCTTGTCGTCCGTGCGTCGATCGAAGGCTGGTGGATAGGGACCCTCGTCCGATTGGAGGACGATGATCGGAGCCGGGCCGGGAGCAGCCTGGAGTTCCGTCACGATCTGCTCGATCACCCTGTTCGTGTATCTCAGCTGATCGATGTACGCGGTCTCGATGGATCGATTCGGATCGGACGTAACGAAGCTTCCGTCTGCGCGGAAGACGTAGGGATTGTGCGGAAGGAGGAAGTGGGCGAACGTGAAGGTGGGTGCCGGTTCGGACGCTATCTCTCCCAGCGCTCTCATCTGGAAATGCACCCGATTCCATGCCTCCCTTTGGAAGCTCGGCGATGTCCGGAAGAGGCGCTCGATGGCGGGGAGGGCGGTTGTGTCCACGAACATGCCGAGGAACTCCGTGTAGACGCCGTAGACGTGGCTGTCGTCGGCGGTCGGATCCGCAGCTGTGGGACTCCACCAGGACCCGATGTGTTCGTACCTGTATCCCATCGCTTTGAACGTCCGCGCGACTGCGGAGTCCTCCAATGTGTGTCGGATCGGCGTCCACGCCGACGAGTCCATCCCTTGTGCCTCCGCCAGATCGTCCAGATAGCTCATGTTGAGGGACGATGCAAGAGAGTGCGACGTCCCGGGATAGTTCGCGAGTGCGTCCTCGACGACGTAGAACCCATGGGCCGACAGCCAATCGTAGAAGCCCGAGTTGTCGAATTCGTAGATGTCACTGAGAGTCTCGGATCCCGCGTAGCGGTCGAAGATCAAGTAGTAGACATCACGTTGCTGGCCGCTCGCAGAGCGATCGAGGCTTTCCGTAACGCTCGAGAACCGGAATTCATCGACATCGGCCCGCTGCGCGGCAACGATCGGCACGACGTTCAAGACGACGAGGAGGACGCCGATGACGTTCAACGTTCGAGTAAGAGTCTCGGGTGGACGCATCTTCCAGACCGCCACAATGGCCACCAGGCTGATGATGAGCAGCTCGGCCACGATCAGGGCTTCGACGGGTCCCCCGTCGACGTCGAGCAGATCTCCCACCCGCCCCAAGTTCAGGAACAGGATCGTCATCACCGATGCGGCTACCGCAGATCGAGACCAATCCTTGAGGAGCAGTCGTAGCAGGCAGAGAACCACAACCGAGAACACCATCGCCAGGGCCAGCGCCGTGAGTGACTGCGAGAGCGTCACGCCTTGATCGAGGTTGTGCGACCAGAGGAACAAGACGGGGAACGCAGCGAACAGCAGCGGGTGAACCGGGCTCGACGTGCGATGGCTCCAATTGGCTTTCATCTTGGCGCCAGCAAGTACATCGTTCTGCCGGAATCGGCGACCGGCTCGCGATGCTGAATGCGAAAGCGAGCGTCCGCCGCGGACTCGAAATGCTCCACGCTGTACTCAGAGAAGACATCCTCGCGGTGCTGCATTAGACGTTGCACCTTGGGATCGTTCTTGGGGACGAACTCGACGATTGCCCATCGACCGAGGCGGCGGAGCTCATCCAGGATGGATGTGAGGGCCAGGTTGTTGGCAATCGCCAGATGGTGGATGAGCGCGAGGGCGAGGATCAGGTCTGCCGGACCGCGATCTCCTAGCGAGGTTCGTTCTCTTCCTGCCCATCCGATGCCGGTGCTCGGATTGGTGAGGTCTTGGATGAGCGGAAGCAGGTTCTCATCGCCCCCTGCGCGGGCCGTCCGGTACGCCTCGTCCACGCAGAACGGGTCGACGTCAAGAGCCAAGGTGTCGATCCCCGCCTTCGACGCCAAACGTGCAAATCGGCCTGTGTTCGCGCCGAGATCCCACACGGTTCGAGGGCGGACTTCGTCGATCCACGCGCTCACAAGTGCTTCCTTCCGCCCGGAGGCTTCCGCCGAATAATGGTCGGCCTCGTCGTAGTAGTCGCGCCACACCGACGGCCCCACCGGATCACCGAGCCGCTCGATCGTCTTGCGCAGGCTCGTGACGACGCCTCTGAACGCATTGCTGGAGAACGATCGGGTCTTCCCGGAGCTCGCCGGGGCGTCGGTGGCGTGTCGTCGCTGACTCCTCGCGTGCATCCGGATGTGGAGAGCGACGCCGGGCTTCGCCCCGGCACGCGCCGGAAGGAGCGCCGAGGCGAGATCGAGCGGAACACCGTCGATGTACAGCCGAGACAGCTGCCCCAACCTCGCGTCCCGGAGCGACATCAGGACGAGCGGCGCGAGGAAGTGCTGGCAGAACTGCCGGTACGCGACCCACGGCCGCCCCTCCGGAACGATCTCGAACGACGTCGTGTCCAGGAACAGCGGACGCCCTCTGCGGAATGTGAGGTTGTACGCGGTGGCGTCCCGAAGCGACATCCCGTGGTCTAGAGCGAGCTCCTGGATGCGAAGCGTTACCAGGGCCGCATCTCGCAGCATGCTGAAACTCCATTCGTATGGGTAGGAGACGAAAGGGATCTGCTCAGGCAGGATGACCCGATATGCATCAGAGGCCGCGGCGAGTGATACGTCGACGTCCTCGTGCGCGACGAGGAGCTCGTCACCGACCAGCCGGTCGTAGAGCCCGACCTCGATGAACCGGTCGAAGTGAGGACGATGTACCTCATTGACCTGCCGGTACAGCGCCGACCCGCGGCGAAAGACGAACCCGTTGGGATCGCGGAACGAAGCGGCGACGTGCTCGGTTGCGGAAGTCACCTTCAAACGTCGTGCGTGGCTCGCTCTTTCCGAGTTACCAGGCGGGTGAGCTTCTTCCAGAGCACCTTGATTGCCACCCCAGCCGCCAGGAGGACGCCGATGGCTGCCTGGAAGATGAAGCTGCCTGTGCCCGGATCGATGTAGGCGTTGGCAGTGGGGATCCACAGGAGACTGAACGCGACGAAGAACAGCGCCGTCATGGCCACTCGAGATCTCATCGCAGATCCTCGCTTTCCCCGTTCACGGTTCGGCTCCGAAGGTTCTCGGCGCGAAACGTCGGGCACTGAAGCAGTCGACAAGGGTTCTGTGGACGATCAGCCCTCGTGCCTGGGACCTGAAGCTCGCGAATCAAGATCGATCGACACCGGGGATGTCAGCAGAGCGATCGCTACTTCTTCGTCGAGATCGTGACCCGCTCGACGTAGACGGCCTGGGCGGGCTGCTGACCTTCAATGCCTGCGCCGGGATCCTGTACCGGGATCTGTTGGATCTCCTGGGCGACGTCGATCCCGTCGATCACGCGACCGAAGATCGTGTAGTTCGGATTCGCGTCGAGGTTGTGCCCGTCCTCGCCCGTGATGATGAAGAACTGACTCCCGCCGGTATCTGGACCCGAGTTCGCCATCGCCAGCGTGCCGGGCGGATACGTCTCGTCTCCGGTCAGCTCGTCGGGGATCGAATAGCCGGGGCTGCTCGTGCCGGTCCCGATCGGGTCGCCGCCCTGCAGCACGTCGATCGACTCGTCGATCCTGTGGATGCGCGTCCCGTCGAAGTAGTCCTGCTCGGCGAGGAACACGAAGCTGTTCACGGTCTCGGGAGCGCGATCCGAGAGCATCCGAACGACGATGTCGCCGCACGACGTCTCCAGTGTCGCCGTGTACGACTGGTCGTCACGCAGGACCTCGGCGGGGGCGTTGAACTGCGGCTTGGGGCGCAGCGCGCCGGGCGGGGTGTCCGCGTCACAGGCCACCTCTCTCGGGCCCGGCTCGGGGTCGACCGTCCCCGTCTGCGTTCCCGGCCCGGTGGTGGGACTCGGGCTCGGCGTGTCGTCGCCCCCCACCACGAACGTCGAGAACAACACCATGCCACCGATGAGCGCGATGACGAGCGCGACGGAGATCGTCGCCATCTGACGGCGCCGTTGGTGCCGCCGTCGTTCCGCCCGACGCTGCGCCACCTGACGTGCGAGTTGTCGGTTTCTTGTCCGTTTGGCCACGGCGACAGAGGTTACCGAGCGCTGAGCGTCTCGAACGCGAGCCCGTCCAGGATGTCGGTCTCCGATACGAGGGCCCGATCGAATCCGAACCGCCGCATCACCGTTGCGAGGATCAGCGCCCCGGCGACGATGACGTCGCCGCGGCCGGGCGCCATCACTCTGAGCGCCGCGCGCTGGGGCGTCGTCATCGACGCGAGCCGCCCGAGCACTCGCTCCGCGTCGGGCAGCGACAGCTCCGTTCGATGGATCGCTTCGGGGTCGTACCACTCGAGATCGAGCGCGATCGCCTGCACGGTCGTCGACGTGCCGGCGACGGCCACCAGTGTTCGAGCGTCTCGAGCCGGAACCGCATCTTCCGCTTCCGCCAGCCGCGACTCGACGAACCCTCGCATCGCGTCGAGCTCCTCGGGCACCGGGGGGTCGTTGTGCACGAACCGCTCGGTAAGCCGGACGCTACCCATCTGCACGGATACGGCGGGGCCCGGCGCCTCGTCGCCGACGACGAGCTCCGTCGAGCCACCGCCGATGTCGAGCACCAGGAACGGTGCCGGGGCGTCCAGGCCGCGCGTCGCGCCGAGGAAGGACAGCGCCGCCTCATGTTCGCCGGTGATGACCTCGAGCCTCGATCCCGCGAGATCCCGAACGGCGCGTTCGAGCTCGTCGCGGTTCGATGCGTCTCGAACCGCGGCCGTCGCGCCGACGCGGATGCGTTCGGCATGCAGGGCGCGAGCGCGCCGAACGTAGCGCGCAAGCACGGCGACGGTCCGCTCCAGGGCCTCGGGCGCGATGACGCCCCTTCGATCGACCCCCTGACCCAGACGCGTGATCACCATGTCGCGCGCGAGCTCGACGAATCCACCGTTCGCGTCCGGTTCGGCGACGAGCAGTCGAATCGAGTTCGTCCCCTGGTCCACGACGGCGAACCTGCCGGGCCGTTCGTCGTGGACCTGCTCGATCTGCTCGGCGACCCACGCGCCCACGGGATCATCGCCTCCCGCGAGATGGTTCGCGTAGTGCGCATGGAGGCACTTCACGCCGGTTCTCGTCCCGCCGACACCGCCCTGCGATTCGGCGCCGGGATGGCCGCGGGCACGTTCGAGGGCGTACTCCTCGTGCGCCCGAGCCACGGCCGCGGCGAGATCCTCGTCCGTCTCGATGCGGCGGTTCAGCTCGGCGATCGCGCCTTCGGACTCCAGACGGGACACGGCCTTCACCGCCGTCGGACACGTCAGCCAGAACAGCGTGGGGAACGGATGGCCCTCGGCGTCGAACGGTTCGTTCCGGATGACGAGCGGGTGTCCGTCCGAACAGCGCGCCACGACCGTGAACGGTGTCGTCGGCTCGCGGCCGAGCTGCTCGCGAACGAGCGTCAGGTCGCTGCGGCGGAGCTCGCCCATCGGTGGGCGGGGATCACTTGCGCTTGTGCTCGACCGAGCGCTTGTAATCGACCTGCCGCTCCTCGCTCTGGCGCATGAACTTCTTCAGTCGCGACTCGAAGTCCGGGTCGCTCCCCCGCCTGACGCGCGGCGGCGCCGGGTCCTGGAGCGCCTTGATCGAGAGATCGATCTTGCCGTCTTCCTTGATGGCGATGACCTTCGCCTGGACGACGTCGCTCTCTCGGAGGTGCTCGTGCACGTCCTTGACGTAGTTGCGGTCGATCTCGGAGATGTGGACGAGGCCGACCTTGCCGCCTTCCAGGGTCAGGAACGCCCCGTACGGCGTGATCCTCGAGACGGTCCCGTCGACAACCGCCCCGACCTCTAGGTCTGCCAGCTTCTCCTCCTCCGAGAGTTCCGTGCCCGAGCAGGCACGGCTCGGCCACTATCCCATCGCGTCTTTTCCCACGTCAACAGCGGTGGGATCAGCAGTCCGAACGGGCGCCCGCAGCGCCCGGAACGATGAGCGCCGTCTCGCCCGGGCCGACCATCCCCAGGCACTCGCGGGCGAGGCGCTCCAGCTCGACCGGGTCGTGCAGATTCGAGATGTCCCTACGGAGCAGCGCGTTCTGCACCTGCAGCGCCAGCCTGTCCCGCTCGACGTCGGCGATATGGCTGCGCTGCTCGAGAAACGACCGGAGCGGGACGAGCGCGAGCATCGCGAGGAGCGCAACGGCGACGAGCAGGGCTCCCGCCCTCCCCGTGAGGCGAGGGCGGTCGCGAGGGATCGTCCTCGTCCCGGTCATGCGCTCTCTCGCAGGACGGCCGTCGCCCCCGCGTAGCGGGCGGTGTCGCCGAGCTCTTCCTCGATCCTCAGGAGACGGTTGTACTTGGCTGTTCGCTCGCCGCGCGTCGGCCCGCCGGCCTTGATCTGTCCGACGTTCGCGGCGACGACGAGGTCGGCAATGGTCGTGTCCTCGGTCTCGCCCGAACGGTGGCTGACCATCGCGCCGTAGCCGCTCCGTTCGGCGAGCGCGACCGTGTCGAGCGTCTCGGTGAGCGTGCCGATCTGGTTCACCTTGATCAGGATGGCGGTGCCAACCTCTTCGGCGATCCCTCGCGCCAGCCGTTCGGGGTTCGTGACGAAGATGTCGTCCCCCACGAGCTGTACCCGCCGGCCGAGCTCTGCGGTCAGCTCCGCCCACCCGCTCCAGTCGTCCTCGGCGAGGGGGTCCTCGATCGAGACGATGGGGAACGAGTCGAGCAGTCCCGTCCAGTAGGCCACCATCTCCGAGCTCGATCGGGACGCACCCTCCAGCCGGTAGGTCCCGTCTCGGTAGATCTCCGACGCCGCGGGGTCCATGGCGAGCGCCATCTCGTCGCCCAATTCAAGTCCCGATTGCTCGACCGCGCGCGTCATCAACTCGAGCGCGTCGCGGGCCTCCCCGATCTGCGGGGCGAACCCGCCCTCGTCGCCGACGCCCGTCGACAGTCCCTTGTCCTTGAGGATCGAGCGGAGCGCCTGATAACACTCGGAGCACCAACGAACGGCCTCGCCGTAAGACGCCGCGCCGATCGGCGCCAACATGAACTCCTGGAGCTCGAGCTCGTTGTCGGCGTGGGCTCCGCCGTTGATCACGTTCATGAACGGGACCGGCAGAAGATGCGCGTTCGGGCCGCCGAGGTAACGGTAGAGCGGGATGCCGAGCGACTGCGCGGCGGCCTTCGCCGTGGCCAGCGAGACGCCGAGGACGGCGTTCGCGCCGAGGTTCGACTTGTCGGCGGTGCCGTCGAGATCGATCAGCATCGCGTCGATCGCGCGCTGGTCGAGCGCCTCTTCCTCTTCGAGCGCGGGCCCGATCACGTCGGTGACGTTCGCCACGGCCCGTTGCACGCCCTTCCCGCCGTAGCGCGCGGGATCTTCGTCGCGCAGCTCCAGCGCCTCGTGCTCCCCCGTCGAGGCGCCGGACGGAACGGCCGCGCGACCGAACGCGCCGTCGTCGAGGAGCACGTCGACCTCGACGGTGGGGTTCCCGCGGGAATCGAGGATCTCGCGCGCGTGGACGCCTTCGATGAGGGGCATGTGCGCGATTGTAGTGACGGGGGGAAGGCCGTCCAGCACGCTCGCTCCGAGCCGCCCCCAGCTCGCGAACCCTAGACTTGGGCCGTGGACGATCGGGCCGAGCCCCAAGCCGAACGGTGCTGCTTCGACGATTGGGTGGACGACTGGTCGAAGACCGCGCGCAAGAAGGGCGTCGCTCGCAGCATCACGCGTTCGGTGCTCACGGGCCTCGAGGAAGCAGGCCTTGACCGGCGAACCGTCCTCGACGTCGGGTGCGGAATCGGCGACCTGTCGATCGAGGCCGTCGGTCGAGGCGCAGAGAGCGCTCGCGGGTACGACCTGTCCGAGAAGGCGATCCGCGAGGCGCGCACGCTGGCGGGGGAACGCGGCGTCGGCGACCGGACGGTGTTCGAGGTGGGCGACGGGGCGAAGATCGAGCTTCCCCGCGCCGACGTCGTCGTGCTGAACCGTGTGTTCTGCTGCTACCCCGAGGCAAGCGGCCTCCTCGAACGCTCGCTCGCCGTGGCGGGATCCGTCTACGCGTTCACCATCCCCCGCTCGACCGGCATCGTGGGGGCGTGGGAACGCGCGCGGAGCGCGGTCTGGAACGCGTGGTACCGGCTACGGAAGAGCACATTCGGTGGGTTCCAGACGTACGTCCACGACGTCGACCGGATCGACGCTCGGGTTCGCGCCGCGGGTTTCACCTTGGTCCGGAGCTCGCACCCACGGCTCGTCTGGCACCTCGCCGTCTACGCCCGAGCCTGACGGAAGAGCGAACGGATCTCCGCCTCGGTGAGCTCGTCGAGGCTCCGGCCGCGTTCGCGGAGGAGCTCGTTGAACCGCTCGTACCGCTCGGCGAATCCTCGCGTCGTCCTCCGCAACGCACTCTCGGCGTCGACGCCCAGCTTGCGCGCGAGCGCCACCGTCGCGAACAGCACGTCGCCGATCTCCTCTTCGGCGTTGGCCGCGTCGGTGTACCGGCGGAGCTCGGCGACCTCCTCATCGAGCGCCTCGAGCGCCGAATCGACGGAGCGCCACTCGAAGCCCCAACCGCCGGCGCGACGCTGAACCTTCGCCGCGCGGGCCAAGGCGGGAAGCGTCTCGGGGATGTCCTCCTCGAGGGCGGCCTCGCCTTTCTCCTCCGCCTTGATCCGCTCCCAGTTCACCAACACCTCGTCCGCACCCGACACGTCGACGTCGCCGAACACGTGGGGGTGCCGCCGAATCAGCTTTCGGGTAATGCCGTCCGCGACGTCGTCGATGTCCCACGCCCGATCGTCTGCGGCGATCTGCGCGTGGAACACCACCTGGAGCAACACGTCGCCGAGCTCCTCGCGCAGGAGTTCGAGGTCGTCGGTGTCGATCGCGTCGAGCGCCTCGTGCGTCTCCTCGAGCAGGTGTCTCGCCAGCGAGCGATGCGTCTGCTCGTGGTCCCAGGGACATCCGCCTGGGCCGCGGAGCCGCGCCATCACCCGCACGAGGTCCAGGAGCGCCTCGCCATGCTTCGACGAGGGGACCGGGCGCTCGGCGATGTCGGCGAGAACGGACTCGACCGCGTCTGCCTTCTCCGGGGGGCCACCGCTCGCGCGTTCGCGCTCGCTTCTTGGGCCCCCCGACCCCCCGGTCACAGGCCGGGCGTCTGCTGCGTCGGCGCTGCAGGCTCGTTCTCGGTGCTGCGAACGGGGACGACGGAGAACGTCGCTCCATCGAGACGCCCGTACCGCGGATTCACCTCGACGTTGACGTCCTCGTACCTCTCGCGCATCCATTCGCCGAACACGCGAGACGCCTGCTGTGCCGAGAGCTGGTCACGCACGTCCTCGAACGTCGCGACGTCCCGGCTCGCCAGGTAGATGACGTGGAACCCGAACTGCGTCTCGACGACATCGGAGATGCCGCCCACCGGGAGCCCGAGCGCCGCGTCGACAAACAGCGGATCGAACTGCGACCGGAACTGTGACTCCGGGTACGAGCCGAGGTTGCCGCCGCTCTCGGCCGATTGGGGATCGATCGAGCGCAACTGCGCGAGTCGCGCGAAGTTCTCGGCCGTCGCCTCACGAGCGACATCCTCGGCGTCGTCGCGGTCCTCGAGCAGAATGTGGTGAACCTCCACGGTCGTGAACTGATCCTTCGACTCCTCGTACAACGCTCTCAGTTCCTCGTCCCCGAGGCGGTCGGCGATCACGGCGTCTTGAACCTCGCCGAACAGCAGCAAACGTCGCGCGAGCGCGCGGAGATCGGCGAGCGTCAGGCCGTCCTGGGCCAGGCTCGTCTCGACCTGGTCCCTCCCGCCGATGCTCTGTTGCAACTGTTCGATGGCGTCGTTCACGGCGCGGTCCTCTACGGTGATGTCGTGGGTCACGGCGTACGCCTTCACCATCTCCTCTTGGATCTCGTTCGTCAGCGTGAACCGCGCGCACGCGGCGTCGGCGCTCTCACCGTCGACCGGCGATCCGCACGGCGCGCCGGAGAGACCCGACAGGAAGCTGAACAACACCATGTCGGTCCGAACGCGTTCGTGCGATATCGCAGCGTCGCCCACGATTGCCGCTGAAGTACCGGACGAACAGGCCGACAGCGCGATCGAAGCGACGGCGAGCATGGCAACGACGCGGCGGCGCCAAAGGAAAGAAAGGAGGGGGCGGATCACCCGGCCATCCTAGCAACCGCTTCCTCCGCGCCCGTCGCGCGCATCAGTTGCTGTTCCACCCACGCCGGCAACTCCGTACCGGCGATGCGATCAGGAGTCAGGTTCAATGTTCGCGTCGTGCGGTGGTACGAGGCCTTCGCGACGCGCTGTGGCAGTTCAAGCTCGAGCGACGAGGGCAGGTCGACCGGTTTCACACGCACCTGGTCCTTGTACGTCGAGACCTCCATCACGCCGAGACGTTCGCACGTCACTCGGAGCGACGCGACGGCGAAGAGCGTCTCCACCTCGGCCGGCAATTGCCCGTACCGGTCGATCGTCTCGGTCCGCACCTCGGCCAGCCGGTCGTGCGCGCCGGCGGACCCGATCCGCCGGTACAGATCGAGTCGGAGCGCCTCCTGCGCGACCCATCCCGGCGGCACGAACGCCTTCACCGGAAGCTCGATCCGAATCTCCTTCTCCTCTGGGAGCGGCTGGCCCTTCAGCTCGGCAACCGACTCCTGCAGCAACCGCGCGTACGTGTCGAACCCGACGGCGGCGATGTGCCCGTGCTGCTCGGCGCCGAGCAGGTTGCCCGCGCCGCGGATCTCGAGGTCGCGGAGAGCGATCTGGAAACCGCTGCCGAGCGCCTGGTGGCGGCTGATCGTGGTCAGCCGCTCGTGCGCTTCCTCGGTGAGCTCACGCGTCGGCGGGAAGAAGAAGTAGGCGAAGGCACGTTCCGTGCTCCGTCCGACGCGCCCGCGCAACTGATACATCTGCGACAACCCGAGCAAGTGCGAGGAGTCCACGACGAGGGTGTTGGCGTTGGGGACGTCGAGGCCGGACTCGATGATCACGGTGCACACGAGCACGTCGGCGTCGCGGTCCCAGAACCGGATCATCTGCTTCTCCAGGACCGACTCGTCCAACTGTCCGTGCGCGACGACGATCCGTGCCTCGGGGACCTGTTCCTGCAACCACGCTGCCTGACGGTCGATCGTGGCGACGCGATTGTGGACCCAGAAGACCTGACCCTCCCGGAGCAGCTCGCGCCGAACCGCGCCGAGGGCGAGTCCCTCGTCGTAGTGGCCCACGTAGGTCAGCACCGGCTGGCGATCCTCCGGCGGCGTGTCGACGGTCGACATGTCCCGGATGCCGGTGAGGGCCATCTCGAGCGTCCGTGGGATCGGCGTTGCCGACATCGTCAGCACGTCCACCTGCGCGCGGAACCTCTTCAGCCGCTCCTTGTGCGCGACGCCGAAGCGCTGCTCCTCGTCGACGACGAGCAGGCCAAGGTCCTTGAACGAGATGTCGCGCGACAGGAGGCGATGCGTCCCGATCACGACGTCGATCGCGCCCCTCTTCAGGTCCTCGACGATCCGGTCTTGCTCCTGCTTCGGGACGAAGCGTGACAGCATCGCCACCTTCACGGGGAATGGCGCGTACCGTTCGGAGAACGTGATGAAGTGCTGTTCGGCGAGGAGCGTGGTCGGGACCAGAACGGCGACCTGCTTGCCGTCCATCATTGTCTTGAACGCGGCGCGCACGGCGATCTCGGTCTTGCCGAACCCCACGTCGCCGCAGATCAGGCGATCCATCGGCTTCGGCCGCTCCATGTCGGCCTTGACCTCCTCGATCGCCGTGAGCTGATCGCCCGTCTCGGCGTACGGGAACGCGTCCTCGAGCTCGGCTTGCCACGGCGTATCTGGACCGAACGCGTGACCCTCGATCGACATGCGCACCGAATAGAGGCGGACGAGCTCGCCGGCCATGTCCTTGACGGCGCGCTTGACGCGCCGGGTGGTTCGAGCCCAGTCGCTGCTGCCCAGGCGAGACAGGCGCGGCACGTCGCCTCCGATGTAGCGCGCGACCATCCCCACCTGGTCCGTCGGAACGCTCAGGCGATCGCCCTGCGCGTACTCGAGCACCATGTAGTCGCGTTCGGAGCCTCCGACCGCCCGACGGTGGATCCCCGCGTACTTCGCGACACCGTGGATTCGGTGGACCGCGTAGTCGCCCGGCTCGAGCTCTTCGGCGATCGCATCCTGCCGACGCTTCGTCAGTCGCGGAGCAGCTCGCGTGTGGCGGCGTGAACCGAACAGGTCCTCCTCGGTCGCGACGGCGAGCTTGCCGCCGGCGAACACGAACCCGCCGGCCAGCGGAGCCTCGATCGCATCGGTGGCGGCGGAACCGACGACCTCCCTCGCGCGCTCGAGTGAACCGTGCCCGCCCGCGGTGATGAGGACGCGGTAGCCGCGCGCTCGAAGATCCTCGGCCCGGCGTGCGAGCTCGGCGGCGTTGCCCTGCGCGGTTCCCCAGTGCGTGAGTCCGAGGTCGACGCCCTCGGTGAACTCGGTCAGATGGAGCTGGGTTCGACCGGCCAGGGCTTCGTCGAGCGGTTCGAGCACGCGGGGGCCGGGCCAGGCGCTCGCGTCGGCAATGGTCTCCGCCTCGTCGAACGCCTGCCGCGCGCGATCGCGCGTTCGCCGCGCCTGTGTGACGACGATCCACGAGCCCGACGGGAGGAGCTCGGCGGGCGTCGGAAGGTGATCGAACAGCAGCGGCGCGAACGACTCCATCCCCTCGGCGTGCAGTCCGTCGGCGATCCGCTGCAGCCCGTCGCGGATGCGGTCGAGGTGTTTCGGCGCGAGCGCGGCTGCGCGTTGCCGGACCGCGTCGTCGGTGATGAGCTCGCGGACGGGCGGAACATCGACGCTCTTGACGGCGGACGTCGAGAGCTGGCTCGACGGCGAGAACTCACGGAGCGATTCGATCTGATCGCCCCAGTACTCGACACGGACGGGCCGGCGACTGGTACCGGGGAAGACGTCGACGACGCCGCCGCGGACGGCGAATTCGCCGCGGTGTTCGACCACGTCCGCGCGGACGTATCCGAGATCGACCAGCCTGTCGGCGAGCGCGTCCGGGGGAAGCTCCGCGCCCGCTCGGATCTCGACCGGCGGGGTCGCGCCGAGCGTCGGCGGGATCCGCTGCATGGCCCCGAGGCCGGTGGTGACGAGGATGAACGCGCCGTCGGCGTCGCGGAGCCGGCGAACTGCCTCGGCGCGACGCGCTGAGACCTCGGGAGACGGGCTGATCCCCTCGTACGGCAGCGCTTCCCAGGGAGCGAGGTACGCGACGCGATCGACGCCAAGCCAGGCTTCTGCGCTGCGGACGAGCGGTTCGGCCTCGCGCGGTCCGGCTGCAACCACCATCACCGGCGTTTGGAGCGCGCGGGCGAGCGCGGCGACGACGAAGTCTTCGCCCGCATCGGCCCGCGCCAGCACGGGCCGGGCGCGTTCGGTCAGCAGACGCTCGAAGGCGTCCGAGCCGATCAGCGTGTCGAGCAGGCGTTCCAGCACCGCGGATCCCTTCCGGACAGCACGAAGAGGCCCGGTTCGCGGGAACCAGGCCTGTTCGTTTCGATTCTACGGCTCCGCGCGTATCGCTTCCGTGCTGGGGGGACTGCGTGCGGGGCGGGCTATGTGCGCGGGCTACGTGCGCGGGCTACGTGCGCGGGGCGGAGCGGTTGAACCGGTCCTGCGTCACTTGAAGACCCTCCCGAACAATCGAGAGCACCGCGTCGGCGCCGTCGTCGACGAGGATGGCGACGTCCGGTCCCTCACGCTTGGAGAAGTCCTCGAGCACCCAGTCGGCGGGATGCTTTCGGCCGGTCGGCCTGCCCACGCCGAGACGGATCCGGTAGAAGTCCGGCGTCCGGAGCGCGCTCGACAGTGATCGCAACCCGTTGTGGCCCGCGGTCGAGCCGCCGAACTTCACGCGCATGGCGCCGAACGGGAGATCGATCTCGTCGTGGACCGCGATCACGTGGTCGGGATCGATCCTTCGCTTGCGGGCGAGCGAGGCGAAGGCAGGCCCGCTCTCGTTCATGAACGCATGCGCCGTTGCGAGCAGGATCCGCTCGCCGAACTCGTCGATCTCGCATACGTCCGTTGGGACGAACCGCACCTTCTTGAACCGCCCCCCGCCGCGTCTGCACAGCTCGTCGACCACCATGTGGCCGATGTTGTGCCGGTTCTTGGCGTAGCCCGGGCCGGGGTTGCCGAGCCCGGCGACGAGCCAGGTCATGCGGCGGGCCGGCTAACCCTCGGACTGCTCGGCCGCGCTCTCGGCTTCCTCGGCCGTGGCGCCCTCGGCCTCTTCTTCGGCGACCTCGCCCTCGACGGCCTCGGCCGCCTCCTCCTCCTCGACGGCCACCTGCGGCTGGGTGACGGCGACGACGGAGTCCTCGGGGCTGGTCAGGATCGTGACGCCGCTACGGACCTTCAGTTCGCTCACCCGGACGCCGGACCCGATCTCAAGCCCGGAGATGTCGACGTCGATCGCTTGGGGCACGTCGGTGGCGAGACACTCGCAATTGAGCTCCCACAGGTGGTGCTCGAGGACCCCGCCGGCCTTGACACCGGGCGACTCGCCCACGATGCGGAGTGGAATCGTGACGTGGATCTTCTCATCGCGCCGAACGGCGAGGAAGTCGACGTGCACGAACCGGCCCCTGATGTGATCGCGCTGAACGTCCCTCGGGAGCGCGAGGTGCTCGGTCCCGTCGACGACGAGGTCGACGAGGACATTCGCACCGGCTCCCGTGTGGAGGAGATGGAAGAGCTCGCGCGAGTCGACGGAGAGCGCGAGGGGGTCCATCCCGTGGCCATACAGGATCGCGGGCACGCGGCCGGCGGCGCGCAGCTTCCGCGCGGCGCCCTTGCCGGTTCCCTCTCGTGTCTCGGCGACGAGCCTCTGTTCCATCGGCGACCGATGGTACCAACGAGACCGCGAGGAATGCGCTCGCTCGTGCGTCTCTCATAGCAGGGAGGCTTGCAGGAAGGCGAGCGACGGGCCGTATGGTGAGCGCGACGGTGAGCAGGGCGAGCGAGCACGAAGGACGAGGACTCGCCGAACTGTACGAGCGGCACGCCCCGGCCGCGGTCAGGCTTGCCTACCTCATCACGGGCGACCGCGAACGCTCCCGCGACATAGCGCAGGAGTCGTTCGTCCGGGTCGCCGCCCGGTTCCGGCACCTCAGGTTTCCGGACGCGTTCGACGCGTATCTGCGCCGCACCGTCGTCAACCTGTGCACCTCGCAGTTCCGCCGCCAGCGCCTCGAACGCGACTATCTGGAGCGTGAGCGGTCTCACGCCGTCGAGGTCGCTTCCGATCAGCCCGACCTCGGCGCGAGAGACGAGCTCGTTCGCGCGCTGAGGCGCCTACCCGCTCGACAGCGCGCGGCCGTCGTCCTCCGTTACTACGAGGACCTGTCCGAGGAGGCGATGGCGGACGCGATGCGCGTCTCGGTGCCCGCGGCGCGCTCGCTGTTGTCGCGAGGGATGCGGACTCTTCGAACGATGATCGACCGGGAGGACCGATGAACGACCTCGAGCGGGAGCTTCGCAACGCGCTGGATCGCGAGGCCGGCGATGCGCCGGCGCCGCCCGACGCGAGCGCGGCGGTCAGGCGGACACGCCTGCGCCAGGTGGGGATGATCGCGGGCTCAGTGATCGCCGCAGCCGCATTGATCGCGATCGCCTACGTCGGCTTCGGCGCCCTCAACGACGAGTCCGGCGAAGTCGTTCCGGCGTCGGCGACCGAGGAGATGAACGGCATCACGATCACGTTTCCCGACACGTGGACGTTGATCGACCCCGATGCTGCCGGATTCAACGGACCGTCTCCCACGCCGGATCAGCCGCGGCTCGTGCTGGCACTCGCGCCGTTCGATCCGGGCGAGTTGTTCGCGTGTCCCGGGATGGCGGAGGACGTCGCCCACACGTTCCTGATGACGATCCAGGAGGGACCGCTCGCGCTCAGTGGCGACGCCGCGCGGCCGTGGCCGGTCGAACTGGAACCGTTGGACGTCGGCACTGCCGAGTCCGGCTGCTACCCGGGGTGGAAGTTCCTGCACGCGGGATGGAGCGCGGAGGGGCGCACGTTCGAAGCGAGGGTCGGTTTTGCACCCGACGTGACGGATGCCGACCGCGACGCGCTTTTCAAGGCGTTCGCGACGATGACGTTCTCCCCCGGCAAGAGCGGACCCGCGGCGGCGGTCCTCGAGACCGGCGAGATCGGCGGCGAGACGTGGGAGCTGATCGCCTCGCGCGACGGCTCGGGACTGTCGCTGTCTGTCGAGATGGACGATTCTGCGTCAGGGATCGGCGGGTTCGCTTTAGACAGCACCGACCTGCAGTTCGCGGAAATCGTCGTGGGCAGCGGCGACGGCGCGCGGAACCTGGTGTTCGGCGCCGTGCCCCCCGGAACTGTGGCGATCGAATGCCCCGATCCCGCAGC
>Ga0299907_10000093_pt1 | contig 32746 bp, 35 predicted proteins | sample RVTome_16_FD_198680 | JGI IMG/M metagenome (GOLD analysis project Ga0299907, IMG submission 198680) | Soil microbial communities from uranium-contaminated site in the Upper Colorado River Basin, Wyoming, United States - RVT152D67 (version 2) ...
CCGGTGGGAACCGTCAAATCACGTGTATTCCGGGGAAGGCGTCTGCTGGCACGACAGTTGGGGAACCAAATCGAATGACCAAACCATCCAAGGCTACGAATGCGTGACCACGACCTCGAATTGATCGCAGCCCTCGTCGAGGGACGGCTCCAAGACGAGGTCGAGGCGCGCGCCCTCATCGCCTCATCAGACGAGGCCCGAGAAGAGTACGAAGCCCAGAAGCTGGCGTACGAGTCTCTGCGATCGATGGGAGCGGCACACCTCACCGAAAACGAACGTGCTGCCCTTCATCGGGACGTGTGGACAGAGCTACGTGCGGGATCCCCGATAAAGGCGAAGACTCCCTGGTACTACCGATGGGCACCGGTGGCCGCCGGGTTGTTCGTCGTCATTGGTGTCGCCGCCGTCTTGAGTGGTGGTGGCCAAGAGGCGGCAACGACTTTCCGAGACATCGCTGCCGACCTGGGTGGTGACGGTGATGAGAGTGCCGCCGCAACCAGCACCACCACCGCCGAAGCTGCTGATCTCTACTCCGGCGGCGACGACGCGGGAGCGCAGGCGCCTGCAACCGATACCACCCAGGCCATGACTGATGACACGTTCACTCCTGAAGAGATGGCCAACGGTGGTGCCCTCTATGCAGCTGACGCGGCAAGAGTCCGCGAAGGCGAATTCACGGCACGTCTCCAGGACTACGAGGAGGAAAGCGACCCAGCGGTTGAAGCATGTCTCGAACGGGCAGGTCTCACCGACTACCGCCCCGTAGCCACATTGGTGCCGGCTGACACCACAGAGGCCAACTTCGATGAGACCATCGTGGTGTCCGCGCCCGAGCAATCGGTCGTTGCCGAAGCACCGTTGGCGTTCGTCGAGCTCTCCACATGCGATGTGGTCTACCTCGACGAGGTTCCGGACTGACCTCGGTGATCTACTGAACCAGCACCGCGCTCACTAACCTCGTCCCGCATGCAGGACTATGCGGCCAGGTTCGCCGATCTCCTCGAACAGGTGGCTCTGAAGATCCGGGCGATGACGATCGATCGCATTGCACGGATGATCCAGATCACCGGTTTGGGAATCCTCGCCGCGGCCCTTGCGTTGACCGCGTTGACGTTCCTGGTGTGGACGATCTTCGGGGCATTGGAGATCCCGCTGACCACTGCGGGGGCGTTTGCAGTATTTGGTGGGGTGCTGGCGATCGCCGGCGGCATCCTTTGGTTCAAAAGGTCACGTAATGACACATGAGAAACTAATCGTCATCGGCTCCGGTCCCGCAGGCCTCACCGCAGCTCTGTATTCGGCGCGTGCCGATCTCAACCCGCTGGTTTTCGAAGGCGTCGCCGCCGGCGGGCAGTTGATGATCACAACCGACGTCGAGAACTACCCCGGGTTCCCCGACGGCATTATGGGACCCGAGCTCATGGACCAGTTCCGCAAACAGGCTGAGCGGTTCGGAGCACGGATGCGTCAGGTCGACGTCACCGCCGTCGACCTCTCCAGCCATCCTTTCCAGGTGAACGTCGGCGCCGACGAGTTCACCGCCGACGCCCTGATAATCGCCACCGGGGCGGAGGCCAAGTGGCTCGGCGTGCCGGGGGAACAAGTCTTGACCGGAAAGGGAGTTTCGGCCTGCGCTACTTGCGATGGCTTCTTCTTCCGCAACCAGGAGCTCGTTGTCGTCGGCGGTGGAGACACCGCCATGGAGGAGGCGCTCTTCCTCACGAAATTCGCTTCGAAGGTGACCGTCGTTCACCGTCGCGATGAGTTCCGAGCCTCGAAGATCATGGCCACCAGAGTGTTGGAGCACGACAAGATAGACGTCGTGTGGAATACGATCGTCACCGAGATCAAAGGCGACGACACCGTGACCGGAGTGACTCTGGAAGACACTTTGTCCGGTGACTCGCGCCATTTCGACACCGACGGCGTCTTTGTTGCAATCGGGCACAAGCCGACCACCGACCTCTTCAAGGGTCAGCTCGACATGAAAGACACCGGCTATCTGATCGCCGGGCAAAACGGAGGCACGCGCACGTCCGTCGAAGGGGTGTTTGCCGCTGGAGACGTCGCCGACCACGTCTACCGTCAGGCAGTCACCGCCGCGGGAACGGGATGCATGGCCGCCATCGATGCGGAGCGGTGGCTGGCAGACCAGGAATGAGGGTCGCAGACAACGGGTTCAACACATTGAACAAGGAGTAATCACATGGCAGACATCACCACGCTCAACGATGGCACCTTCAACGACGTGATCGGTGGGGAAACGCCGGTGCTGGTCGACTTCTGGGCAGAGTGGTGTGGGCCGTGTCGCGTCATCGCACCCGTTCTCGAGGAATTGGCCGAGGAGCATGACGGGTTCACCATCGGCAAACTCAACGTTGATCACAATCCGCAGACCGCGGCGGCTCATGACGTGATGAGCATCCCGACCCTGATCCTCTTCAAGGATGGAGTCGAGAAGAAACGAATCGTTGGTGCGGCTCCAAAGCACAAGCTGTTGAACGAGCTCGCGGAGTTCGTGTCCTGAGTGGCGCTCGGCTGACGCCGAGCTCGTACCAAGTACCAGGTGCTCGGATCCGTCCATCTATAGCGGGCGAGGTCAGAGCGACTACCGCTTCGCCCTCCAAGACGGGTGGCCATGGAACCGCGCACTCCTGGTACCTGGTACCTCGTACCAAGTACCAGATCGTAAGATCGGCGGCTTATGCGTCTCTATCGTCTTGGTGACCAGGGCCCGGCAGTCCGCGACATTCAGGATCGCCTGGCCGCGCTCGGTTTCGAACCAGGTGCCGACCAGAGGGCGGTTTTCAGCGACGGCACCCGAGAAGCTGTGGCGGCATTCCAAAAAGCAAAGGGTCTCGACGTCGACGGCATCGTCGGACCCAATACGTGGCGCTCCCTTTACGAAGCCGGATACCGTCTTGGAGACCGAATCCTCTTCCTGCGTCGCCCCATGCTCCGCGGCGAGGATGTTGCCGAACTGCAATCACGTCTGAATTCACTTGGGTTCGACTCGGGCAAGGTGGACGGCATCTTCGGGCCGGACACGGAGGCGGCCACAATCGACTTCCAGCAGAACCGACATCTGGCAGAAGATGGAAAGGTAGGGCCGGAGGTGGTGACGGAAGTCCATCTCGTCACCCGGGGGGAGATGAAGGCGGGTCGTCAGTCCATCCGGGAGCGGGAATGGCTGCGGCTCCTTCCTGAAACCGTCGCCGGGGCACGGGTTTTTCTCGATGCCGAGTGCCGCGACACCGAGGAGTCTCTGGCGGCTTGGACCGCGGCGTCGGCTGCGGCATTGGCCCTCCAGGAGGCGGGCGGTTTGGCCATGATGTCACGCAGTAATGACATTCAGATACCCGAGCGGGTGCGCGCACGACGTGCCAACCGCATGGGGTCGGACCTCATCGTGGCATTCCGTCTCAACCGGGAGGGAGATGACTGCGTTTTCTACTTCGCATCCGAGCACAGCTCTTCTCGTGCCGGAGAGGTGTTGGCCAATGCCATCGCCGTCAGCGTCGACGGACGGGTCGAGGGGAGAGCCAGCGCCATGTTAAAGGAGACGCGGGCACCGGCGGCGGTGGTGGCGTTGCGCACTCTCGACGAGAGGACTGGTCGGGCCGTTGCCGAGGGGTTGAATCGGTTCTTTGCCGAAGCCCCCTACGAGAGCGTCCGGTAGATCCTCTCCAGGTCCTCCAGCGAACTGAAGCGGATCTCGACCCGTCCCTTTTTGTTGCGGTAGTTGATCTTCACCTTCGAGCCGAGTCGGTCCGACAGCCGCTTCTCCAATTCGATGATCTCAACCGGACGGACCTCTCTGACGGTCTTTGCCGCTGTTGGTTGTTCCATCTCCCGTCGATCACGCACAGCCTCCTCGATCTGACGCACACTCCACCCATCTCCAGACGCCTTCTCGGCGAGATAGACGACATATCTCTCGTCTTGCAGTCCAAGAAGGGCACGAGCGTGTCCCGCGGTCAAGGCCCCGGAATCGACCATCCGCTGCACCGGGCCCGGCAATTGCAGCAATCGGAGCGTGTTGGAGACCGCCGGCCTGGACTTCCCCACCCTCTCCGCAATCTGGTCCTGACTCATTCCAGTATTTTCCAGGAGTTGTTTGTAAGCGTGTGCCTCCTCGAGAGGTGTCAAATCCTGACGCTGTACGTTCTCGACCAGAGCCTCCACCAGGGTGGTATCGCCGGTCGCACCTCGCACCAACGCCGGAATGGTGACAAGACCAGCCTTCCGGGCAGCTCGCCACCGACGCTCCCCGGCAATCAGATAGAGTGTCCCGTCGTCATCCCGGGAGAGCACCACCGGTTGTAGAACCCCGACTTCGGTGATCGACGCCGCTAGCTCATCGAGTGCTTCATCGTCGAACCGGCTACGTGGCTGATCCGGATTTGGTTTGATGTTATCCACCGGGACATCGAGATAGGTGGGATGGTCTCCGGAATCCGCCTCGGTTGGGATAAGAGCCTCGAGACCCCTGCCCAGACCTGCCTTTCTTCGTGCAGTCACCGTTTCTCCAATCCGTGTCTGTCCAGAAACTCCCGACCCAACTGACGATAGGCAATGGCGCCCCGACTCATCGGGTCAAAGGCCTCGATCGGCTCCCCATATGACGGCGCCTCCGACAGACGCACCGACCGGGGGATCACCGTGTCGAAGGCAACATCACCGAAATACTCCCTGACCTGTTCTGCCACCTCTTTGGAAAGCTTGGTCCGACCGTCATACATGGTGAGTACGACACCACTCACCTTCAACTCTGGGTTGAGATTTACGGATACCAACTCCACGTTCTTGAGCAACTGACTGAGCCCCTCCAGGGCGTAGTACTCACATTGGATCGGGATGAGCACCTCTCTAGCCGCGGTGAGGGCATTGACGGTGAGCAAACCCAACGAGGGGGGACAGTCGATGAGAACGATGTCAAAATCGTCGCCGATCTCATCGATGGCACTACCAAGACGTGTTTCACGTGAAAACATCGAGACCAATTCGATCTCCGCTCCAGCCAGATCGATCGTCGCCGGGACCACAAAGAGATTTCGAACCGAGGTGGGTTCGATGGCGTCTTCCAGCGGGGACTCCTTGAGCAGCACGTCATAGATGGAGATCTCGATGGAGCCCCGGTCGATCCCGAGACCACTGGAAGCATTGCCCTGGGGGTCGAGGTCGATGAGTAGTACTCGTTGATCCTGGAATGCCAACGCGGCGGCCAGATTGATGGCGGTTGTCGATTTCCCCACGCCTCCCTTTTGGTTGGCCAGGGCTACCACGGTGGGTTTGGTCATTGGCGGCGCATGATAAGAAGCCAGATCGTCTGGTCAAGCACATCTGGAGGTATTTCTATCGTGGTCCAATCGGTGACCTGGGGGCGTTTTCGCCAGGATCCGGCGACGACAGCGACCCCTTCCGGGTCGAGATGCTTCCCCACTACCACCCCGAGCTCATCGGGAGGCAGACTGGCCCGGGATACGATGACGTCGACCGACCCATCGAGATTCTCGATATCGGTCTGTACGACATGACAGTTTGCCACGTCAAGTATTCGAATGACACGACGCAACAGCTGACAACGTTTTCCAGAACGGTCGATCAGGACAAATTCCGTATCGGGGAGACATATCGCCAGGGGAATACCGGGAAGACCAACACCACTGCCCAGATCCCAAACCGTTGACGAATCCTGGGGGAACTGGGAAGCAAACAGAAGGGAATCCCCAAGATGCCGACGATCCAATAGCTCTGAGTCGTTGCTCCCCACCCCACCCGCCTCAAACGCCTCTGATGCCAACCATTTCCGATATCGATCCATCAGTTCGATTTGGGTCTTATCGGGTTGGATTCCCGAATACGCCGCCGCTTGGATCCACCACCGTTTCACGTGAAACGAAGAATAGACACCTGTCGAATAGCGAGAATCGAAACCGAACCCCGTGCCAGGAGCGAAGCGATCTCACTCTTCTTCGCTGGAATCTCCCGTCACGGAGAGGACGACATAGCGACGTGGCGGTTCCCCTTCCGAATAGGAGGCAACACCCTCATGGGCACCGGCAGCGTCATGGATCACTTTCCGGTCTGCGGGACTCATCGGCTCCAACATGATTTCGCCACCCTCGTCCATCAGTTGTGCGATCAACTGCTCGGCATAGATCGACAGTGCCTTACGTCTTCTCTCAGCGTAGCCAGCAATATCGAGACGAATCCGGGCCGTGTCCTTGCTGTAACGCTGCAAAACGGTACGGGTGAGCTCATGAATGGCAGAACGCACCGACCCCCGCACCCCGACCATCGCTTCGGTCTGGTCACCCTCGACATCGACGATGATCACATCGTCCTCGATGTTCGTGGAAACGGAGCCCTCCAGACCAAAGGCCTCGACCAGACCCTCGAGGAACTCACGAGTGACGTTTGCCTGCTCGTCAAGTGACAGGTTTGGCCGATCATCCGACACTTTGGACTCCGATCTCATGTGTTTGCCACCGGGCTTCTCTCTTTGGGACTGCTTCTCCGATCGCTTGCCCCCATTCTTACCGCCCTTGGAGCGTTCTTGCTGCCGATTCGTATGGTTCTTCGGCTGCGGCTGTGGGGTGCGGTCTCTCTTATTACGTCCCCGACTGCGACGACTCCTGGCGGGTTGACGTTTCACCCGTACCACGGCGTCCTGACCGCCCATACCCAGGAATCCCTTCACCGGGTCGCTTATTACCTGGATTGCGACTTCTTCCCGATTGGTGACACCCAGCTCCTGCATGGCTGCTTCCACGGCCAGGTCGACCGATTTTGCCCTGACCTCGATCTCGACGTAGTCCACGTCATCTCCTCCTGCGCCGACGGCGCTTGTCTGAGGCACCCGGTTGTGGCCTTTTGGGTTCGGCAACATCGGAGTCGTCACTAGTTGGGCCATTGTTTGGCTTGTCCAACTCCTTGGGTCCTGAACCCGGCGATGGTGGGCGCCCATCGATCCTGAAAATCAATACCTGTTGCCCCAGACGGAAGAGGTTTGAGGTTGCCCAGTACAGGACGAGTCCGGCGGGGAAGTTCCACGAAATGAAACCAATAAATAGCGGCATGATCTTGGTCACGGCCTGCTGGGCCCCGGCACCGGGTTGTTTCGGGTCACGGATCTGTCCGTAGGTTGAATGCCATTGCTGGATGTATTGGGTGGCAACCATGAGCACGATCATGATCAGATAGGGAAATGCGCTGAAAAAGCCAAACTCGGTGACAGCTTGGGATGGAGAAGTGCCCAGCATCATTCCCAAAAAGGTCAGATTCTCGTTGGCGATGGACTGACCGAGGGCGCTGGCCCTATTGATGTGATCGAGTGGTGTCTGCAACATCCGGAATAGGGCAAACCAGATCGGCATCTGCACCAACAGGGGGAGAAGACAACCACCGGGTGTCGCCCCGGCCTCCTTCTGTGCTGCCATGAGACGTTTTTGCATCTCCTGGGGGTCATCTTTGAATTCTGCCTGGATCTTCTTGATCTGGGGTTGCAGGGCACTGAAGGCGCGTGTTGCCCGGGTCTGTTTCAGGGTCAGCGGGAAGACCACGATGTTGATGGCAATTGTCAACAGGATGATGGAGAGCCCGTAGGCAACCCCGTCGTTCATGAGGTCGTGGAGAATGTCAAAGAAGAAGGCAAGGACCGATCCCAGGACATCGATCAGGGAGTTGAACCACTCAAACATCAGGACGGTCTCCAATTCTCTGGTACCGGGTCGTAGCCACCGGCCCGGAGGGGATGACATCTACCAATCCGCCGCACCGCCAGCCACCCACCACGAAAGATGCCAAACCGCCCCACTGCCTCTGCCGCGTACGACGAACAGGTTGGTTGGTAGCGGCAATTGGCCCCGAGTTGAGGACTTACCAATTTCTGGTAAATGTGGATAAGACCCACCAGCCAGGTGCGGGGACGTGCCCGGTCAGGCATCCGCCGTCTCCTCGAGGGCGCGGCGAAGCCAGGTCGTCAGTTGTTCAAATGGGGCATCAGCCACCTGGCTCGTCGCGATGATCACGTAGTCAATTCCTGGTTGCAGTTCAACGCTCTCCGCCGCTGCGCGCAATCTTCTCTTGATGCGGTTGCGTCTCACGGCGGTACCGCAACTCCTTGACACCAAAAGCCCTAGTCGAGCCGGCCCGTCCGAACCTGGCGAGCTGACCACGACCACCCCGCCCTTGCGGCGCCGTTTCCCGTCAGAGAGGACTCTACGAAAGTCTCGAGAGTTGCGGAGCGATTGGTAGCTAGGCAGCGAGTCGCTTCCGGCCCTTTTGACGACGATTCTTGATCGTCGCCCGTCCTGCGCGGGTGCGCATACGATGGCGGAATCCATGACGACGCTTTCTGCGGCGCACCTTCGGTTGGTATGTCCTTTTCATGGCAAATCAAAGTGGTCGGCGGGGAAACCCGTACAGATTACGTGACGCTGGATTGCTAGGCAATCCAGCGAGTCAGGTACTAGCCATTTACCAAGGACATGCCCGGCACCGCCGGGCGATCTACTAGAACCGCGAGCGAAGCGAGCTCGCGAAGAAACCGCGTAGTGCGCGAAAATTCGATTAGACCGTTCTGGTCGGTTGGAAAGGGTCGTGACGGTGATCCATCATCTGGAAAATGCCAGCACGAGCAGGGAAATCGCTGTGGATAGTCCGACATCAGTTCATCCACAACGGTGATTCTCGCGGTCTTGACTCGCTGCTCTGCGCATCTAATACTCGCTCGACTTGACCCGGGAGTGCCCAACTTCCCCGTCGTCGCTGGATGACAGCGGCGCGAACCCGGGCCGACAAGCAAGTGAACCCATTGGAGGATGTGCACAGACCTTTCCACAGATGTGGACTGTTCTGTGGACAAATTCGGTCCTGGGAGGAGGGGCCAACAAGTGATGCAACCCGAACGAGCAAATGACTTGTGGGCGGACTTTCGGAACGCTCTCAAATCCGGCGTCTCGGAAACCAATTGGGACACCTGGCTCTCCAGGTTGGAACCGGACGCCGACGGCGACCGGATCGTGCTGGTGGCGCCGTCCGAGTTTCATCTCAGGTGGGTGCAGGACAAACACGGCGATCTGGTGGACGGTGCCTACCGATCCGTTTTCGGGACGCATGCCGAGCCGTCATATCGGGTGAGTGACACGATGCCGGCTGAACAGACACTTCCCCTTGTGGAAGACGGTGCCGAAATGGTCGATCACGGTGGTCACCCCGACACCGTCTCCCCTACCCGGCCGACGAATCTCATCAACCGCTATCGATTCGAGAGCTTTGTGGTCGGCCAGTCCAACCGTTTCGCCTGGGCGGCCGCAATGGCCGTGGCGGAACAACCCGGAGCCCATTACAACCCCCTCTTCATCTATGGGGGTGCCGGGTTGGGCAAGACCCACCTGCTCAACGCAGTTGGACACCAGGCGCTCGAGATGTACCCCGCATTGGTGGTCCGATATGTGTCTTCGGAGAACTTCCTCAACGACTTCATCGAATCGATCCGACGGAAACGACCGGACGACTTCAAGTCGCGCTACCGGGGCGTGGATATTCTCCTTCTCGACGACGTTCAGTTCTTCGAAGGCAAGGAACAGATCCTCGAAGAGTTCTTCCACACGTTCAACTCGCTGTACGAGTCGGGGAAGCAGATGGTTATCAGCTCCGACCGTCATCCCCGCAACCTGTCCACGCTCGAGGATCGGCTCCGAAGCAGATTCGAATGGGGACTGCTCACCGACATCCAGCCACCCGACATGGAGACCCGGCTGGCCATCCTTCGCCGAAACGCCGAATTTGCCCCCCGTCCGGTCCCGGTCGATGTGCTGGAACACATCGCGGGGCTTGTCTCGGACAACATCCGTGAACTCGAAGGCGCACTGACGCGGGTCACGGCCTGGTCGGCGTTGAACCGCCGGGATATCGACCTGGAAACAGCAGAGCGTGTTCTCAAGGACATCGTCACCTCCGAGGAGCCGGTGCCGCTCGGCCCGGAGACGATCATCCGCACAACGGCGCAGGCCTATGGATTCTCCGTCGAGGACGTTCTCAGCTCGAGCCGCCGACAGCCCCTCGTCCTTTGCCGCCAGATATCGATGTATCTGTGCCGTGAGCTGACCGACCTCTCACTTCCCAAAATCGGTGAGCACTTCAATCGCGACCACACCACGGTTCTCCACTCCGTCGAGAAGGTGAAGAGGATTCTCCGCTCCGACCGAGCGGTCTTCGATCGCGTCAACCAACTCACACAGGAGCTGAGGAAAGGTGGTGGTGTTTCCACAGGCTCCTGAGTTATCCACCGGCCATCCCCAGGTCGCGAAGAATTGTGGACAGATTGTTCCACAGGAGAATTCCCCGCTATCAATTGATCAGATCCGGACTATCCACACTTCCACAACCCCCTACTACAACTAATACAGTTTCAAATGAATACTCATAACAACAGAAGAAGGGATAACCGCCTGTGAGAATCCGAGCCCAGCGAGACGATCTCGCCGATGTGCTCGCCCGAGCGAATCGTGCCGTGGGCACCCGGACTGCCCTGCCGGTCTTGCAGGGACTCCTTTGTGAAGTGTCGGGCAACACTCTCAAGGTCACCGGGACCGACCTCGACATGACCGTCCGCACTCAGGCGGAGGTGGAGGTCATGGAGGAGGGGCGGTCCGTGATTCCCGGGAGACTCCTCTCAGAAGCGGTTCGTAAAATGCCGGCGGGACAGGTCACCATCGGGGTCACCGATTCCGATATCGAGATCCAGGGCAACGGCCCTCGATTCACACTCCGTCCCCTCACAGTGGACGACTTCCCCACCCAGGAGGAAATCGTCACAGACGGTGTCGAAGTCGATGGCGAGGCCTTCGCGGAGGCGATCAACCAGGTGACTATCGCTGCTTCCGGTGACGGCGCCCGTCCCATTCTCACCGGGGTCCTTTTCGAGACTTCGGACGAGGGCTTGAGGATGGTGGCCACCGACTCATACCGGCTCTCGAAGAGAGATCTGACAGGTTTCGGACTCGAGGGCAGTGGTCTCGTCCCCGCCCGGGGCCTGCGCGAGCTGCCTAGGACCATCGGGGCGCCAAAAGTCACCGCCCAGCTCAGGGAGCGGGAGGCTGTGTTCTCCTCGGAGCGTGGCGTGTTGAGACTTCGTCTGATCGACGGGAACTTCCCGAAGTACCAATCTCTTCTGCCGGAGACTTACCCCAATCAGGTCGTCCTCGACAAAGACGAGCTCCTCGATGCGCTCGGTCGCGTGACCCTGGTGGCCGAAGACCACATCCCGGTACGGTTGAAGCTGATGGAAGGGGGAGTGGAAGTCACCGTGAGTCGCCAGGACGTCGGTGGCGAGACCGAGCATCTCTCCGGGGAATACTCAGGCAGCGACGAAGAGGTAACGATTGCCTTCAACCCCAGGTACCTCCAGGACGGCGTCTCCGCGATTCTCGGTGACAAGGTGAGGATCCGGGTCATCGACTCGTTCAAGCCGGGGGTTCTTGACTCAGGCACCGACGGTGAGTTCCTCTATCTGTTGATGCCAGTCCGGGTGTGACGCCTGGTGCAAGTCGACTGGGTCTCCCTGGTCAGGTTCAGGTCCTACTCACACTTGGAGTGGAGCCCCGATCGGGGGGTGAACCTCTTGATCGGGCCCAATGGGGCCGGGAAGACCAATCTCCTCGAGAGCGTGGCATACCTGGCGACCCTCAAGTCGTTCCGATCGGTGGCGGACGACGGGTTGATCGCCGACGACGCGGAAAGCGCTGTTGTCCGTGTCGGGTTGACCGGCGACGAGCGGCAACGGCTCATCGAGATCGAGATCCCGCGCCAGGGTGCTCGTCGGACACAGGTCGACAAGACGAGACTGCGCCGCACTGCTGACCTGCTGGGTGTGGTTCGGGTCATAGCCTTTCTCCCCGAAGACCTCGACCTGATCAAGAGGGGGCCGGCCTACCGACGCGATCTCCTGGACGACACCGCAGTCCAACTATGGCCGGCGGCTCATCTCGACCAATCCGAATACGAACGGTCGCTCCGTCAACGCAATGCCTTTCTCAAACACGGCCAACCCGACGAGGCCACATTGGCGGTGTGGGACTCCCGGCTCGCCCAGGCAGGCGGTCGGGTCTTGGCGCGACGGGCCAGAGTCATCGAGACGCTGACTTCGCGACTCGACGAGGCATACGCGGAGATAGCCCACGCCGAAACGACAGCCGCCTTCACCTACACCCCCACCTGGCCGGGAGAGCTCGACCAGGCCTCAGCCGCAGACTTTGGCGATCGTCTCGCCGAAGCTCTTGAACTGAGCCGACGAGTCGATTACGAACGAAGAATGACGACAGTCGGCCCGCACCGCGACGAGCCCGGGTTCTCCATCGATGGGCACGAGGCTCGCACCCACGGGTCACAAGGAGAGCAGCGGACCATGGCTCTAGCCGTGAAACTCGCCGCTCATCGGGCGGTGGCATCGGCGGTGGGCGAATCCCCGATCCTGTTGTTAGACGACGTGTTCTCAGAGCTCGACCCGGAACGTGCCAAAGCTCTGGCAGATGCCCTCCCGGACGAAACACAGACGATGATCACGTCGGCCCGTCCTGAGGACGTGCCGATTTCGGGATCGGTATGGCGGGTTGGCGAGGGTGTGTCGAGATGAGCCCCGACCGTGATCTCGAGCATTTCTCGGAGTCGGTGGACGACATGTTTGCTCGTCTCGGTCTCCCCGACCCTGTGGTGATGGCCGGAATCAGCGCGGAGTGGGATCAGCTCGCCGGTCCACCTTGGTCTGGCCGGTCGAAACCTCTCTACATCCGCAGCAAGACCCTCGTTGTCGAGGCGGTGTCGGCGTCCATGGTGGCGTTTCTCCGCTACGGCGAGACCAGTCTTCTCGAGACACTCGCCGACCGATTCGGAAATGGCACTGTCGAAGCGGTCGAGATCAGATCCCCGGAAAGGGCCTGACCAGGATAAATGTAAGGAATGAATTGGGTTTTAGGGTCCGTCGCCGGTAGAATGACATTTGTGAAAGTAGCCGCAGAATCGGCTCGTTTCACCCCACCCAGGTCCGCCCAAGACGAGTCATCGCTGCACATCAATTAGGAGGGTCGTGACGACCACTCGCGACAGTTACCAGGCAAAAGACATCACTGTCCTCGAAGGACTCGAGGCTGTCCGCAGGAGACCCGGTATGTACATCGGCTCCACCGGGCCCAGGGGTCTCCATCACCTCATCTGGGAGGTCGTCGACAACTCCGTCGACGAGGCGATGGCCGGCCACTGCGACAAGATCACGGTCACCCTTCGAGCCGACGGCGGAGTCGAGGTGATCGACGATGGTCGTGGCATACCCGTCGACAAGCTGACCAAGACCAAGAAGTCGGCCCTCACGACGGTGCTCACCACCCTGCACGCCGGAGGAAAGTTCGAACAGGGCGCCTATACCGTGTCAGGTGGGTTGCACGGAGTGGGTGTCTCCGTCGTCAACGCACTCTCCTCCAAGCTCGAGGCCGAGGTGCGGCGTGACGGCCACGTCTTCACCCAGGCGTTCACGGTTGGTCAGCCCAAGACCAAGGATCCCAAGAAGGAACGACCCATCAAGAAGACGGGGACGACCATTCGGTTCTGGCCGGATCCCGATATCTTCTCCGAAACCCTCGAATTCGACTACGAGATCGTCGCCTCCCGACTCCGTGAGACCGCTTTTCTCAATCGCGGTCTCGAGATCACCCTCCTCGACGAGCGCGACGAGGAGACGAGAACCGAGACTTTCCACTACAAGGGCGGTCTCGTCGATTTCGTCAACCACCTCAACTCCAAGCGCGATCCGTTGCACGCCCACATCATCGACATCGGCGACGAATCCGAGGACGCCGAGGTCGAGGTGGCGCTGCAGTGGACCGCCCAATACACCGAGTCCATCCTCTCCTTTGCCAACAACATCAACACTCACGAGGGTGGCACCCACGAGGAAGGGTTCCGCACGGCGCTGACCAAGGCGATCAACGACTTCGCCCGATCGAAGAACCTCCTCAAGGACAATGACACCAACCTCACCGGTGAGGATGTTCGCGAGGGTCTAACTGCCGTTGTCTCGGTGCGGGTCAAAGAGCCTCAGTTCGAGGGTCAGACCAAGACAAAGCTCGGCAACACCGAGATCAAGTCGTACGTTCAGAAGACGCTCAATCGGAAGCTGCCCGAGTGGCTGGAGAAATACTCCCCTGAGGCCCGGCGCATTGTCGACAAGTGCATCAATGCCGCCAAGGCCCGGGAGGCTGCGCGTAAGGCACGCGAACTGACCCGACGCAAGTCAGGTCTCGAATCGGGTGGCCTCCCCGACAAGCTGGCCGACTGCTCCAGCCGTGACCCCGGTGAGTCAGAGTTGTTCATCGTGGAGGGCAAGTCTGCTGCCGGCCCCGCCAAGTCGGCCCGGGATTCCGAGACCCAGGCCATCCTCCCCATCCGCGGCAAGATCCTCAACGTCGAGAAGGCACGTCTCGCCAAGGCTCTGCAGAACGCCGAGGTCCAGGACATCATCACCGCGGTCGGCACCGGCATCGGAGACGACTTCGAGTTGGACAAGGCTCGCTATCACAAGATCGTCCTGCTCGCCGACGCCGACGTGGACGGTGCCCACATCCGCACCCTGTTGCTCACCCTGTTGTTCCGTCACCTGCGGCCCCTGATCGAAGCCGGTTACGTGTACGTGGCCCAGCCTCCGTTGTACCGGGTCAAGGTGGGCTCAAAGGTCCACTATCTCCACGACGACCGCGCCTACGCCGAATTTCAGAAGGAGCACCCCAAGGTGCGGCCGACCCGATTCAAAGGTCTCGGTGAGATGAACGCCCGCGAGTTGTGGGACACCACGATGAACCCGGAGACGAGGACACTGCTCCAGGTGGAGATGGCCGACGCCGCCCGCGCTGAAGAAGTGTTCGAGACTCTCATGGGCGACGATGTGCCCAGCCGCAAACTATTCATTCAGCAGAACGCCGAAGACGTGCGTTTCCTCGATATCTGAGAAGCAACAATGACTGACGAACAGAGAGCCCTGGGCGAGGTGCCCGAAGTCGAGATCACCTCCGAGATGGAGGCGAGCTTCATCGACTACGCCATGTCGGTGATCGTCTCCCGGGCATTGCCAGATGTACGAGATGGACTGAAGCCGGTGCAGCGGCGAATCATCTACTCGATGTTCGAGAACAACATCAGCCCAACCTCGGCGCACCGCAAGTGCTCGAAGGTGGTTGGTGATGTGATGGGCAACTACCACCCCCACGGCGACCAGGCGATCTACGACGCCCTGGTCCGCATGGGCCAGGACTTCTCGATGCGTCACCTGCTCATCGACCCCCAGGGGAACTTCGGGTCGATCGACGACCCACCGGGAGCAGCCCGCTACACCGAATGTCGTCTCACCAGGCTGTCCACCCATCTGCTGGAGGGGATCAACGAGAGCACTGTGGACTTCAGCGAGAACTACAACGGGGAGATCCAGGAGCCCACCGTGTTGCCGGCCCGGTTCCCCAACCTCTTGGTCAATGGCTCCCAGGGGATCGCGGTCGGGATGGCCACCCACATCCCGCCCCACAATCTCACCGAGGTGATCGACGCCGCCTTGCACGTCATCGACAATCCCGACGCAACATCCGAAGAACTGCTCCAGTTCGTCAAGGGGCCCGATTTCCCTACCGGTGGGTTTCTCGTCGGCAACGGTGGAATCCGTGACGCTCTGCTCACCGGGAGAGGCTCGGTGAAGATTCGTGCAGTGTGCGACGTCCAGGAGATCCGCAAAGGTCGCACGGCGGTCGTGGTCACAGAGCTTCCCTACCAGGTCTCCATCGAGCGCATCATCGCCAAGATCAAAGACCTCGTCGATGCCAAGAAGCTGAGCGGAATCGCAGAGGTTCGCAACGAGTCCTCCGACCGGGTGGGCACCCGTCTGGTGATTGAGCTCAAGCAGAACTCCGTGCCTCAGGTCATCCTCAATCAGCTCTACAAGAACACACCACTGCAGGACAACTTCGGCTACAACATGGTGTCCCTCGTCGATGGCGTGCCACGCACCCTCAACCTCTCCGAGATGCTCGGTTACTACCTCGACCATCAGATGGAGGTCATCGAGCGAAGGACCCGGTTCCGTCTCGATCAGGCCCAGGCGAGGGCTCACATCCTCGAAGGTCTCATCATCGCCGTCGACAACATCGACGAGGTCATCAAGATCATCCGGGGATCGAGCGACACGGCGGAGGCCCGGGCCAACCTCATCGGAGCGTTCGAGCTCACCGAGATCCAGGCCAATGCCATCCTCGACATGCCGCTGCGTCGGCTCACCGCCCTCGAGGTCGACAAATTGCGTACTGAGCTGGCGGAGCTCCAGGAGACAATCGCAGAGCTAGAGGCCATTCTCGCCGATCCCAAACGACGATGGGCCATCATCAAAGAGGAGCTGACCACGGTCAAGGACACCTTCGGGGAGGGCCGTCGCAGCCGGCTGGTCCCCGACGAGGGCGACTTGAGTCTCGAGGATCTCATCGCCGACGACGAGTTGATAATCACGGTTTCGGCCACCGGGTATGTCAAGTCTGTTCCCGCCTCCACCTATCGAACGCAGGGGCGGGGTGGGCGCGGGGTCAAGGCGGCCGAAGTGAGCGGTGACGACGTGGTACGACACATGGTGCACACCACCGCACACGCCTATCTCCTCTTCTTCACCAACAAAGGCCTGGTCCACCGGGTCAAGGCGCACGCCATCCCGCGTCAGTCGCGTACCGCCAAGGGTGTCATGGCGCAATCAGTGCTCCCGATAGGTCCCGACGAGACCATCCAGGCGATCGTCGACACCCGGGACTACGAGACGAGCCGCTATCTGGTCATGGTCACCAAGAAAGGTCAGGCGAAGAAGACCGAGTTCAAAGAGTACGACTCCCGGAACCAAACTTTGGTGGCTGTCAAGCTCACGGACGGAGACGAGTTGGTGACGGTCAAGACGTCGAACGGATCTAACGACATCTTGATTTTCACAAAGAATGGGATGGGCATCAGATTCAAGGAGTCGGAGCTGCGAAGCATGGGACGTGACACTCAGGGTGTCCGCGGTATCAAGTTGCGTGACGGAGACGAGGTCGTCAGTGGTGTTTCGAGCATCGACGGCGATGAGGTACTTCTCCTCACTGCCGGCGGGTATGGAAAACGAACGGCCATGGGAGAATTCCGTCATCAGAGCCGCGGCGGAATCGGTGTCAAGGCTTTCAAGATCACCAAAGTACGTGGGCCCCTGGTCGATGCCCGCGCGGTGAGACCAGACGACGAGGTGTTCCTCATCTCCACGGCCGGTGTCGGGACCCGTCAGGCGGTGGGCAAGATCAGCCGACAAAAGCGGGACTCCACCGGAGTGCGCGTGATCCAGGTGGGCGACGGCAACAAGCTTTCCGCCGCAGCGAAGATCTCCGAAGAGATCGCTGAGGAACTGTGAACAGCACCGGTGACGTTGGTCTGTTCTGATATCCCCTTAGACTCGTACCCGTATATCAGGAGCCTCCGATGGCAACTGTCCGTCGCGTCAGACGAATAATCCGCAAAATTGATCCCTGGACCACCCTGAAGGTGTCCGCTGTGGTGTGGGCCGTGATCGCGCTGGCCTTCATCCTGGGTGCCGTCATCTTCTGGTCGGTGCTGGACCGGGCAGGTATTCCCGGCAACCTCGTCGACTTCATGACCGAGGTCACACTCATCGACGAAGGCACCGACCCATTCGCCAACACCGAGCAATTCCTCCGCTTTCTCATCTTTGGGTCGGTGGTCGGCTGGGTGATGGCCACGGGTGCCACCGTCGGTGTTGCGGTCGTGTACAACCTGGTGTCCGATGTGGTCGGTGGCCTGGAGATCGTCGTGCTCGAAGAAACGCTGAATCCCGTGGTCCCGTCACAGCAGGTCCTCCATCCGCCGAGTGACTACCGGGCTCCGAACGGGGGATTGGTGCAACCCGACGAACAACAAGCCGATCTGCCCACCGAAGAGGTGCAAAGGGCGGGCCGCATCGGTTGACAGGTTTGATGATTGCCCGACTTCGAGCGGTCGCCCCGCCTGCTGAAACCTGTTGATTTGCACACCCTCCGGGAACCGCCGTTTCGCCCATCACCGCTGCATCTTGTTGTGGTGGGCGCAACGTCTGCAGCGCGGACGGGGGCTGTCGTGGCGCGGACGGCGGTGTCAGCCGGCATTCCCGCTCGATTTCACTCGCTCTCCGCCATCACCAGACCCATCTCCGTGATGGCTTCGAGGTAGGGGAAGGCTGCCTCCCATACCGGGCGGCTGGAGCCGTCGACCGCCGCCACACCGGCGGCGAGGGCGATCCCGGAGAGGAACCCACCGTGGTCCACTACCGTCACCCGGCGACCCGCTCCCACAGCCAAACATGCCGCGAACTCGTTTGGCGACCGGGCGAGAGCCACCGGCCTGCCCCCGACCGTTCCATCGAAGACACCGACTCGACCAATCGGGTCGGGAAAACGTGTGGTGCGTGTGGTCCCTTTTTCAGGGATCTCCGGATGAGCCACGGCAACGAGGCGGGCGTCAGGTTCCCGCGTGGCCAGGGCCACGGCTAGACCTGTCGGAGAGGCACCCCACACGGCCACTCCCTCGTCTGGTCCCTCCCCGTCCCAAATCAGGGGGACACCGTGTTTTCGAGCGAGCTCGGGCGCCGACGCACCGTGCCCGACCAGAACGTCGCATCCGTCGGCTGTGTCAACGACCTCAAAGCTCTTCGACTTGGCGGGGCCGATGACGACGACTTCGTCGATTCCGGGATGGGCCTGGAGGGAGTGTGCGGAGCGGACTGCGGTGTCTCCGGTGACCAGCAGGCCAACCCTCACGTGGGTCGAACCGGCTTCCACTCCTCGGCGGGCTCCGCGTCCTCGCCTTTGCGGAGGAACGCCAGCGCGGCAGCAGCCGCCAGCATGATCAAGACCAGGGGGGAGAGACGTTTCACAAACACAAGTGTATGACGAATCCTGTCATGATCCACCCCATGACCGCGGTCATCGATCATGTGATCGTCTGCGTCCCCGATCTGGTCGAATCGGTCGAGGACTTCGAGTCCGACCACGGCGTGACCAGCGTGCCAGGCGGCCGGCATCGGGGTCATGGCACCGCAAACCGGCTGGTTCCTCTTGGCGATGCCTATGTCGAGTTGGTGGCTGTGGTCGATGCCGGAGAAGCCGCGGGGAGCGCGTTCGGCAACTGGGTGGCTGCTCGATCGTCGCACCCTCCTGCAGACGGGATTGCGATTCGCACCGACGATCTCGACTCGGTCTGTGCCCGCCTCGATCTCGAGCCAATTGCCATGTCCCGACCGGCAAGCGACGGAGAGGAACTGCGCTGGCGGATCGCAGGGATGGAGCAGTTGGTCAGCGCAGGACTTCCCTTCTTCATCGAATGGGACATCACCCGGGGGCGTCATCCTGGCGCCATTCCCGTGAGCCATCCCCGTGGAGACATCGCGTTGAGACAAGTCGTCATTTCAGGAGACATCGACCAGTTGCAGGTCTGGACGTTGGGCACGTCGGGTCTGGAGTTGGAAGAGGGAGAGCCGGGGGTGCGTTTTGAGCTCGGCTGAGCGGTTGTCGATAGTCACGGCTCGGCGCGACGATTGGCGGTGAACGTGAACGGATGTCGTAGATTCCGCCCAACTTCTATCGCCATGCTCCTGGTTCTCGTCGCCCTCGGCGCCTGCGGCGGGAATGTGGCCTCCGGGGAGCTGCAGGGGGCTGTGGTCGACGCTCCCAGGCCGAAACCGTCCTTCACCCTGACCGACACAGCCGGTGAGCCCTACCGATTCGCCGCCGAAACCGAAGACAAGCTGACCCTTCTCTACTTCGGGTATCTGAACTGTCCCGACATATGCCCCGTCCATTTGGCGCAGATTGCCGAGGTTTTCGATCGATTGCCCGACGTGGCTCGTGACGCCGCGGTGGTATTCGTCTCTGTCGACCCCGAGCGCGACTCTCCCGAGGAGATACGACGGTTCCTCGACAACTTCGACAGCCGTTTCGTCGGTCTCACCGGTACCCCCTCGGAGCTCGACGAGGCTCAAAGGGCAGCCGGGGTGACTCCCGCCGTTGTCGAGGGAGAGGGTGATGAGTACACGGTCGATCATGCCGGATGGGTCATCGCCTACTCCCCCGACGGGCAATACCGCGTGAACTACCCGTTTGGCACCCGACAGAGCGAATGGACCAACGACCTTCAGATCCTTGTCACCATGGATGGCTCCTGATCAGAAGGCGACGGCGGGCCGCAGCGATGTTGGTGTTGGCCGGGCTCGTTGTGAGTGCATGTGGTGCCGACGCGGGTGGAATCGTCATTACCGATGCTCGTCTCGGTCTCCCTACAGGACCCAACGCGGCGCTCTACCTCACCGCGGCCAACGACGGTCCATCCGATCGGCTCCTTGGTGTAGAGACCGATCTCGCCGCAGCGGTCGAGATCCACGAGACGGTGACGGACACAGACGGAACCATAGCGATGCACACCGTGGACGCTCTCGAACTCGCCGAGGGAGACACTCTCGTTCTCGAGCCGGGTGGGCTTCACCTCATGCTGGTCGACGTTGTACGTCTCGTGGTGGGAGACTCCGTGGTAGTCACCCTGGACTGGGAGAAGGCAGGACCGATGCCCATCCGGGCCGAGGTGGTCGACCCGAGTGACACCTTGTTCGACGATGGCTAGCGGCCGGTCGCAACGTACAGTTGCCCTCGATGATCACTTGGTGGTGCACCGCCCTCGCCAGACCTTGGACCTGGAAGTGGATCCCGTACCCGGGAATCTGGGTAGCGGCGATCCTCCCGATGGTGCTCTACGGTCGATCGGTCTATCGCCACGAAACCGCCACCGACTGGAAGAAGGTGGCCCAATTCATGACGGGTGTCATGGTGTTCTGGGTCGCGTCGGACTGGCCGATAGGAACATTGGGGGCGGGATACCTCGCCTCGGCCCACATGACCCAGTTTCTCCTCTACACCCTGGTGGCCGCGCCGTTGGTCCTGCTCGGTACGCCACAATGGATGGCCCGCCGGCTCACCCGACGACTGCACATCGAGCGGATCACACTCTGGTTTGGCCGGTCTCTCGTCCCGACCGCCATTACCTACAACACGATCTTGTTGACCACTCACGCCCCGGGTACGGTCGAAGTGCTCCGAAACAGCCAACTCGGATCGTTCGCCATGGACGTGGTCTGGGTCATAGCCGGTTTCCTGCTCTGGTTGCCGGTCCTGTCGCCCCTTCCCGAGGGTCAGGCGATGTCGCCTTGGGCGAAGATGGCCTACCTGTTCGTCACTACGAGTGTCGTAGCGGTGATCCCGGCTAGCTTCCTCACGTTCACGTCGGCTCCGATCTACGGGATCTATGAGCTGGCTCCGAGAATCGGGTCGATCACCGCACTCGAGGATCAACAGCTCGCCGGCATCGTGATGAAGATCGGGACGATTCCGGTCATCTGGTCCACCATCGCCGTCCTGTGGTTCCGATGGTCGGCGCACGAAGCCCGGACCGCATGATCCTCTCGATTCTCGCTTCGATTCCGTCGCCAACGCTCAATGACTTTCACATCGGCCCGCTGCGGGTGACCTTCTACGGCGTATTCATCATGACCGGCGTGGTCATCGCCTGGCTGGTGACCCGCAACCGATTTGTCGCACGAGGGGGCAGCGCGGCAATCGCCGAGCGAATCGTCATCCGGGTGGTGGTTTATGGGTTTCTCGGCGCCCGACTCGCCTACGTGTCGACACACCTTTCCAGATTCGAGGACGAGTGGTGGAGGGTGATCGCCATTTGGGAAGGCGGGCTGGCCCTTTACGGAGGGCTCACGGCCGGTGCCATCGTCATGTTCGTCTACACCAGGAAATGGGGTGCAAGTCTTCCCGCCTTTCTCGACTCCGTGGCCCCTGCCGTCCCGTTCGCCCAGGCTCTGGGACGTTTCGGCAACTATTTCAACCAGGAGCTGTTCGGCACGCCTACTGATCTGCCGTGGGGCCTGGAGATCGATCCGCAGTTCCGGCCGCCGGAATATTCAGGATTCGAGACGTTCCACCCCACCTTTCTCTACGAGTCGTTGTGGAACGTGGCGCTCTCCTTTTTCATCATCTGGTTGGGCGAGCGCTTCCCGTACTTTCGGGGACGGCTCATCGGCGTCTACTTCATCGGCTACGGGTTGATTCGTTTCCTCATGGAGCTGATCCGGACCGACACCACATTCCGTTTCCTCGAGCTCTCCCGCAACGGGTGGGTCTCGATCGGGGTGATGATCCTGGGGGCTCTCGTCCTCACCTGGAAACGGATCATGGTCTCCGATGAGGAATACTCCTCGGCCTAGCGCGAGCCGGGAACCGAAACTGATTGTTGCATCGTCTCAGCATCACTACTGAGAAGGAGTGGTGATGGGTCGTTGGAAAAGGTTGACGGTCTCGAAGCGGCTTCTGACATTGCTGGTGATCCTTGTCCTGGTGGCTGCTGCCTGCAGCGGCGGTCAGGAGACGGGCGGCGTGTTCGAGGACATCAGCGCCGATTTGGCGCAAGGGGGCGAAGCGACCACCGATTCAATGGCCGATAGCGGTGAGGCACCGGAGGAGGAATCCCGGGAAAGGTCGGGCGGGGTCCAGTCCGGCACCGACGACGACGAGGGCCAGTCCGGCACCGACGACGACGTCTTGGGCGACGGGGGAGTCACTCCGGTGGCCCTTCCCACCCAAATCGGCCGGGACATCATCTTCACTGCCGACATGACTGTCGCGGTCAATGACGTAGCCAGGGCAGGCGCAGATGCCACTCGGGAGATCGAATCTCTAGGCGGCTTCCTCTTTGGCCAGCGAACAGCCGGCTCCCCGCAGCCCACGAGTGTTCTCACCTTCAAGATACGGCCTGAAGACTTTCAGACAGCTCTGGCCGCCCTTGGCTCTATCGGCGAAGTCCGGAGCCAGGAGGTCGGCGCCAGCGATGTGACCGAGAGGATCGTCGATCTGGAGAGCAGGATCACCACTGCCACCGCCAGCGTTGAGAGACTCCGCGCTCTTCTGTCGGACGCGACCGAGATAGAGGCGGTCGTCGAGCTCGAGGCGGAACTATTGGCTCGGGAGACCGAGTTGGAGACTTTGCGAGGCAGTCTCCGTACCCTCCAGGACCAGGTGGCCCTGGCGACGATCGTGCTCACCCTCACCGAGGCAGCCAGTAGTCCCGAGCTGGCGATTGCCGTGAGCGCATATCCGACCCAGGACTCAGGGGCGTCCTGCCCGGGCGATGGCGAACTTCAGGTGGAGACCGACACGGAGACCACGGTCTGCTACGAGATCGCCAACACCGGTGACACCTGGCTGACCGACTTCGAGTTGCGGGACCCCGTCCTCGACATCGAATTGGACGATCTGGTCGTCGTGTTCGGAGACCCGGACGGCTCACTGGAGCCAGGGGACAGCCTGATCGTCGCAGCCGAGGTCACCCCGGAACGCGACCTGCGGACGCGGACGACGGTGACCGCCCAGGCAGTGGACGAGGAGGGCGCCGAAATCGGCAACCGACCCGTTTCCCAGACCGTCACGGTGCTCGTGGACACAGTCGACCCGGGGGGTATCCCCACTTTCGCCGAGGGTCTCGAGGCGAGTTGGGAACTGGTGGTGCGATTGGGCCAAACGCTGGTTCTGGTGCTCGGCGCCTTCATCCCATTCTTCTGGGTACCGCTGATTGCCTTGTTCGCATGGCGGATGCGGCGTCCTGCTGGAGCCAAGAAGTGACCTTTACAAGAACCTAACAAGGTGGGCTATCGACGCCGGGCGGAAGGCGATGAGAAATCCTGGTGAGAGTTGACAAAATCGGCTGCCATCGCATCCCCCCGGTGAGAATGGCAACCGACCACTCCCAGTGTTTAGCCGACTCGGTGGGACGGGTATGGCGGCCCCTCACGCTCAGAAACCTCGGGTGTGAAGTAGGCCGTCTCCTACCCCAACCCTCAGCCGATGTTTTCCATTCTCCTGATCGTCTTGTACGCGCTGGCCATGACCCTGCTGTTCGTGCATGCCGCCGTGACCCTTGCCTGGATGCTGTACACCTGGCGCTCCCCGGATGCCGCCACCGATGCCGGCTTCGTCATGATTCGGCGGAGACCGAAGAATTCGTTCACCCTGTTGGTCCCGGCCCGCCACGAAGAGGGTGTTCTGGGAGAGACCCTCGATCGCCTCGCCGGCTCGGACCATCCGGTGGCCAACCTCGTCGCCATCGCCGTTGCCATGGGGTGGAACTTCGCGGCGAACTCTCGATGGACCTGGCGCACGGCAACTCCGGATCGAGGGCGTTTCCCGGCGAGTCTTTCATGGAAGGAGAGATGATGATTAACGAGGATCTCGTCGTCATACCGACATACAACGAGGCCACAAACGTCAGAACGCTCGTACGTCATGTGCTCGACCACCAGCCTTTCCCCGTGCTGATCGTCGACGACGACTCGCCCGACGGGACGGGCCGAATCGCCGATCGACTCGCTACCGAGAACCCGGCACGGGTGTCGGTCCTCCACCGGGGGAGCAAAGACGGTCTCGTTGCGGCCTACCGGGACGGCTTGAGCCGGGTCTCGCTATGTGCCCGGGGGGAGTGATCGGCTGGCCGTAGTGGCGGCATCTCTTGAGCCGGGGAGGGTCGGTGTACGCCGGGACGTTTCCCGGTCTGGTCGTGAGGGGACTTGACAGGCGGGTTCAAAGGATGGCCACGAGAAGTATTGGAGTCGATTCGTCTACACGAGACCCGCTCCGACGGCTACGCCTTCCAGATCGAAACCACCTACCGGGCCATCATGGGCGGTGCCCGGGTGAAGGAGCTGCCGATCGAGTTCACCAACCGGGAACGAGGCAACTCGAAGATGGGATGGCCGATAGTCGTCGAGGCGATCCGGATGGTTCCGTCCATGAGACTGCGTCGCTGTCAGATCAAGACCAGCATCGGGCGGCTGCCACGATCGGCCAATCGGGTGGGTTGAGTTCCTGCCACCCTGTGAATGGTACATCCCTTGCCGCTCAGGGAAGGCGGTGGGGGCCTCAGCCGATTTCTCAAGAAGTTGGGGGGGACCTCCGATAGAAGAGAGCGATGAAATCCGCAACCGAGACATCCTTGGACAGTGAGCGCAGGAGGAGGACAATCCTCCTCGCGCTGGTCCTCGGCGTGCTCTTGAGCAGTGTGACAGTCCTCACCGCGTCGAGGGCTGCGTTCTCCGACACGACTTCGAACGGCTCCAACGTCGTCAGTGTCGGCGACGTGGTACTGACCGACAACGACTCGGATTCAGCATTGATCGAAATGGTCAACGTCGCCCCCGGCGACTCGGAGACAACCTGCATTCAGGTCACTTACGAGGGCTCGATCGCCGATCCGTCTGGTGTCGTCGTCTACTCGGGCGGATTTACTGATTCTTCCACGCTGGCCAACGACATCAACCTGACGATCGAAGAGGGGACCGGTGCCGGGACCTTCGACGACTGCAGCGGTTTCACACTTGTCGGCCAGATCTACAGCGGGACCCTAGCCAATTTCGATACCACACACTCTGCCTATGCGAATGGTGCGGGAACCTGGGATCCTTCCTCGACGCCCGAGACGAGGTCGTACCGGTTCACTGTAGAGGTCGACTCGAGTGCCGCCAACACCTCGCAGGGCCAGTCGATCACCGAGCTGATCTTCACCTGGGAAGTGCAGTCCTGAGCTGATCAGGCACTGCCATGGCTGTCGCAGGAGACACAATTGTTCTCGGACAGGAGAATGCCGGAATCTGGCTGAGCCGGCTGATCACATTCTCCGGGTGGACCGTAGGCGCCTACCTGGCGACCATGTTGGCCTGGGTCTTCGTGCCGATGGTCGTCTTAGGGTGGACACCTCTGGTGGTGGTGTCGGGCTCCATGGAGCCGCTGATCAGAGCAGGAGACGTTGTTCTCATCGAAGAGGTGAGCCATGTCGTCGGCCCGGGCACCGTGGTGGCATTCGACGACGGGAACGGGGTCGTCGTCCACCGTGTGGTCGATGTCAGCGAGGATGCCCGCTACACGACCCGAGGAGACGCCAATCGGGAACCCGACTCGACACCTGTCTTGCAGGATCAGATCATGGGACAGGGCCGCCTTCTCGTGCCGTACATCGGGCTCGCCCGGGTGGTGGGATGGGTCTGGTGGGGCGCGCTTGCACTACTGATCGCCGTCTCCATTCCGCTCTGGCGACGAAGATCCGGCGCGGCAACAGCAGTCGCCGTCGGTCTCCTGGTGGCGGCCGGTGCGGGCGCCGCTGTGGCCGTCTTGTCAGCCACTACCGGCACCGCCGCGTCATCGATTGAGACTCTGACCGTGAACCCTCCCACGAATCTGAGCGCTACCTGCGGTCCTCCTCTCGGCATCGGAGACGTGGGCGTCGCGCTTGCCTGGACAGCTTCGCCCACTGCTGCGGCAACGGGCTATCGCATCATGTATGACGCCCCGGGCGGCGGAACCAATTTCACCGAAATCGCCGTGCTTGGGGCGACAGCCACCACGTATACGCATGACATCGTGGGCTCATTGCTCGCTTTGGGGACTCACACATATGCCGTGCAGACCCTTGTCGGGTCTTGGACCTCGCCGAACTCGAACACCGACGCCGTGGGCATCACAAGCGTCCTGGGGGTCTTTCTCTGTTCGGAGGAGTAGATCCAACGACCTGCTCCCCGTCAATTTGGTCCCCTCCACGCTCACGGAACCCTCGGCTAAACCAGGTCGAACTCGTTGGGATGGGGGCCCAGTCGTCGGCCCCGGCTCAACCCGGCGACCACTTCCACTTCTGCCTCTTCGAGTTCGAAGTCGAAGATGTCGATGTTCTCCTGGATCCGCTGCGGTGTCACTGACTTGGGGATGACGACATTGCCGATCTGGATGTGCCAACGCAGAACGATCTGAGCCGGGGTGCGACCCTTCGAGTTGGCCAACTCGACCACGCGGTGATCATCGAGCAGACCCTGATTCTGTCCCAATGGGCCCCAGGCCTCGGTCGCTATCCCGTGTTCCCCGTGATAGGCGCGCAGCTCATCCTGTGGAAATTCGGGATGCAGCTCGACCTGATTGAGGGCGGGTGTGATGTCGGTCTCGGCAGCGAGCCGCTCGAGATGCTCTATCTCGAAGTTGGAGACGCCGATCGAGCGAACCCGACCGTCGGCCAACAGCTGTTCCAAAACCCGCCAGGTCTCCACGTATTGGTCGAACATCGGGAGTGGCCAGTGAATCAAGAACAAATCGATGGTGTCCACTCCCAACCTCTCGAGGCTGGCCTCGAAAGCGGCGTGTGCACGGTCGTGCCCGTGCTGTCCGTTGGCCAGCTTCGTGGTGATGAAGATCTCATCACGCGGCAAACCGGAACGGGCGACGGCTTCGCCTACTCCCTTCTCGTTCCTGTAGCCCTGCGCGGTGTCGATCTGGCGGTAGCCGGCCTCGAGGGCCGTGGTCACTGCCGCTGCGGTCTCACCTGGTGGGATCAGAAAGACACCGAACCCGAGTTGGGGGATTTCGACGCCGTTGTTGAGCGTCACAGATGGGGTATGAGGCATCCTCCAACCCTAACTGCCGTCTGATGTGACTTCACGGTGGGTGCCAGATCACCCCGCTCCGGGAGAATCTGCTCGCTCGAACGAGCCGACTTCCGTCGAGTGTCCCGGGTCGTCGGATGAATCGCTACGAGCGCGGTTGTGTAGCCTCTGGATTGCCGATCGCCGGCTACATCACATGACCCGAACAGATTGGAGGCAGATGATGCGCACTGTTCGTGGGTACCTGACCGCGGTGTTGGTCGCCATACTGGCGATGACCGCGGCACCACTGGCGGGAGCCGCCCCTGCAGAATCAATCCCCACCGACCCGGTGCTCCACGGCATCGAGTTGGAGCAGGCGACCGTCCTCGACCTGCAGGAGACGATGGACCAGGGCGAGCTCAGCTCCACCGAGTTGACCCGGTTCTATCTCGCTCGTATCCGCGCCGTCGACCCGATGCTCAACTCGGTGATCGAGACCAACCCCCACGCCATGAGGGACGCAAAACGGAGCGATCTCCACCGGCAGTCCGAAGGAGCACGCGGCCCATTGGAGGGCATCCCGGTCCTGCTGAAGGACAACGTGGATACTGCCGGCATGGGAGGCTTTCACACCACCGCGGGGTCTTTGGCACTGCTGAAGTCGAGACCGGCGGCCGATGCGTTCCTTGTGGAGCAGTTGAAAGCAGCCGGCGCGGTCGTGCTCGGAAAGGCCAACCTGTCCGAGTGGGCCAACTTCCGCTCTACGAGCTCTTCGAGCGGCTGGAGTGCTCGCGGGGGACAGACCAATAATCCGTACGTGCTCGATCGCAACCCGTGTGGTTCCAGCAGCGGCTCGGCGGTAGCAGCTGCCGCCCACCTTGCCACGATCACTTTCGGGACCGAGACCAACGGCTCAGTGGTGTGCCCGGCCGGCGCCAACAGCACCGTAGGGCTCAAACCGACCGTGGGGCTCATTAGCCGGTCGGGGATCGTGCCGATCTCCGCGGAGCAGGACACGGCCGGTCCGATCACCCGCAACGTCACCGATGCCGCTGCAGCCCTGGCGGTGGTGCAGGGAGTGGATCCGCGTGACCCGGCTACCGGGGACGCGGCCGACTTCGTGAATCGGGACTACCTGGCGGGATTGGATCCAGGCGCCCTTGTCGGTAAGCGAATCGGCGTTTGGCGGCAGCCTGCCGCCGATAATCCTGAGGTCGAGGCGGTGTTCGACGAAGCGGTCGCGGCACTGGAGGCTGAGGGTGCGGTGATCGTGGAGGACGTGGAGATGACCGGGCTGGACGAGGCGCTCGAGGCACAGTTCCCTGCCCTGCTGGTGGAGTTCAAGCACGACATCAATGCCTATCTGGACTCCACACCCGGAAAGCACCCGACCGACCTGGCCGGGTTGATCGAGTTCAACATCGAACACGCCGACAAGGAAATGCCGTTCTTCGGGCAGGAAATCTTCGAACTGGCCGAGGAGACCGCCGGCGACTTGACCGACCCCGACTACCTGCAGCAGCGGACGACGGCGACGACCAATGCTCGGGCGGCCATCGACAACGCGGTTGCCGAACATGAGTTGGACGCGATCGTGGCACCGACCAACAACGCGGCCTGGCTGACCGACTTGGAGAACGGCGATGACCTCTCCGACTTCGTCTCGTCATCCAGTCCCGCGGCCATCTCCGGGTATCCCAACATCACGGTTCCAGCCGGCTTCGCCCGCGGCCATCTGCCTATAGGGGTGTCCTTCTTCGGCAGCCAGTTCAGCGAACCGACGCTGATCGCGATCGGCTACGCCTTCGAGCAGGCGACCCAGGCTCGTCAGGTCCCGTCGTTCCTGCCCACCCTGCCATAACGGTCGGGGCGACGGACCCCGCCTCAATCGGGTGGATGGCGCTAGTCACCAACGCGCCACGGCGCGCACCGGGAACGTGCCGAGGCCCACGACCGGCGCGGGAATGGCGAAGAACTCGAAGGGACCATCGGGGAGCTGGGCCAGCTTGGCGAGATGTTCTACCAGCGGGATCCCAGCCTCCAGAAGCAGGCTGTGCGCCGGTCGGAGACCTTCACTGGTGTCGTCGATGTTGGCCGAGTCGATCCCCACCACCACCGCTCCGCCGTCGATCAACCTCTGCGCTGCGGCCTCGGCGACATGGGGATGCCCCCCGAGATAATCGCGCTGACCGAAATGCGAATCCCAGCCCGTCCGGATGAGTACCGCCTTTCCCCAGGTGTCGGTGTCGGCAAACGAATCCGGCCCGATCGACCTCTCCGATGAATCAACAACGACACCGGGAACTCCCACCAGCCGATCCAGGGGCAGATCCGAAATGTCCGCGCCCTCCGCATAGCGATGGAAAGGGGCATCGATGTAGGTGCCCGTGTTGGCCACCATGTCGATTGCCCCGATGTGGAACTCTGTCCCTTCCGCATAGTGTTCGCGGGAGTCCTTGCGTGACAGGTGAGCCCGGATTGCAGGGCCGGGCAGACCGGGGTAGGTGACCATCCCGTCCCTGATGGGATGACTGAGGTCCACGAGGACACGCCCATCCAAGGCCGCCGGCTTGCGTTTATGCGGTTCTGTGACGTACCTCTTGGCGGTGATTTCTACCTTCTCAACCATCAACAGGTTCAAATCACGGACGATGTAGTCAGCCAACTGGGCGTCGTCGATCTCGTCTCCGGGAATGTCGAGGCGAAAAGCCTCGCCCCTGACGCCACCGCCATTGGCGAAGGTGATGTCGAAGTCGAAGACGACACGTTTCTCTGTCACGGAGCCTCCAGGGGGATCAGGCCAGTGTGCATGACAGTATCGGATGAGCACCGCCCCGAAATTTGCGCATAGACACTCGCCGTTAGGTGCTCGGGATGACCTCGCGGGCCGATGTTTTGCGAGCGGCTCCCACGCTGGCCACAGTCACGGAGGCCATCGCAAGCAGTTGCAGTGGGGTGAGCCACTCGCGGAGGAGGACAGCGGCCACCAGTGCCGCCATGGCTGGTTCGAGGCTCATCAAGATGCCGAACACCCGGGGCGGCAGGGAGCGCAGGGCGGTCATCTCGAGGCTGTAGGGAATCACCGAACTGAGCACACCGACAAGGGCCCCCAGCACAAGTAGACGGGGGACAAGCAGACTTGGCCCCGCCGTTGCTACCGCGAATGGCGCGATGGCTAGGGTCGCCACCGTGCTGGCGACAGCCACACCTTCGACGCCGGCCCAGCGGCGCCCGGTAGCCGCCGTCGAGACGATATACAACGCCCAGCAGCCGCCGGCGAGAAGTGCCAGGCCGAACCCAAGACTGTCGACCTTGGTGGGTCCGGCCCCGAACAGGACGACGCCCAGCGCGGCGAGGCCCACCCATGTCAAGTCGCGCAGACGGCGCCGACCCACGGCCGCGAGCGCCAACGGGCCGACGAATTCGATAGCCACCGCTCCGCCCAGCGGGATCCGGGCGAAGGACTCGTAGAACGCCCAGTTCATCGCACCCAGCGCCAGCCCGAGCGTCAGAACCGGCCGCCAGTCCGCCGCAGTGCGACCAGCCAGCCGGGGTCGGGCCAGAGCGAGCAGGATGAGGGAGCTCGTGACTAGCCGCAGCAGCACCATCCCGACGGGTGGGATCTCGGAGAACAGCCCCTTCGAGACCGCCGCGCCGAACTGGACCGACAGGATGCCGATCAGAATCAGCGACACGGGTGAGAAACGAGCAGTTTTCACCGGCTCACGCTACGGGAGACGTCCCGTGTGGTGATACATATTCTCAACACGGGCCGCGGTGGCTGGCAACACAGGATTGCTTTGGTTCCACGGGCGCGACCACGGCGAGGGCGACATCGGGTATAACCGTCTTACACCCCAGGAGACAGATGGGAAAGGTCAGATTCAGCGTAAGTGTGTCCTTGGACGGCTATATGGCCGGCCCCGATCAGAGTGACGAGAATCCGCTCGGCGTCGGCGGGATGGGACTGCACAGATGGCTCTTCGACATGGGGGCGTGGAGGGCGTCCCACGGAGAGACCGGCGGAAGGGTCGACGCCAGCAGCCGGGTGGCCAACGACCTCGAAGCCGGATTCGGTGCGGTGGTCATGGGACGCAACATGTTCAGCCCGACGCGCGGCGACTGGGGCGAACATTACTGGCGGGGCTGGTGGGGAGACAACCCGCCATACCACACACCCGTCTTCGTCCTCACCCATCATCGGCGCGAGTCATTGGAGATGGAAGGAGGGACCACATTCCATTTCGTGACCGACGGGGCCGAATCCGCCTTGAATCAAGCGAACACAGCGGCAGGCGATGACGACGTCCTGATCGCCGGTGGCGCTTCGGTCATCCGTCAGTATTTTGCTGCCGGTGTCATAGACGAGTTCTGGCTCAGTGTCGTACCTCTTTTCCTCGGCTCGGGGGAGCGTCTCCTGGACGGTCTCCCTGGTGGAGTCGAAATCGATTTGGAGGAAGTGGTGGCAGCACCGATCGTGACCCACCATAAGTACGCCCTCCGTTTGCCAGCCCGGTCGGTCGGCTCGGCGTGGGAGGAAGACTATCGTTCCGTGTCTTGCCATCCCCGGCGATGACACCGGCGTCTCGACCGGTTTCCTCATCCGGTGTCGCCCGAGTCCTGGGTGCCGCCTTGCTGGCTGTGGGATTGAGTGCATGTGGCGGTTCTGGCCCAGAAGAAATCCTGGTGGCCGGCGACGATTGCAGTTACCAAGGGGCCTTGACGTTCGATGAGGGTGAGATCACAGCCGCAATACACTTGACGAGCCTCGGTCACAACGAAATGTCCATAGTGAGACTCGACGAGGAACGCACCTACCCCGAGCTAGTGACCTACCTTGAGCAGGCGGCCGACCCGATCTCCGATCGTCCATCGTGGATCAGTCAGGTCTTTCATCTCGAGCTACTTCACGAAGCCGGCGAGAGGGAGGGCGAAAGTGGGACCTTCACGGCAACCGAAGGCACCTACGTCGTGATCTGCATCGACCATCAGGGGTCGGCGGGACCGACCGCCCAGGCCATTGCCGAGATCACGGTGACCTCGCCCCGACCGTAAGAAGGAACGACCCAACTGACTTCCGGTGCTGGTCGTCGTCAGCCGTCGGGCAGTTGACGCATTTCCTTCATGGCCAGCAGTTCTGGCTGGTCCGAGACCGTAAGAGCAACGGCCTGAACTCGGAAGTCGCAGGCTTCTCCGTACTCGCCG